>CESF01139157.1_pt1 | contig 65455 bp, 47 predicted proteins | sample 356331 | NCBI WGS metagenome assembly CESF01 (sample SAMEA2621779, study PRJEB7988) | marine metagenome | biome: marine biome (ENVO:00000447); feature: surface water layer (ENVO:00002042); material: "saline water (ENVO:00002010), including plankton (ENVO:xxxxxxxx)" | depth 5 m
CATCTTGTAAGCCTTTTGCTTCTGGCCATAAGGTCAAGTTAGAACCTGCAAGGTCAGCAGAGCCACCCATTAGTTCAGGAAGCTGGTTAGCAAAGAAAGTGATCGCATTTTGTGATGCTTTACGTGTCGCAATGTTTTGCATGTCAGCTTGGCATTTAGCAATGTACTCATCAGCTAATTCAGCAAAGTTAGCTGGTAATGCTTTTTCCAAGACACGACGAGTATATTCTTTTGCAAGTTCAGGATGTGCTTTGCTATAAGCTGCAAACTTTTGCTGCCATGCACCTTCAAGCTCTTGTCCTTTCGCTTGATTATTCCACTCGTTATAAACCTCTTGTGGAACTTCAAATGCTGGGTGTGGCCAGTTTAGCTGTTCACGTACTGCGGCAATTTCGTCGTGACCAAGTGGTGCGCCGTGACAGTCGTGGCTACCTGATTTATTTGGCGAGCCAAAACCTATCACTGTTTTACAACAGATTAGTGTTGGTTGCGTGGTGTTGCTTTGTGCCGCTTCGATTGCACCAGCAATCGCATGTATATCGTGACCATCAACATCACGAATAACTTGCCAACCGTAAGATTCAAAACGTGCAGGTGTATCGTCGGTGAACCAACCTTCTACTTCACCATCGATAGAGATGCCATTGTCATCCCAGAATGCGATTAGCTTGCCAAGACCTAATGTACCTGCCAGCGAACATGCTTCGTGCGAGATACCTTCCATTAAACAACCATCACCCATAAAGCAGTAAGTGAAGTGATCAACAATATCAAACTGTGGCTTATTAAATTGCGCTGCTAAGGTTTTTTCAGCGATGGCCATACCAACCGCGTTAGCAATACCTGAACCTAATGGACCTGTAGTTGTTTCAACACCTGGTGTGTAACCATATTCTGGGTGACCCGGTGTTTTAGAATGAAGCTGACGGAATTGCTTAATATCTTCGATGCTTACGTCGTAACCGCTTAGGTGTAACAATGCATATTGAAGCATTGAACCATGGCCATTTGATAACACAAAGCGGTCACGGTTAGACCAGTCTGGATTTAGTGGATTATGACGGTGAAAGTTTTGCCACAATACAGCTGCAATATCAGCCATACCCATAGGCGCACCTGGGTGGCCAGAGTTAGCTTGTTGAACGGCATCGACAGCAAGTATGCGAATAGCATTTGCAGATTGAGAACTAGGCAGAGTCATCTAATTAGCTTCCTGTTAATATTATAATATAATTAATATCGCAAAAACTCACCCAAATAGCAACTTAATAAACCGCTATGCCAGTAATGACGTGTACTTAAGCCCGCTCTATAGCGCTAAACACAGGTTTTAACACCATTTACTTTTAACAACTTTTCCTAAGTAAATTCATTGCAGCTCTACCAAAAAAGCTAAGAAAAAAAGTAGAGTGTACATAAATATCAAACCAATTTACCTATCTAACTTAAATTACAAAAACCAGAGCTTGCTACAATTTGGTACATTATTTCATTGTTCAAGCAGTTAATAAAAACTTAATGTTAACAAGATTTTTCATTAAGGTTTTTTATTTGTGACTATTCTGGATGGTTGCTCACTGGGGCTGCGAGTTCTATTTCTAATCAGTGCTACTTGCCTTTCATCAATGGTAAATAGTACTGACTCTGCCTATTTGGCTGATGAGGGAGTAAGTCTTGGTTTAAGCTTAGGTTATGGTCAACTCGACAACCCCGTATATAAAAAAGAAGACATAGCTCTGTTTGCTTTACCACGCATTGAGATATTCGCTGGTGACTTCTCATTTGCGAACACTCAGTTTGCTTGGACACCTATCTGGGGTGACAATTATCAAGTGTCATTTTTCACCCAACTCAATGAAGACGGGCTTTATTTTGCTAAACACTCAGCAGTACTGACTGCAATTAGAACAACCAGTGGTCGCCCTTCAATGACACCGCGACCACCTGGTTCAAGTTTTGAAGAACCTTTGGTGATAAAGCGCCGCGGTGATATTACTAAAATATCAAAACGTAAACTGTCTGCCATGAGCGGTATTGAAGCTATTGTTGACTGGCAAAGCTGGCGATTTAGCGCGTATTGGTCAATGGAGCTCACCAACTATCACAAAGGGTTACAAGGCGCATTGTCTGCACAACGTTTGTTTTTGTTTGATCAGCATCTGGTTTTGCTCGGCGCAGAAATACAACATTTAAGTGCTGGTTTGGTGGATTACTACTATGGCAGTGCTTTACAAGAGATAGGAGCAGGGTTTAGCCCTTTTTTAGGCCACTCCAGTCAAAAGTACAATCTAAAAGCCAGTTACCAATACCAATTTAATGAACAATGGAAATTTATAAGCGATGTAAAATACCAACGCTTATCATCGGGTATAGCCAATAGCCCCCTTATTGATGACAGCAACTTACTGTCGTTTTATGCTGGCTTTGCATGGAATTACTGATGATGTTGCGCACCAAGCTCTTTTCAATCTTATTCATTTTTAGCATTGCGTTTGTTAGCAGCACATTCGCACAAGCAGCCTATATCGAAGCAACTCCCGAGAACTGCGTAACAGTAGAGCAAGACTGCATAATGGATGTCTCGATTAATTGGTATACCGAGGTAAGCGAGACTGTGTGTATACGCGTTACTGATCAACAAATTAGGTTATTTTGCCAAAAACCGAATAAAGGACAGAACTTTGCAATCACAGTACAAAACAATCGCAACATTGTGTTAGAGCTACTCAGCGAACAGCTCGAACCATTAGAAAGTACCGAAATTAGTTTATTCCACCAGCATGTTAAAAAACGCCGTCGTGATATCGCATGGAGTATTTTTTGATGAGCCAGCATACTATTTTATACATTGAAGATGATTTTAAACTTGCCCAACTAGTCTCTAATTATTTAAGTAGTCATGGCTATACCCTTGACCACTTTGATAGTGGTTGCCATGCCTGTTACCAAGCGAGCAGTAAAAAATACGACTTAATTTTGCTGGATGTTGGATTAGGATCAGAAGATGGGTTTGAGGTATTTAAAGAGCTTAAACAATACCAAGATACGCCAATTATTTTTATGACTGCAAGGCAGAGCCAAGTCGATCATATTACTGGCCTTGAACTAGGCGCCGATGATTACCTAACCAAACCGGTTTCCCCATCTATATTATTAGCGCGAATTAATAATACCATTCGCCGCAGCCAAGCCGTCAAACCAATAAGTAACACCCATAATGCGTACAATATTCGCTTTGGTTCTTTAAGTATTAATACGATTCAGCGCGAGGCTTACCTGCATAGCCAGCCACTTGAACTGACCAGTGCTGAGTTCGAGATACTGGTCCAGCTTACTAAATCACCAGGCCAGTTGGTCAGTCGAGACCAATTATTTGATGGCACCATAGGCCGTAAATACGATGGTCAAAGCCGCACCATCGATGGCCGCATTAGCCGCTTACGTAAAAAGCTCGGTGATGAAGCTGTACCTGCACAAAAAATCGTCACCGTTTGGGGTAAAGGATATATTTTCTCTCCACAAGCGTGGGGGTGATGAAGTTTGTTGCGGCTGTTTTGTTATTTGTATTTAACGCTGGCAGTTTGTCTAGGGAGTGCTGCTTGGTTACTAGAAACCTATTTTCCAAACCCACCGAGCCACAGCACTGAGCAGCAATTGGCAGAAAAAATGCTGAGCCTTGCGCCTAATAACTCAGGCATTAGTCAAACTCCTCTAGCGAACTTTTACCTTGGTGAGGAGTTACAGGCTTCGCTTTTAGCTGGACAAGTGATTAGCGTTAACGACGCGGACAACAACGTTTACTTTCATAAGCTTGCAGATGATAGAAACACCTTATTAAGCATTGGCCCCTATAGCCAACCGGCTGATTTGGGTTATCAATCTTTAGTTAGCCTTCTGTTTTATAGTAGCTTAGCCTTAGCTGTGGTGATTTTTACAGGCCCACTCCTGTTTGATTTAAATAAGCTACGTAAAGCCAGCAGTAAAATCTCCAATGCTGATTTTACAGCACAAGTGCACTTCACGCGCTTTAGCTTACTAAAAAGTATTGGTGATACCTTTGATAATATGGCTTTAGCGCTGCACAATCGTAATCAAAGCCAACGCGAATTAATCAATGCTGTCTCCCATGACTTTTTGACGCCTATTTCACGAGCTAAATTCGCCCTAGAAGCGGTTGTTGATAACAACAGTTATCGCCACAGTGTTTTGCAAGACATAATTGAACTTGAGCTATTAGTTGAAGAATTCTTAACCTATGCCGAACTTGAACAATGCGAACCCACCTTGTTGGTGAAAGACTACTGCCCAGACGAGCTATTACAGCCCTGCATTACTAAGTTTCAAAGCTATAGCCCTTTGGCTATTCGTCTTGACTGCGAATTAAAAGCTATTTGCGTTGATAAGCAAAGCTTTCAACGCTTATTACAAAACTTACTCGGAAACGCGGTTCGCTTTGCTAATACGCAAATTCATATCAGGGTTTCGCAATGCAAAGACGGCACTTTGTTAGCAATTGAAGATGATGGTCCGGGGATCCCAGAAAAAATGCGTGCCAGCCTTATGCAGCCATTTTCTAAAACTGCCTCGGTGCACCAAACAGGCTATCAGGGTGTTGGTCTTGGCTTATCAATCGTTAAGCAACTGTGCCTGTGGAATAACGCAAAGTTTAGCTTAGATAACGCACAGACCTTAAGTGGTGCAAGAGCAAGCATCTTGTTTCGATAAGCAGTTTTTCGGTAAAAATGTACCAAGCTGTAACAGTGTGTGCCAATTGTTTACATTCAATTGATGTTATAGTCACAACTCAACACTATCCCTACTGATTACAACCGTTCGCGTCTAGCGTGAGCTCATAATTATAATCCTTCGAGGGAAGTTAGATCACATGTTCAATATGAAAAAAGTATCAGTGATGGTCGCATCTGCACTTTACTTAGGTGTAGGTACGTCTGCTGCTGCGCTAAATGATCAAGCATGGCCAGAACAGCCAGCTGGTTATGCGCCAAAGCAAACAGTTACAAATGAATTTGTGTGGGAAGACAAGGTTAATAACACAGTTAAAAAACAAAGCCGAGTTTTCACACCAGAGAAAGATATTAGTGGTATTCAAACTTACATCGTGCAACTAGACGATGCACCAATTTCGACTTATCAAGGCGGTGTTAAGGGGCTTGCGAGCACAAAAGACGTTGTGATGCAAAGTCAACAAGCAGCAGTGCGCTCGACCTTGAATATGGCACAACCTGCCATTGCAACTTACGCTAATCACCTAGCAAATAAACGTCAGTCAGTGCTAAACACAGCGATGAGTCAGCAAGGCTTAAATCTGAACGTTGAGCGTACATTCAGTGTGGCATTAAACGGTTTCACCACCAAAATGACACAAGATGAAGCGAAGCGACTTGCCAAAGTTGCAGGTGTTAAGAAAATCACCCGCTCAAAAATCTACAGCCTAAATACCTTTAATACTATTGAGCAAACAGGTGCTTCTGCACTATGGAGCGCCAGTTCTAGCAACCCTAGCAGCAACAAAGGTGAAGGTACGGTTGTGGGTATCATAGATACAGGTATCAACACCGATCACCCATCATTCGCGGCAGTAGGCGGCGATGGTTACACTCACACGAATCCTTTAGGCGAAAAATACTTAGGTGACTGTGCAACTGCTGAATTTGCTGACCTTTGTAACGACAAGCTAATTGGTGTGTACTCTTACCCTGAGATCACCGCAGCTTATGTCGACTCTGTATTTGAAGAGACTCGCCCAGAAAATGGTGAAGACTATCATAGTCATGGCTCACACGTTGCAGGTACCGCTGCAGGTAATATCCTTTACGATATTCCTTACAAGCTGACTGAGTATGAAAACCAATCTTCTGGTTTAGAAACCAATGTGATTTTCCCACAAGTTTCAGGTATGGCACCCCATGCCAATATCATCTCATACCAAGTATGTTGGCCAGGTGGTTCAGGTGATCCATATGCAGGCTGTCCAACTAGCGCAATCTTAGCCGCTGTTGAGCAAGCAGCAATTGATAACGTTGATGTATTAAATGCTTCATTAGGTGGTCTTGAAGAAGATCCTTGGAGCGACCCAATTGAACAAGCATTTATGAATGCAGCCGAAACAGGTGTTTTTGTTGCAGTAGCTGCTGGTAATAATGGTCCAGAATATTCGACGGCTGATCACTCATCACCTTGGGTAACCACAGTTGCAGCACATACTCCGTCAACTACAGTAAACTTTGGTAACAAGCAACTTAAGGACTTAACTGGTGGTGATACATCAGCACCGGGTCCATTTACAGGTGCAGGTGTTAACTTTAACGAGCTATCAGGCTTAATCGTTGCTGCGACTGATTTTGAAAACCCGAATGAAAGCTCAAGCTATGCTCTGGCTAACTGTGACAAGCCATTCCCTGAAGGCACATTTGATTTAGTTGATGATCCAGCTACAGCTATCGATGAAAGCACGCAAAATGTTATTGTGGTTTGTAAACGTAGTTCGTACCCACTGTATTCTAAATCGTTAAATGTACAAGCAGGTGGTGCAGAAGGTTTAATTATTTATAACCACGTATCATTCTACGATCGTTATACAATTCCATCCGTTACGTACCCAATCCCTACTGTTCACATTAAAAACGTGGATGGTGTAAGCTTGCTTGATTGGCTAAGCACAGGCGACAGCCACATGGGGACGATTGAATCAACCGAAGGCACCGTTGAAGCGGTTGATAAAGACCGTATTGCTTTCTTCTCTGGTCGTGGTCCATCATACTTTGGCTTTGACACCTTGCTTGTAGATGTAGCGGCACCAGGTGTTGATATCTACGCGCCGTCATCAGACGATCAGCCATTTACAAGCAATCCAGCCACCTCTGACTGGCAAACGATGTCTGGGACATCAATGGCAAGTCCTCATGTTGCAGGTGCTGCAGCATTGTTAAAACAGTCTCATCCTGATTGGACCCCAATGCAAATTCAATCAGCATTGATGTTAACTGCAAACAATCAAGTAGCTTTAGCACAATACTTAAACAACTATACCGATGATGGCTTTGATGCAGCTCTTGCTGAAATGGGTTCAGGTAAAATGCAAGTTGAGCGTGCTGACAAAGCAGGCCTACTTCTTGATGAAAGCATTGCGAACATGAATGCTGCCAACCCAAGCCTAGGTGGCCGCGAAAAAGCACTAAACACGGCTTACATGGTTGATAATGACTGTGGCTTTAAGTGTACGTTTATCAGAACCTTTACAGCGACAGAAGACGCAAGCTGGACACTTCATACAGAAAACTGGATTGGTAATAGCAAAATTAGTGTTGAGCCAAGCAGTTTTGATATCAAAGCAGGTGAGACACAAAGCATTGTGGTTACTGTTGAAGCAAGGCAACAAGCAACACCACAAGAAATTGTTGATTACACAGGTAACCAAGGTCAAATAGTAATGACCTCTAGCAATCCTGAATCACCAATTCTAGAAATGCCTGTATGGACTTTCGCTGGTGATACTGGTTTACCTGAGTATATTCAAATTGATGCACACCGCCGCTCTGCGACGATGAAAGTGGGCCCATTTAATACTGATGAAATCAGCAACCTAACCACACAATCTTACGGCTTAACAAAAGGTCAGGTTGAAACAGTACATCTATTCAACGACACTACACCAGGCGACCCATTCGATAGCGTAGATGTTGAAGGTGAAGGCGACGCCGTAAACAATAACCACATTCAGTGGACGACAGTGCCAGAAGACGCAAAAATGCTTAGTGCAAGCGTAATGAACGACACTTCACGTGTGCTTGTCTTCATGGGTAAAGATAGTAACGGTGATGGCATCGCTTCATTCGAAGAAACACTTTGTATGTCAACTAGCTACACCCTAACTAACTTCTGTAACATTGTAGATCCAGAAGCGGGTGAGTACTTCACGTTATACATGAGCCTACAGACTTTATCGTATGGTGAAGTTGATCAAGGTATCGAGGTATCGTTTGCAACAGCTGTAACTACTGAAGACAATGGTTCATTAACCGTTACAGGCCCAAGCAGCGTGCCAGGTTATGACGAGCTTGAACTTGATCTTGCTTATAACCTTCCTGATATGGAAGTAGGCGATATCTACTTCGGTGGCTTTGATATTGGCAGTAACCCTGAAGATGCGGGTAACCTTGGTTTTGTACCAGTGATCATCGAGCAAGTTGATAAAGACGTGACCTTTACAGCTAACAAAGACAAAGCATTTGTTGGTGACCTCGTTGACTTCGAAATCAGCGTAATTGCTAATAACGAAGATGAAGCACGTCAGTTTGCACTAAACACTGAGTTCCCTGCAGGGGTTGAAATTGTCCCTGACAGTATTATCGCTTCTAACTCAACGCCGGTTACACCTATACTAGATAGTAATGCGTTAGCACTAGTGGGCGTACAAGAGACAACCAAAGATGTAGAGCGTAATTACAACATTACGACTAACATCACTGATGAAATGTGTTCATTAACATCGGCACATTCTCCGGATCCTTACTACCTAGAATTACGTGAATTGGGCTGGCGCACCCTTGAAGGTGTTCAAGGTCAGTACTACAACGAGTTCGAATATACATTTAAAGAAATCATGAACACTAATCTAGATGTGTCATTCCCATTCTTTAACAAGTATCACTTTGACTCAATTAAACTGAATCCAGCTGGCTTAGTCACATTTGGCTCGCAAGGCCGTACAACGCCATTCCACGTTGAGCTACCACAGGGCAACACTCAGCCGCCACCGCCGCCATATCTCATTGCACCATTCTGGGTTGGTGACAATATGATCCCAGAGCGTGTAGACTCTACTAACGGTAATTATGATGCCAACGCCGGTATCACACCAACTTACACAGTATCGCGTGAGTGGTTAGTACTCGAGTGGGATAATATCCAACGTTCAAGAACTGAAGGCCAATCTGTTGACGTCGAAATGTTCATGCGCATGGGCATTGATTATGAGCCAGGTGAATACGAACTCCTATTTGCTTATGACAACCTAAGCTTAGTTGATGCTCAAGGTTCTATCGGCTTGAAAGCCGCTGATGGACGAGGTTTCATTAGTGGTGATATTCCTATCGACTTAAACATCGGTAACAAATACGGCTTCAATAATATGGACGAAGTACTTCACGACAAACTGGTTGTTTGTCTTGACTACACAGGCCCTGAAGTTTCTAAGTTTGATGTGAAATTCCAAGCTTACATTGGTGAACAAGCAGCGAATCAAACTCACCAACTATCACTTACAAATGGTTTAGTAGGTGCAGACGATGAAACTATCACCCTTGATCTTGAAGTTCTAGGAAACCTAGAGATTGCAGCGTTAGCTGACATGTCCGTAGCAGAAAACGAAGCAATTAGTTTTGACGTACTTTACGCTGATGAAAACCAAGTGAGCAACCAAATCGAAGTGTTAGGTGAGAACTTTGCCTATGAAGTATCTGGTCATACATCAGGTAGCACGGTGACTATCACACCAACTGCGCACTTCCATGGTGATATTGATGTAACAGTAAAAGTTAGCGACAGCGTTAACCCAACTGATGCAGCAATGAGTTCATTTGTATTATCGGTGATGTCTGATGGTGAAGAGCTTGGCTGTACTGATAGCTCAGCAACTAACTATGATGAAAACGCCAATACTGACGATGGTAGCTGTACTTTCCCTGAGGCAGTGACTCCAGAGACAGAGATTGAAAAAGACAAGAAATCATCAAGCGGTTCATTCGGCTGGTTACTACTAGCAGTTGCACCACTGATGGCACTTCGTCGTAAAAAACCTCGAATTAACTAAGGATTAGTTAATTAGGATAGTAAGTAATGCCGATATGCTTAGCATATCGGCATTTTTCGTTATAAATACTTTAACCAAGGCTTATTAGCCTTACGTTTATATTCACTAAACTTCTTGGTTGGCCAATAAAGCCCTATTGCCAACAGTAAAGTAATAAACCAAATACCGGATATATCACTTACTCCCAAATACTGTCCTTGATTTGCACCCCATATCAACATACCAATTTGATACATAATTAAAAGCACATAGAGGTGTAAAATATAAAAGAACATAGGCACAGATCCATATACACGTAGTGCATTGGTAAAGCGATTAAGCGGCCTTTCAAAGAACCATAAACCAACAAACATGCCTGCTAAAGTGATAAGCAAGAAGCTTAGTGATGGAGGGTACTTAGTCACGTTAAACACCGACATCATAGTTTCTGTTGTGGTGCTAAATATTTGCCAAGGCAGGGTTTCACCATAAATATTAAAACCACGCAGCACAGCAAATAATCCCACACATAACAGCGCTAACAACAGCAATGCTCGTTTACGCGAATCCGCCGATTGAGTGTGCGCATATAAAGGACCTGCACAGTAACCCAGTAAGATCACGCCAATCCAAGGCAGCACTGGGTAGCTAATTTTTACGTCGATTAAACCACCTTGTGATAGATAGCCTCGGTCATGCAAAATCGTCCATAGCGAATATCCAAACTCATCAGGAGTAAAGCTAATTGGGGTCAGTAAGTTATGACCAAATACAATAACTAAGCCAAGTACCAGCAATAGATTACGTGGCAGCTTAATCAATAATGCTAACACCAGCATACAAAGGCCAATCGCCCACATCACTTGTAGCCAAATGGTGTGGTAGTAACCCATCCACGAAAAACAAATGAGGGTTACTTCTAGCGCGATTAAAAATAGCCCTCGCTTTATTAAAAAACTTCGTGCAGAGCGCGCTACACCACTTGCTGGGTGACTATAAAGCCACGCCGATAAACCGGTTAAAAAGATAAAGGTCGGCGCACAAAAGTGTGCAGCAAAGCGACTCCAAAAAAGCCCCGGCGATGTCGTATCAACCACCATAGGGTCAGCCACCTGCATGTGCAAGAAAAAGCGCTCTCGCACATGATCAAGTAACATCAGCAAAATAACGACACCACGCATGATGTCGATACTGTGAATACGGCTTTTAACGTGCTCAGAAGTCATAACTCACGCCAAGTTTAAATTGCGTAGGAGCGCCCGGGTAGGCCCACAATGCATTGTATGAGCTTGCGATGTACTCTTCATCAAACACATTATCAACATTTAATGATACCGTTGTACGTTCAGTCGCTCGCCATTTAGCAAATAAACCAACGGTTTGATAGCTAGGCAGACGAAAAGTCAAATCAGCAGGGTCGCCTAAACGGTCAGACACATATTGGTAATGACCACCAATCTTTATTTCTTGTGCAAATACACTTAAGTCATGGTTTAAACCAATTGAAAGGTTATTTTTTGGTACGTTAACAAGTGGGCTGCCTTTCGGAATTGGTACTAACCAGTCAACATTTAAACTGTCTGTTGCTGTCTCGGCATCTACATAGGCATAAGACAGGTTGTACTCGGTATTGTCACCCAATGAACCCGTTAAATCTAACTCAAAACCTGTACTATTTGCTTTACCTACTGGCGTTGAATAACCCACATTGACTGGGTCTGCCACCAGCATATTGCTCTTGCTTGCATCAAAGTAAGCAAGCGTGCCGCTGATATTGGCATAGCTAAATTTAACACCAACTTCAAACGAGTCGCTTTCTTCAAAACCGAATGGCTTACCTTCTGCGTCGGTGCCGCTAAGTGGTAAAAAGCCTTCTGAGTAGCTTGAGTAAAAGTTAATATCGTCATTAAGAGCGTAAACCACACCCAAACGTGGGCTAATGCGATTTTCTTTACTGTTAGAAGCAACACCTGACTTAGTTTCAAAGATGTCTTGCTCAATTTCATCAAAACGCAGACCTAGCATCACTTTTAGGTTATCGGTTAAATCAAGCTGGTCTTGCAAATAGATACCATAAGCATTTTGCTCTTCTTTATTCTCGTATTGCATGCCCATTTCAGGGCCTTTGCCAGTGCTGTAATCTGGCTCATAGATATCAATAGTGTAGGTACCATTACCACCACGATAGCGATATAACCCCGTGCGTAATTCATAATCATACGCATCAGCACCAACGAGTACATGGTTCGTAATACCCGCAAAATCAAAATGACCACTTAATTCAAAGCGTACAGAGGTATCTTCAGACTCATAATCACGGTAACGATGTTGACGAGTTAACGTTCTACCATCATCAAACAAAGATTGGCGAGATGGCGATAGTTCAGCATCAGATGATTCTCCTGTTAGGGTTGCTGAACGATAGTTAGCCCCTGCTAGTAATGACCACTGACTATTAAAATCATAATTATAATTAATCTGATGGCCTCTAGAGTGAACTTTAGTTGGCGCATCATTTGGGTTACCTAAAAAGCGTGACTCAGGAACGGTATCAAAATCATCATTAAGTACCACAATACCGCGATCATACATTTGCTGTTGGTCAACATATTCAAATTCATAAGTAAGCGATGACTTGTCGTTAATCTGGTAATAAAGAGAAGGCGTAATGACGAATTTGTCGTGATGTACATAGTCTCTAAAGCTGTCGCTATCTTGCCATGCACCGTTGATTCTAAATGCTAAATCATCGGTCAGACCATTGGTGTAATCACCTTGAATACGCTTGTGGTCATCACTGCCAAATTCGGCTTGAAGTTGGCCTTGCTGATAAAACTGCGGTTTTTTAGTGATGATGTTAATTGTACCACCCGGCTCTGAGCGACCATAGAGTGCTGAGCCCGGCCCTTTTAACACTTCAATATATTCAATGTTTGATACATCACGCGGACCTGCAAAACCGCGACCACCACTAAAGCCGTTAACTAAATAGCCAGATGGCATATTTTCGTTACCCGACAAGCCACGAATAGAGTAGCTGTCCCATAACGCACCGCCATTATTTTTACGACTAATACTGGCAGAAAAATCGAGTGCATCGCGAAACTTAGTGATACCGTTATCAGTCATCATGTCTTTACTTAATGTGGTGATCGATTGCGGTAAATCTTTTGTTGGAATATCACCACGAAACGCTTGTTTATGCTCGATAGTGATCGTTTCCATATCGCTGTTATCAGCTGCATGTGTATTTGCTGCAAATGCCGCAGCTAAGGCTAAACTAAGAGTTGAGTACTTCATAAGGTCTAATTGTAGAGATTAAGGGAAAACGTTTTGTTATAAAATAACACAAATAACCAAGCTGATATAGTATAACAAATCATTTAGTACCGAATTTTTACTATCTTTTTATTGTTTACATAATACAAGTTCATCATTAGTATTAATAAATGACCAAAAAACAAACAAGTTAAGGAAAACTATGTATAAATCACTTTTAGCATTAACGCTTACATGCGCATCAATCAACTCATTCGCAAACCCTGACTTATCACGTAAATTTCCATTTGTTGATATTCAAGCACAAGTACTCGATACCACTACGGATAAGCCTAGCTGGCAACGACTCCCACCAATGTCTCATGTACAATACCCGACAGGGCTGTTGAATCGACAAGGCAGTGGCTGCGCAATTGTCAACTTTCAGGTAACACCACAAGGCGATGTGAAAAATCTAAATATAGAAAATTCAGCACCTAAGCGCTTTAGTAAAGATGTTAGAAAGGCAGCAAGACAAATAGTGAGAGACTGGCATTGGCCAGAGCGTAAGGGCGAACAAGTGATTGAGTTAACCATGCGTTTTGACTACTGCTTAACACACGACTTCGACAAAAAGAGTGAAGCCGTTGCCATGTGCGTCGAACATTCAGAACAAGCCTGCGAGTAAACAATAAATTTGCCATACAGATACTTGAGCCAATGCCAGCTATTGCCTACAATGGCGCACAATTTATTCAATGCAGATCGCAACTATGACTGATACACAAAAACCAGAATTACCAAACCAACTTTCTATCAACCCACGTAGTAAATTTTATGTGGAAGAAGTTTTCGAACATGAAATTGGTGTAAAACTTAACGGCAAAGAGCGTTTTGACGTTGAAGAATATAATATCAGCGAAGGCTGGATCAAAGTCGCTTCTCCAAAAGCGCTTGATCGCCGTGGCCAACCTTTACTATTAAAAGTAAAAGGCTCTGTAGAAGTCTTCTACAAGTAATTCAGTTTTGCTGAATTAGCTTGTTGGCCAATCAATGCTTGGCCAACAAGTTTATATCTCTACGAACTAAGGCACTCATTCCCTCGTTTTTTTCCGCACAAGCGAAAGTTAAACCAATGCCCAATGACGACAAATAGCGAGCCCAATAAAGTAAGTATTTTTTCGCCCGCCTCACCAATAATATTTTCGCCAAGCAGCACTGCCGCAGACAACAACACCAGCCCTGCACCGCCTAGCATCAATAATCGGTAACGCTTATGTTTTTTACAGCCTAAAAACAGTGCTAATAAGCTACTTGGCAGTACCGCAACCAACATCCAAAAATGAAACTGTTCGTTACCTAAACCCAATGCTGCAGCACTTGGTAATAAAACCAATAACACAGGCACAGCTAAGCAGTGAATAGCACACATAGCTGATAACCCTATGGCAAATTTGTCCATCTTTTCTTGTAATTTCACTGAATAATTCCTATAAAATTGAACACATGAATTATTAAAAACGCATCAAGCAATTTTTGCTTGGCACTCATTGCATACACCCATCATTTCAAATTGCTTTGTTAGTGAGGTAAAACCTGCATCATCAAAATGAGGGAAAAGCTTTGCAACATCACTCTGTGAAACCGCTAAAGTCTCTACTTTTTGGCAATGACGGCAAATCAAAAACAAAGAAATCTCACGCTTAAAAACCTCACTGTCGGTACCGTAAGCGATATATTTGTTAGCACTATTAAGCCTGCGAACAAGGTTTACCGATTCTAAAAAGCTCAAGATTCGATAAACAGACATGACAGATACACTCGAGCTTGTGCGCAGCTTATAACAACTGGCCAACTCGTAGGCCGATAGCGGTACGTCTGTGGTTAGTAATATTTGCAGTATTTGCTTGCGCTGAATGGTGAATTTTCTGCCATGTTCAAGGCAAACCTGCTTTGCTTTATTAAGTGTGCTGGTTAATCGCTGTTTATTCATAGCGGCCACTCAATATAAGGTTTTGTTGCTGTAAGCTCGGCTATCCCTTGCGCTTGCTCTGTAATCCACTGCGCTTCAATAACAGATATCGCTTCAGCCCATGCAAACAAAGTAACAGTGACTTTAGAGACCGGTTTATCACAACTAAACGAGTATTCAACTTCAAGGTCTTGATGTGAATGATGAGAGTGATGCTCAAATGGGTTTTCAAAATTTGCATGAATAAGCTTACATTCGCCGTTAAATGTCACTAACTGCTCTGAATTTGCTAACTGGGCTAATGTTTGTTTGATAATTTGCTTTTGCTCAGCGGTTTCAGGCTGATGCTCAAAGCCAAAAATATCTCCAGCCGGCAAAATGAACTTAACTTGCCACTTACCTTGGTCATGAACCACAAAAAGCACTCCCTCACCATGTGAATGATGATGGTGTTGATGCCCTTGAGCTGAAAAAATACATCCAACCATCAAGCATATCACTACCAATTTTGCTGCTTTCATAACCACAATCACTCCATTTACCTCTCTTTAAGCATACTGTTACAAAAAAGAATAAAACTCATTCGTCGATTCACACTTGATACATTATAACAATTAAAGCACAATTGATACATTATAACATACCAAAGAGTGATGCATAATGAATAACATCTCAAGAGTGGCTGTCGTCATAGCAGCGTTATTACCAGCCAGTGTTTTGGCACAATCAATCAAAGGCGTTGTTTTAAATAACCAAGGTAAAGCGGTGGCTAATGCCACAGTTGACCTTGAAGGGTCTGATCAAAAAGTAACAACTAACGACAAAGGTGAGTTTGAAATCAGCGGCTTAAATAACGGCTTAAAAGAGCTACATATTTCAGCGCCAGGTTATGCTCACTTGCACCGAGATATCACACTTGCCAATGATCAAGACCACACTACAACTTTTAATCTAAAACGTTCACCCATTGAAGTTATTGATATTGAAGCAACTCCGATTCATATGTCGGCAATGGAATCTGCTTCACCAGTTAGTGTGTTATCTGGCGAGCAATTAAGACGCCAACAAGCATCAACGCTTGGTGATAGCCTTGAAAAACTACCCGGCGTTAACACAAACTTCCATGCCAAGGTTGCCAGTACCCCTGTGATCCGTGGTTTAAGCGGCCCACGTGTTTTAATAACGCAAAATGGCCTAGATGTGAGTGATGTGTCACGTGTTGGTCCTGATCACTCAGTTGCATCTGAAGCATCAACGGCGCAGCAAATTGAAGTTTTACGTGGCCCAGCAACTCTTTTTTATGGCAGCGGCGCAATTGGTGGTGTCGTCAACGTGGTTGATAGCCGAGTGCCAACTGACAGCACTACACGTGGCGAGTGGAACCTAGAACATAACTCTGTAGATGAGCAAAAAATTGCTTCGTTTAATGCTACTACAGGAACAGAGTCGTTTGCCTTTTATGCTGATGCATTCTGGCGTGAATCAGACGATTACGAAGTACCTGTAGCTGCCGATATTGACGACACCGAGCGCAGCTCAAAGTACGTAGTAGAAAACAGTAATGAAGACTCAGATGGCTTTACTGTAGGCACTAGCTACTTATTTGAGCAAGGTTACGTTGGCGTTGCGGTTGAGCAGTTTAACCGCCAATACGGTATTCCTGGCCATACACATGGTGAAGAAGAGCATGAAGAACATGACCACGAAGAGGTGCACAGCGAAGAAGAAGCCGTTTTTGCAGACCTCGAGCAAACCAAAATCCAGCTACTTGGTGAATACAATATCGACAGTGAATGGCTAAGCAAAATTAACTTACGTGCTGGCCACACAGACTACGAACACGCTGAAATCGAACACGGTTCAGTAGGCACAACCTTCAAAAACGAAACCAATGAGCTTCGCGTTGACATTCTGCATAGCCAATTTGATGAGTGGAATGGTGGCGTTAGCTTTCATTACAAAAAAAGTGATGTTGAAGCACAAGGCTCTGAAGCCTTCACCCCCCCTTCTGTTACTGAAAGTATTGCCTTTGCAATTATGGAAGAAAAGCATTTTGGTGATTTTTTAGTGCAATTAGGTGGCCGTGTTGAGCGAGTCACTATTGATGCTAGCAATGTGCTGTTACCAGAAATTGACGCCCATGCTCATGATGAAGAAGGCGATGAGCACAACCATGACCACGAACATGAACACGAAGAATCAAACTACACACGTGTATTTGATGTTGCCCAAGAGTTCACACCGGTGAGTTTATCAACAGGGGTGGTATGGGATTTTACTGCGGGTTATAACCTTGGTTTATCGGTATCGCGTTCTGAGCGAGCTCCGTCTGCTTCTGAGCTGTTATCTTTCGGCCCACACATAGGCACAGCAACCTATGAAGTCGGTGCGCTTTTAGATACTCATGACGGTCATTTTGAGCTTTCACAAGAAGCTCTTGATTTAGAAACTGCAAATAATATCGACCTTACATTTCGTAAAACCGAGGGTGATGTTGGTTTTATCTTCAATGCATTTTACAACCAAGTAGATAACTATTATTACCAGATCAACACAGGTTTTTACGCTGAAAGCGGTCATGACCACGACCATGGTGACGAACATAACCACGAAGATGAGCACGATCATTCATCTGAACTACCCGTTTATTTATTTAAAACAGACGATGTTGTTTTACATGGTTTTGAAGCGCAAGTTGCTTGGCAGCTAACCGACGAATTAAAAGTCGATTTATTCTCAGATTATGTACGTGCTCGTCTAAAAGACGGTGGAGATTTACCGCGTACTCCACCACTGCGTTTTGGTACCGAGTTTAGCTATCAAACAGAGAATCTAACGGCAAACATTCACGTTACACGCTACCAAGAACAAGACCGCATAGCGCATGAAGAAACCACAACTGACGGCTACACCCTCGTTGATGCCAGCATCTCTTATGACTTATCGGTACTGAACCAAGACCTATCGCTGTATTTAAAAGGCACAAACTTAACGGACACAGAAGCTCGCGTTCATAGCTCATTCTTAAAAAATATTGCACCACGTCCTGGGCGCAGTTTTGCGCTTGGTGTTCGCGGCTACTTCTAAAACATAATTACAAATAAAGGAAACCTACATGACACACTTATTTAGATTAAAACTATTGGCACTGGCAATTAGTAGCACCCTGATCACCGCATGTGGTGATGCAGAAACAAACATTGTTGAAAAAGATCCAATTGTGATTCCAGACGACAGTGGTGATGGCCATGATCACGATCATGACGATGGCTATACCATTGACTCAATGGGCCGTTTAGCGGTTTTAGCAGCTGATAGCAACGAAGCGAATATCTTTGATTTAGATGACGACTCATTACTAGAAACGTTTTCGCTTACTCATGAATCAAGCTCATTAAATGTTTCACCAAGCTACCGTTATGCCGTTATTGCTAACCGCAGCCAAGATTACTTAGGCTTTATTGATAGCGGTTTATGGCGCGAAAATCATGGCGACCATTTACATGACTATAAACAAGGCCCAGCATTTAGTAACTATGAGCTAACAACCGGCAGTCGCCCTACTCACATCGTTAAACATGATGGCCAAATGGCCGTGTTTTACGATGGTAATGCCGATACAGGTACCGTTGCCTCAGTAGAAGTATTAACCGATAACGACATTGCAAACGAAACAACAACACTTACTGGTATTCAGTACGACATCAATATGCATGGTGTTGCAGAACCTCGAGGCGAGCACCTAATTGCAACCTTGCGACGCGCTGATAGCGAAAGCACTTCTAATGCGAAAATCCTGCCGGATCAAATTGGTGTTTTCCATCTACATGATGGTGAATATGAGCTTGAACAAACAATTGAAGTTACCTGCCCTGATTTACACGGTGCAACGCAAAACCATGATTATGTAGCATTTGGTTGTGGCGACAGTGTTCTGGTAGCACACCAGCATGACGATGAATACCATGCAGAAAAAATCGCAAATATTGAAGCGGTTGGCGATTTAAGAATCGGTACTTTATATGGTCATGAATCAAGCAACAGCTTTATTGGTGTTGCATCTGGTCATGGTGGCGGAGCCGCAGTTTTTGTGAGCATCAATCCGAGCGAAGCTGAAATGGAAGCCCTAGAGTGGCAACTTGATGAAGGCGCAAGCGCTGTTTCTTACTCATTCTCAGGAAGCGGTGAGCACTTTTTGGTTCTTGATAGCTTGGGCTTTTTAAACGTGCTTGCAGCCCATGAGCACGACGGCCACATGCACTGGGAGCTTGCAGGTAAAGTAGATATTACTGAAGAAGACATAACAGCGATGCCAGAAGGCATGAACTTTAGCATGACTGTGTCGCAAAATAGCGAGTTTGCTTACGTTGCTGACCCGATTGCTCAGCACGTACTAAAAGTACATATCGAAGACCTTGAAATTGAAGGTGATCTTGAACTGACTTTTGCACCAAGCGCCATCACTTGGTTAGGTATCGCAGAAGAAAGTGACGATCATGACCACTAAGAAGTTATGTTTTATGGTATGACATAGCTCGCAAAGGTTGGCATTTACTGCCAACCTTTTTTTATTCATATTTTGTAACAGACTTTCATCGCATCAGCATCGCTATTTAAGCCTTAATGGTTATGATGTAACAGTTCCCAATATAGGATGTAATCCCATGAAAAAACTAACAACGTTGGCATTGGCCATGGCTGCGACACTGGCACCTTGGGCATCAGCTTACGAAACTAAAGACACGCGCTTACTGCGTTTTCCAGATATTCATAATCAAAATGTTACCTTTGTTTACGGTGGCGATATTTACATTGCTAATACGCAAACAGGCGAGAGCAAACGCTTAACTGACCATATTGGCTTTGAAACCTTCCCTAAGTTTTCACCTGACGGTAAACGCATTGCCTTTGCGGCTGAGTACAATGGCAGCCGCCAAATTTATGTCATTAACAGCGATGGCTCAGGCTTAAAACAACTGACTTACTACAACGATGTTGGCCCAATGCCACCACGCGGCGGTTTTGATTATCGTGTTCTCGATTGGACACCAGATGGCAAAAATGTGGTATTTCGTGCTAATCGCACACCGTGGGGTAAGCGTATGGGTCGTCCATACATGGTGCCTGCTGACGGTGGCCTTGAACAGCCCCTTGCTATTCCAGAAACGGGCGGTGGCATGCTTTCGCCAGATGGTAGTAAATATGTTTACACGCCAATTGATCGTGAATTTCGTACTTGGAAGCGCACCCGTGGCGGTCGTGCACAAGATGTCTGGGTTTACGATCTAAAAAACAATACCTCAGAGCAGCTAACCACTAACCGCGCTACCGATCAGCAACCAACCTGGGTTGGCGACAACATTTACTTTGTATCTGATCGTGATTACACCCTTAACCTGTATCAATACCAAAAAGGCGCTGAGCCGAAAAAACTAACCAACCATAAAGACTTTGACGTACTGTGGCCATCAGCTGGCCCTAATGCTGTTGTTTATGAAAATGGTGGCTACCTTTATCGCTTTGACCCACAAACTCAAAAAAGCACTAAGCTGAGCATTAACATTGCTGGTGTGCGTCAATATGCCATGCCGTACACAAAAAATGTCAGCGACTTTATCGACTCAATGTCGATTTCTCATGACGGTAAACGTGCGCTCTTTACTGCCCGCGGTGAGCTATTTAGCGTACCAGTTAAACAGGGCCCAACGCGTAACTTATCTTACACAGCAAAAGGCCGCGAAATTGACGCAAGTTGGTCGCCAAATGGTCGTTATATTGCTTATATGAGCGATGAAAGTGGCGAATACGAAATTTACTTAAAAGATCGCAGTAAAAATAATGCCACCAAGCAGCTAACCAGCAATGGAACTATTTGGCGCTTTACGCCAATTTGGTCACCAGATAGCTCAAAGCTGTTATTTGCAGATAAGAACCACACACTCTGGTGGATAGACGCAAAATCGGGTAAACAACACAAAATTGATACCAGCATCTACGATGAAGAAGGCATTCGCCAATATACTTGGTCGCCAAATAGCGAAGACATTGTGTTTGTGAAAAACAATGAAAACCGCTATGCCTCACTGTGGCACTACAATATTGATAAAAAGAAAGTGACTCGCTTAACGGATGAAATGACCAATGAGCAAAACCCAACTTTCTCTCCTGATGGCCAATACCTCTACTTTAGCTCAGAGCGCGACTTTAACTTAGCCTTCAGCAGCTATGAGTTTGACTACATGTTTAATCGTGCAACGCGTATTTATGCCGCTGCCGTAAATGACAGTATCAAACCGCTTATCGCGCTACAAAGTGACGAAACAGCGATCGTCAGCGATAAACAAAAAAATGAAGACAAGAAAGCGAAAAATACCCTGCAAAGCAGCGACTTTATGCAACGTGTAACCGCTTTAAATGCACCAGCAGGGGATTATCGCAGTTTAACGGCAGTCAAAGATGGCGTGCTAACACTGGCTAATGGCGGCCTACAATTAATAGGCACAGCTCACGACAGCGAGCTTGAAACTGTGGCTAAAGGGGTAAGCAGCTACACTATTTCAAGCAACGGTGAACACCTGCTTGTGCATGCGGGTAACGATTACAGCTTAATTGAGCCAAAAGCAAAACAAGACCTAGCAGCAAATAAGCTAGATCTTAGTAAGATGACCTTAAAAATTGAGCCACAGATTGAATGGCAACAAATGTATGTTGAAGGCTGGCGTACATTGCGTGATTGGTTCTACGATGAAAACCATCACGGCCAAGATTGGGACGCAATTTTAGCCAAGTATCAACCTATGGCTGATGCTATCTCACACCGTAGTGACTTAGATTACATTCTCAGTGAAATCGCAGGTGAAATTAACTCAGGCCACATTTATGTGCAGTCGGGTGATATGCCTAAAGCAGAGCGTAAAAAGCATGGTTTATTAGGTGCAAAACTTGCCAGCGATCCATCTGGATACGTAAAAATTGAGCAAATCTTCCAAGGTGAAAACTGGCATGAAGACTTCCGCTCACCACTTGGTACAACAGGGGTAAAAGCACATAACGGCGACTACATCATTGCCGTAAATGGCCGCTCAGTAAAAGACGTAGCTAACTTCTACGAATTACTAGAGAACACGCAAGGCGAGCAAGTTGAGCTAGTCCTTAACAGTAAACCGCGCAGTAAAGGTGCATGGCAAGTTACCGTTAAGCCTGTAGCTAGCGAGCAAGGCTTGCGCTATTTAGACTGGGTTAACTCTCGTGCAGCCTACGTTGATAAGCTATCAAATGGTCGTATTGGATATGTTCACTTACCAAATACAGCCTACGAAGGTAACCGCGCCATGTTTAAAAACTACATGCCGCAAACCACCAAAGACGCCATGATTATTGATGACCGATACAATGGCGGCGGCTTTATTCCTGAACACATGATCACTTGGCTTGCCCGTAAACCGCTTAACTATTGGAAACGCCGTGGAGTTGAGCCAACTAAAACCCCACAATTTGCTCATGATGGTCCAAAAGCCATGCTGATCAATGGTTACTCAAGTTCTGGCGGTGATGCTATTCCTTACTACTTCCGTCAAGCTGGGTTAGGTAAGCTCATTGGTACCCGTACTTGGGGTGGTTTAATTGGTATTTCGGGTAACCCATGTCTTGTCGACGGCGGCCAAGTTATCGCGGCAACATTCCGCATTTTAGATAACGATGGCAACTGGATCATCGAAAACGAAGGTGTCACCCCTGATATCAAGGTAGTTGACCGCCCAGAGTTAATCTACCAAGGTAAAGATCCATCGATTGAACGTGCCGTAGAAGAGCTTTTAAAAGAGCTAAAAGACAATCCGAAAAAGCCTCTCACCGTGCCACCAGCACCGACTGACTTTTAATTCTTAACTGGTTGTTAAAAAGTAAAAACCCCGCAAAGATGCGGGGTTTTTTAGGGTTTTTAATGTTTCTTCCAGCCACTCCAAACATCGTCTTCTTGGTTGGCTTTGTTTTTTTTCTTTTTCTTACCTGTTCCCGCAGGTTTTGCTACGGGCTTATCATTTTTAAGTGCTTTAGCGGCATCGAGGTTTGCTTGGTTTACGGTAAAACCTGCCACTTCTTCACGCTCTAAACGTAATTTATTTTTCTTTTCGATAATTTTAAAATGATGGAAATCTTCATAATCAATCAGTGATAATGCTAAGCCGACTTCACCGGCGCGGCCACTTCTGCCAATACGGTGCATGTAATCGGCAGGACTGCGCGGTAAATTAAAATTAATCACTACAGGCAATTTAGCAATATCTAAACCACGAGCAGCAATATCAGTGGCAATTAACACCTCAATTTCGCCATTTTTAAACTTTTCGATTACGCGAGTACGTTCACTTTGGCCCTTATCACCATGAAATACCTGCGCATTAATACCACGCTTTTCAAGCTTACTCGCCAAGTGCCCACAATCTTTCTTTGCATTCACAAAAATCAACACTTGGCGCCATTTATGGTTTTTTATTAAGTGCGCTAAAACAGTGGTCTTCTCACCTTTATTAACGGTAAATACACGCTGTACTAGAGTGCTCTCCTGTTTGCTTTGAACTTGTATTTCTACAGGGTCATTTAACAGCTTTTGGGTTAATAGCTTAACTTGATCTGGGAACGTCGCTGAAAACAGCATTGTTTGTTTTTTAGCGGGCATAAGTGCTAATAGCTCAGCAAGTTCTTCGGTAAAACCAAGACTCAACATGCGATCTGCTTCATCAAGCACTAAGGTGTTTACGTTATCAAGCTTAATAGCATTGCTTGAAATCAAATCAAGTAAACGCCCTGGGGTTGCCACAATAATATCGGCACCGCCTCGCAATGCTTGCATTTGCGCATTCACCGACACACCACCGAATACCGCGACAGTTTTAATCGCACCATTAAAATTTGCAGAGTACGATTTAACGCTATCGGCCACTTGCACCGCGAGTTCTCGGGTTGGCACTAAAATAAGCCCTGATACAAAGTTACCTTTGCCTTGTGCTTTTTTAAGTCCCTTATCTAAAAAGCACTTTTGCAGCATAGGCAGAGCAAATGTCGCTGTTTTACCTGAACCTGTATTTGCTCCTGCAATTAAGTCACTACCCGCTAAAATGCTTGGAATTGCTTTTGCCTGAATAGGTGTAGGCTGGGTATATTCAAGATCAGCCAATCGAGCAAGTAGCTCTGGAATAAGGCCAAGTTCGTTGAAATTGCTAGAGTTTGCGGTTGAGGTCATAAAAGGTGTAGGCTCATTACTAAAATAGCCTGCGATTTTAGCGTATTTATTGGCCGTTAAGTAGGGATTAGTGATTTTAAATACCTTTTAAATAACAGCAACTGGTTTATGGTAATTGCTCAATATTAAAATAAGTGCTTTAAAGCCAACATTTAAGTTGGCCATATTTTTAACTCTTGCTCAACTGTGCTTGCAACCTCGTTTTTGTCTCTTTTAAGTAATCAGGGTAAGGATAAGAGTCATCTGCAACGGCTATTGCAGCCTCGATTTGAACTAATGCTTTGCGAATATTACCTTGCATTTCATAGCCATATGACAAAGCTGACAGTGCATACGCTGATTTAGGGTAGTTTTTTATATTGTACTTAAACACCTCAATAGCCCGCTCAAATTGCTGGTTATCCGTTAAGCTGTAACCCAGTAGCCTAACAGCGCGGTCTGGTGGCGCTATTTGTTCACCCCATTGCTGAGATAAACGTTGATAATAAGCATCAATTGATGAAACATCATCGCCCAATGCACTCAGAGGCATATGTTTAGATAAAAATAAGCCATGGTACGCATTAAATACCCCAGCAGCTGAGGTTAGGTTATGCGAAACGCCTGCAAAGGCATCGCTCTTAAAGCGCAGATTTTGCACCTTACTATTTTGCATTGTTTGCTGCATATCATCGTATCTTTCGCGCATAATGCCAGCTTCTTCGCCGATATTCATATATACATAGTTGTTAATAGTTTTGGCTTTAGTAACAAAGGTTTTTAGGCTCTTAGCCGGGGCGCCATAGTTCCACCATACCGCAGGGCTATAAGCAATATGCGCTTGAAATAGCTCAGGGTCAGCCTGCATTGCGTAAAGAGCAAATACACCCGCAGCTGAGGCGCCTGCGATAACTCTATAATCATGAGTACGATACTGTTTATTAACCAAAGGCATCAGTTCTTGCTCTACGAAAGCTAAAAACTTTGCTGCCCCACCACCTTCGCCAACAGGCCCTTGTGGTTCTTTGTTCACTGTAGGATAAAAATCTCTAAGTCGATTGGTGCTTTCAATCGCAACTACAATTACCTCTGGCGCTTGATCATCTTGTTGTAAGCGTTCAAGCACAGCATTAATCAATGGTAAATTACCGGCCCCATCTAAACGGTAAATAACGGGATACTTTTTGTTTGGATCTGTTTGGTAGCTTTTTGGTAATTGCACAACGACAGTGCGTTGCTCACTAAGATTACTTGATTCGATAGTATGCGTATGTTGGCTGTAATTTGTAACCGCCTCATCAGCGGCTGGTTGAGCCATAACATGGCTAGTACAGAATAAAAAACCACTAATATAGAGTAACTTAAATAGTCGCACGACTTATCCTTAAGAAATATTGGTAATTTTTTAAGCTAACATAGTTACAGGTACAAACGAAGAAAAAAAGAGCACCATTTTCTGAGACTTAACCTCCTATCAACAACCAAAATAGAATTTTTTATAGAATTTATTCTCAGTTTGCAAAACCGGAAGTAAGCCAACCATTTTTAAGCTTCACTCACTCAGTACTTTTCTAAATAGAGAAATAAATCATGACAATAAAAAAAATACTCATCGGTTTTGCAGCAGCTTTGCTACTGCTAACGGCGATTGTGTTGTTTCGCACTTGGCAATTTAAACCCGCTGCAATCACCCCAATACCTGCAGCAAATATTGCTGTAAACAGTCAGCAGATTGCTGAACACTTATCTCAAGCGGTGCAATTTAAAACGATTTCAAAAGAGTATCGTTCTGATATTGATTACCAGCAATTTAGCGCATTTATATCTTGGCTAGAGCAAACATACCCCGATGTTCATCAACAACTTGAGCTAAAGAAGTTTAATGATTACACCTTACTCTTTCATTGGCGTGGTAGCGAGGCGAATAAAAAAGCGATTTTATTATCTGCCCATTATGATGTCGTTCCGGTAATTGCAGGCACAGAGTCTCTATGGAGCCACCCACCCTTTGCTGGCACCATTGATAGTGAGCATGTTTGGGGGCGCGGAACACTTGATGATAAAGGCTCAGCAATCACCCTCATGGAAGCGCTAACCCATTTACTTGCAAAAGACTATCGCCCTCATCGAGATATTTATATTGCGCTAACGCATGATGAAGAAATTGGCAGTAAATATGGCGCAGCAGCAATTGCTGATTACTTTGCTGATGCAGCTATTGCCCTTGAATGGTCACTCGATGAAGGCTCATTTGTACTTGATGGTATGATCCCTGGTGTTGAGCCAAAAGTGGCAAGTATTAATGTCACCGAAAAAGGCTATTTAACCCTTGAACTAATCGCACACTCTAAGGGTGGTCACAGCTCAATGCCCCCCTCAGAAACGGCAGTGAGTATCTTAGCGCAAGCCATTGTAAACTTAAAAAATGCCCCAGTGCCAGGTGGCCTTGAAGGCATTTCGGCGCAAATTTACGATAAAATGGCTCGTCATATGCCTTTTTCAAGCCGCATGTTATTTGCCAACAAATGGTTATTTGGCTCACTTATCGAAAATAAAATGAGTGAAATGAACTCTGCTAATGCCATGCTCCGCACAACCACAGCACCTACTATGTTATCGGGCAGTGAGAAATCAAACGTATTACCCATCGAAGCTAAAGCAAAAGTTAACTTTCGAATCCACCCACGCGATTCAGTCGAGAGTATCATTGCCTACGTTAATGCAGTGATTGATGACCCTCGTATTGAGATTGGCATTGTTGAACAATTTGAGCCATCACCAGTATCAAGCAGCGAAAGCCCTGCATTTAAACTACTTGCTAATGCAGCACAAAGCATTCATGGCGATCTGGTAGTTGTACCCGGGTTAACCGTTGGGGGAACAGACAGTCGTCGCTACCAACAAGTTGCTGACGATAGCTATCGCTTTTTACCCATGACGCTAACTTCACAAGAGCTAACCGGTTTCCATGGTACAAATGAAAAAATTAGCATCGAGAACTTAACTAAAGCGGTGCAATTTTATAGCTATTTAATTAAGCAAAGTGATCAAAACCTTTAATTAAGCGCTAAACCCACACTATGGGTTTAGCTTTTTAAACTCACAGTAGTCGCACTATTATTGCTGCGATATTGTTTAGGCGTACAACCTTGATAATTTTTAAAGTGGCTGTAAAAGGTTGAAACCGAGTTAAAACCTGCCTCAAAGCCAACTTCAGTCGCTGATAAATATGCTTTATTAGGATCTTCTAAGATGCGAATAGCGGCTTCTATTCGCTGCTTATTGATAAAATCGTAAAACGATAATCCTGCATGACCGTTAATGGTTTCGGATACATGACTCACGGAGACGTTTAAACGCTTAGCCAAATCGCTCACCTTTAAACCCGCCTCTAAATATGGCTGTTCAGTGATCATCAATTGCTGCAGTTGCTGCCAAAGTAAAACGGCATCTACTTCAGTTAAGCTGCTTGTTTGGTACTTTTTATTGCTGCTCAATACATTTATTGCGGGTTGGTTTTGAGGCTCTTCATTATCTTCAGCGTGGATTGTTACTTGTCTCACCCCGTAATGAGCAATTAGAGCGGTTGTCACCAGCATCGCAAGTTCATGCATATGTCCACTATTAAATTCATTTCCTAAGAACAGACCCGCTTCAAATAGAATAGCCAAGAGAGTACCGAGTATATAACACCAGCAAATCATGGTGACCCAGCGTAAATTGATCTCTTCAATATTAGAAAAACGTCTTTTAATTTGCACTTGGTAAGATTTAAGAATCCCAATGATGATAAAGCAATAAGCTAAATTACTGACCCAAGCAGCCACCTTATGAAGGTAACGATTTTGTCGATAAACATCGCATAACTCATTACTAAAACAGGGTAAAGCCAAGCTGTGATTAAGCTCAACGGGCATTTGCCAATGCCAAATGAGTGTAAAAATGAGTACCGGACTCAAATGCCATAAGTGCGTCGCTTGAAGAGTAAAGTTAGGCCTTGTTTGAAACAACACATAAAAATACAGCAACGGACCCGTCAGCATTTGAATACTGACGAGGTAATACACTTCCCCTCTGAGGGCTGGTATCTCAGCTTGCATGATGACAGCAAAAGCCAACATTGAAATCAATAAACTAACCAAGGCCATGGTATTTTTTGCTCCCGCAGAGCCGGGCCCTGCACGCCATAAAAAAAACGACAAACCAAAGCTAAAACACATACACGCGCCGATAAAAAGAGAGAACGGCTGAATAGTCAAAGGGCTGGATAAAAACGCATTTAATGCCATAGTGATACACTTTTATTATTCTTTTTATTTTAATCTCACAGCTGCCAAAGCAGCTAAATACGGGCTTTTTAATATTACGAATTTGCAAATCAGTAAAAGCTTTAAAACTAATTTCTCTTATTTTGCAAAGCCGGAAGCACTAACAAAACTTATCGCTTAAAAGATTAACTTACCAGAAAAAAATAATAATTAATTGCTTCAAAATAATTAATTGCTTCAAAAGGAGAGCTTGGTGGGTCATTTTAAAAAGCACAAACTTGCAAAAACAATAACCAGTTTATTAACCTTGTTGCCTATCGTGAGCCTAGCAGCTGAAACTCAGGATAGCGAACAACAAGAGCAATTAGCGCTCGAAAAAATCATTGTGACAGCGCAAAAACGGGGTGAAAACTTACAAGAGGTTCCACTAGCAATATCGGTGCTCGGCAGTAAGCAAATGGACCGCGGAAATATTCAAAATATCCAAGATATTCAGCAGTCTGTTCCTAACTTGAGCATGGTCACCACTTCCCCATTCACAACCACTATCAACATGCGTGGTATTCCATCAAGTCCTAATGGCGTATTTAACTCTGGCACCAGCCCAGGCATGGGTATGTACGTAGATGGTGTGGTGTATTCGCGAGCAACAGGGTTCAACCAAGAGCTCAGTAATATTGAGCGAGTAGAAGTACTCCGCGGCCCACAAGGCACTTTATTTGGTCAAAATACCAATTTAGGGGTTATTAATATTACGACCAAAAAGCCTTCAGATATGGTGGAAGGTAAAGTAAAAGTCGACTTAGGCAATTACGGTCTTCGTAAAACGAACCTGTATTTAACAGGGCCTCTGATCGAAGACGTACTCGCTGCGAGTATTTCTTTGTTTGATGTTTCTCGAGATGGTTATGTTGAAAATAGTGCCGATGGCAGCGAGTTTTCAACACAAGACCGTCATGGTGGTCGCGCGCAAGTTCGTTACACCCCAACAGATAAACTAACCCTTGATATCAGCGCTGAATATTTAAAAGACAAGAGTATTCCTCTTGCTAATAAACTCACTGGCTATGAGTTAGGTCTTGGCTATTTAGGTCTTTACCCAAGTGGCATGACACCAGAAGATTTTATTACCGATGATATTCATGAAGTGTTTGTAAACCCTGAGCGCTACTTTGTAAGCCGAGAAAACTGGGGCTTAGATACAACGCTCAGTTACCAATTTGATTCTGGGTTTGAGTTTAAATCCATCACGGCTAAAAAGGTGTACGACTCAACCATTGGTACAGACATGGACTCAACTCCCGTTGATATCGTATTCAGTACCGAAACCGAAAATAACGAACAATTCACGCAAGAGTTTCAGATATTATCACCAACGGATCAGTCATTACGCTATGTAGCTGGTTTTTTCTATTTAGATAATGAAGCTGTAAATGACCAAAACTTTTTAAGTGGTACTGGGATATATGGCATTCCAACAGGTTTACCAGAGCCGTACCCACAGAGCCTTAACTTACAACCGGGTAGCGGCCCTATCAATGGCGGCACATTACAAACCAAAAGCAGCGCCATTTTTGCAAATGTTAATTATGATTTCACTCAAGCTATTAACGGCTTTTTAGGTTTACGATACTCAGATGTAGAAAAACAAATGAGCTTTTATCAACGCGGCTGGGAAACGTCTTTGCCGGGTGTGTACTTGCTCAATTACATTGATATTCCAACCACAAATCAGACCCTTAAAGATGACTTTTTATCATGGACTGTCGGCTTAAATGGCACAATAAACGACAACAACCACGTTTACGCTAAAGTATCGAAAGGCTATAAAGAAGGGGGTTATAGCTTCCGTCCACAATCTCTACAATCAATTGGTGGCGACCCTTTAAACCCACAGATGAGTTTTGACCGTGAAGCCGTTGTCAGTTACGAATTAGGCCTTAAAAGTGATTTATTTGATCACCGCATGCGTCTAAATATGGCAGCTTTTTACCTAGACTACTCAGATATTCAAACCCGCGTTATTGACGATAATGGCACCAACAGAGTCGTTAATGGCCCATCGGCAACCAGTCAAGGTGTTGAGGCTGAATTGAGCTATCGAATAACGAAGCAATTAGCTGTGAATGCAGCTATTGGCTATGCTGATGCAACCTTTGATGAATTTGAAAACTGCCATGCCATTGACGACTGTACAGGTAACCAACTTCCGGGAGCCGCAAAATGGACGAACAGCGTCAGCCTAAACTATGAAACCACGCTCACTGAAAATTGGGATCTGTTTGCTGGGGTTGATTATTCGTACCGCGGTAAAGTTCAAAGCGATGCGCGTAACTTATCAGCCACAGAGCTTAGTACAAGTAACTTAGTGAATAGCCAGATAGGTATCGTTTCTACAGATGGCACATGGGAAGTCATGCTGTGGACTAAAAACCTGCTCGATGAAGAAATTGAGGTTAGTAAAGCAGATAAAGCAACGTCTGAACTGAGTTTCAGTGATGTCATGTATGCCCCACCAAGAACATACGGTGTTTCATTCACTTATAACTTTTTTTAAACACAAAAAAGCCGGCTAAATAGCCGGCTCTCGATACTTTAACTTACTCAACCGTCACCGATTTTGCTAGGTTTCGTGGTTGGTCTACGTCGGTGCCTTTAATAACCGCAACATAGTATGAAAGCAGCTGTAGTGGAATTGTATATACAACTGGGGCAATCACGTCATCGACATGATTTACGTTGATTACACGCATCGTTTCGTCAGAATTGAACGCTGAGTCTTTGTCTGCGAATACATAAATAATACCGCCACGGGCACGTACTTCTTCTACGTTTGATTTAAGCTTTTCTAGTAGTTCGTTGTTTGGTGCCACAACAATGATAGGCATGTCGGCATCAATCAACGCGAGAGGGCCATGCTTAAGCTCACCTGCTGCGTATGCTTCGGCGTGAATGTATGAAATCTCTTTCAGCTTAAGCGCACCTTCCATCGCGATTGGGTATTGTGAGCCACGACCTAAGAACAATGAATGGTGCTTGTCAGCAAATTCTTCAGCTAAATCTTCAATCCCTTCAGCAAGTAGTAATGCTTCTTCTAACTTGTTAGGAAGTGTTTTAATTGCATTCACAATCGCACTTTGATCTAGGCCTTTTTCTTGGGCAATAGATGCCGTTAGCATTAATAAGCCAACAAGTTGTGTGGTGAAAGCTTTAGTTGATGCAACACCAATTTCAGCACCTGCTTTTGTCATAAAGGCTAAATCAGATTCACGTACTAACGATGAACCCGGTACGTTACAAATGGTCATTGACGCCATGTAACCTTGCTGTTTTGCAAGACGAAGTGCAGCAAGCGTATCGGCTGTTTCACCAGACTGTGAAATTGTCACAAGTAAGCTGTTTTCATGTACAAATGATTCACGGTAACGGAACTCAGAAGCAATCTCGACATTACAGCTTACGCCTGCAAACTGCTCAAGCCAGTAACGAGCAACCATGCCTGAGTGATAAGATGTACCACAGGCAATAATTTGTACGTGTTTTACATCTTTAAAGATTTGCTGAGCACTATCGCCGAAGGCATCAATCGCTACAGTATCATTAACTAGGCGGCCATCAAGCGTGTTACGTACAGCAAGTGGCTGCTCGTAAATTTCTTTCAGCATGTAGTGACGATATTCGCCTTTACCTGATGCATCTTGCGTAATGTTTGATTCAATCACTTCGCGCTCTACTGCATCGCCGTTTGCATCAAAAATTTCAACACTGTCGCGAGTAATACGAGCAACATCGCCTTCTTCAAGGTAAATAAAGCTACGTGTAACAGGTAATAGAGCAAGTTGGTCAGAGGCAATAAAGTTTTCGCCAAGACCCAAACCAATCACCAATGGGCTACCAGAGCGCGCTACGATGATTTCGTTGTCGTTCGCTTTATCAAAAACAACTGTACCAAATGCACCTTCAAACTGCTTCACAGCAGCTTGTACTGCTGCTAAAAGCGTATCGTGTTGTTGGCGAAGTTGGTGAATAAGGTGCACCATAACTTCAGTGTCAGTTTCTGATAAAAACTCATAACCGTCGCCTTTAAGCGCATCACGTAGACTGGCATGGTTTTCGATAATACCGTTATGAACTAGGGCAATTTCGCTGTTCGAAACATGTGGGTGAGCATTCGCTTCAGTTACGCCACCATGAGTTGCCCAGCGTGTATGTGCGATACCTGTAGTACCATTTACTGCTGCATCATTCAGTGCCGCTTCAAGATTAGCAACCTTACCCACTGACTTTACAGTGTTTAGCTCAGTACCTTTAAGTAAAGCCACACCAGCCGAATCATAGCCACGGTATTCAAGGCGCTTTAGGCCTTCAACAAGAATTTTATTTACTGGGCGTTCTGCAACAGCCCCAACGATTCCACACATAATTTCTCCTTTTGCACATGCCAAAGCGTTTTACTTTGGGCGGTATGTGTTGTCATAAATTTAATGTAATAAGGTGTTGTCGGTCTTATTACGGGTTATTCAATTTCTGCACAGATCAGCTGTACTCCACATGCTGTTATCGCCTCACGCTTATCTGCGCTTAGATTGTTGTCTGTGATAACAGTGGTAACACGCTGCCAAGGCAGTTCTAAATTAGGTATTCTTCGGCCAATTTTTTCTGACTCTACCAGCACCACTACCTCTCGGGCAGCTTCAGCCATCACTTGGCTAAGCCCCACTAATTCATTGAAGGTTGTGGTACCTCTATCAATATCAATGCCATCGGCACCAATAAAGAGTTGGTCAAAGTCGTAAGAGCGTAGAACATTCTCCGCAACTTGGCCTTGAAACGATTCTGAATGCGGATCCCAGGTTCCCCCAGTCATCAATAATGTTGGCTCATTTTCTAATGAAAGTAGTCGGTTAGCGACATTAATAGCATTGGTCATCACCACTAAACCGCGTTTACTCGCAAGCTCTGGGATCATCGCCGCCGTAGTGCGACCGCTATCAATTATGATGCGGTTATGATCTTTAATCAGCTTTGCAGCGGCCTGTGCGATTGCCATTTTGCGAAGCGAGTCGCTTTTCTCATTGCTATTTGCAACGATTTCTTGCGGTAGTGCAATAGCACCACCGTACCGGCGCAGTAATAAGCCACTTTTTTCAAGTGCTGTCAGATCTTTACGAATGGTCACTTCAGAAGTTTGAAACTGCTCAGCTAACGCTTCAACAGCAACTTCACCAAGTTCATTCACTTGGTTTAAGATAGTATGGCGACGTTGTTGAGTGTTTCGTTTTGTCATTTATATGATCACACAAGTTTCGTTTCGAAAGTTGTGAGATTTTAAACGAAACAATATAAATGGCAAGTGAATGATTTATGCTAAAGAGTAGAATTGATTTTATTATTCAATTAAGCTGCGGGAGGTACAAAGAAACCACCAAGAAAGGTGGTTTCTATCAGGTTAGGCAAGCAATTCTCCATTTAAAATACACTTCACAATTGCTTGTTGTCGGTTGGTACTATTTGTTTTTTTTATGCAGTTTGATAAATGAAATTCAACAGTTCTTTGGCTTATATTGAGTATTTGGCTGATCTCCCAAGAAGTTTTACCTATCGACGCCCACCGAATACACTCTTTTTCTCGTCGTGTAATCTTGACATCCGCAACGCTTGTTAAGCGTCGGTAAATTTCAAACATTTCAATTAAGAAAATTCGCCAGTAGTCTCCTAGCATTTTTGCTTTGTACGGTTCAGAACTTAAACCTGGCAATTCGAGCACTAAACAGGCAAACTTATTTTTATGTAAACCTGTAGGAATAATTAAAACTGACTCATAACTGTCAATTATTTCACTAAGCAATAGTGCTTTCGTTTCATTAAGACAGTAATGAATTAATTTCTTACTAGAATGAACATCATCTAAAAAAGAGCCTTCAAGAACTCCATAGTAATTAGTGTCAAACCTAAATAACTCGGATAGATCAAAAGTAATAAATCCTGCTTGAATATAGCTGTAAGTCTTTCTCATATATTTAAAAAAATTATTAAAGCTATCGATTGAGTTTATACGCTCAATCCTAGAATGAAGTTCATTGATATTTACCATAATCAAATCTCATTCAGCTTTCTCATTGTCATCGTCATCGCAAAAAATAGGACTTATGATACACTTGGTGTTTGGTGTATCCCCCCCGTCAGCAATAGCACTGTTATTATTTATCTGTGAATCACCTGAATTTGCAATGGTTAAAAAAGTAAAAATAGCAGCATTGATAAAAGATGTTTTTAGTAAATTATTCATGATTGTTTAACCCCTAATTTTATGTAATTTACGTTGTAGTTATTTTGTCCACATTAAATTTGGGCTAAAGAGCTGATATTATCAATAATGAAAAGATAACTTTTCTATAACTTTAAATAAAAAAATTAAACTATTGAATATTAATAGAAATTATTTCACTATGCCTATTCCCTTTGCTCTTAACAACAATCAAGCTATTCGCTTTATCCACGTAAAATTTTGGCCTAATCACACCAAAGTCAAACATTTTTGACTCTAAACTCAGAGTCTCAACATCATTCAAGTCTACTTCATTAAAGATCGTGTTTTTTAAGTTATGAGTGCTCCATAAAATTTTATTATTAATGATTTCCCAGTTTGTGTTTTTCTCTGTAGATATATTAACTAGTATTGGAGTTATAGTTTCATTTTGCATATCGAAACGCGACAACCGTCCAGTATCATCACCTAAAACATACCCCCCATTGAATGGGCGAATAAAGCGATAACCATTAAAGATAATATTTTTCTTATCCTTTTCTACGTCATGCACAAAAACTTGCCATTCGCCATTATTTTTACGCGTATATAAAACAGATTTTTCGTCTAATGAAAAAGTAACATCACCAATCAATTCATCAGCTTTAGAAAGGTAAGTCAGGCTATTATCGGATGTATTAAGAATGGTTATACGCTCTTGAAGCTTCAGTAAAACATAGTGTCCAGCTGTTGATGAACTCAATAGTTTTAGTGACTTTTCAGTACTTACCAAGGTTACTTTTTTATTAGCCTTGGTTTTTTCATAAAAAACTAAAGAGTTTACCCCATTCTCTTTTATAACCATCCAAACTTTATTACCAATGGGCTGATAGGCTTCAATGATGCCTTGCTCTGATTGTTTTTCTTGGATCATTTCAATATTTTTAAAGTCACTCAATGGCAGCTTTTTCTCTATTAAAGTATTAACAGTATCGTTATCTTTAATAGCTAGTAGTGTATTGATGCTGACTCTGGTGAGAGCTATCAGGCGATTCATGTTTAACATAATTGTCTGTAGATCACCTGTTTTAATGTTAATTTTTGTTAATTTTTGACTATCTAATAAAATGATATGTTCTTCATCGAGCCATAGAACATCGTAGATAACAGAATTTTGAATATGATTGAAAAGCGTTCTACCAGATTTTAAGTTGAGCACTCGAATAGAGTTACGCTTACGATCTGAGTAAGCTCTTAGAACAGCTAAATTTCCAGAGTCTGGAGATATACTTCCTTGAGTATCATATGATCCTTTTTGAGCAACCGATGTTATCTCCTCTAGCTCTCCTTCAAGATTGAGCTTATAGATAAGCATTGCGCTTTGTTGCCTTTTTTGCCCAGAAAAGTAAACAACATTCTCTTCACCACTGTCTGTAAATACATCTGCAATGAAATAAAAGTCAGACACTAATGTATTTGTTTTATGTGCTTCATTTTTTAAGTCAACCTGCTTTATTACTGCACCGCCATCTAAATTATCAGAGAAATACAACCATCTATTATCGTTTGAAAAAGCAAGTCCTAAAGGTAGTTTAGTATTATCTACTAAAACCTTAACCGCTTGGCTTTTTTGATTTTTCAAGTAAATATGATAATCCTTTTCATGACTAAATTTACTTGTAAACGCGATATATTTGCCATCGGTCGAAACCGCTAATTCTTTTTTATCCGAAAGAACTGAATCAATCACTTTTGTAACAACTTGCGCTTTGTCATCAACATTTTTATATATGAAATAAGTTAATAAAAGGAGAAAGATCGTGGCAACTGCAACGAATAAAAAACGCTTAATTTTCTTTGCGTCGTTATTCTTAACAATTATTGATTTTTTAGTTTCCTCGGGAGTTAATGTTTCTGCTATTTGAGATACAGGACAAATTAATTTATAACCACGCTTTGGAAGAGATTGAAGGTAAATGGGTTCTTTGTGGTCATCATTCAAAACAATGCGTATTTTACTTATAATTCGCCTTACAGCAGCATCTGAAACGCATCTGCCTTGCCAAAGATTTTCATGTAGTTCTTCCATCGAAATGTAGCGATCGTTATGCTCAATAAAATACATTAAAACAGCAAATACTTTTGGTTCTAATAAAATTGATTGCTCATTTATACGAAGAGACATTTCTTGCGTATCTAAATAATACTCACCAACTTTAAAAAACATACCGTTTAGTCACTCACAAGCTTAACACTCCCTTAACAACAACTATAGTACCGTACTGTACTTATAATTACCACACAATCATAACCCACTGATTTATTTAAAAGTTACAACTTAGTTACAGATATATCAGCATTAAATCATTGCAAATCTGCGGGCATATTTTAGGTTAACCTTAAGTTTAAAAACGAAATAAGGTACGCCGAAATGAAAGTCAATATTAAATCAGAAAAACACTCTGTAGCAGCTAGAAGAACTAATGATGGCTTTATTGAAATTACTAACCTCGAATTACTTGATGCACTCGTAGGAGGTTATATCGACCCGGAAGAGGTCTATTGTCATGTAAGTGATAATCAGGAGCAACACTCCTTCTTCTTAGATTCTGAGGGTATTAGCTAATGCCTGAATCTATCTCTACAAGCTATAAGCCTAATTTAAAGCGTTTAACTGAAAAACGAGATTTAACGGCTTTATACAACCTAGAGCAATGGTGCGAAAAAATGTGCATCGCTTTTGATAGAGATGTGGTTGATCAAGAAGTAAAGTTTAACAAAACACTGCAATGGTTAATCAATGCATATCCTTTGATTTTAGCTTATCAGGGAAAAACTCTTGAAAGTGAGGCTTTTTTGAAAAAAGCGATTTCCTTTTGGGTCGAGCTGTATAAAAGAGATAAAGATAATCAAAATTTAGTTAACCTAATAGACCCGACTATTAATTTACTTAGACTATATAAATTAACTAAAAGAAAAGCTGATTTTGACTCACATCTAAGTAACATATCCCCTTTTTATGGAAGTAGCAAAATTTATTTAGGGGGAATAATTGTTACAAAAGAAGAACTGGGAGACCAGTGGGAAACACTCTACCTTGCCACACTAGACGAATGCTTAAAAAGTTATACTTCAGAGTCCAATTTCGATGCAGTTATGTCACTTCAAGATCTAATACCTCAAAAATATATCAATAATGACATATATATAGAGCCAAAAATAATATCTTTGATTAATCTAAACATATTTGATTACGCTTTAGAAACTTGCTTTAAACAAATAAAGAAACATAAATGCATAAAAAATGGAATATACAGCTACCGCCTTTATGAACTATTTAAAAAATCGGGACATGAAAGCAAGTCAAAAACTGTAATGAACCATCTAATATCTTCCCTAAAGTTAACAAAGCTAGATTCACTATCTGCTCTAAACTTTTCATCATGTGTTATTGCAGAGAGTAAAATATCAAACAATTCATCATTAGTGACTAACACATTGAAAAAATACAAAGAAATAAATGATGAATTTAACTATGGAATGACAATCCTAAACCTATATAAAAACAACCCATGTAACGAAAAACATGAAGAGCTACTTAAAATAAACGAAAAAACAGAATACTTTATATTAAAAGAAAAAATATCTAAAGAATTAAATCTAGCTCAAAAAAAAGAAACCAAAAAAACCGAATGGCTAAAGAAAATAACCGAAAAAATAAACAAAAAAATAGAAACCCAGTAAATTTTACAGTTAAATTTTAAATTATTTTAATTAATATTAAACACACCCAACAGGGTAAAAACTAATACTTAAAGGAAAATAAAATGAGTGATAAATTTAATAAAATTGAAAGTAAAGATATTAAACTTAACGATTTAGGTGAAGTTGAACTAAGTGAAGAGTTAGCGGGTGCTGTAGCAGGTGGTTTTTCTCCTGAAGAGGAAGAAGATGAAAGTGTAAATGTTGGATCTTGCACAACAAATTCAAACTGTGGCAGTAAGACAAAAGAAAATTAAACGTTAGTAAAAGGCTATTTAATATAAATAGCCTTGCTACTTTATATATAAACCAGAGGTGGTTATGAGTGAATCAGTAGATAAAGTAAAAGGTTTTTCTAAGCAAGATATTGCAAGTAGTCTTAGCAATGAAAAATTTCAGTTAATTTTATTCCCTACAGAACAATGTAATTTTAGATGTGTATATTGTTATGAGGATTTTGAAATAGGGAAAATGCCAGACTGGCTCATTAAGGCAACTAAGACTCTAATTAAAAATAAAATGAAAAACTTAAAGTTCTTATATCTAAACTGGTTTGGAGGCGAACCCTTACTAGCGAAGGACATTGTTTTTGAAATTGCAGAATATGCTCAAAATTTAGCAAAGAAAAATGGTTGTAAAGTGTTAGGTGACTTAACAACTAATGGATTTCTACTTGATATAAAGACATTAACAAGGCTTGTAGAGCTAAAGCAAAATAGTTTTCAGATCTCAATTGATGGCGATAAAGAATCCCATGATACAACTAGATTAACTCGTAATGGAAAAGGGAGTTTTGATAAAATATGGTCTCGCTTATTAGACGCCGCAGCTACTGATCTAGATTTTAAAATCACACTTCGTATTCATATAACCGACCTGAACCATGCAAGTGTTTTGAAATTTTGTAAGCGTTATGATGAAACCCTATTCAATGACTCTCGGTTTCAATTATTTTTTAAAGCAATTGATAACCTAGGCGGCGATAATCAAGACACCATACAAATTCTCACCTCAAAAAAAACAGCAAAAGACTTAGTCAAAGAGTTAACTAATCACTACTCAGATAAAAGTAAAAACATAAGCAAAAAAGGCCATTATATTTGCTATGCAGGAAAGCCTAACTCATTAGGTATTAGAGCAAATGGCAATATAAATAAATGCACCGTAGCTTTAGATGACGATAGAAACAATATTGGGAAAATTAATCCTGATGGGACACTAATATTAAACAATGAAAAGTTTAGTACCTGGATAAAAGGCTTCACGACGCTTGATAGTTGGCAAATGGGCTGCCCTCTAAGCTATATGAACAGCAACAGTGTTGTTGGTGATATAGCCATTAAAAAAGTTAGCTAGCTCATGTCTATTGTTAATATGTTCAGAAAGGAAGCGCTTAGAAATCAATATAAATCAAGTGATATTGGCAAGTCGCTTATAAAGCAACCTAGAATAATAAACAACTCTATATTTTTTTTAACAGCTATCTTCATCTCTTTATTTATTTCAATAGAAATAATACCCATACCGTCAAACAGGGTTGTTGATATAAAGATAGCTTCTGAAAATTATACTCCGTTAATTTATAGTGAAGTGGTAATAATAAAAAAGTATTTATCACAAAATGGCAGCACTGTAAGAAAAGATCAAGCTTTACTATCTATCTCTAAATTAAACAACAAAAGCAATTTAGAAACAGACCTTATCCGCTCACCTAATGACGGTTTTTTCTTTCACTCTAAAATTGATGAAAATATAACTCAACCATACAAGCCTCTCGGATACCTTTTGACTCCACCGGCAGATGGAGAGTTATCATTTTGGATATCAAACATTAAAAAAATTAATTTAAAAGCAAATGATAAAATAATCTTATTTATAAACAATGAAGAGTTAACAGCTAGCATTACTATGGTAATAAATGGAATATCAAGTGACAACGAACAAAAGATACATTTAAGAATAAAAGAAAGTGATATAAGAAAATTATCACCTAATGCTGAAATGAAAATTGTGCTCAATAATCAAGATGAAAAGATTATAAATTTAATTAAATAGTGAAAATTAAATGCTACTCACTGACTATATAGACTTCAAATCATCTAAATTGCCTACATTTTTACAAAGTGAAGTGGCCGAATGTGGGATCTCTTGCCTTGCGATGATCGCCTATTACCATGGCTACAAAGTCAATATGCTTGCAATGCGGCAGCGCTATCCTGTTGGGACGCAAGGCATCACTGTTAAACATATTTTAAAAATAGCGGATGATATTGGTTTATCTGGACGAGTATTGAAGCTAGAGCTTGGTCAGCTATCAAAAATAAAAGGGCCAGCAATTTTACACTGGAACTTTAATCACTTTGTTACTCTGGCTTCGGTCAATAGAAAGGGGATTGTTATTCATGATCCAGCTAAAGGTAAGGTCAAACTTGACTGGAAACAAGTCTCTGAATCTTTCACGGGTATTGCTATAGAGTTAACTCCTTCATCTACATTTACTGTCGCAGATGAAAGAGTGAAAATGCCGCTTAAAACATTCATAGGCGACATTGATGGGCTGGGCTCCTCGCTGTTTAAAATTTTTATTATTGCCCTAATATTGCAGTGCTTTTTACTCATCTCACCATACTACATACGAATCGTTATTGACCATGGTATTCCGCAGTCTGACGACGGTCTTTTAATTTGGTTACTTGCTGCATTTTTAGCAATCACCCTATTAATAACGTTTAGTAATATCATCCGATCTGCAGCGATATTGTATTTAGACAAAAATTTAGGATTTCAAGTTAAAGCAAATATTCAACGTCACTTACTACACCTACCTCTCTCATTCTTTGAATCTCGCCATGTCGGCGATATCAAATCAAGGTTTGAAGCTTTTAATGAAGTTCAGCGCATGATTAGTCGTGGCTTTATTGCTGCAATAGTCGAAGGGCTACTAGGTATTACGACGCTAGTTATAATGTATACCTATTCACCTACCCTCGCTTTAATATCGCTTATATTTCTATCTATCACGTTAGTTATAAGACTTTATTTAACAAAAAAAGAAAATAAGCACTTAGAGCAAGCTCTCTCGAAAAAAGCAAAAGAAAATAGCCACTTTCTCGAAACAATTCGAGCAATAATGCCCATAAAGTGCTACGTCAAAGAAAGTACAAGATTATCATCATGGCTTAACTTATTTGCCGATACAACCAATGAAAATATTAAGCGAGAGAAAATATCTATTTCTGCTGAAATAAGCCAAGAATTAATAAGTAAAGTAGAGTATTTAACCGTTATATTTTTTGGTGCAACATTAATAATAAATAATGCATTTACGATAGGTATGTTCATTGCTTTTCTAGCCTATCGTCAACAATTTTCAAGCAGTACACAAACCTTAGTAGATCATATATTTCGATTTAAGCTGGCATCCACTTATCTTAGAAGAATGTCAGATATTATCCTGCAAAGCCAAGAACAAGAGAATAATTCATTGGTCATTGCAAAAGAGCTAACAAAAGGACATATCGAAGTACGTGATTTACATTTTAGATATTCTCCTTCATCACCATGGTTATTTAGAGGTATCAACTTTGAAATAAATGCCGGAGAGTCTGTCGCTATTATTGGCCGCTCAGGATTAGGCAAATCAACCTTACTTAAGCTAATGACTGGACTAATTAAAGCTGAGCAAGGTGATTACCTATTAGATGGACACTCAATCAATATGCTAGGGATGAGAAACTTTCGATCTATGTGCGCCACGGTTATGCAAAATGATCAATTACTGAATGGCTCTTTAATTGAAAATATCTCCTTTTTTGAACCCAAACCAGATATCAATCAAGTGATTGAAGCCGCAAAGGGTGCAGCAATTTGGCAAGAAATTCAAGCCATGCCCATGGGGCTACATACACAGGTGGGAGACTTAGGCAGTTCATTGTCTGGAGGTCAAAAACAACGCTTACTCTTAGCTAGGGCGCTTTATAGCCAACCTATTGTTTTATTTTTAGATGAAGCAACGAGTCACTTAGATGCTGCTACAGAATTACAAGTGAATCAGCATTTAAAATCAAAAAGAATAACCAGAATTAGCGTCGCTCACAGGCAAGAAACAATAAAAGCAGCAGACAGAGTAATAGATTTAGAAAAGTTAATTAAAGGTCAAGCACTGTCAGAGGTGCTCTAACTAAAGATTGCTCATATATCAAAGGAAAAAATAATGAAACTCACATCTAAACTTGTTTATCAGGGGTTAATTGGTTTATCAACCATTATGCTTTTATCTGGTTGGCAGTTAGGGTTTGCAGATGATGCTGAAGTAATTTCTCTTGAGTCTGTAACGATGGCAAAAGTAGAGCGAGGTGACTTTTCTATTAAAGTTGAAGGTTATGGCTCTCTACAATCAATTAATAAAAGACTGCTCACAGCCACCAGCAATGCTGTTATCGACAATATAAAGCTAAAAGCAGGTGCTGTTGTAGAGCCTGATACAGTTATCCTGACATTAAACAACCCTGAGCTTGAAAGTAAACTGCGTCTAGCTTTAGCAAAGCTCAAAAATGCAAAGACACAGAAACGTCAAACTTTGTTAGTGCAACAACGGGAGCTGTTAAACAATGAATCAAGTATCTCTGAGTTAAAAGCACAAGCAGAAATTGCCATGCTCCAAGTAGAAGCCGAACGCTCTTTAGCGAAGTCGGGAATAGTCTCTGGGATTAGTGCTAAAAAAAATGAATTGGAAGCGAAGCAGTTACTTAAACGCATCAGCCTCGAAGAATCAAAATTAGACAAGCTCACTGAAATGCAAAAAGAAGCACTTTCAATTCAAGATGATCTTATTTCTCAAGCAGAAGATGAGTTCAACGTCGCAAAACTTATGGTCGAGCAATTATCTGTAAAAGCAGGAATGAAAGGGGTCATCCAGCGCCTTCCTCTCAGTTTAGGGCAAAGTGTAACAGCAGGCTCTGAGCTTGCACTCATTGGCAGCCTATCGCCATTAGTTGGGGAAATAAAAGTTCCGCAAATTCAAGCGCACTTAATTCAAATGGGCATGAAAGCCGACATTACAACACTCAATGAGCAGGTGCATGGACGAGTCGTTCGTGTTGACCCTGTTATCAATGATGGTGCTGTACAGGTTGATATTGAACTTGAAGCAATTGAGCATGGCAGCATGAAACCAATGCAACAGGTTGATGCAACCATCTACGCTGACGTACAAAAAGATATGAATTACATAAAACAACCCAGTGATGCTAAAGAGGGAGCCTATGGTTCACTATTCAAGCTAACGAGTGATAACAAAGCTGTTAGAGTTGAGGTGCAATATGGCAAAACATCAGGACAGCTAATTCAGGTGTTATCAGGCTTAGAGCCTGGCGAACAAGTTATTATTTCCACCTTAGATATTCCTGCTGAAACAAATATTATAAAAATAGAGAGCTAGAAGTATGAACACTGAAATTTTAAGGGTTAATAACTTAACTAAATCCTTTACCAATGGCGATCAAGTTAGTCAAATTTTAAAAGGAATTAGCTTCACTGTTTATGATGGCGAATTTATTTCTATTTCAGGCCCATCAGGGTGCGGAAAATCAACTCTGCTGAATATTATGGGATTACTCGACACCCCACAAAGCGGTGAATATTACATCGACGGCTTACTGGTTTCTGATATGGACTCAACGCAGCGCTCTAAAGTTCGTGGAAACAGAATCGGCTTTGTATTTCAATCTTTTAATCTAATAGATGAAATGACCATCTTAGAAAATGTAGCACTGCCTTTAAAATACAGAGGGGATTCGCTTTCAACGCGCCATGCACGAGCTTTAGATTGCTTAGAAAAAGTAGGCCTTGCAGATAAAACTGATTTATACCCTAACCAAATATCAGGGGGTCAACAGCAACGCGTTTCCATTGCTCGCGCTTTAGCTGGTGATTCAGGAATTATGCTTGTCGATGAACCAACAGGTAACTTAGATTCTAAAAACGGTGATGCCATCATGGCATTGATCAAAGACCTTAATCAGCAAGGTACAACTATCGTTTTAGTGACCCATGACCCGCGTTATGCCAACATGGCATCTCGTAATATTCAATTAAAAGATGGCTCTGTAATAGCTGAAAATGATGATATCAATACGCCAATAGAGGCAAATCGAGTTGCTCAGCCATGTTAAAAGTAGCCTACAATACCTTCAAACGTGCTAAACAGTACTATTTAACTACCGTATTTACATTAGCGCTCACTCTTTGCATGGTACTAAGTGCATTTAGCTTAGTGGATTTAGTCTTTTTCTCCCCCTTACCTTATCAACAAAGTGATAATTTATATTTACTGGAAGGCACCGTAAACTCAAAAAGCTATTCAGGCCCTGCTAGTAATTCAAAAGTAATGAGTTATATAGAGAATGAAAATACTCTTTTTACTGACATGGCTACCTACCATAAGTGGACCAGTTATAAATTATTAGACAGGCCAACTAGACCCGCTGTAGACGTTATTCTTGCATCTAATAACTTGTTTGACCTGCTTGGTGTAAAACCTGAACTCGGCAGATTATTTAATAACACCGAGGCGCTCGGCAGTAAACACATGTCTGTCGTTTTAGGCTATAGGGCATGGCAAGAACTTTTCCAGGGGCGAGGTGATATCATTGGTCAAAAAATACAGTTAAATCAACGCCGATTTACTATTGTTGGTGTAGCTCCAGATAATCTTGTTCTGCCCCACTACAAAAATATAAACGATGCAATATGGTTACCTATTGATGTCGATGAGGTATTTGATCCCAAAACAGCAAATGGGTTTATGGGTGCATACAAAAGTGTTGTTAGATTAAAAAGTACAGTATCAGAATCTGCAATCACACAACAGTTATCAGACCTATCACTGAAAGGCGCTCAGCTCTATGCTCCTAATATTCTGAAAGACTTTACTGTTAACGCACGTATCACGACATTTAGTGAAGCATTAAAAGGTGATAGCGGAAAAATAGTACTTATGTTGCTTTTAGGCGTTTGTTTATTATTAATCATTGCACTGATCAACCTGTCTAGTATGCAACTTGCAAAAGCAATTACCCGTATAAAACCTATTGCTATTAGCTTTGCATTTGGGGCAAGTACAAAACAACTCATTGTTGAAACACTAAAACATAACCTATTACTCATTAGCATTGCTGTCATACTAGCATTAACACTCACCCAAATAGGGTTTATGGTTATTCAAAGCTTAGCCGCAAACGCCATACAACGATTAGATACGCTTTCGCTAAGCATTAATACGCTTCTCTTTTCAACATTTTTGATTGTTACTATTGCTGCACTGTATTCATTTATAGAATTGAGTGTCGTAAAAGAGAAAAACTTAATTAGTAGCTTGCAAAGCAGCGGTAAAGGAACCGGAAAACAAATGAGTTCAGCGACAAGCCACTTATTAGTTGGCTTACAGATCTTATTCTCCTTTTTAGTATTAACTGCCGCAAGTCACGTTGTTTTGGTTACACTCTCTGAAGCACTGAGAGATAATGGCATAAACACTAAAGGTAAATACTCACTTACAATAAATTACAGTAATATCGACAAATCTAATGAGCGAATCAATATTCATAAAGCGGTTATCCAGCAGTTATTAAACCTCAATAATGTGAGCAGTTTGGCAACTTCATCAGAACAGCGCTTACCCGATACGGTTAACGTCAATCAAATATATGATGAAGCTGGTCAATATATTGCGCAAGCGCGTAATAGCTTAGTTTCCAACAATTATTTTGCAGAATTAGATCTTAAATTAACAGGCAAGGGCTTTAACAAAGGTGATGAAAAACTCAAAAATCCGCCAATTGTAGTCAATCAACGCCTTGCGGATATGTTGAATAAAAACACCCAAGACGTATTAAATAGCAAAGTCAGCTTTGACAGCAAAACGTTTTATTCTATCGTAGGTATTGTCAGTAATACCTACGTGCCAGGAAAGCCTGAAAGTGAAAACTTTGAAGTGTTCACACCCAAAGATTTCCCAGGCTGGAGTCAATATACCTACCTTTTAACAATTAAAGACTCAGCATCAATATCGCAAATTCAGCAACTGATCTATGGGATTGATAAACGCCTAGATATACACACGTTGGCGTCATTAACAACTCAATTTGATGAGCAACGACAACGCCATTTAAACGCTGCCTGGCTTGCTATTATCCTTGCATCAACGTCATTGCTTATGGTGTGTATTGGCATAAACGGCATTGTTAACTACCTAATTAAAGTACGCAAATATAGTTTAGGCGTTAAGCTTGCTATGGGCGCTGATAACCTAAGATTATTAAAAGAAAGTTTACTAGAGCTTATGCAACCCATAACGATGAGCTTGGTACTCGCCTTTTCAATAGCATTTTTAATCATTGGTTATTGCTTTTCACTACCAAATGTAACCCTGACTATAAACTGGTGGCTAACACTATCCATCTGGTTTGGCCTTTTAACTATGGCCGTCATCACTAGCTTTTTTCCAATCAATAAAACACTAAGACAAGATCCAATAAAGGCGTTACGCAATGAATAGGTTTATTATTTTTATATTATTGCTCTTAACTTTCGCCTTACATGTAAACGCAGATGAGAATAAGCATACCTATTGGGAAAGCTATATCGATTCCACAACAGAAGAGAATGTCTCATTATCTCCTAATGGGGAACTGGTTTTATTTCTACATCAGATACAATATCCGTCTATTCACTATGTATCACAAGCACGCGTACGATTGGCAGGTTTGGATGTTTATAGCAAACTATATAGTCGATTTGATACACCTCTATATAGTCATGCAACGCTGTTTGACATAAGCAATAAAACAAACATAGAGCTAACACCTGATAATGGCGTCATTATTGACTTTAATTGGTCTCCTGACGTTAAAAAAATTGCTTATTTAATACAAAATAACAACAAAATAAATTTATGGATATATGATATTGAAACGCATGTTTTCAAAAAACTATCTCAGGTCAATTTATCTGCGGTATTAGGTGGTAGACACCTGCGATGGTTACCAGACAATACAGCATTAATCGTCAAGCAACGAGCTAACAAAATCGAAACATCCGTTCAGGAGTTAAAGCGGCCCAATTTACTCTCCTCTGATCAGCAAGTAGAGCAAGGGCGAACATATCAAGGCCTTCTGACAAATGACAAACTCAAAAATCAATTTAAAGCGCTAGCAGTTTCAAGCTTAGTTAAAATTGATTTAAAAGGGAATGTGACCACTTTAACTAACAGCATGTTATTCGATGATTTCTCACTATCTCCTGACGGAGAGTATATGCTGTCATCAACTTTACCTAATAAACTATCCTCATATTTACCGTATAAAAAATGGGGCAGAGACTATCAAGTAGTTAACTTGAAAACTCATCAACAACTAAGCTTCTTACCTCCTTTAAATGACAAAATTAATCTTAAAAAATATAAAGATAGCGTCCCTAATGGTGCAAGGTTAGTCAAGTGGCTTCCCTCTGAAGACTCAACATTAACTTGGACCGAGGCGATTGATGGTGGTGATATGTCAACAGAACAAACATATCATGACAATACATACAAACTAGCCAGTCCATTCAAGAGTAATAAAGTACTCGTCCATCAGGCTAAGTGGAGGGTACATAACATAACTTGGGGAGAGTCAGGGGTTGGAATAGCTCAGGAGTGGCTTTATGCGAGTAAACAAGCAAAAACCTCTTTAATTGATACAAGTACCGCGACCAGCACTTTAATTGAGCAACGAGATTATAGAGATAAATTTAATGATTTTGGTGATCCACAGACCCAGAGAGTACCAGAGGGTTATGAAATTCTCGTCGAAAATAACTCAAACCTTTTCTTTCTATCGAATGGCTTTAGCGAAAAAGGTATCAGACCTACTATCAAAACACTTGATAAAGCCAATAACACACAAAGAGAGTACTTTATAAGCAGTAAAGACAGCATTGAGCTACCCTTAAGGATTTCAAAAAATACGCTTATAATACAAAAACAAAGTGCGCAAACAGCCCCTCAATATTTTGCAATTTCAAACACAAAAATAGATGAACGAATCCCCTTACTAACGAACAAAAATAAGCAATATTTTGACAAAAAGCCCACTATTATAAATTATAAAAGAAGTGATGGGCTACATTTAAGTGGTACGCTGCATTTGCCTAGCAACTATGATAAATCGCAAGGGAAAATCCCCGCAATACTATGGATTTATCCCGATGAATTTAATAATAAAAAGTTAAGCCAGCAGAATACTGTAAAAACCAATACATTTAGACCATTTGATCCATTAAGTCCTTTGGTTTTTCTTCTTGATGGCATAGCGGTTTTTGAATCTCCGTCCATGCCAATCACTGCATTTGACGGTACTGAACCTAATGATAATTTTATCAATCAAATTCATCTTAATACGCAAGCAGCTATCAGTGCACTCGAAGACACTGGACAAATTGATATAGAATCCTTAGCTGTGATGGGCCATTCATACGGAGCATTTACCGTAGCAAATTTACTCGCACATACTGACTTTTTTAAAGCAGGTATTGCACGTAGTGGCGCTTACAACAGAACATTAACTCCTTTTGGCTTTCAGGGTGAAAAGCGTACGTTATGGCAAGCAAAAGAGACATATATAGACTTATCACCAATCATGTTCGCAGATAAAATAGATGCGCCATTACTGCTTATTCATGGCGAAAATGATCAAAACTCCGGTACTTACCCCATGCAATCCATGAGAATGTATCAAGCATTGGTTGCGAATAAAAAGACAACTCAGCTAATTATGCTCCCTTATGAAGGCCACTCTTATAGAGCGAAAGAGAATTTAACATACTTACTTAAAGAGCAGTCTGCTTGGCTCAATAAATGGTTAAGACCTCCCAATGCAAGGTTATGACGTAATATCACATGCTCTTTTGCAATCGGTAAAGGACAACGTAAAATGTGACTACTCTACGCATTACATAATGAATTATGAAAGCATTTAATAGTTTAGAAGAGTCATTTATAAAACAACGAAAAAATGCCCATGAAATTTGCCGTTTATTTGCCAAAAGCCCAAGTAAAGGCAATTTAAAACGACTAAGAAGCATGTTTGCTCACTGTGGCGAACAGGTTGTTATTGAAGCTGGTTTTCATTGTGATTATGGCAGTGGTATTAAAATAGGTGATCGAACCTTCATAAATATCAACTGTACTATGCTCGATGCACCGCTAACTGATGCGCAAATTACGATAGGCGATGACTGCTTAATAGGCCCTAATGTGCAAATACTCGCGGTATCGCATGCTGTAAACCCAACCGAGCGTTTAGCAAAAGCTAACTTTGCAGCGCCGATTAGCATTAGCAACAATGTATGGGTTGGTGCAGGTGCCATTATACTTGCAGGTATTACAGTTGCTGATAATGCCGTGATTGGCGCAGGGGCAATAGTTACCAAAGATGTCGCGGCAAACACCCTAGTAGCAGGTAACCCCGCGGTGAAGATAAAAGATATTTAAGTACACACTTAAGTCACATCGTTCGCTAAAGCACATACTACACGAGCCCGCTACGTATATTTTATACCAATGGTATAGTTGTTTAGATTAACCTGATAATCAATGGGCTTACTAGGATTAGTCCACAACCAAAACCAACTTTTACTTGCCATGCTTTATATTTACCTGTGACTTTAATCCCTAAAAATGGACTTAATAAATCGACGCGACGCGCACCTATAAACACTAGCCAACAAAGAATAAAAGTGAGACTTAGTATAAGTAGTGACTCCATGAAACCACCTAATTGCAGCTTCGATAAATAAAAGGCAAGGCCAATAATCACACTTTGATGTAAGAGATAAAAAGGAAATACCGCTGAGTTCAATAAAGCCAATTTAGGGTGATCGTGATTTAAAAAACGTTGTGCTAGTGCCAGCATCATTAACACACCAACTAATCGTTGCGCGGTATACAACATATCCATGCCCGTAATTTGCCACTGACTGGCAGCTGAGTTTTGCCAAATCATGTTATAGCCCGCCACTACAATCAGGTAACCTACAATAAATACCACGCATAATGCCCTCCAATGAAGAAGTAGCCGACTATAAAATACTGAGTGCCACGCAAGTAAGTAACCATAAAGTAAAAATAAAGCACCCATGGGGTATCGAAATGTATCGCTCGGCCAGCTCAACTTTAAAATACAAAGCGGCAATAGCAATACGATAAAAATAATTAATAACGACTGTTCACATAGACGTGTAATCACTGTTTGAACATAATGGTGATGAAGCAGTGGCAGAGCAAACACGAGCAATAAGGTAAATTGCCATAACGAGCGTAAGTACCAAAGATGGTTTACATCAACATGAGGCCAAATACCTGCTTGATAATATTCAAATAGAGGGTTTGTCAAATCAAAAAACTGCAAGTAAAACTGCCAGTAACCTATCGCTAAACCGGTCTCTTGGCTCATTTGCGCATATAGCTGAACTGGCACAATAAACCAAACTCCAATTAATAATGGCAGTAATATTCTGACACTGCGTGATATTAAAAAACCACCTAAGCTAGCGCGCGCAATTATGAACCTCAGTGCAGCACCTGAGATAAACCAGATTAACCCCATCCGCCAAGGCGACAATAAGAGCATGATGTTTTCTATATTGCTGGATAAATACTGACTTTTAAAGTGAAAGCCCCAATTTTGAGTGTATAACATACCTGTGTGGTAAAAAATTAATAAGCCAAAGGCAAGTACTCTTAGCCAATCTAAATCATAACGACGCGGTGGTAACTCAACGGCTTGATTAAACGCATTTTGCCATGGCTGTAATAACGTGCGTGTTGTGTTTTTAATTATTATTTTAAGTTTCATGATTGATTATGGTTACGACAAGTTAATAACAACTATGAACAACACATAACGTTAAGCTATCAGAAAAGGTCGATAAAACAATCAGTAGGGATAAACGGTGGATATCAGGGATAGTATGTTTGGTGATTTATCACTATCTTGTTAGTCTAATTACGGTCTTCAAAGAGTAACAATAATAATGATCACCCTAATGCATTTTCAGCGTAACCGAACTTGGTATGCGACATTATTTTTATTTAGTTATATTTTTATAAATAACACTATTAATGCCAGCTCAGATATCATGGAAGCCCAACGCGATGGTGAACTGTCATTTTTGCTTTGGGAGCCCTTTGTCTGGGAATATTCAAGCGCTATCGGCACCTTATTATTATTTCCTGCTTTAGTTTGGTTATTGCAAACCCAACCCTTTAATTGGCAAAAGATCACTCGCTCATTGCTCACTTATTTATTCGCAAGCATTATTTTTTCCTTATTACACGTAGGGATCATGGTCGCTATCCGTGAGTTCATTTACACAATTCAAGACATGCAGTATGACTTCGGGTTGCTGTGGTTTGAGTTACTTTATGAATACCGTAAAGACTTATGGGGGTTTTTATCTTTAATTGTGATTATTAAAACGTATCAATACATTGTTAGCCAATTAACCGGCGAAGCCAAGCCAATCAATCATGAAGAAAACGCCCAACAGGATTTGAATTTCGACCGATTACTGGTTAAAAAACTAGGCAAAGAATTCATCATCTGTACAGATCAAATTGACTGGCTTGAATCTAGCGGCAATTACGTAAACCTACATATTGGCTCACGTATTTATCCGCTACGTACAACCATGACCCATCTTATATCTCGGTTAGAACCGCAAGGTTTTTGCCGTATTCACCGTTCTCATGCTATTAGACTCGATGTGATTGAATCAATCACGCCATTGCCAAGTGGTGATAGTGAAGTGAAACTTACAACGGGAAAAATACTTAACTTATCACGTCGTTACAAAGAGCAGTTTAAAAAACAGGTTAATTCGTCTGCCGCTCATTTTTAGCTAACTGTATATGACGTTTTTCTGCATAAAGAATTTGCTGGACTTGGTGGCCATTTAAAGGTGTAAAAAAGCCCAGCTGTATTGCTAGGCTTGGAATGGATCATGAGTTGTGTGTTACTCATAACGAAGGATTAATGATGGACGGGTGCTGGCCGCCTTGAAGGCAAGGGTTGCGACAGTCAGCCAAGTAAAGAGTGCGACCAAAAGTGCCGCAGTGCCATACACCCACACGGCTTGCTCAATACGGTCGTTAAAACCTTGCAACCAGTCATCCATTAGCCAATAAGCTAGAGGCAAAGCAATTGCCGCTGCTGCGAATACTACGATTAAAAACTCACGGGCAAGTAGGTTAACTAAACTTAAACGGGTTGCACCCAATACTTTTCGAATGGCTAATTGCTTTTGCTGACGTTTCGCTGCAAACGCAGCAAGTCCAAATAAACCTAAGCAACTTAAAAACATGGCCAGCACAGAGAAGTTTCGAATGAGCACAAACAAATCATGCTCGACGCTATAAACCTTGGCTAAGTCTTGCTGCATCAAGCTAAATTGCGGATCGGCGGTTAAATTAAACTGCTTTAAAAGCTGGCGTAACTGATTAAATAACTGAGAAAAGTTTGCTTGTTCGGTGCTTACCACCAATCGAACGGTTGATTGCGAGCTATACCCTGCTGAAAATGACACTGGCAGCCAATCATCTTTCGCCGAACCGACTTTAATGTCTTTTACCACACCGACAATGGTTGCATTAATATTGCGATAAAGCCCCTGAACATGCAGACCTACCACCTCATCCACATTATCGTAGCCAGCACGCTTTGCCATTTGTTCGGTCACCAAAATAGCCATTGCTTGAAGGTTACCTTCGCCCTGCTGCGCCTCAGTATGCTCATCGGTAGAGTGCAGCCAATCGCTCTGAAACTGTGGTGAAAAATCTCGGCCTGCAAGTAGTGTCAGACCCAAGGTTTCAACGGCATGGAAACCTGTGCCTATGGTCGGTGGCAGTTCGCTTTCTTCGTAGCCATTGGGCCAACGGAAATAAAAGCTTTCAAGAATACTGTCGGTTAAATCTGTGTCTGTAGTGGTCACTTGCATGACACCTGGCAGCGCACGGATCTCATTAAGTATCGCGTGTTCTTTTTCCATCAATTGCTTGCTGCTTAAATCATGTATCACAATGCGATCTGTCGCATCATAACCAAGCGACAAGTTTTGCAAGAACGTTAACTGTTGTAAGCTCACCATAGTACAAACAATTAAGGCCATTGCCATGGCTGCTTGAAATACTAACAGGCCTTTACGCACCGCTTGACCTGTTTGCAATTGCCCTGCAAGTAAACTTTTTAGCGGTGCGCGTGCGACACAAAAAGCCGGATAAGCACCAGATATTAAAGCCAATAAAAACACCACGCCCAATACAGCTAGCAATTGTGACCAGTCCCAAATAAGCTGCAATGGTCGATTCGCAAAGGCACTAAAACTTGGTAATAACATCTCAACCCAACACAACGCTAACAACGTAGCAAGGATCACCAATAGCAAGGCTTCTAACAAAAATTGCAGTATTAATTGTCGCTTACTCGCCCCCAAGGTTTTGCGCATGGCAATTTCTTTGATGCGATAAAGCAATTGCGATACCGCAATATTAATGTAATTGGCTGCAGCAATAGCGAGTAGTAAGACACTTAGCACCAAGCTCAAGTTCACTAAAAAAGCCGAGCCGCCTGGTTTAAATTCAAAGGGCGAATGGGCTTTAAAGTACACCTCTCGCATCGGCACTAAACGATACTCAAGTTGGCTATTCTTTAACTGATATTTTTCGATAAGACGACTAGCTAACAGCTTTTCGATGTCTTTTAAATCAGCTCCTTGCTGAGTTTTTAGATAAACATAACTCGATATATCGTTATGTATGGTGAAATCAACAGACACTAAAGCATGGAACAAAAAGTGACTGTTATCGGGTAAATCATCAAAAACAGCACCCACAGTGACACTTTGCTCGCCCATCAATAACGTTTGTCTGAACGCTTTACTGGCGCTACCAAACAGCCTTGTGGCTTCACTGTTACTCAGAGCTATTTGATTGGGCACAGAGAGTACTTGTTCTAGGTTGCCAAGCATCACCTCTAAATGAATAAAATCGCGAATATTAGCCGATGTACCATATAAATTACGCAGCTTAAATGCTTGCCCTGCAACATTAATATGAGCGGAAAGCAAATCGCTATCAACCACATCTGCCAACACCAATAAATCGCTTACATCGCTGCGTGAAGACACTGTTTGCGCAATGCTTACAACCGTTAATGGGATCTCTTCTAAGCCGGGTACATTTACATCAACATGCAAACGATATACTTGCTGATGATCGGGCTGCATTTTATCAAACGACAATTCGTACTCTGCGAATAACGCCACTAAAAGCGCCCCAGCAAGACCTATGCTTAGTCCAAAGACATTCAAAAGCGCGTACAACTTATGCCGCTTAAATACCCTAAATGCCGTGGTAATGTGTGATACTAACATGTTTTACCTTTAGACCTTACCTGTTCTACCTAAAAATGCCCCATCAGCTACGCCGATAGAGCATAGTCTTGACTAAAAACTCAATTTACTCATAACGAAGGATTAATGATGGACGGGTGCTGGCCGCTTTAAATGCTAGGCTTGCCACCGTTGCCCACGTGATAACCGCAACGACCACAGCCGCAGCGCCATACACCCACACAGCTTGTTCAATGCGGTCGTTAAAGTTTGCTAACCAATCTCCTACTAAGAAGTAAGTAACCGGGTAAGCAATAGCAATACTCACGCCCACCAGCACTAAGAACTCTTTAGCAATGATATTTACGATACTGATGCGAGATGCACCTAGCACTTTTCGAACTGCCACTTCTTTTTGACGACGCACTGTTGCAAACGAAGCCAAACCAAAGGTACCTAAGCAAGTTAAGAACACAGCAAGACCAGTAAAGATTAAAACGACATTCGAAATTCGCTCATCGCCTTTTAACAACGTTTTGTAGTTGTCTGCGAGTAAGTTAATTTTTGGCTCATAGATATTGGCTGAGATTGCTAATACTTCAGCGATCTCAGCTTTAATATAAGGCAAGTTTTGCTGATCAATGGTTAAGATTAACTCTGATACTGGTGATAAGAAGTTAAAGCCACATAAGAACATAATATTTGAGTTGGCATCTTTAGCATTACCTACTTTTACATCTTCAACCACACCCACAACACGCATATCTACGCCGCGACCTGAGTCTTTAATTACCTTACCGATAATGTCACTCATGTTAGTGTAACCCGCTTGCCTTGCGACAGATTCAGTCACAATAGTACCCGTACTTGTTACCCCATTTTCACGGCTTGCCCAATCACCAGCAAATTCACGACTAAAGTCACGACCAGCAACCAGTTTTAATCCTAGTGTTTTTACAACATCGTAGCTTGCGCCAACAACAGGCGTTAAGCTGCCAGACGCTTCACCATTTGGCCACGTTGGCATAAGTGTATTATTGATTGAAACGGTTAAACGAGTATCAATCACTGTTGTTTGCTGTACGCCTTGAATCGCACTAATACGGTTAACTAAGGCATTTTTTTCTTTTGTGAATACTTCGCCTACAGGTAGCTCCGAAATAACCAATCTTTGTGTTGTTTCATAGCCTAAAGGTAAGCTTTGTAAGTAAGTTAATTGCTTTAACAAGGTAATAGAGGCAATGATTAAACCTATTGCTAGTGAAGCCTGCAAGGTTAGTAAGCTCTTACGAACCCATATTGCAGTATTACCACGCTGTAAGTCACCACTTAAAACGCGTTTTGCACTGAATGACGAAATAAAGAATGCAGGATAAAGCCCAGCTAATATGCCCACAGCAATTGCGACCACAATAATTGCAATGCCAAATTCAGAGGCATAATTCACGCCCAATTCGCGGTCTACTAGCTGATTAAAGCTTGGTAAAAATAGCTCCACTAAAGCACATGCAATCACCATTGAAAGCATTGATACCAACACAGATTCAGATAAAAACTGCGTTACTAACTGGCCTTTACTTGCGCCAAGCGCTTTACGCACACCCACTTCTTTTGCACGTTTAGTCGATTGAGCGACGGTCATATTAATGAAGTTAAAACCTGCAATAAGAATAAGTAACACACTTAAACCAACACAGATCATCACCACTTGTTTAGCACCACCTGCTTTCATCTCAAACGGTGATTTTGCCGTTAGGTGCAAATCAAGTAATGGATGCAGCTCTAAACTAACTTGTTCCAGCATCGAACCGCTAAAAAAGCGCTCTGTTAAGGTTTTAGCTAATGCATCGGTATCGGTGCCCTCAGCTACACGCATATAAACATAACTACTGTTGATGTCTATATTGCTTGGATCATGCTTAACATAAACAAGGTTTTTAAAAGCAAAGTGAGTGTTATCTGTTAAGTCTGCAAACACGGCACGCACTGTGTACTGTCCTTGTTCATGTGTTAGTGTTTCACCAATCACATCGGTGCGACCAAAAATGCGCAGTGCTTCTGATTCACTTAAAGCAAGGCTGTCTGGTGTACTCATTGCTGTTGTTAAGTCACCTGCAAGCGTTTCTAGAGCAATAAAGTTTTCAATATTTGCTGAAGCACCATATAAAGCATTTAACTTATAGCCTTGGTTGCGATAACTCACATCAACCATAGCTTCACGGGTCAGCTCGACCATAGTTAATCCAAATACTTCTTCAACTTGGCTGTAATCTTCGGCCTGCTTTGACTGCACATAATTAAAAATAGGCACCACAGCTAAACCAAGTTTTGAGAAGTCTTGGCCAACGCGATAAACACGCTCAGCATGAGGCTGTTGGCTATCGTACGAAAGCTCATTTTTTGCAAACAAAGCAACTAGAATTGCCGCAGCTAAGCCCACACTTAAACCCAGAACATTTAAAATAAAGTGCTGTTTTTGGTTTTTAAACGCACGCAGCGCGGTGATCAAATAACTTAAAATCATGTTATGCCACCTCTGCTGTTTGTTGAACACGGTTAGCCTTATCAACCATCACTTGGCCATCAAGTAAGCGCACTAAACGGTCAGCATAATTGCCTTCTTTTTCTGAGTGAGTAACCACAATTACCGTGGTACCTTCGCGATTTAGCTCACGTAGCATCGCCATGACTTCATCACCATTTTTTGAATCAAGGTTACCCGTAGGCTCATCCGCTAAGATTAGTTTTGGATTAATCACGAGAGCTCTGGCTACTGCTACACGTTGCTGCTGACCACCCGATAGCTGCTGCGGTAAGTGATCTGCTCTATGGTCGATTGCGACACGTTTTAAGATTGCGTCTACTCGCTGTTTCCGCTCACTTTTTGAGATATTTTGATACTGTAATGGCAGCTCAACGTTTTCAAATACTGTTAATTCATCAATTAAGTTAAAGCTTTGGAAAACAAAACCAATCGACGCTTTTCTAAGTGTTGCTAATTGCTTTTCACCAAACCCTGCGATGTCTTCGCCTAAAAACTCAAAACTGCCTGCTGATGGCGAATCCAACATACCTAAAATAGAGAGTAATGTTGATTTACCACAGCCAGATGGCCCCATAATGGCAAGAAATTCGCCTTCGTTTACATGTAAGTTAATATTGTTAAGCGCTGTTGTTTCAACATCTTGAGTACGGAATACGCGTGATAAGTTAGTTAATTTAATCATTGTTTTTATCCTTAAAATTGTAGTTGTTGGGCTTTATCAAAGTTGCTGTAGCTAGAGGTGATCACGCGATCTCCGGCGCTTAGGCCACTTAACACTTCATAATAGTTTTGATTCTTTTTGCCAAGACGAATGTCTTTTCGTACTGCACGATTGCCATCTTTATCCATGACATAAACCCAGTTACCTCCTGAGCTGGTAAAAAATGCGCCGCGTTCAAGTAATAAAGCAGTGCCTTTGCTATCACCTAGCATCAACTGCACATCAAGACTTTGTCCGCGTTTTATGTTGCTCGTGCCGTTTGGTAAATCGACTTCAACCTGAAACTGTGATTGCTGAACACGGCTATCAATTTTGCTAACTGTTGCCGCAATTTCGCCTTGTTCATGTTCAATAAGCACTTGCATACCTGCTTGAACTTGGCTCAGGTAAAACTCATCTAGTCTCACAACTAACTTGTATTCATTAGGAATATCAATCTGCCCTAGGCGAGCACCACGGCCTTTTGATTCACCAATTTCAACATCAAGTTCACTTAAATAACCATCAGCAGGTGCTGTTACGAGTAGGTTTTCAAGGTTCTTACGTGCAAACTGTAGGTTTTTCTCTAACATGTCGGCACTGTCTTTTAACTGAGCTACCTGAACTTCACGAATGCTGTTTTCTTGCTTTTGACGCTCAAGAGTTAGTTCTTTACGCGCTTTGTAATACGCTAAATCTTCTTGAATTTCAGATAATTGCTCTTGTGCCAACACACCCGTTTTCACTAGCGGCTGAGTCTGTTTTAAGCGACGCGATAAATGTGTGATTTTAAGATCGATTTCAAGCAAATCACGGCGTAAATTTAAACGACTGGTTTCCATATTCATTTGCGTGTTACGTAAAAAGTTAAGCTGCTCAGTCACCTGTGCTTCACGGCTCATTACATCTAGCTGCAAGTTGGTATTGCTTAAACGCACAAGTGGTTGGCCTTTTTTAACAAACTCACCTTGCTCAACAAGTCGCTCTTCAACTTGGCCTCCGGCAATGGTGTCGAGATAAATGGTAGTACGAGGCATAACCTGACCACGAAGACTTAAAGCATCAACAAATTCACCTTGTTGTACTGTGCTAATCGTTAAGCTTGTCGCGGTTACTTGCTGACTACGACCTGTTTGCTCAGTTTGCGTGAAACCATAAGCTGCAGCCGCAACAGCTAAGCATGCAGCTGCTATTACTGATTTCTTAAAAAATGCTTTGTTATTTGAGCGTGTAATTTTCTTATCCATGTTGACGCCTTTAAGTTATCTAGGTGCTAATTACCTATAGATAAAACAACTCTTGTGCCAACTTTTATTTTTATTAAATTACAATAACTTACACAAAAATCAACAAGCATGTATATAATCAAGTGTCCGCTTATAGAACACTTCAAAACCCATATATCGTCCATAAATGGACACTTTTACTATTTTCAATTAGTCTTAGTGTTCCCATAAAGGAATAATAATAAATAGCTATGAAACAAGCAGGATCAATTCTTATCGTCGATGATAACCCCGACGTACTCATCGCCGCACGATTACTTTTAAAGCAGCATTATCAGGTTGTAAAAACCACAGATAACCCCTTTGATATCGAAGGTATCATTAACGCACAGCATGAGGCGGATCAGGCTATAGATGTTGTGTTACTCGATATGAACTTCACGCAAGACTCAATTAGTGGCAAAGAAGGATTCTACTGGCTAAAAAAGATCATGAGCCAAGACGCTAACATTGCGGTACTGCTTATGACGGCCTACAGCGATATTCAGCTAGCTGTCGAAGCAATTAAAGCTGGTGCCTCTGACTTTATTGCCAAACCTTGGCAAAATGAGCAATTACTCGGTGCTGTAGCGGCGGCATTTTCACACGCTCAAGACAAACAGCAAGTTGGTAAGCTCACAAAACAAAAGCAGGCCTTGCAGCAGTCAATCGGCAATCAACCATTTGAGTTTTTAGGCCAAAGTGATGCCATGCAGCAGGTTTTTTCGGTTATCGACAAAGCAGCCAACACAGATGCCAACATATTGATTAGTGGCGAAAGTGGCACAGGTAAAGAACTCACCGCACATGCAATCCACAATGCAAGCCAGCGCCAAAGCCAACCCTTCATAAGCCTAGACATGGGCTCACTAGCCGAAAGCCTGTTTGAAAGCGAACTATTTGGCCATAAAAAAGGTGCGTTTACTGGCGCGAAAGAAGATCGCATTGGCCGATTTGAGCTGGCCCATGGTGGTAGTTTATTTTTAGACGAGCTAGGTAATCTACCGCTTAACCAACAAGTTAAACTACTTGCGGCACTACAAAACAGGCAAATAACACCGGTTGGTGGCTCAAAAGTCATCGATATTGATATTCGTTTGATTTGTGCAACCAATGAAAACCTCGAACAAGCAGTTACTGAAGGCAAGTTTAGGCAAGACTTACTGTACCGTGTTAATACGGTAGAGATCCGTTTGCCAGCTCTGCGTGAGCGTAGTGAAGACATTCCATTACTGTGTAACTACTACTTGCAGCACTTTGCACATAAATACAAACGTGAGCTCTCGATTGCAGCATCTGATATGACACGTTTAAGTCAGTATCATTGGCCAGGCAATGTCCGTGAACTTGCGCATGCAATTGAGCGAGCAGTCATCCTCTCAGAAGGTTCAGAGCTCGATATAAGCTCAGTGATAAGCTCACCAAGTACCAGTGTAAGCACAAATGAACTCTCTACAAACGCTGCTGACTACGACACTTTTGATCTTGAAATCATCGAACAGAGAACCGTTCGTGCAGCTTTAAAGCATTTTCAAGGCAACGTTAGTCACGCAGCTAAAGCACTCGGCCTGACACGCGGAGCCATGTATCGTCGTTTAGAAAAATATGGACTTTAATCTATGCGAAATTTCATTAGCTTAGCTGGCCTATTAGCTGCACTAATTGGTTTCTCAATTGCTTTGTTTTGGCAAGTACAGCAAAGCGGGTTTTCTGCTATTTCGGCACTTTTAGTTATTTTAAATTTGGTATGTGCCGCGCAAATTTTTAATTTATTTAAACGCCAAACAAGGCGTGCAGATATGGTTTTTCGCGCTTTAGCGAATGGAGACAGCACATTAGGCTTTGGTGACCAACACCCTATGCAGCAGCAATTTGAGCAGGTTAAACAACAAATTCAGGCTGCACGTTTTAATGCAGAGCAACAAGCCCAGTTCTTACAAGCGCTATTAATTCATATCGATTTAGCAGTATTAGTATGTGATGAACAAGGCACTATTATTGAAAGCAATCCGGCGGTCAGTCGTTTACTTGGGCAAGCAGTAAAGCACATTGATGATCTAGGTGTAATCGCAAACCTAGTTCAAGAAGCTAAACAAAATAGCCGTAATACCGTGCCATGGCAAAATGGCGAGCAGCACGATACGTTATCTGTGCAGATCAGTATTGCCGAAATCCAAGGTAAAGTTCGTAAAGTGATCAGTTTGCAATCTATTCATGATCAGCTGCAATTAAAAGAGCAACAAGCTTATAAGCGCCTCACCAAAGTACTGACTCATGAAATTGCTAATTCGATTACGCCACTCTCTTCGTTAGCACATACTTGTACGGCACTGCTGCCAAATGAGCTTAGTTTTGATGATCAGGAAGATAAACAAGACTTGCAACTCGCCCTAACAACACTCGCATCACGAACCGAGCATTTAGGCGAGTTTATAGCGCAATTTAAAAAGGTTAGTAGCTTACCCGCCCCACACTTACAGCCACATATTCTGGCAGATCTTGCCAAGCAAGTTGTCGCTCTGCACTCACAACAAGCTAAGCAACTTAATATTACTTTGAATTTATCGGTGCAAAGCCAACAGTTAGTAATGATAGATAGAGGCCAAGTTGAGCAAGTGATAATAAACCTGCTTAAAAATGCCCTTGATGTACTTAAACAATTAAATAATCCAGAGACAACTAAATGCATAGAGGTAAATATTGCACAAAATGCTAATCAGCAACTGTATTTAGAGGTCAGCGACAATGGTACAGGTATCAGCGATCATGTGATCGAGATGATTTTTGTGCCATTTTTTACTACCAAGCAACAAGGCTCAGGAATAGGCTTAAGTTTATCGCGCCAGATCATGCTCAATCATGGCGGCGATCTGGTATACATCAAACGCCAGCAAGGAGCCTGCTTTCGTTGCGTGTTCGGTTAGCTTACATAGTTAGAACACTTACTTACAATTTGCTAAGGCGCTGTTTGGTATCATGTACCCATTAACGTTTAATGGATTAACCAATATGAAGTACCTCGCCTTAGCACTGCTCTCATCACTTGCCTTTATTCCTACAAAAAGCTTTGCTGGTATTTATGACAGCCCTAATATGAACCTGTTTGTTAAGTCAGAACATAATAGTACTGATTCAATCACCTCAGCCGGCATCGAATTTATGGCTAAAAATAACTACAGCAATTTCGGCGCAGCATTTACAACGGCACTAGGCTCAGCAGAAGTATTTACTAAAAAAGGTGATCGGGAGACATTTCTAACCTTAGATAGCGGCATCAAATTTGGCTATTTCAGTGACTTTTTTGTCTATGGCGAAGTGGGCTTAGATTTAATTGAGCTTGCTGTATACGACGACCGCGATGATCACGACTACAGCGACCGCTATGATGACGATCACAATAATATTGATGGCTATGTTGGTGTGGGTATGGGCGTGGACTCAAAGCCATTCAGAATAGAGGTCTATGCCAGAGCCAGAGAAATAGACAGCCGCTATTGGGAAGCACAAAACCATGGTTATGCTGGGTTACAAGTTAGTATTTCGTTTTAATTTCAATTGGGTGAGTAAGTTAGCGAGCTGTTAATCTAATGGTCATTTTTAGCTCACCCTATGTTAAGCTTAGGCGCTTTAGTTTACCCGCACCTAAGTTAACGGAGTATTTTAATACGTGTTTTTAAATCGATTTTTAGGCCTTGTTGTTGTTTCTCTCATTGTAACAGGCTGTCAGACTGCCCCTGAGTCTCTTCCCGAAAAGAAGCCCACCATCAAAGCCAATCCTGGTACTGTGGTTGCAGAAGCTAAAACAAAACAAGTAGATGCGGTGACACCGCTCAAACCAAGTGAGCTTGATGACGTATGGCAACGTATTCGCATTCAACTGCAGTTTAGCGATACAAGTCACCCAGATGTACAAAAGCGCATTGCTTGGTACCTTACTCATCCAAATTACATGGAAGAAATAAGCCGCCGTGCAGCGCCGTATTTGTATCATATCGTCACAGAAGTAGAAAACCGTGACTTACCAATAGAACTCGCTCTAATGCCGCTTATAGAGAGCGATTTTGATGCCAGTGCCTATTCACACAAACATGCATCGGGTTTATGGCAACTCACCCCCTCAATCGCCAAATACTTCAAAGTAAAAATTACCCCTTGGTATGATGGTCGCCAAGATGTGGTCGACAGCACCCGTGCAGCTTTGGATTTTATGGAATACCTTTATAAACGCTTTGATGGCGATTGGTATCACGCTATTGCTGCCTACAATATTGGTGAAGGGCGAGTATTACAGGCAATTGCTCGTAATAAAAAACAAGGTAAGTCGACGGACTTCTTTAGTTTAAAACTACCATCACAAACCAAACAGTACGTACCTAAGTTACTGGCCGCAGCACAATTATTAAAACACCAAAGAATGGTATTCCCTGCGATTAAGAATGAGCAAGCTATTGCAACCTTACCAGTGACTGGTGCAGTGATCTTAGCAGATAAAGCGAAGTGGCAAGAGCTTGAAGAGCTAAACCATGGTGTTATCCGATACCCAGCGGTGATTGATGCGCCACATATTGTGGTCCCCAAAGATCAGCAAGCAAGTTATCAAACTCTATTAGCTAATCAAAAGAGCAATGATTATAGCCAGTGGCAACATTACACAGTTAAACGCGGTGATAGCTTAAGTGTGATTGCAAAGAACTATAAAGTAACAGTTAGCCAACTGAAAACCTTCAATAACCTAAAAACAAACACCATTCGTATTGGTCAAAAGCTGATATTGCCGCAATTAGCGGATCAGCAAATCGAGTATAAGGTGAAATCTGGCGATAGCCTTTGGAAGATAGCAAAGCAATACAAAGTCAGTATCACTAAGCTTAAACAATGGAATAACCTTTCAAGAGATAATTTAAGAGTAGGTGAAAAGCTCACGGTGTTTATCTCAAATAGTTAATACCAAATCAGGGAGTTTTACTCCCTGTCTCTTTTATCTATCCAATTAAAGTTGTATCTTTATTAGTCTATAAAAACAACAATCAATAATTATGGATAATCAGCAACAGGACGTAAGCTGTTCAACAGTGAAAACAGAGCAAGACTCTAACGTTGAAGAGCAAACAAAGACCACCCAGCAAAAAACTCAACCTGCTAGCAATCAGCATAAGGCATGGTTTACCAACGAGCGACTAAACCTATTTCTCGCACTCTGTGCCATTATTATCTCCGCAGCCTCCTTTTATGCCACTTACTTGCAAGCCAACGCTGCAGAACGACAAGTAAAAGCCGCCACATGGCCTTGGCTTGAAGTGATAACGGGGAATTTTGATGAAGAAAAAAACCTACCTGAAATCACCTTTGAACTCACTAATTCAGGATCAGGACCTGCGATAGTAAAGTACGTGAAGTATCACTATAACGACCAATCATATTTAGATATCTATAAAGTAATTTCTGCATGCTGTTTTGATACACAAGCATATGAAACACAGCTACAAACTCTGCAAGAAGATTCTCCCGACATAAATATTTTCGAAGCATTTGGCTGGATTATGACGAGTGCCAGTGATAACCGGTTGCTGGCATCTGGCAGCGAACTTAAACTTTTTCGTTTCAAGCGAACGGGATTTAATGAAACTCAATGGGACAAAGTAAACAAGCAGCGTAATAGCATTAAAACCGAGATCTGCTACTGCTCGTTGCTAGAACAATGCTACCTAAGCGATGGCCGCGGCGATGTGAGAGAAATACAGCAGTGTGAGTGACACCGAGCTATCAGCTTTCAGCCGCGCGGTGAAGGTGTTTGATACTGCGTCTCCCTCTGCCGGAGGCTCTAGGCAAAGTGTAGTTGTAGGAATGGCTTACCATGAATATATTGGTTATGGCCTAGATTCGGCACTGACGTGCCTCCTACAGGGTTTTGTTGCTGAGGGAGTCTCTGTACAGGACAACCCCACATTTCAGCTGACGTCTGACGGCTGAAAGCTGACAGCT
>CESF01012135.1_pt1 | contig 60626 bp, 58 predicted proteins | sample 356331 | NCBI WGS metagenome assembly CESF01 (sample SAMEA2621779, study PRJEB7988) | marine metagenome | biome: marine biome (ENVO:00000447); feature: surface water layer (ENVO:00002042); material: "saline water (ENVO:00002010), including plankton (ENVO:xxxxxxxx)" | depth 5 m
ATGCGGTATTAGCAGTCGTTTCCAACTGTTGTCCCCCACCATAAGGCATATTCCCAAGCATTACTCACCCGTCCGCCGCTCGACGCCAGAGGTGCAAGCACCTCTTCGTTTCCGCTCGACTTGCATGTGTTAGGCCTGCCGCCAGCGTTCAATCTGAGCCATGATCAAACTCTTCAATTAAAAGTTTTTTCTGTCCCGAAGGACATGCTCAATGAATTCTGAATTTTGATTCTTTCGAATCGAATTGACTGTGCTGAAACAAGTAAACTTGTTTCCGTTGGTCACTCAGTTCAATTGAGACTCTAAATTTGTTTGCGTCATCTAGCGAACTAGAATCGGCTGTTAGAACTCAATCTGTACGAGTGCCCACACAGATGATTGCTTTATATTGTTAAAGAACGTTTGAGATACTTTCGCGTCTCAAGGGCTGTGCATTCTACGCAAGCCGTTATTTTTGTCAACACTTAATTTTGAGAAAAGTTTATTTTTTCAAAACTCAGTCTTACTTGACTCAACCAACTCGTCGTTTTGCTTTTTTGTAAGCAGTCCGCCGTGTCGGTGGATGCGCATTATAGGGATACGGCGAATTAACGCAAGCACTTTTTTGAGAAAACTTTAAAAAAACTACCTTTTGAGTTCTTTTTAATCTAAACAGCACAAAAGAGAAACTTTATTAACGCTTCAGTAACTTTTTAGCCGTATTTAAGGCTATAAAAGCACAAATGTCCATAAACAAAAAAGCCCAGCAACATAGCAGGGCTTTTTATATAGTTTGCATTTTTAGCTGTTATGCAATGCCGTATTGATCACGGTATGCTTTTACTGCGGCTAAATGCTCATCCATTGTGCCTTTCGCTTCTAGGTAACTAATTAAGTCAGCTAGTTTTACAATCGAGATAACTTTAGTGCCGAAGTCACGCTCTACTTCTTGAATAGCAGATAACTCAGCTTTACCTTTCTCTTGACGGTCAAGTGCAATTAAAACACCACTTAAGTCTGCACCATTATCTGCAATAATATCCATAGACTCACGAATAGCTGTACCCGCAGTGATCACATCATCGACTAACATGATCTTACCTTTAAGTTCAGAACCAACTAATGTGCCACCTTCACCGTGTGCTTTTTTCTCTTTACGGTTGAAACAGTAAGGTACATCTTTGTCGTGGTGGTCAGCTAAAGCCACGGCTGTAGTCGTCGCAATTGGAATACCTTTATAAGCAGGGCCAAATAACACATCGTAATCAATACCTGCATCTTCAAGTGCAGCTGCATAGAAGCGACCTAAACGTGCAAGGTCACGACCTGTATTAAATAAACCAGCGTTGAAGAAATAAGGACTAGTGCGACCAGACTTTAAAGTAAACTCACCAAACTTAAGCACCTGCTTTTCAAGTGCGAATTCAATAAACTCTTTTTGATAATCTTTCATAACTAATAAACCTACTTCTTTATTATGCTAATGCTTGCTTTTGAACGTCGATAATTTCACGAATTGAGTGCTTAGCTAATGTAAGTAGCTCATCTAGTTCCTCGAATGAGAAAGGTTCGCCTTCAGCTGTACCTTGGATTTCGATGATTTTGCCAGTTTCAGTCAAAATCACGTTCATATCTGTTTCGGCTTCAGAATCTTCTAGATACTCAAGGTCACTAATTGGCTGGCCTTTATATACACCTACAGAGATTGCAGCAATCATATGCTTAAGTGGGTTTGAATTGATCATACCTTTACTACGCATATAAGTTAGCGCATCAACTAATGCAACGCATGCGCCACTGATTGATGCTGTGCGCGTACCACCATCAGCTTGAATCACATCACAATCGATAGTAATGGTATTTTCGCCTAACGCTTTTAAGTCAACCGCTGCACGCAGTGCACGTGCGATTAAGCGTTGAATTTCCATAGTACGACCGCCCTGCTTACCGCGCGCTGCCTCACGACCATTACGAGTATGTGTTGAACGAGGTAACATACCATATTCAGCCGTAACCCAACCTTTACCTTGGCCTTTCATAAAGCGTGGTACACCTGCTTCAACAGTTGCTGTACACAAAACTTTAGTGTTACCAAACTCTACTAATACTGAACCTTCAGCATGCATAGTGTAATTACGTGTAAATGTAACCGGTCTAATTTGGTTAGGTGTTCTTTCGCTTGGACGCATTAACGATCCCCTTAATTCTGAATTTGCCACATTATAAGTCGATGTGGTGCTAGATGCCATGTTCATTTACATAATTAACTACATCAGAAAAACACATTTCAGAAAATTTACGCTAGAGGTTAAAAGCTGATTCGGTATAATCAGTCAACTTTGTAAATTCAATAACACTAGGAAATCATCCATGATCCACAGCATGACAGCTTATGCGCGCCGCGAAATTAAAGGCGAATGGGGCACTGGCACTTGGGAAATTCGTTCAGTTAACCAACGTTACCTTGAGACTTTTATCCGCGCACCTGAGCAATTTCGTGGCATGGAGCCAGTTATTCGAGAGCGTTTACGTAAACATTTACAGCGCGGTAAAGTTGAAGTTTTCTTAAAGTTTGCTGCAAATCCAGCGCATGTTGGTGAGTTAACGATTAACGAATCACTCGCAGAGCAATTAATTAAAAGCGCACAATGGGTGCAAAGCCAAAGTAACGGTGACATCAACCCCGTTGATATTTTACGTTGGCCAGGCGTTATGGAAGCCGAAGAGCTAGATATGGATAGCGTAAATACAGCACTGATTGCTGGGTTCGATGAAGTCATTGAAGATTTCAAACAAGCTCGCGGCGATGAAGGCGCAAACTTACAAGAAATGATTGCAACTCGCCTTGATGCAATTTTAGAGCAGGTTGCTATTGTTGAAAGCCACTTACCAGAAATCGCTAAATGGCAACGTGAAAAACTAAACCTAAAGCTTGAAGAGCTAAAAACAGACATCGACGAATCTCGCCTTGAGCAAGAACTTATTTACCTTGCACAAAAACAAGATGTTGCTGAAGAACTTGACCGATTAAAGTCGCATGTTAAAGAAACCAAAAAAATCTTAACTAAAGGCGGTGCATGTGGTCGACGCCTAGATTTTATGATGCAAGAGTTTAACCGTGAAGCAAACACGTTAGCATCAAAATCTATCAACAGTGACATCACTAACGCTGCGGTAGAGCTAAAAGTGTTAATCGAGCAGATGCGCGAACAAATTCAAAACATTGAATAAGGTTTCACCTTGTTCCAACATGTTTATAAACCATTAAAAAACCTGGCCTTTGCTAGGTTTTTTGTTTTTAATCGTTCATAATAGTTACATATTGTATCAATCTAAGTGGTTACTACAGTGGTTACCAAATGCATTTTGACAACCACTAAAAATGAGAATATATGAACGTTAAAGAAATAAAAGCAAATATAAAAACATGCGCAACTCTCAGGTTCAATGTCGGTGATGGGTTATATATAAAACCAAACAAATCAAGGAATGGAGGTGCTTGGGAACTTCGCTATACAATAAATGGTAACCGTAGATTTATGACACTTTCAGGAGTAGGTTTTCCTGAAAAATCTCTTGCAGAAGCAAAAGCTGAAGCAGCCATCATAAAACAACAAATAAAAAATGGTATAGACCCTCTAGCTGAAAGAGCTCGCCAAAGTGAAGCAGAAATCATCACCATGAATAATTTGTTCAATGATTGGCATAAAGAAGAAAGCAAAAGACTTAAGAATCCAGAAAGACCCCTCGGCCATTACATAAAACGAGTACAGCCGTATATAGGTAAACTAAGAGTAGAAGATGTAAAGGCCACAGATATCCGAAGAATTATTCAAAAAATAAATGATGATGGAATCCCGTCTATTTCTAATCAAACACTTTATCTTTTAAAGAAACTTTTCAAGCACGCTAATAAACTAGATATTACACAGAGAAATCCAGCAGCAGCATTTAATTCATCAGATGCTGGAGGCCCAGGGAAAAGTCGAGACAGAGCGTTAAGCTTCGAAGAAATTGAAATCACACTAAAAGTATTAAGAGATAATATAGCTATATTCACCCATGATAACTATTTGTTGATTATATTACTTATCATTTTTGGCAACAGAAAAACCGAATTAACTAAAGCAAAATGGAACGAGTTCGACTTCAGCAAAAACATCTGGGATTTAGGCATAAGAAATAAAAAAGAGTCAGATATAAAAATCCCAATACCGGAAGAGGTAATGCCAATATTTAGAGAAATAAAAGAAAGGTCCTGTGGATCTGAGTACTTATTTCCTGCAAGAAAGAAGAGTAAAAATGGACACATAAGTGACGATACTTTAAACCACGCATTAGGAAAAATGTTCGGGAGTAACGTTAGCAAAAAAAAATATCCAAATTTACTCGGTTCACAAGGAGTAAAACACTTTACTCTTCATGATTTAAGAAGAACCTGCCGAAGCTTGTTGGCTGAGCTTGGGTATGAAGGCAACAAAGTGACCAGATATCTCAATCACAAAATTAAGGGCGTTGCTGGCATTTATAATCGATATGATTACCTCGAAGAGCGGAGAGAAATTGCTAGTACCCTCGCTCAAAGAATACTTCCCCTAGCAAAAATCAACTCAAACTCTGAGGAGGGCTAAGATGGATAAATACAGGATTTTTCCACAATGTATAGCTCGTGAGTCGTTAAAAATTCAATCGCAGCCATTTTTGGTAAGTGCTCAAGAGATCGGAGAGATTGATGAGAGTGATGTTAATTATGCTAAATTAGAAGAGAACGCTTCACCTGTAGGTATTGAGAAGCCAAGCTTAATAATATCTTCGATTAATAACTTACCAAAAAGTGAGTTTGGCCAAGATATTATGTTATTGGAAAAAGAGTCAATTAAACGAAAGGCGATGCTGGTGGAAAACATTCTAAGGGTACTTCCTGATAAGTCTAACGAAGACTACAAATTTTGGCTTAATAAACTAATGCACGAAATGTTTACGCTTGGCTCACGAGTACAAGAGCATAATGATTTTGTAGAGCATTTATATGCCTTAAGAGCAACAGAAAAAACCAGTAAAGAGCGTATTAAGGCAGGTAGTTCTTCACCTAAAAAGTATCAACCGTTTATCGAACTCATAAATCTAATAGTCAGCCAAATAAAACAGAACAAACATATGTCTCAATGTAGTAGATCAATTTTAGCAGATGCGGTAGAAGCTCTATTCATTGCAAATACTATATCCCCTCCTTCACACAAATCAATAACAGCATATATTAATGATGCATATGGCTATCCTGCTAAGAAAGGTCGAAAGCCTAGCTCTTCTCCCTCTTTTCATGAAGTAACAGAATGGATAAATAATAATTTCAAAAATAAAATTCACTTTTAAATCATAGTATTAAAAAGTTTAATTACCCCATATCAATCTATGGGGATAATTACGACCCACCCAATCAAATATTATTTCCCCATCGAATAAAACTGAACAGGGGAAACCTCTATGAACCATCTAATTACACAACCAACACAATTTACTGACCGTTTAGTCAGAGAAGCAGAAAGAGCCAAAATAACGTCTGTATCTCGAACCAGTGCTTGGGCTTTAGAAAAAAAAGGGCTGTTTCCAAAAAGAAGAAAGCTTCATGCCGATAGCGATAGAGTTTGTTGGTTATTAAGTGAGCTCTTAGACTTTGTGAAATCTCGAGAAGTAATAAATATGGAGCGCAGCATCAATGAGCGATAAGAAGCTACCTGATATTGCTATGTATATAGATAATGCGCGTCTAATAAAAAAGCCCGAGTTACAAAAATTACTTAATGTAAGCCGTTCTACTCTTGGAAGGTGGATCAAGTCAGGAAACTTTCCGCCACCAGCAAAAATCATTAATGGTCGCTCTTTATGGCATTTTCACGATATTGATAGATGGATTTCAGAGCGAGCTCATGAAGCAGGTTAACAGCCTGCTTTTTTTTGCCACCTGATGACGCACTTTGCTACAAATTGATCTAAAAAAGCACAGGCATTTGGCGCTACCAATATCTTTAAAGTAATTGTTATAACTGAAAAAAGTATCGCACTCATCTGCATGAACAGTCGCGGATATTAAATAATATAGAAAGAATGGTTGAATATGTCCTTTTCAATAACAAAAAATAACTCATATAACTTTCAATACAAAAATCATAGTTACAAAGTTTATAAGCCAAAAAGTAAAAAGCAAAATAACACTGCTTTAAACAACTTATTTCAATTAGTAGAAAAAATGCTGTCACATTACTCAAAAGTAATTGTTATTAGAATAGATTTAAAACCTAATAAGTACTCTGCTGATAACTCCAAGTTTTTAAAATTTATTAAGGAACAAAAAACGCAGCTTACTAAAGCGTATAAATGCAAAGTTACTTATGTTGCAACAAGAGAACGTAACAGCTCTGAAAAACAACACTACCACCTAGCTTTTTTATTAAGTGGTCATAAAGCCCATCATAGCTCCTCAATAACAGCTAACATCAAAAAAGATTGGGAAGAACAGCAGTTAGGGATAGCCTCATATGTCGAGAATCCATTTTATATGATTTATAGAGGTAACAAACACTCAATTGAGCCAGCTATATACAGGTTAAGCTACTTCACTAAATTAGATACGAAAGAATCTAATTGTAGGGCGCGTAAGTTTATTTATAGCAAACTAACCTATTCAAACCCTCAATTTGAAAGTAATTCAAACGACTCACTATTAGTCAACCCAGCATTAACTTACCAGAGAAACATTAAACAAATGAGAGCCACAAAAGACGTGGCTGGTGGGTTAAAACCTTCCCATAAAGCTCAAGATAAAAGTGATCACCTTTGTTATCAAAAGCCCATGAACCGAAGAATTTCGATATCAAAAGAGCGATCACTTTGTAGCAAAAATAGTGAGTTTCATAGAGTCAATGCCATTAAAAGCGATCACTTACATAGCTTTTTAGCTGATAACACTCCCACTACACAACTAACAGAAAAGACTAACAAGTTGAAATTAAATGATTTTCCCCTAGGTAAAGCACACACGCCGTATACTTTAGCAACAACAAACTACTGCGGGGAAAACAAACCCTATGAACCGAAAATTTATACCGAAACCGATCACTTTAGCTAGGTAACAAATATGACTAGATATAACCTTGAAAACCTTCCTTTGTGCGGTGCGAAAACTCGTAGTGGCTCACCTTGCAAGCGTAAAGGCAACAAACGAAATGGTAGATGCAAACTTCATGGCGGACGCTCTACAGGGGCTAAAACAATTGAAGGCAAGTTAGCTATTAAAACCAACGCTTTAAAGGATGGATATACTTGGTACCTCACTAAAGAAATTGACGAGAATTTATTAGCACAATCACAGCAAAGCTTTATTGAACTGTGTCAACTTGTAAATCACGAGGTGATTAATTTAGATGATTTCAATAAGCTAATAGAAGAATCCAGAGTAGCTTTGGAGAGTTTTAAATATCGTATTTTAGAATTTTACGGCGCAGATGGTTTCATTATTGTTCAATCAGCACTTGATTCTTACTACAAGAATGATGATTCAAAACATCTATCTTCCCATAAATACACAATTACTACTAACGGACCTTATTTCCACCAGCCTATGAGCGAAGCTGAAAAGAAGTTTGTTCATGTAAAAAAAGGGTTTAAATTTAGCTTCTAAAAACCGTCAACCGTTGACGGTTTTAATTGCGATTCAGTAAGAGCTGAATTTTCTAACATTTTAGAAAACCTGCCCTGCACATTTTTATGTCATATAAAAACTAAATTTAAAGCTTTCATAAACTCCGTCAACGGTTGACGGTTTTATTTACACATACAGACTCATATGCAAAAAGATAAGGTAATAAACTGAAAAAACATTCAATTTCAGCATTCTGAAACCATGATCTTGAAAAAAAACATACAACATCTCTCTAGTGCAGAAGTATTCATATTTTCTCTCAACATATTTGGCTTACTCCATAAAGGCTAATTTAAATATCCATATTTGCTTTGAGCTGACGAATATTTGAGCTTAGCCTAGGTGAGTTTTTTTTGGGTCCAGATTGATGACAAACCTCTATATTTCTTGAGTATATCCGATAATTGAGTAGCTCTTCCACTATTATGTATATCCTTACCGTCTTGCATAAAATCAAGCTCCAAAGACTTCATATCATTCTGAACACCATCCGGTAATTTAAAAATATTATCTAATGCGGTATCCATTTTTTCCTTTAAATCTTGAAGCGTTTTTAACTGCTTTTCCAACTCAGAACTCGAAAATAAAGTCCTTATTTTATCAAGTCTTTGCGTCGCTCGTTTACTCTCAAATATATCCATTCCGTCTCGCATAAAATCAAGTTCCAAAGACCTCATATCGTTCTGAATGCCTCTAGTCCATTCAATTTGCTCCGATATTGCGTCTTTATACATATTAAAAATATCGTTCAATTCATTCTTGATTTTATTTCTAACATTCACAGGGCGATCTTTTTCATTTAGGAAATCAAAAATAGATTCACGTCTGTAAGAAATTTCCTTTTTAGAAATCGAGCTGAATGCACTTATGCCTGTGGCTTCTATACCATATTCATCCAAAGTATCTTCAAAGCAATCCAGAACATCTTCCAGATCATCAGGACTCTTCAAGTCTGCTTTATTAGCAACAATAAAGAGTTTTCTATTTTCAAGAGATAGTTCCTCCAGAAATGCCAGGTCAGATGCAGGGATTGCACCATCTGAAGCATCCAACCCAACTAACCAAAGTAATACATCGGCTTTTTGAAGATGTTCAGTAGCTACTTTGTGGTCGGTTTCTGTTGTCCCTGTATTGGTTGGATTGTAACCGGGGGTGTCAACAAAACAAAGATGGTTAAATACCTCTATTTTTGTTTCCATTGCCATTAATGGCATAATATCCTTTAAGTTAAAATCAAAAGACTTTATAAAATCATGAGATAGATTGGCATATAATTCGGGTGAAACATCTATTGCTCCGCCTTTATGGGTATAACCCTTAATAGCATGCTTATTTCCACTAGTCACATAGGTAGGTATAGCCGTAACTGGCTTGATCCCTATTGGTAGTTTTATTTTTTTTTCAGAAAAGAAGCTACTGATAAATTCTGACTTTCCAGCACTAAACCCACCTCCTACAGCTACAATATTCTTATTGTAGATTTTAGGGAAACTACTTACCAGGTGAAGTTCTCTTTGTATCGACTGCATCATTAGTAGAGCCTTCGCCTCTTCAGCTAACGAACTTTCTGCATTTGCAAACTCTACAAAATCATTATTTACGATATTATTAAACTCATTCATCTCCTCACTGACGGTTCGCTGACTTGCCAAAATCCTACTTACTAAATCATATTTTGTAGTAACTTCATTATGATTACTTTTTAAAGAATCATGTTCTCTAGACAGGTTAGCAAACTCTTTTATCTGAGAGTCGTGCTTCAACGTTAAATCTTTATGCTCAACATTTAAGGTGTCATGTTGTTCTTTAAGAAAATCATGCGTCTTTAAAAGGTTAGCAAACTCTTTTATCTGTGAGTCGTGCTTCAACGTTAAATCTGTGTGCTCAACATTTAAGGTATCGTGTTGTTCTTTAAGAAAATCATGCGTCTCTGAAAGGTTAGCAAATTCTCTTAACTGAGAGTCGTGCTTTAACATTAAATCTTTATGCTCAACATTTAAGGTGTCATGTTGTTCTTTAAGAGAATCATGATCCTGAGATAAAGCATCAAATTCCTTTCCAGCTTGCTCTACTGAAGTTTTTATATTGTTTGCAAGCTGTTTTCTTTTTATCTTGAAAAACTTGGAAACTTCATCAATCTCCCTGCAAGTGTTTTCAACATCCATTATTTCAACTCCTCAACTGCTCTCTTGCATCTATCGTATTCTTCAAGAGTAATCGCCCTATTTTTTATTTGTGTTTCAAGCTCTTCCAATTGTGAGTCATATTCTGAGAAAAAATCCTTTGATAATTCTAAACCGTTTAATTTATTCGTGAGCTCAATTAGATATGACTTGAGATCCTTGTTTACCCGACTTTTAAGACTCGCTATATAGTCTTTAGCTTCGTCAATAAAACGCTCAGCATCTCTACCGGTTAGCGTACCTGAAGCCTTTGGCAAAGAAATATCAGAATAAGATAGTGTTGGAACATCAACATGCTGGGTAACGTTTCTAACCGCTTTTCTAATCTGGTTTGGATTCAAATCCTCATCATCTACATTATCCCCGAGCGGCACCAAAAGGGCTGGAGTCAAATTCTTTCTCCAATCAAGTATTTCCTCATCTGAAATCTTTTCAATTTTATTTTCTATCTCATCGGTCAAATCACTTAAACTTGATATAACCGCGCCTGTTCTTACAGTTGCTTCGTACCTTGTTTCATATTTTTTGGTTAACCACAAAAAGCCACTTCGCCCAACATAATGTTGATAAGGTTCAGTTTCTTTAGCGTTTTCGACATCTTCCTCTCTTCCCTTAAAATAAGACCCTAATTCCGAATTAAACTCTCTACTCATACCTATCTTCAACTTTTTAACCAAATCATAGTATTCTTCGTCGAGTAGATCTGACACGTTCGTTTTAATATGGCTTAAACGTTTTCGTTTTGCTTTTAGCTCTTCAATATCACCAGAGTTAACTTCTTCTATACTTTGTTTAATGAACTGGAGCAGTTCATCTTTGTATTTGGCGAATGAATCAGTTTTTGCTTTCAAGAACTCTTCTGTTCGTTTCGCAAGAATCTGATCTTTTTGTTGGCGTACATCTCCTATTACTTTATTTATCACCTCCATGTTGGAAAGCAAATCAAGGTTAGGAAGAGTTAATTTCTTATCTGCTTTAGAAAAATAATCAGGATAGTGCTCAACCAGCATATTCCATGCATAAGCTTCACCGCGATCCAAAGCATCTTGATTGTTATATAACTCTTTTATTGTATGAGAAATACCTGATGAATGAATAATGCTGTCTTTGCTTTGGTTGATTAGTTTATCGTATGCATCCCCAATTTCCGGGTTTGATTTTTTCAAGTTTGACAGTGTTGAGTGAAGAGAACTTGCCAAATCAGTGGTTATTGCACCAAAAGCACGATGAAGATCTCCACCACTATTTTGTTTAATACTGCCATACAATTGCATATCACATTTACTGGCGATTACAAAAAGCTCTCTCACTCCTTCTTTAGAGGTAATCCTATCCATAAGTTCAAGGTCTTCACTACTCATGAACTGCCCTGCCGGACTTACAATAAAGACTACATCACAGAATTTTAGTAACTTTCTTGTTCTTTCTTCCCTTGAAACCACAGGATCGTTGATACCAGGGGTATCTACTATTTGTATATTTTTTAAATTTTCTTGCGGTAGTCGTATATGTACACTTTTAGTAAAAGGCATGTATGTACCATTGGCGCCAACATAGTCAGCCAGCTCATTACCAAGTGACTCGATACTTTTAAAGTCGATCACCTTGGATGCTTCAAGGCTTTCAAAAGCAACACCTGATTTTTGCATTCTGCTATATTGATCGTGAGAAGCACTTAAACAAGGTTCACTTTTGTCTAATTCACGCGCAACACTGCGCTTTAATCGATCAGTATCTACAGGGGATATATTATTTTTATCTTTTCTTTTAATTGCTCGCTCGTTCGCCTCTGTCTGTTTTTGCTTGAGTAATCTTTCAAACTCTGCATCATACTTTGAAGCGTCATATTTTATGTTTTCAACATCACTTTTTGAAAAAAATTCAATTGTAGCAGAAGGTTTATCACCATAAGATATAACCGTTAATGCTGCCGTCATGGGTGTGGCAGCCTTTGGCAAGATCGATTTTCCCTCGAACAGTAAAGCATTCAACAGCGATGACTTCCCAGCTTTAACACGTCCAACAACACCTATTTGTAAGAGCCTGTTGTTATCTTCAATTTGTTTCAACTCGTCTTGAATTGCTTGAGAAGTTCCAATTGAGTACTCGGACGCAAGGTTGCGAGATTCTTTTTCTATTAGGCTGGCATAATTAGTTACTATGCCTTCCAGTGATTCTAGTTTCTTAAATAATTCCATTATTCTTTCTCATATCCATAAATGGTATTGTTTGCCATTTCAGTGACTGCTTCGTTCACGGATTTATAAGTTGCTATGGTTTTTTCTATATCAATATTCTTTTCATCCACTTTTCTTTGAGCTACCTCGATTGATTCCTTTTTCTGCTGTATAACTGATTCGAACTGACTAGCAACGTCGTTAACTATCCTATTAATTTGCTCATTAAATATAGATGGCAACTTAACTCGAAGCTCTCGTTTCAAAGAAGGAATGATGTTTGTAATAATTGCTTGTCGAATCTGATTTTTTTGCTTTTCTTTGTGCATTGAACCAAAAATGGCATTAAGAATATCTGGCAGAAAAACAATAACCAACTCCAATATTGGATTAATTACTGCTGTTGTAATCGCTAAAACAGACGTTATTGTCCTGTAAATAACATCATTATTTTTATCTTCTTTTCTCTTATTTAAAAATGATTCTAAACTACCAGATACGCTATCAAACATCTTCTTGGTAGTATTAGTGATCCCTTCAAGCCAGTTATCAGACAGTGTAAACTCCGACATAGTTGTATTTAAATCAGAAAGCCCTACAGCAAAATCATCAACGATATCGCCACAAATCTCATTCATTGAGTCCTGTATATTTCTTATTAAGGAGCTTTTCACTATTTCATTGATGACCTTTGAAATTGCAGGCTCACCACCACTCACTCCCGCATTTACAATTTCCTCTAAACTTTCGGATAAATCCCTACCTACTAATTCGACAACACGATTTATATTGCTATCTGAATATTTGCTTTTTGCTTCTTCTACTAGCAAATCTCTTTTTCTTGTAATTTCATCTAGTGCTTTTTTTAACTTTTCGACCGCATCGTCATTTTGGTTTTTACTTTTACCCAACGCAGATATTTGAGTATTAAGCTCTCCTTTAATTGAAAAAAAATGCTCTTTTAAGCCTTCTGAAAATAAATTATCAAATAATTTTTCGGGATTAATTTTCGTTAATATTCCCTTTAAGCTCTCTCCACCATCATCGTTAACCAATTCAATTTCATCAAATTTACCAAAATAGTCTTCCAGTTGGTCTTTTGCTCTCAACTTTATTTCTTCAATTTCTTCATGTGGCTTTAAATTGGTCTTACTTAGAAAGAAAGAAAAGTCTCTTTTGTAAGCTTTAATATTTTCCAACTGCCTTGTCATTGACTTGGTTATGGTCCCATCTTCCACACTTGTAAGCACAACATAATGAACCCCCTTGTTTATATACTCCATAATTGCTTTATTGTGCTGCTCTAGGGGAGATTCAAATCCAGGCATGTCTACTAGTACAAGGGGCTCGATCTCTAAAAGTCTATGGTTATTGAGATACATCTTAATGAATTTAAATTCGGAAGCGCGCTCTCTTAATTTGTTCACATCTTCAATTAAAAATGTTTCAGCGCGATCATCGGTATTTATCGCCTCTATACGCTCTTCACTTGAATACCTTAATTCTGTTGCCAAAGCAGTCTCTGGAGTAATACCTTCTGGCAACACTTTTTGCCCCAAGAAAGAGTTTAAAAGGCTGCTTTTCCCCGCACTAAACGCGCCTATTACAGGCACTAGTAATTCCTGCTTTCTAATTAAATCAATATATCCTTCGATCTTAAAAGTATTAATGGCATGTTCTGTTAACGCTGTCTTTTTTATTTCAGCGTCTACACCTGAAAGATACTCAATAAATTGCTTTTGTTTTTTTAGCATAACCAATCTCCTTTTTATTTTCACGGTCCCATCTGTTATAAAAAGCCAACACCTGCCTAAGCTGCTCAAAATGCTTTGCTACAATTTTGTGAGTAGTGATCACAAGCCAAGCTTTTTGAATTCGTTTTTCGGGCATGATCTGAATCAGCATAAAAGAGCACTTTATTAAGTTATTTTTTTACTGCTCAAATCTTTCAGGGCATAGTTAGCTAGGACACTATGCCTTTTCTTCATGCTGTAATCAATTTCAATAAAATCAAATATAAGCTGGATAAGCTTGCGCATGGCTTCACGGTTCATTGGTTCATAGTTTAACCGCTTCGACTTCCATTGTAGAAGCCGAGCTCGTTTTAAAAAATGTTCGGTGCTCCTAACAACGGAGAGAATAATGCCAAACTAAATTGGCGCTGTGGTGGGGGGGAAAGAGTGTAAATTTAATTTTCTCTATGTATTTTAGTAAAGCAAACTAATCATAAGAAAGTTGAAAATCCGTTTATTAGTGATAATGTATTCAATATTCAGGCAACAGGGTTTGTGAACCTTTATATCTCATATACTTGGCTTGTTGTTTATCGTTTAAATGGAGTTTATGAATGTCTGCGTCTAATGGAAATTTTGGGTTTTTAGCTGAACATGATCCATTATTCACTGAGCTTGCTTTATCCGCTGAGCGCTCTTTCGCCAGTGATCCTAATACCACATTAATAAAACTACGTCAGCTAGGCGAAGCATTAGCACAACATGTTGCAACACTGGCTGGCATTGAATTTGATGAACAAACAACACAAGCTGACCTTTTATACAAAATTAATCGTGAATTACAATTAGAAAGTGTTGTACGCGAGTTATTCCGCACTCTTAGAATTGAAGGTAATAAAGCAACCCACCAATTTAAAACAAAGCATAAAGAAGCAATTAACGGCTTAGTAGTTGCGCGTAAATTAGCAATTTGGTTTCACCAGTCATTTGGTAAAGCTGGCCCAAAGTTTAAGCCAGGGCCATTTATTGCGCCTTCAGATCCGAGTGAGCAGTTACGTAAGCTTCAAAGTGAAATTGCTAACTTAAAGACTGACCTAAAAAAAGCAAGTCTTGATTTAAATTCAAGCCACCAGCTTAATGAGTTAATCGCCAAAGAAAAGCATGAATATGAGCAGTTAGCGTATGAAATGGATGAAGAGTCTAAATCTTTAGCGCAGCAAGCGGCCTCTCATGAAAAAGCATTGAAGCAACAACAAAAAGAGTACGAAGCCAAAATAAAGGCACTGCAAATACAGCTTGCTTCACAAGATGAAAAGTCAAAAGCTAACCAACGTGAAAAGCTAAACAATAACACTCAAGCGGCAACTAAACATATCGTACTCGACGAAGCGTTGACTCGTATTTTAATAGATCAACAATTAACAGAAGCAGGGTGGCAGGCTGATAGTGAAGAGCTTACTTATAAAAACGGCATTCGTCCTGAAAAAGGTAAAAATATCGCAATTGCTGAGTGGCCAACACAACACAATAGCGAACGCGGCAGAGCCGATTACGTATTATTTGCAGGTTTAACACCCATAGCCGTGGTTGAAGCAAAGAAAGAAAATACCAATGTTGCAGGTAAAATTCGTCAAGCTGAGCGATACAGTAAAGGACTAACAGTCAATCCCCCGCTACTTCCCGCTTGGGAATTGCAAGGTTTGACCATAGCATGGCCTGATGAAGCCGAAGGCCATTATAAAGTCCCGTTTGTGTATTCTTGTAACGGTCGCCCTCATGTAAAACAACTCGCTGAACAATCAGGTATTTGGTTTCGTGATGTACGGGAGTGCTCAAATACAAAACGAGATTTAAGTAAATTCCACACGCCAACAGGTCTACTCGATATCCTCAAGCGCAGCAAAAGCGAAGCACAAAAAAAATTAGATAAAGAGCCATTTGGCTACTTAAAGCTTAGGGAATACCAAAAAAATGCAATTAGTGCCGTTGAGGATGCACTTGCAAATAACGAACGGCGAGCATTACTTGCAATGGCTACGGGTACTGGTAAAACCCGCACAATCATCGGTTTAATGTACCGTTTTTTAAAAGCAGAACGCTTTAAACGTATTTTATTTTTAGTTGATAGAACCGCACTAGGCCAACAAGCGCTCGATGCCTTTAACGAAGCACCACTAGAGCAAAATCATACGCTTTCAAAAATTTATAATATCGCAGAACTTGGTGATATGAGTGCAGAGGCTGAAACGCGCGTACAAGTTGCTACCGTTCAAGCAATGGTTAAACGCATATTTATGAGTGATAACCCTCCTCCGCTCGATCAATTTGACTGTATCATCATTGACGAAGCGCACCGAGGCTACACACTTGATCAAGAAATGACCGAAGGCGAACTTGCTACACGGGACGCTAGCCAATATTTATCTAGTTACCGACGCGTACTCGATTACTTCGATGCAGTTAAAATAGCGCTCACAGCAACACCAGCCAAGCACACCAGTGAGATTTTTGGCAAGCCTGTTTATACCTATTCCTATCGTGAAGCTGTCGCAGAAGATTGGCTTATCGATCATGAATCACCTATCCGTTATGAGACCTTGCTAAGCCAAAATGGCATTCACTTTGATAAAGGTGATAAAGTACAATCAATTAATACTCATACGGGTGAAATTGAATCAGCAGACCTGGATGATGAGCTTGATTTCGAGATTAATGCATTCAACCGCAAGGTTATTAACGAGAACTTCAACAAAGTTATTTGCGAACAACTTGTTCAAGAACTCGATCCCTTTGGTGATGAAAAAACCATTATATTTTGTGCCCCCTCACAAAACGGCCTTCATGCAGATATGATGAAGCGATTACTTGATGATGCATTTAAAGATCTATACAACGGTGAGTATAACCAAGCGGCTGTAGAAGTTATTAAAGGCGACTCTGATAAAGTCGACCAGAGAATTAGACAGTTTAAGAACGAACGCTACCCTAATATTGCCATAACCGTAGACTTGCTCACTACAGGTATTGACGTGCCTAAAGTCTGTAATCTTGTTTTCATGCGCCGAGTAAAGTCACGCATTTTATACGAGCAGATGATCGGCCGTGCTACTCGCCGCTGCGATGAAATAGGTAAAACCGTATTCCGTATCTATGACCCTGTCGATATTTATTCAGCTTTGGCTGAAGTAAACACCATGAAGCCTTTGGTTAAAGACCCTAATATAACCCTAGAACAGTTGGTGGATGAAATAACTAATCAAGAGCTGTTAGAGCAAGCTCTGAGTACACCTGGCGACTCACCACAAGAAAGCCACGCCGACGTTGTACTCAGTCAGTTAAGCCAAAAAGTCATGCGGGTTTTACGTAAGGCAGAAAAAAAGGCAGAAGCAAAGCCTGAGCTAAAACAAAAACTAAACGAGCTTGAAAGCTTATGGGGAGTAGAGCCTAAAAACCTCCATACCCATTTACACCAGCTAGGGCCAAAACAAGCTGCAAACTTTATCACCGAACATAGTGGTTTAATCCACCAGCTTGCACAGGTCAATACTTTATTGGGCAGTGAACATCAGCCCGTTATCTCTGAACATCATGATGAAATACGTGAAAGAACACAAAGCTGGGGAACACACAAAAAACCAGAGGATTACCTAGAGAGCTTTAATCAATTCGTTAAAGAGCAGTTAAACCAAAACATAGCCCTTGCGACTGTGGTAAATAAACCACGCGACCTTTCTCGTGAGCAATTAACCGAAGTAAAACTGTTACTTGATGGTGCAGGTTTCTCAGAGGTAAATTTACAAAGCGCTGTACGTAATCAAACCAATCAAGATATAGCAGCAAGCATTGTTGGCCACATTCGGCGTGCAGCCTTAGGTGAACCTCTTATCCCATTTGAACAACGTGTTGCTCAAGCAATGTTACGTATATACCAAGCACATTCATGGACACCTAATCAGCGCAAATGGTTAGAGCGCCTTGCCAAACAACTTGTGCATGAAGTTATCGTCGACAGAGAGTTTGTTAATAACCGCTTTGGTCAGCACGGTGGCGCGAAGCAATTTGACAAGATACTTAATAATCAATTAGATACTGTACTTGGTGACATAAGTGAAGCTATTTGGCCCATTAAGAGCGCATAAAGCAACGTATATAAATAAATGGAATTGCTATACATGTTATATAGGTTATGTATAATTTTATGAAAAATTTATACATAACAACACTGACATGTATAAAAAGGATAAAAGCTATCTATGTCGACCACTATAGAACCGTTACCGCTTGCGAATATTGAGCAGTGGGAAACCCGCGCTGTTTTAAAAAAAACCGCCACTGCCCATCGCCATTTAGCTGAGTTAAAAGGCGTTGCAGCCAGCATACCTAATGAAGCTATATTAATAAACACACTTGCCCTACAAGAAGCGAAAGACAGCTCTGAGGTGGAAAACATCGTAACAACACACGATGAGCTCTATAAGGCGAACCTGTTTGAAGAAGCGGTCACCAACCCCGCCACTAAAGAAGTACAAGATTATGCCGTTGCTTTAAAACAAGGGTTCGAGACAGCACGTAAAAGCAAACTAATTCGCCTTGATGACATACTCGCAATACAAAAAAACCTAGAACATAACGATGCAGGTTTACGAAAGCTCCCCGGCACTGATCTAAAAAACGCACGCACTGGTGAAGTGGTTTACACGCCACCACAGCACGCTGATGAAATTACAAAGCTAATGGATAACCTTGTGCAGTTTATCAACAATGATGAACTATGCGATGCCGACCCTCTGGTAAAAATGGCTATTATTCATCACCAATTTGAAAGTATTCATCCGTTTTACGATGGCAACGGCCGTACAGGGCGTATTTTAAATATTTTATATTTGGTCACCAAAGATTTACTAAACTTGCCAGTACTTTACCTAAGCCGATTTGTGATTCAGAACAAAGCCGATTACTACGCTAACCTACAAGCAGTGCGCGATACCGGCAACTGGGAGCCGTGGTTAGAGTTTATGCTTGATGGTGTCATTGATACTGCGCAAAACACTATTTCACTTATCACCGCCATGAAACACCTTATGGCAGAAGTTAAACATGGCATTAGAGAGCAGCTTCCTAAAATTTATAGCCAAGATTTACTCAACAACCTATTTAACCACCCCTACACCAAAATAGACTTTATTGTTGAGGAGCTCGGCGTCACTCGCATTACCGCCACCAAGTATTTGGAACAGCTGGTGGAACACGGCTTTTTAACTAAACAAAAAGTAGGCCGTGCTAATTACTACATTAACGAGCCTTTGTGCGCCCTACTGGTTGCCCACGGCTAACACCCAATTACTAATTTTGAGAACATCATGACTAATAACGACATTGTACAAAAGCTTTGGAACCTGTGTGACGTACTACGTGACGACGGCATTAACTACAGCGACTATGTAACAGAACTGGTACTGCTCCTTTTTATTAAAATGGTGCACGAAAACACCGAAGCAGGCGTGTTAAAAAAACACCCGCTGCCAGAGGGTTGCCGTTGGCAAGATATTAACGAAAAATCAGGTATCAACTTACTTAACGACTACAAACGTATTTTGCTGAGTCTGTCTACGGGTAAAGATGCCGATGGCAACATCGTCCATGAAGACCCATTGATCAGCGCTATTTATGCCGATGCACAAACCCGTCTGCGTGAGCCGCGCCATTTAGAGCAAATGATTAAAACACTGGATCAAATTGATTGGTTTAGCGCGCAAAAAGACGGCCTGGGTGATTTATATGAAGGCTTATTAGAGAAAAACGCCAGCGAGACTAAATCGGGCGCGGGACAGTACTTCACTCCCCGCGCGCTCATAAACTCCATGGTGCGCTGCATCAAACCACAAACAGGCGAAGTGATCCAAGACCCAGCAGCGGGTACCGCAGGCTTTTTAGTCGCCGCCGATCAATACATGCGTGAGCAAACCGACGACTATTTTGATTTAAGCCCTAAAGACGCTGACTTTCAAAAAAACAAAGCATTTGTCGGTGTTGAGCTGGTACCCAACACCCGCCGCTTATCGTTAATGAATTGTTTGTTGCACGGTATGGAAGGCGATGAGGAAGGCGTGGTGCATTTAGGCAATGCACTTGGTGATGCAGGTAAAGCACTAGAAAGCGCAGACATCATTTTAGCCAACCCGCCATTTGGTACTAGTAAAGGCGGTGAAGCCAGCAATACTCGTGACGATTTAACTCACAAAACGGGCAACAAACAACTGGCATTTTTACAGCATATTTACCGCAACCTCAAACCTGGCGGCCGTGCTGCCGTAGTACTGCCTGATAACGTATTGTTTGAAGCGGGTGTTGGCACAGAGGTGCGCCGCGATTTAATGAACAAATGTAACTTACACACGATTTTACGCTTACCTACAGGTATTTTTTATGCTCAAGGCGTAAAGACCAACGTGCTATTTTTTACCAAAGGTTCTGCCACCGACAAACACCAAGAAGAAAACTGCACCGACAACGTCTGGGTGTATGACTTACGCACCAACATGCCAAGTTTTGGTAAACGTACACCTTTTGGTAACTCCGACATTGGCTTTGCAGCAGAAGATTTTGGTAAAGACCCTCACTTAGGTGCATTTGAAAAAGCATTTGATCCTGTAGTTCCTGTAGATCGTGATTTATCGCGACAACCAGATATAGCCACTATACTTGCAGCCCGAACCCAAGGCGAATACAGCTTTGGTGCAGAAGAAATCGCCGTAGATAAAGAAGCTACCGCAGAAAATAAAGGCGTTGACAATAAACTCGCACATAGCCGCTGGCGCTGTTTTACTCGCCAGTGGATTAGTGACACCAAAGGCGACTCACTCGATATCAGTTGGCTAAAAGACAAAGACAGTGTTGATGCTGCCGACCTTCCAGTACCAGAAGTTTTGGCTAAGGAAGCGAAAGACGGATTGACCAGTGCACTGGTGGAGTTGGATGAGTTATTGGCTGAGCTAAGTAATGAGGTTTAGTGAATGACTGATCATAGAACTATAACTGTGGATGGCTCATATACTCATGAACTGAGCATTCCATCAACTTGGCACTTTGTGCAACTAAATGAAGTTATCGACATAGTTGGAGGTAATCAACCACCAAAAACGTTTTTTAGTGATCAGCCTGGTCCCGATAAGATAAGACTTATACAAATTCGTGACTACAAATCAGATCATAACATTGTTTATATCCCCAAAGATAAAGCAAAACGCTTTGTATCGACTACAGACGTAATGATTGGCAGGTATGGTCCACCAATATTTCAAATATTGAGAGGACTAGAAGGTGCTTATAACGTTGCTTTGATGAAAGCCGTGCCGAAAATGGGAGTGCTCGATAATGAGTATCTATTTCACTATTTGAATAATCGCGATATCTATAACTATGTAAATGCAGCCTCAGATAGAACTGCGGGTCAGTCAGGTGTCAATAAAGCTCACCTAGAAAAATATCCTGTTGGGCTTCCTCCGCTCGCCGAGCAAAAGGTCATTGCTGAAAAGCTGAATAAGTTATTAGCGAAAGTCGATTGCATTAAAGCACGTCTCGACGCCATCCCCGACACCCTAAAACGCTTCCGCCAATCTGTCCTCGCCGCCGCCGTCAGCGGTAAATTAACCGAAGAGTGGCGAACCAACAAAGAGCTTAAAAGTGCCAGTGAAATCTTAAAAGAGTTATCAGTTTTTAGAGAAAAAACTTTCCAAGAAGAGATTCAAAACGGCAATAAAGAAACAAAGCGATTACAGGCGAAAGTAAAGAAGCATGCTCCTGAGTTTCCGGAAGTTGAACTTCCCGCTTCATGGGAGTGGACAAGCTTTATGTCTTCAATGGAAAGGGTTGTGGACTGCCATAACAAAACTGCGCCTTATATTGATAAAGGCATACCACTAATAAGGACACCAGATATAAGAAATGGAAAAATAAGTTTAGACGGTGCTAAATATATTAGCCAGGATACTTATGATTATTGGTCTCGCCGTTGTCCACCAAAAAGCGGGGATATTATTTTTACTCGTGAAGCACCAATGGGTGAGGCAGGGATAGTACCTAAAGGCACTACTCTTTGTATGGGGCAACGTATGATGTTGTTACGTCCTATGAAAGAGTTTGTTAATCCAAACTATATATTATTGAATATTCTATCTCTCAATTTTCAACAGCGCATGCAAGAATCCGCAATTGGAACTGGTGTTAAACATCTTAGGGTTGCCGACGTTGAAGGGTTAACTTATCCTCTTGCTCCATTTAAAGAACAAGCCGAAATCGTCCGTCGTGTCGAAAAGCTTTCTGCTTACGCCGAAAAAGTCGAAGCAGAAGTCAATGCCGCCCAAGAGCGAGTAAATAAACTCACTCAATCGATCTTAGCAAAAGCCTTCCGTGGTGAGCTCACCGCCAAATGGCGCGAACAAAACCCCGACCTCATCAGCGGTGACAACTCCGCCGAAGCATTGCTAGCAAAGATCAAAGCCGAGCGAGAAAAGTTAAAGCCTAATAAGAAAACACACACAAGGAAAAAAGTGTAATGCGCTTACTGTCACTGAGATTAGATGGACAATATAAAGGCCTAAGAAATCGCCTCTTTAACTTTGAAAGCACCACAGATAATGTAATTGCTTTTATTGGGTTAAACGGTTCAGGGAAATCTCAGTTACTAGAGCTGATCGCTGAATGCTTTGCATACTTAGAAAGGCTACAACGAGATGATTTCAAAAATAAGGGCCATCTTGCTTTTGATTTCACCCTAATTTACAGCATGAAAGGTTATGTTAATCAATCACCATTCGACAAAACAACTATATTTGGTCAAAAGTTTCGAGTTGAGAGGGGCTTTACAGACCCTATATTTACCGTCACAGTCAATGCTAACAGTAAACCCAAAATTGAGGTCGAGCAGCAGGGGCTAACGGACAAAATAGATATAGAACAATTAACACTGCCCTATGTTGTAGGTTACTCCTCTGGCTTAAATGAAAATCTACAAAGGCCGTTTTTAAAAAATGCGAACCAATTATTCAAAGCATTAAGGGCTCGAGCCCGATATCACAAAGAAAAACGAAAGTTGGATATTGATTACGAGCAAAGCCTTAATAATACAGAGCTTTCATTTAACACTTATCTAAACAATAAAAAAGAATTACTGAAAAAATATAAACGAAACCATCCTTACTTGTTTACCTACAATACCGCAGAGTATCTAGAAGATGAGCAAGAGCTACCCGAAACGACGACCCATCTATCTAATTTTATTTACCTTGACTACGACAGTGCTCAATTTGCCGTTGCCTTAAGTGATTTCCGGTTTAATTCCCTATTTACGAAGAGCAAATCTGAAAAAGAAAATTTAACGAGCCTTACTTACACGTCACCTACATGGCTACAGCTAGAGTTTGACTTTACTCTGTCTCACGTTACCGATGAAATCGTTGATGATGTACGGTCATTTATCAGAATAGCTGAATCAACAGGCGGAGCCATCGAATACACCGGCGTAAATACGACCACTGAAGAGTATGATTATTACGAGTTAGACTCTTTAAAAGGCATTATTAGTCTTGACCTAAAACGTTTAGCTGTTGAAAGTAAACTATCAACGTTTGGTACCTATGACCCATTCAGATTATTTGAGCGCTTATACAAAGCACAGCAACTTGGCATGAAAAACGTTAATTCACATGGCCGAAAACACCTAGAGAAAAATGGCTTCATTGGTACGGTTAAGAAACCCCTCAAAGTAAGACTTCCCCTTATGTCTAAACGTTTGATGTTGACTGGTGATGATCTCAATGCAGTTGCCTATGAAGAATTATCTGATGGCGAGTCTCAACTATTGCAAGTATTGGCCATTATAAAGCTATACACCAATGAAAATACGTTATTCCTTCTTGATGAGCCAGAAACACATTTAAACCCAGCTTGGCGAACAATGTTTCATACTTATTTAACAAACGCATTAATGGGCGAAGGTAAAGAAACAAATTCACAGGTATTCGTATCAACTCACTCCCCATTCATGGTGTCCTCACTTAAACGCAACAATGTGTTCTTGTTTAGCCGTAAAAGCAAAGAAGAGATAAATTTTCAGCCAGTTCAAAAAGAGACCTATGGCTCCTCATTTGATGTGTTAATTAAAGATTTTTTCGAGCTTCGCTCATTAATATCGCAAAGCGTCATAGATGAAATTAGAGAGCAGTTAAAAAAAGGTGATGCCCACGCAAAAGAGTGGATTGAAGACAACCTAGGCTTGTCTGCTGAAAAAGCCTACTTGATAAGGAAGTTGAGTCAATAATGCTGTTTCGTTTAGCCCCCAATACACCAAGCTTTGAAGTATTTAGATTGCTTAATGAAGAGCTTCTATACTTCCTGGAACAAGCTGTTACCACAAATACATTTAGCCGAGCTCTATTTAATCAGGGGGCTGTTGGACAAGCTTGCTGGGATAATGCTCAAGAGAACGATGCTAGAGCCAAAATCGGCCTGACAAGAGACAAATTTAAAGATTTATTTGTAGCTTTAAATGAAGCTGATGAAGATATAAGACAACAGCTATTTGAATTGATGCGAGATACTCAAGATCTTCAAGCATTCTTTGATGCCCCCCAAAGAAGTTTACTTGATTTTATGGACGAACCAAGTCGACAAGCCTTAAAGAAATTATCCACTCACCTATATTGCTCAACAAAAGATTTAGACCCTGTTATTGCAGCCTCCGGCGGTACAAACATCACCGCACACTTTAATAGCTTTCGTGATCAGTCGATTAATGGCAATGTCTGCAAAGCTTGCGGCATGGAAAAACTAGCACCATTCAGAGCTGAGGTGCCCGAAGGCGATCAGTGGCGTGCAGACTACGACCACCAGTTATGCAAATCAAGATACCCTATATTTGCTGTTCATCCAGATAATTTGATTCCGCTATGTGACGTATGTAACCAAGATGCAAAAAAGGCTAAAGACTTATTTAGACACAAAGATGGCACTGACCGTTTGGCATTTTATCCCGCTACCGAAGAAGCAAAAACCTTTATCAATATTGTATTGGAGCAACTTCATGATCCTGAGCCTAGTGTAAAAGTAAACTGGAATGCTCCAGACGATACTATATTAAATAAACTCACTACTTGGGATGAAGTCTATGAAATCCGCAAACGAGTTGAAGGGCAATTTCGCTCTTTAGAAGCTATAATAGAAGATGAGCTTAATCCAAATAGCCTAGAAGATGTAAGACCAAGAATAGCCGATAAAGCCCAGCCTCTATCTCCCAATACGTTAAAAAGGAAGGAATGGGCATTCTGGTATCAGAAGTTATTTGCAGAGCTGGATAAGATTGACGTAGCTCCCTTTGCTGCTAAGTGGAATTTCATACAACAACAAGCGACTGATGGCGGTGCTTACATATTAAACCCACCATAATTAAAAATACACCTCAGAAAGCTCAAAGTGGTTACCATTGTGGTTACCAAACTTTGAAAACAGATGATAAAACAAATATAAATAACTGTTATTATTGACAATTTAAATATAAAACAACATTCAAATTCAGAATATAGAATAAACGCGTGATATAGCTTTTTATAAGACCCAGCACCTGCTGGGTCTTTTTTTCATGAGGCTAAAAGCAGGCAAACTTGAGCACTTTTAGCGAAATAAAGTACAATAGATGAATTAAAGGCTTGGATTAGTGTTAGTCCGAGCCTGTTTATTTTTTATTAGAGACAAATCATGGCGCAAACTCGCGGAAATTTATTTATCTTGTCAGCTCCATCAGGGGCTGGTAAATCAAGCTTAATTGGTGCTTTATTAAAGAAACACGGCGATATGAAAGTATCGGTTTCGCACACCACTCGCTCACCTCGTCCGGGTGAAGAAAACGGTGTGCACTATCATTTTGTATCTGTGGATGACTTCAAAGCGCTAATTGAGAAAAATGACTTTTTTGAATGGGCGCAAGTTTTTGATAACTACTATGGTACGTCTAAGCAAGCAATCGAAAGCCAACTTGCTGCAGGTATTGATGTATTTTTAGATATTGATTGGCAAGGTGCTCAGCAAATTCGTAAATTAGTAGATGATGTTGAGACTATCTTCATTCTTCCACCATCAAAAGAAGAACTAGAATCACGTTTAAATAACCGTGGTCAAGACTCTGCTGAGGTAATCGCAGGAAGAATGGCGAAAGCACAATCAGAAACATCACACTATAATGAGTATGACTATGTTGTTGTGAACGATGACTTTGATACTGCGCTTGCTGAAATCGAAACCATTGTCATGGCTAAACGTTTATCGTTAAAAAGCCAAACTTTGCGCCATCAGGCGTTATTAGAGAACTTACTTAAATAATACTTTTAAGAATAAGATAAAAATTAACCACAAGCTATTGGCGAATTTAACTTGGTACAGTAAACTACGCCTTTGCTTAAGAATTTATTTGGAGTGCTGAGATGGCTCGCGTAACTGTTGAAGATGCAGTAGATGCAATTGGTAATCGTTTTGACTTAATTTTAGTTGCGGCTCGTCGTGCCCGCCAAATCGCGGTTGGTGGTAAAGATCCACTCGTTGATGCTGAAAATGACAAACCAACGGTTATTGCTTTACGTGAAATTGAGAAAGGGCTAGTTGATAGCTCTTCTATGGACTTAATTGATCGTGAAGAACAACAACATCAAGAAGCAGCAGAAATGGCTGCTGTGGCTGCTATCGTAGGTGGCAACCAGTAATCAAGCTCCCCGCTTTGATTTAGCTATACGGCTAGTATTTCTACACTAGCCGTTGGCAAGCCCTTCTTTTCATCGTATATTCTATTCATACCGTTACCGATTTACTTCATTTGCGCATTGGAGTGTGACTTTGTATCTATTCGAAGGCCTCAAAAAGAAAATATCCGAATACTTACCACCAGCAGAGATTGAGCTGGTACAAAAAGCATACGTGGTAGCTCGCGAAGCCCACGAAGGCCAAACTCGCTCAAGTGGCGAGCCTTATATCACCCACCCTGTCGAAGTGACACAAGTACTCGCTGGCATGCACCTGGATCACGAAACGCTGATGGCTGCCCTGATGCATGACGTGATTGAAGACACCGACTTTAGCCAACAAGACTTAGCTGAAATTTTTGGCGACACAGTTGCTGAGCTTGTTGAAGGGGTGAGTAAGCTAGATAAACTTAGCTTTAAAGATAAAAAAGAATTCCAAGCCGAAAACTATCGAAAAATGATCATGGCGATGACCCAAGATATTCGCGTGATCTTAATAAAACTGGCTGATAGAACCCATAACATGCGCACCTTAGGCGCGCTGCGTCCAGATAAACGCCGCCGAATTGCCCGTGAAACGCTAGAGATTTATGCACCAATTGCGAACCGCCTAGGTATTCATGATATTAAAAATGAATTAGAAGATTTAGGTTTTCAAGCCCTTTACCCTATGCGTCATCGCGCATTAAGATCAGAAGTCGTCAAAGCACGTGGTAACCGAAAAGAAGTTATCAGTAATATTAAAACTGAAATTGAAGCGCGCTTAGAAGAATCTGGCATCGAAGCGACTATATCTGGCCGTGAAAAACACCTATATAGCATTTATAAGAAAATGCTCAATAAAGAGCTGTCGTTTAACGAAGTAATGGATATCTACGCATTCCGTATCAATGTTGATAATATGGATACCTGTTACCGCGTATTAGGTGTTGCTCATAACCTTTACAAGCCAATCGAAACCCGTTTTAAAGATTATATTGCAGTACCAAAAACTAATGGCTATCAGTCACTTCATACCTCACTAGTTGGCCCTCATGGTATTCCTGTAGAGATTCAAATCCGTACCCACGATATGGATCACATGGCAGACAAAGGGGTTGCTGCTCACTGGATGTATAAAAAAGCCGGTGATAATGCAGGTAATACAGCACAGCAGCGTGCTCGCCAATGGATGCAAAGCTTATTGGAACTTCAACAAAGTGCAGGCTCATCTTTTGAGTTTGTTGAAAACGTTAAAACAGAGCTGTTCCCTGAAGAGATTTATGTATTCACGCCAGATGGCCGTATAGTTGAGCTCCCTATGGGCGCAACAGCTGTCGACTTTGCGTACGCAGTGCATACTGATGTTGGTAATACTTGTGTGGGTGCACGTGTTAATCGTAAACCTCACCCGCTGAGCAAGCCTCTTGATACAGGACAAACGGTCGAAATCATCACCAGCTCAGGCGCACACCCGAATGCAACTTGGTTAAACTTTGTTGTTACAGGTAAAGCGCGTTTAGGTATTCGCAATTACCTGAAGAGTCAGCAGCATGAAGAAGCAATGTTGCTCGGTAGACGTTTACTCGACTCAGCTCTAGGTGAAACCAAACTGGATGATATTCCAGATGAAAACATTCGCCGAGTACTTCAAGAGCATGAACTAAATACAGTGCTTGAGCTATTAGTTGAAATTGGTTCTGGTAACTTAATGAGTGTGCTGATAGCGAAACGCTTGATGCAAGTTGATGCCGGCGATCTTGATGACCTAGCGCAAAAAGCAAAAGCAACCATCATCGGTACTGAAGGCATGTTGGTTAACTACTCTAAATGCTGCCGCCCAGTGCCTGGTGACGCTATAACAGCTTATATTAGCCAAGGTAAAGGCCTTACTGTCCACCGCCAAGAATGTAAAAATATTCGTGGTTGGGAAAAAGAGCGCTCAAAATACCTGGTTGTAAAATGGGACGATAACCCAGAGAAAGAATATATTGCAGCCCTTCGTATTGAGATTATCAACCACCAAGGTGCGCTAGCTAAATTAACCAATGTTGTTGCCTCAACCCAAGCCAACATTGTTGAGATAGCGACTGACGAAAAAGAAAGTAATTTATACATGATAGATTTAGGCATCACGGTAAAAAACCGCGTTCATGTTGCTAATATTATGCGCCGCATTCGCGTTATGCCTGATGTGCAAAGAGTCTATCGTAAAAAGTAACAAGGATAATCATGAACAAATCTTTTATTTCTACTGATAATGCACCTGCTGCTATCGGTACTTATAGTCAAGCTGTTAAAGTAGGCACGGCTGTTTATTTATCAGGTCAAATTCCACTTGTACCGGAAACAATGGAAGTTATCTCTGAAGACTTTACTGAACAAACCCACCAAGTATTCAAAAACCTAACAGCTGTTTGCCAAGCTGCTGGCGGTCAAATTCAAGACATGGTGAAAGTAAATATCTTTTTAACTGACTTATCTAACTTCGCTATCGTTAACGAAGTAATGAGTCAGTACTTTAAGCAGCCATACCCTGCTCGCGCAGCAATTGGCGTACGTGCGTTACCAAAAGGCGTTAAAGTTGAGATTGACGGTATCATGGAGCTACCGTCAACAAACTAATAGCTCCTTGCCAGCAACGCAAGGTTGCTGGCGCTATTTTAGAAAAACTTACCACTTTCCTCATCCGAAATTCTTGACTCATAAGCAATTCTCTAGCACTCTGTTGTTATAATTAATAAAACCTTTAGCTAGAGTAGTAAAAAAGGATTACAAGTGTTTAAGCTCGCTCACAACGGCAACGTTTTATTAGATGTTCATGAAAACTCGCCTCCTAGTGCTGCGTTTATTATCGAAGCATTAGAAAAGTCACCATTTTGTGAATGCAGAGTGGATCATGAAGCTATCAATAATTTCTTCAAAAGTGACTCTAATGAGCGCATGCTTGTGGTCGCTTCTAAACATGATGCAAGCTTAGTTGTAACTTTGAGCGATGATAAAATGCTGGCTACAGGCGAGCTAACCGTCGCTGAAGGCGGTAAAGTAATGAGCCTTGAAGAAGCGAAGAAAGAGCTTATCAAAGCTGGGGTAGCCCGAGGTTACAAACAAACCTTTTTAGAACAATTACTACAGAAGCAATTTGAATTACCCGCAGGAGAAGTAGCTAAAGGGGTGCTAGCGAAAGGTCGCTTGCCTATTGATGGTCAACCATCCAAATTTGTACCACAAGTTGAGACCTTAAAAGATCGCCTAAAAAAACCAAAGCTACGAGAGGATGGCACTGCCGATATGCGTGACTTTGGTAAATTAGCGAGCGTAGAGCCTGGCGTATTACTAGTTAAACAAATTCCGGCAACTCCTGGTAAAGAAGGCTTTACTGTCACCGGTGATGTACTGCCAGCCAAACCAGGTGAGAGCAGTACATTAGTTGCTGGTGAAGGTACCGAAATATCTAAAAATAATCCACTTGAACTCATTTCTGTCATTGCCGGTGTCCCTGTTGATATTGCCAATGGCATGCGTGTTGATGATATTTTTACTATTGCCGATGTAAACGTAAAAAGTGGTCACGTAGACTTTGAAGGCAGCGTCATTGTGACTCATAACGTTGAACCAGGCATGCGTATTAATGCCAAAGGCGATATAACTGTTATGGGTACTGTAGAGTCTGGTCATTTATCAGCGGCTGGCGATATCACCATAAAACAAGGCGTGATTGGTCACCAGCTCGAAGATAAAAAGTTATCATGCAATATCATCAGCCAAGGTGACATTCACTTATCACATGGTCAATACTGCTATCTTGAAGCCAATAATATTCTCATTGAGCGCCAAGCCAGCCATTGTACGATGAAAGCCACTAAGCTGTTGCAAATAGGCCAAGAAGATAATCCGCAAGGCAAGCTATTCGGCGGAGAAATCTTAGATGCACAAATGATTATTGCTGGCGAAATTGGCAATGAATCGGGTGCTAAAATGGTGATTAACTTAGCCGCTTCAGGTGCTGATGTAACCGCGCAAACAGATCAGTGCTTAAAAGACTTAGCACAAACAGATGCGCAACTTGATAACTTACAAACTGCTATTGAAAAGGCAGATCAAGTAAAAGATGCCGAAAAGAAAAAGCAATTACTCGCAAAAATTGGTGCCACACAAATGCACTATTGCGAGCAAGCTGAAACTCTTGAGAAAAAGCTATCAAGCTTAGAGCATCATTTGCATGATTTACTGGAAGATGCGCAGTTAGTAGTTAATAAAAAACTACACTCCGGCGTCGAAATTCATATTTTCGAAAAAGTACTTTTAACTAACCGCCAATATCCACCTTGCAAAGTGAAGCTCGAAGAAAACAAGGTCGAGGTTGAGTTTAAAACTAGTTAATAAAAAAGAGGCTTTAAGTTAAAGCCTCTTTTTACCAGGGTCTTTAAATCTTAATTTAAAGAATTCCTTCCACTTGCTGTTTTAGCTGCTCAGGCCAAACACCTACTTGTACTTGCCCGATATGCTGTTTTTGTAACAGCAACATAGCGAGTCGTGATTGACCAATACCACCACCTATCGTTTGCGGAAACTTCTTCGCAAGTAGCTGTTTATGCCAATCAAACTCCAAACGAGCTTGGTCGCCTGTAATCGCTAATTGAGTAGCTAAGGCATCAGGACTTACTCGAATCCCCATTGAAGAGATTTCAAATGCATCTTCAAGCACTGGGTTCCAAACTAAAATATCACCGTTTAAGCCTGCAAATTTACTACAGGTTTGTGTTGACCAATCGTCATAATCTGGCGCTCGTACGTCATGAATTTTACCATCGGCAAGTGTGCCGCCTATACCAATTAAAAATACCGCACCGTATTCTTGTGCGACCGCTTTTTCACGTTGTTTCGCTGTAAAGTCAGGATACATCTGACGTAGCTGTTCACTGTGTACAAAGGTGATTTGCTCAGGCAAAAACGAGGTTAAATCAAACTCACTAGCCACAAAGCGTTCGGTTGCTTTAATCGCCTGATAAAGCGATGTTACGGTTTCTTTTAGTTTGTCTAAGGTACGCTCTGTACTCTCGCAAATCACTTTTTCCCAATCCCATTGGTCAACATACACCGAGTGGATTGGGCTTAAAGATTCTTCATCAGGGCGAAGCGCTTTCATATGCGTATAAAGTCCTTCACCTACCGAAAAATCGTAATCAGCCAAGGTCTTACGTTTCCACTTTGCTAAAGAGTGGACCACTTCAAATTGGCTACCCGGAATTGTTTTCACTGCTACCGATACAGCATTTTCAGTACCGCTTAAGTTATCTTGAATACCATCGCCTACTTTTGCCAAGATCGGCGCTTGTACTTCAACTAACCCTAATTGTTGTTCTAATTGGCTTGAAAAAAACTGTTTTACTTTACTAATTTGCTGCTGTTGCTGCAGGTAGTGTGAACTCATAATAATTGGCCTCATTCCCAGTTATTGTTACTTGCTTAATTAGAGAAACCCGCTGCTTGGCTCCTCCTGTTAAAGCAATCATCAACCAAACAAAGATTATTTTCAATAACCCGCAATAAAAAGAACTTAACATTGAAATATTCATAAAAATAATGCTATAAAAATTATTGATTCAACAATTAACACTAAGAAATACCATGGAAAATTATCAAATCGATAATCTCGATAAAAACATCCTTAACGCTTTAATGGAAAATGCCCGAACAGCGTATGCAGAACTTGCTAAACGCTTTGCTGTAAGTGCCGGCACCATTCATGTTAGGGTCGAAAAGATGAAACAAGCGGGTATTATTACAGGTACCCAAGTCAGTATTGATGCCAAACAGCTTGGTTACGATGTTTGCTGCTTTATTGGCATTAATCTCAACAATGCCCGTGATTACCCGCAAACTTTACTGCATTTAAAAGAATTAGAAGAGGTTGTCGAAGCCTATTACACCACTGGTAATTACAGTATATTTATCAAAGTAATGGCACGTTCAATTGACCATTTGCAAGATGTGTTAATTAACAAAATACAAGCCATCGAAGCTATTCAATCAACAGAAACGCTGATCTCATTACAAAACCCAATTAGCCGAGCTGTTGTTCCCTAGGGTATAATCAGCGCCAATTAGAATCCGTCAACGAGCACACAACTATGGATACAACTCGCTTTGAGCGTGTTAAGCGCGTATTAGATCGCCGCCAAACGGACCTAACGGTTTGTTTAGAAGAAGTACACAAGCATCATAATTTATCTGCTATTGCCCGCACAGCAGACGCAACGGGCTGCCATCACGTACATGCTGTATGGCCAGAGAATCAAAAATGGTTAACCAACAATACCTCAGGCGGTAGTAAGAACTGGCTAGAAACCCACTTACATCGTGATATCGATGAGGCCGTTGCCATGATGCGTGCTCACAACCCTGAAGTACAAATTTTAGCAACTCACTTAACAGATGATGCAGTCGACTTTCGCGAAATCGACTACACCAAACCAACAGCTGTCATTGTTGGCCAAGAACGAGACGGTATTTCATCACGCGCCCTCGCTCACGCTGATAAAAACATCATCATCCCAATGCAAGGGATGGTGCAGTCTCTTAATGTATCCGTAGCAGCAGCGCTTATTCTATTTGAAGCACAGCGCCAAAGGGAAGAAGCTGGGCTTTACAACCGAGATATGCTTGATGCCAGAATTAAGCATCGTATCTTGTTTGAAGGCTGCCACCCTATTATTGCAGAACAATGCCGCGAAAAAGAGCTGCCGTACCCTGAGCTTGATGAAAATGGTGACATTGTTGCTGATGAAACGTTCTGGAACATTTTAAAACACACGCAACCGCTTGAAGCTACTAACGAGTGCAAGTAAACTGAAAAACAGTCTACTAATTAATAATTTGAGTCACCTTTGAGTCATCCTAGCTTAGCGTTATACCCAATTACAGAATTAAAAGGCGTCGGCCCGAAAATGGCCGAGCGTCTTGCTAAGCTAAATATTGAGACGGTGCAAGACATGCTGTTTCATTTGCCTCACCGCTATGAAGACCGCACCCGCATTCACCCAATCTGCGAACTCCAACCTCATAGTCATGTTAGTGTTGAAGCCACGATTGAAACCAGCCAAATCACCTTTGGTAAAAGACGCATGCTGGTTTGCCAAGTCAATGATGGTACAGGCCGTTTAACACTCAGGTTTTTTAACTTTAGTGCGGCTCAAAAAAACGCTTTAAGTACAGGTAAAATCATTCGCTGCTTTGGTGAGATCCGCCGTGGTCGTGTTGGTTTTGAAATGACACACCCAGAATACAGCTTATCGGATACCCCATCTGAGCAACCAACGAACACAACGCTGACACCAGTATACCCAGTTACTGAAGGTCTTAAGCAGTTATCTATTCGTGCACTTAGCGATCAGGCGCTTGCTCTATTACGTAAATACCCAGTAGAAGAACTACTGCCAGAGCAGTTTCAGCCAACTGGAATGCGCTTAGCCGATGCTTTAATGACTTTACATCGCCCACAAAACGATATTGATTTAACAGCTCTAGAGCAAGGTATGCACCCTGCCCAACAACGGCTAGTGTTTGAAGAGTTACTAGCCCAAAACTTAAGCCTATTAAAGCTGCGGCAAAAAGGGCAAACCGTAAAAGCAGTTGCATTAAAGCCTCATAATCAGCTTGAGCAGCAATTTTTAGCTAATTTAGCCTTTTGCCCAACCAATGCACAAAGTCGTGTCGTGGCAGAAATAAAAGGTGACTTGCAGCACCCATTTCCAATGATGCGCTTAGTGCAAGGCGATGTAGGCTCTGGTAAAACCTTAGTCGCAGCGCTCAGCGCACTGACCGCGATAAGCGAAGGGTACCAAGTAGCTTTAATGGCACCTACTGAGATTTTATCAGAGCAACATGGCATCAACTTTAGCCAATGGTTTAATCAATTAGGAATTGAAGTCGCTTGGTTAGGTGGCAAAAGTAAAGGTAAAGAGCGCGCAACGACTCTTGAAAAAATTGCCTCTGGGGAAGCGCAAATGATTGTTGGCACCCATGCATTATTCCAAGAGCAGGTTGAGTTTAACAACCTGGTATTAATTATTATTGATGAGCAACATCGCTTTGGTGTTCATCAGCGCTTATCACTGCGTGAAAAAGGCCGCTTTGGTGACTGTTATCCACACCAATTAGTAATGACTGCAACACCTATCCCGCGAACATTAGCAATGACGGCCTATGCAGACTTAGAAACCTCAGTGATTGATGAGTTACCACCCGGTAGAACGCCTATCACAACGGTGGCGATTCCAGATGCACGTCGAGACGAAATCATTCAACGTGTTAGAACAGCGTGCACAGAGCAAGGCCGTCAAGTGTATTGGGTTTGCACCCTGATTGATGAATCTGAAGTTCTGCAATGCCAAGCCGCCGAAGATAGCGCTGAGCAATTAAAAGCAGCATTGCCAGAATTAAACGTTGGCTTAGTGCATGGCCGGATGAAAGCCGCAGAAAAACAAGCCATTATGAGTGAGTTTAAAGCCGGGAATATTCATGTACTCGTTGCCACAACAGTGATTGAAGTGGGTGTTGATGTGCCCAATGCCAGCCTTATTATTATAGAGAATCCTGAGCGGCTAGGGCTCGCACAACTCCACCAGCTACGTGGCCGTGTTGGTCGAGGAGCTACAGCGTCACACTGTGTTTTACTTTATCATGCGCCATTATCAGCGACGGCTCAAAAACGCTTAGGTGTGCTGCGTGAAAGTAACGATGGCTTTGTTATCGCTGAGCGAGATCTCGAAATTCGTGGCCCAGGTGAAGTACTTGGCACCAAACAAACTGGCTTAGCTGAATTTAAAATTGCCGACCTCAACCGCGATAAACAAACAATCAATCATGTTAGACCAATAGCCTTCAAAATTTCAAACGACTACCCAGAACTAACCGATAAATTGATTCAGCGCTGGCTTGCTGGCAAATCAAACTACGCACAAGCTTAACCATTCAAGCAAGCTAACTACGGTAAAAATTTTATTTCTAGAGCAATAAAAAAGCCCAGCTAATTAGCTGGGCTGACAAGTTAGAGAGTTATCCCAGTGTTGGGTTAGAACTTATATTCAATACCAACACCTAAGTAATCTTGGTCAACTTGATTGTCTGTATCAAACGTCGAGTAGAAACCAAATACTTTAGTATTTTTGCTTAGCTTGTGATCAACACCTGCAGAAATAGCTGTTTTCTTATCGCCTTCATCAAAGTCAATTACTTGGTACTGTACTTTGAAAGTGTTGCTATTCATTTGGTAAGCAGCATTTACTAAGTAACCATCAGCTTCTGCACTACCATCCACTTTTTCTTGTGTTTGGTACATAGCACCTAGTTTGAAGTCACCTAGTTTACCTTGTACTGTTGCACGAACAATGTCGTAGCCTTTTACTTCGCTGTCAGCTGCAACTGATGCATAAAGTTTGCTTTCTTTAAGTTTTGCATCGCCGTAAGTTAGCGCTACTGAGTAACCATCATCAGCATCTACATCATCTTCAGCTACATATGTCGCTAACACTTTGAAACCATTAAAGTCTTTAGAAGAATAAGAAATTGTGTCGCCTAAACGGTTTTCACCTTTAAACGCATTCTTGATATCTCCTTCAAGGTCATTGAATAAATCAACTTTACCTTGAGATTGCTTCATTGCTGTATCGTTACGGCCGATAACAACTTGACCAAAGCTACCTTTCACACCCACATATTGGTTACGAGCAGTAATGTTATCGTCATTATCGCCTTTTGAATCAGCGTCAGATACGTCTACACCAAACTCAAATTTATAAACAGCTTCTAGGCCTTCAGAAATTTTTTCTGAACCTTTTAAGCCAAAACGTGAGTTATTGCTTTTAATTTCAGTGAAAGACCCTTCGCCATCATCTGATGATTGAACAGTCACGTTTGCTTTACCATATACATCTACATCAGCTAATGCAGAAAAAGATAAACCACCAAATAAAGCTAGGAATAAGCTAGACTTTGCAAATTTCATGTCGTTTCCTCAATAATCGCAACAAAAAACACATATTGTGTTTCAATGCGCGCAGTGTGACAGCAAAAAATGACAAAAAGATGACAATTGAAACAAAAACGTCAATTTACCTTCATAAAATATAATTATTTCTGAAATAAAAACGTAACCTACTGTTGCGGCATTAAATTTTTATAAAAGCTAAGTTAAATTAATTTTAAGCCTTTATTTGCAGCTCAGTTAATAATGTCACTAATTTCTCTAATAGAGGGGTTTGTTCATTATCTCTGTGGTAAGCAACAAATACATCTCGCGAGGTATGTGCAACATCTTCAACATGATAAAGCTCACCAGATTTAAGCTGCTCTTCGACTAATAATTGTGGAATGAAGGCACTGCCGCCGCATTTTAATATTAAATCGAGTGCAATACGCCCGGTGCTGGTTCTGAAATAAGGGGGAGCATGGCCATTAAACTCTCGGGCATGCCATAACGAAAAGGTTGTTCCCCAATCAACATAAACATATTGATTATCGAAAAAGTTTTCGCTGTTTGCGGTTTCAAAAGCGCTCACAGGAATAATAGGGAGTTCACAAATTCGTTGAACAACCAACTCATCAACTTTAGGGGGATCAAATAATACCGCCAAATCTAATGTACGCTCCAATAATAAGCGAGTACTCTCTTGCTGTGCTTTTACTTCAGCGACTAGCGATACACCCGGCATAGCAGAAACAATGTTTGTAATACCAAACTGCAAAAAAGCATCCCATATATTAGGTGTGCCCGCTAAACTAATTTGCTTATGCATATTATCAGCAAGCGCCACATCAACTTTTGCTCGTTGCATCCCCGTTATGATCATTTGTGCGTGTGGCAGTAATCGCTCACCCGGTGCCGTTAACTGAATGTTGTTTCGTTGACGAATAAATAAGTTAACGCCTAAACCTTGCTCTAATTGTCGGATCCGAAAACTTACCGCAGACTGTGTAATATATAAATTCTCAGCTGCTTTACCGAAATGGCGCGTACGTACCACTTCAACAAAAGTCTTCAATAAATCGATATCCATTTTTTACCCTTACGATAAAAATAATTTGTTTAATAAAATCGACAACTTGATCCATACTCCAGCAAGAAAATAGGGCATGAGGATAAAGCCATGAGCAATGACATTTCATCACTTCGTCAAGCATTTGCAAGCCAACGTCAATTCTATGATGATCAAAATTTCCCACGCGGTTTTGGTCGTAGTGGTCACTTCACTTTGCTAGAAGCCGACATTCTCGAGCAGCATGGTGTTGTTCTAAAGGGTTTATACAACAAAACCCTAGAACCACAAAATGAATTTCAAACTCAATTTGTACAAGTTGTTACCGGTAACCTTGAAGCAACCAATCCAATTGAGCGCGCTTGGATCAAATACCTTAAACAAACAACCTGCAAAACTAAGTTTCATACCTTATTTGGGCGCTCTCGTATTGCGAGCCCAACAACACAAAGTGTTGAATATTATTCTGAGTCAGATAGCCTATAACAATTTGCTTTTTTACCCTTTTAGGGTTAAAACTTGTAATAACTTTTGTTTCGCCAGTAAGTTATTTCAAGGCAAGTTGTGACTCGAAGAATATTAATAATTGAAGATACGCCAACCATTGCGCGAGTGCAAAAGCACATCGCGCAAAAAGTTGGCTATGAAGCCGACATTGCTGGTAACTTAGCTGAGGCAAAAAAGCTTATTAGCAAGCACAGTTACTTTTGTGCAGTAGTAGACTTTATTCTGCCTGACGCACCAACCGGAGAAGCAGTCCCCTGTACTATCGCTGCCGACATTCCCACCATTGTAATGACCGGCAATCTTGACGAAACAACACGTAATATCGTTGAAAAACACCCCATCATTGATTACATCACCAAAGAAAATAAACAAGCCTACCAATACCTAGAAAAACAACTCGCTCGTTTACCTCGTAATGAGCAAATATTGGTATTAGTGGTCGATGATTCAGCGGCAACACGCCACCATATTTGTAACTTATTAACTCGTCACAAATACCAAACCATTGAAGCTGTTGATGGTGTTGATGCTTTAAAAGTACTGGCTGAAAACCCCCAAATATCAGTGATCATTACCGATAACGAAATGCCTAACATGAATGGGGATGAGCTCTGTGTTGAAATTCGCCGTTTATACTCTAATGACGAAAAAGCGGTGATTGGTATCTCAGCTTACGATACTTTGCATCTTTCAACGCGCTTTTTAAAATCTGGCGCTGACGATTACCTTCGCAAGCCATTTAATAATGAAGAGTTCTATTGTCGGCTAAGCCAAAACGTCGACATGCTTGAAAACATTAAAACAATTCGTTTGCAGGCAAACACTGATTACCTCACTAAACTCCCTAATCGCCGCTATTTCTTCGGTGAAGCAAACAATCACCTAAAAGCTGCAAAAATGTCAGATACCTCAGTCTCTTTAGCCATGATTGATATTGACCACTTTAAATCAATTAACGATAACTATGGTCATGATGCAGGTGATGAAGTGCTTAAAGGTTTATCACAATGTATGGCGAAGTATTTTGGAGATAATTTAGTAGGCCGCTTCGGTGGTGAAGAATTTGCGGTGTACTTTGCGGATCAAGATCCACAAGAATCGTTACAGCGTTTAGAAAAATTCCGTTTGTTTGTCGAAAAACACAGCTCTGAATTTAGCAAAGACCACATCAAGTTTACGCTGTCGATTGGTTTTCATAATGGGCCCGTTTATAGTTTGGATGAACTAATAAAACAGGCCGATTTAAAGCTTTATCAAGCAAAAGACTCTGGCCGCAACAAACTAGTAAGCTAAGCCTATACAGGCTTAGTCACTGCTTCTAATTGCGCTTTGCGTTGCTTTCGACTTTGACGATACGAATCCCAGCTGAATAATGCTAAAGCACTCCAAATACACGCAAAAGTCACCACACGCTCAGCATCAAATACTTCACCGTAAAACGCCACGGCAAGCATAAACATTAAACTTGGGCCTATGTACTGAAAGAAGCCAAGCGTACTGTATTGCAGGCGCTTTGCGGCACCGGTAAAACATAACAGTGGTAAAGTTGTCACCACACCGGCACTAATGAGTAATAAGTTAATGTGCCAATCATTTGCAGTTAAATCAGAGCTTGCTGATGGCGCCATCAACCACCAATAAATAAGTGCAACAGGTAATAAAATAAGCGCTTCGAGCAATAATCCTGGTAATGACTCGATTGGTAACTTTTTACGTAATAGACCATAAATAGCAAACGAGCTAGCCAGCGAGAAAGCAACTACAGGGAATGAACCAAAGCTCACCAGCTGAAGTAACACACCACAAAGCGCTAGACCAACCGCAACACCTTGCCATTTACGCAGTCGCTCTCCTAAAAACAACATACCCAATAACACATTGAGTAATGGATTTATGTAATAACCTAAACTGGCATCAAGCATATGATTATTGTTCACTGCCCAAATAAATAAGCCCCAGTTAAAGCCTAGTAAGCTTGCTGTTATCACCAACATCAACAGTAATTTAGGCTGTCCAAGAACTACACGAATACGCTGCCATTGATGACGAGCAGCAATGATAAGAAGTAAAAACAACACCGACCAAATAACACGGTGCATTAAGATTTCAAAAGCAGAAATCTGCTGTAGAAACTTAAAGTAAATGGGCGCAAGACCCCACATAAAAAAGGCTAAACAAGCGAAAATAACGCCTTTTCGCTGCTCAATGTTGGTAGGCATAAGTTTGGCTTTATAGTTTAAAAACGCCATTTTACGCCCCCTCAGCAGTGACGCAACCAAAACGCGCTAAATAAACCCATGTATTTACTTCTTAAAAGGGACTGCCATTGTTGCAAAGTAACGCCTTGATATTAAGCACCTGTGAAACGCTGAATTCTGCATTTTAAGGTCGTTTGGGTATATTGCTAAAGACATCGCAATAAAAAACCACTAAAATGCTCGGCGATGAATACCAATACCGCAACGTCCAACACACCCGTTCGATCACCACAAGCCGTACTCAAACAAGTGTTTGGTTACAAGGATTTTCGTGATGGCCAAGAAGCGATTATAGCCGCTGCGCTAGACGGACAAGACTCGCTTGTACTCCTACCAACGGGTGGGGGCAAATCATTATGCTATCAAGTGCCTGCTTTGATCCTCGATGGTGTGACTGTGGTTATCTCGCCGCTTATTTCCTTGATGCAAGACCAAGTAGCCCAACTAAGAGCACTCGGCGTACAAGCGGCATACATCAATAACAGCCTGCCTTTTGAAGAGCAACAAGCTGTCTATCAACAATTGCACTACGGGCAAATTAAGCTGTTGTATGTAGCACCTGAAAAAGTACTGCAACACGAATTTTTAGAGCGTTTAAGTCATTTAAAACTCGCACTCTTTGCGATTGATGAAGCTCACTGTGTGTCGCATTGGGGTCATGACTTTAGACCGCATTACTGTAGACTCAACGAATTAAAGCAACGCTTTACACATGTGCCTATGATGGCACTTACAGCAACGGCAGATAAAGCAACCCGTTACGATATTATTGAACAACTTCAGCTTAACCACCCTTACGTGCATACTGGTAGCTTCGATAGACCTAACATTCGTTACACCATAGAAGAAAAATTCAAACCTATGGTGCAACTACTTCGTTATTTAAAAGAACAGCAAAATCAAAGTGGTATTATTTATTGCACCAGCCGTAAACGGGTTGATGATGTAGCCGAAAAACTTGCTGATGCAGGATTTAATGCCGCAGCCTACCATGCAGGTATGAGTAACGAGCAACGCCAATTTGTGCAATCAGGCTTTGCCCGTGACGATATTCAAATTGTGGTTGCAACTGTTGCCTTTGGCATGGGAATTAATAAACCTAACGTACGTTTTGTGGTGCATTACGATATTCCAAAAAGTATCGAAGCTTATTACCAAGAAACCGGTCGTGCTGGTCGTGATGGTTTGGCTGCAGAAGCCATTATGTATTTTGACCCGGCAGACATAGGCCGCGTACGCCGCTTTTTTGAAGATATCGAAGACGAACAACGTCGTCGTGTTGAAGAACAGCGCTTTAATGCTATGGCCAGCTTTGCGGAAGCGCAAACATGCCGTAGACAAATTTTGCTCAATTATTTTAGTGAATATAAGCGCGAAACCTGTGGCAACTGTGACATTTGCTTAAACCCACCCACTAGCTTTGATGGCACACTTGTCGCACAACAAGCTTTGTCGTGTGTGTATCGTGCTGAGCAACGGTTTGGGATTGGTTATATCGTTGAGCTGCTGCGCGGCGCAAACACTAGCCGCATTCGTGATAACAATCACCACCAGCTTAGTACCTATGGCATAGGAAAAGAGCACAGTGTGGAATTTTGGCTCAGTATTTTAAGGCAACTCATCCATCAAGGGTTATTAAGCCAAGACATTACCCAAGGTTCTTCATTACGCTTAACAGAAGCCGCCCGTGCGGTTCTTAAAAGTGAATATGCACTGCAACTTGCTGAGCCTCGATTACAGGCGAAACATGTATACCAAGATAAACTCGCTCAGTTTAATTACGACAAAAAGCTGTTTGCTAAATTACGCGCCTTACGTAAAGAGTTGGCAGATGCCGATGATGTGCCACCTTATGTGGTATTCAATGATAAAACCCTTGCAGAAATGGCGCAGTTAATGCCAACCAACGACAGCGAGTTTTTAAAGGTATCGGGAGTTGGTTTTACTAAACTAAATAAGTACGGCGCACCATTTTTAAATACCATTCGCGACTATCTTGCCGCTAATTAGGACTGCTATGACTGAACTAACGTATGATGCCGAGCATGAAATTATTCTCGTAACGTCGAATGAGCTGCCACACGACGAAGACTTTGAACTTTGGGCTACGCTTTTCTTACACGCTCCTGCAATAACAACCGCTGATTTTGATGCTGGCGCTGATCGTCATCAATTACGCTTTCACTTTACAGATCATAGTTTTAATCTAAACTTTGAACATTACAGTGAAAGTATTTGGATTAATGCTGAGGGCATAGAAGCCAGTGCAGCTTTACCACAACTTCATCAGTATTTAGTCGCGCAATTACAATAATAAGCTAGACTTTTTACCTCGCTTAGTATGTAGTAGTTGTATAGGACATACTCAACTAAGGGTGTAAATGGGATTTAAGAAGTCGCACTTTGTTGCTAGGTTAATAACACTATTACCAATCTGCATAGCAGCAAATGTTCATGCAGAGCAGTTATTTACTGACGAAAGTAATTATTGTCAAAACCAACGCACACTTAAATCACAAGATAATAACTTACGCCGCCAGCTCGATGCCGACAACCCACTCCCCGATGCTGCTAATAACCGTAAAATAGTCTCCATTGAACTTGAACAACTAAACGTCTTTAACACTGAGCTTGAAGAAGAAAATAACTTTTTATTCCGCTTTGCCAATCGGGCTCACATGACCACGGAACCTAATGTAATACACAGCGTTTTATTGTTCGAAGAAGGTGATGTGTATAACCCACGTAAATTGCTAGAGTCTGAGCGATTGCTGCGTAAACAAGGTTATCTATATGATGCACGTATCAACGCAAAGCTTGATTGTGATGGCAACGTACATGTAAAAGTCATTACGCGCGATCTGTGGACCTTATTACCAGAAATAAGCTTTAGCCGCAGTGGCGGAGAAAATGAGTCGAGTATCGGGTTTCGTGAATCTAACTTTTTGGGCTGGGGTAAGCGGGTCTCGTTTAGTCGCACCCGTGATGCAGACCGAACAGGTTACCTATTTGTTTATGACGATCCGCATATTTTCTCGAGCCGGTACCAAGGCCGTTTTGAATACTCAGATAACGACGACGGTAAGCGTCATTACCTCGATGTAAGCTACCCGTTTTTCTCAATAGATACGCCATACAGTTACGGTGTTACAAGTTACTCAGATCAACGTCGAGAGTCACTTTATTACCGAGGTGATGTGGTCAATGAGTTTGAACAAAAAACGGTATTAAACCGCGCTTACTTTGGTCACTCATCACAACTTGGTAATAGCTGGACTCAACGTATTAAGCTTGGCATCGAAAACCGCGAAGAAACCTTTAAAGAAACGCCATTCACGCGCTTCCCAATTGCTGAAGACCGTACCCTGAGTTACCCCTACATTAGTGGCCAATGGTTTGAAGATCATTACGTTAAGGTGAGAAACTTCGATAGCATCTACCGTACAGAAGATTTAAACCTCGGTTGGAATATTCATGCTTTATTAGGTTATTCAAGTAAAGATTTTAGCGACGATGCCAGCCGCACTATTTATTCGTTATCGTTATCAAAAGCGCATTACTCTGGAGACAACCAGTTATGGCGTTTTAAGGCAGACCTTGATGGCTACTGGAATGAAGAAATCGATGATGTCGAAAACCTGTTTGCCAGCACGCAACTACAGTACTACCTAAATACCACTCTTAGACAAAGCTGGTACGCCAAAGTACGCTTACAATATGCAGAAAACCTCACTGCTGATAAACAGCTTACTATTGGTGGTGAGAACGGCCTACGTGGTTACCCGCTAGACTACCAAGTAGGCGACCGTAGCTTTTTAGTGACTTTAGAGAAGCGCTACTACTGGGAGTATGACTTATTACAATTGTTCAAAGTTGGTTGTGCCGCGTTCTATGATATTGGTAGAGCTTGGTATAACGACAAAGATAATGGCACGAATGGAGGCGTGCTACAAAATGTGGGTTTAGGTCTGCGCTTAGCACCAAGTAGAGCAAATGCCGGTACTGTTATTCACCTAGATATTGCCGCACCAATTAATAAACAAGATGACGATATTGACTCAGTGCAATGGCTAGTAACAGTTAAAAATACCTTTTAAGGTAGTGTTATTGTTAAGCTAAAAAGCTAGAATCGATATGAAAAATATTTAACTTAGGATCCCTTTTGGACTTCGTCGAATTCTTTAATGAGCAATACCACTTAATCGTAACTATCATTGCGATCTTGCTCTACCCGCTACTGCGTAAAACCACTAAAAAACTGCTTTTAAAAGCAATTAAAGGCAAAGCTGATCCGCATCGTGAATACCGTGCCGAGCTGTTGCTCAATATCATTCTTGCTATTGTCATGCTGTGTTTAGTCTTGGTTTTTTGGGGTATAGAACTGCGCGGCTTATTAGTACTAGGTTCATCAATTTTTGCCATGCTGGGTGTCGCGCTTTTTGCTGCCTGGTCGTTGCTGAGTAACCTAACAGCTTTCTTACTCATGTTTATTCAAAACGACTGTCGGGTTGGCTTTTGGGTGAGAGTGATTGACGGTGCAAACTTCTTAGAAGGCCGCATTATCGAAATGGGCTTGATGAACGTAGTGCTTGAGCATGTTGATGGCCACAAAGTGATTTACCCAAACAATATCTTTGTTACCCGCCCTGTAATGGTGTTAAAGAACCCACCTACAGCGACTAAAGCACCAACCATAAAACGTATTTTAGGCCCAAAAAAGTAAAAAGCCGCGATTGCGGCTTTTTAATATTTTGATTAAACGGCTAGTTATTTAACTCTGCCGTTTTTAACTCGTCTTCAATATCGCTTATTTCATCAATAAAGTTTTCGAGTTGTTGCTCAACTAAGCTGTTTGCATGAGCAAAGTAAGCAAGGTGGAACACGGCATCTCCCTCGTTGACAAGCGGCATGGTTTGCTGACCTATTACGATACCACTGCGTGGCGCCAGTAACTCAAGCTCAGCATCACCAAGTGGGCTGCTTATATAGGCAAGTACCTGCCCTTTCATTACTCGCTCACCCAGTGATACCTGTGCACGAACAATACCGTCAACTTCGGCACGTATCCAACTTGTTGAGCTTGCAATTACCGGTTCTGGCAGCTTTTTAGCTCGCTTGCCGCGCACCATTTTTAAATGGCGCATCACATAGTCAACACCTTGCACACCTGCAGCAATTGCAATTGGGTCAAAGCGTAGCGCTTCGCCGGCTTCATAGGTAATAACGGGTATTCCTAAATTGGCCGCTTCACTGCGTAATGAACCATTACGAAGTGACGCATCAATCACCGCTGGCGTGCCAAAAGCTTTTGCCATCGCAGCCGTTGCAGGGTCACTCAAATTAGCGCGAATTTGCGGCAAGTTAGTTCGGTGAATTGCGCCCGTATGTAAATCAATAATATGCGTACAATGCATTGCAACTTGAGTAAAAAATGCATTCGCCATTCGCCCAGCTAACGAGCCTCGGGTTGAGCCCGGAAAACTGCGATTCATATCACGGCGGTCAGGTAAGTATCGTGACTTATGAATAAAGCCAAACACATTCACAATCGGTACCGCAATTATAGTACCGCGCAATTGCTCTGGGTCGATTTTTGCCAGTAACTGCCTAACAACCTCAACACCATTGAGCTCGTCACCGTGAATTGCAGCACACACCATTAATACAGGACCTTGCTGCACACCATTGACAACTTCTATCGGAATATTTAACGGCGAGTGGGTATAAAGCTTGGCAGCTTCAATCGCAAATGTTTTACGTTCGCCAACCCCCACCGTATCGCCTAAAATTGAAAACGGTGTATTTTTCTTAACCTTAGCCACGCACTTTTCCTTTTAATAGAGCGCTTATATTACTTAACCTTTACCACGAGTTGCAGTTCTTTTTGATGCCGCTGTTTTTTCAATAAACTCGACAATCATGCCTGCAATGTCTTTACCGGTTGCAACTTCAATACCTTCAAGACCTGGTGATGAGTTTACTTCCATGACCAACGGACCACGTGCAGAGCGAAGTAAATCAACACCCGCTACGTTTAAACCCATCGCTTTTGCTGCTGCAACAGCCGTTTTTCTTTCTTCTGGAGTAATACGCACTAACGTCGCACTACCACCACGGTGTAAGTTAGAACGGAACTCACCTTCTTGCGCTTGACGCTTCATCGCCGCAATTACTTTATCGCCTAATACGAAGCAGCGAATGTCAGCACCGCCCGCTTCTTTGATGTACTCTTGCACCATAATATTGGCTTTTAAGCCCATAAACGCTTCAATTACACTTTCTGCAGCTTTGCGTGTTTCAGCTAATACCACACCGATACCTTGGGTACCTTCAAGTAGCTTAATTACCACTGGCGTGCCACCAACCATACTTAGTAAGTCTTTTACATCATCTGGTTTACTTGCAAAGCCTGTCACTGGCATACCTACACCTTTACGCGAAAGTAGCTGTAGTGAACGTAACTTATCACGCGAGCGAGTGATCGCCACTGATTCATTGACAGGGAATACACCCATCATTTCAAACTGACGTAATACCGCACAGCCATAAAAGGTCACTGATGAACCAATACGCGGCACGATAGCATCAAAATCTTTTAAATTTTCACCACGGTAATGAATTTCTGGCTGCTCTGAATTGATATTCATATAACAACGAAGTGCATCAATTACTTTCACTTCATGGCCGCGCTGCTCTGCAGCTTCAATTAAGCGACGTGTTGAATATAAATTTTTGTTGCGAGATAAAATACCAAGTTTCATAGTTAAAAACCTTAACTGATAAACTCATACACGTAGCAACGTGTGATAAGTCCTTTTTCTATAATAAATGAGATAAAGCCGGATCAACGACTATGCGATTTTCCATTGCTGTACGCCCTAACAACATTCTAAACTTCATTGTTGAACGGTTACTTAAAGTCACCTTTACAGGCCAGCTTTGGGTTCCTGCGACTAATTTTGTTTCAATAAAGTAGCGTAGCTCACGCTGACCGCTTGAACTAGTCACATACTTACGCTCAACTACTTTGGCGCGACACTCTACCGTTGTTTCTACATCGTCTTGTAGAGGATGGGTAGTAAATTTCACCCATGCTTCGCCATTTTCTGAAAATTCCTCAATGTCAAAAGCATGAATACATGAGGTTCTTGCTCCGGTATCAACTTTTGCTTTGATTTTTTCGATTCCCAGTTCAGGCAAACCAAGCCATTCTCGCCAGCCAACAATAATTTTTGCGCTCATTAATGTGCCCTCTTTAAAAAAGTGTCTTATACGCTACGGAGCTAGAAACACCAACGAAATATATTTATCCACTCGATAAGTCGATTTAATTGACGTAGGCTAAACTATCATCAACTATATCGCACTATTTGTAAAACGAGAGTTCAATATGATCAATGGGTTACTTCATGTCTTAATTTTAGACGAACAAGGCGGTGCACGTGCTATTGAAAATAGTACTGAGCTGCAAAATTGGCAACCTGAACACGGAAAACTTTGGGTGCACATGGACTATAGCCAAGCTGAGGCCGTTGAATGGCTTGAGCAGAGTAACTTATTAACAGATTTCGAGCTTGAGTCCCTGATTGCTGATGAGACACGTCCACGTTTAAGCAAAGTCACTCATGGTAATATGCTATTTTTGCGTGGGGTTAACTTAAACCCTGCGCAAAGCCCAGAAGACATGGTCTCGTTACGCTTATTCATTAACGAAAACATCGTGATCACAACGCGTAAGCGCCGTTTATTATCGGTGCAAGATGTTGTTGAGTCGTTCGATGGCAGCAATGGCCCATGTTCAATCTCTGAATTAGTTTGCCAATTGGCGCAAAACCTAACGTCGCGTATGCAAGCTGTTATTGACAGTTTAGATGACACACTCGATGGCTTTGAAGATGAAATTGACGAACCTAATAAAGGCTTTGATCATCAATCATTAGCACAAATACGCCGCCAGACAATCGCGTTAAAACGTTATTTAAGACCACAAAAAGAAGCTCTTATCACTTTATTAAACAATAAGTATAAGTGGTTAGATGAAGACGATAAGGCACGCTTAAACGAAACAACCAATATGTTGATCCGTTTCTTAGAAGAGCTAGATAGCTCAATTGAACGTGCGCAAATTATTCAACAAGCAATTACAAGCCAAGTGTCTGAGCAACTAAATCAACGTATGTATGTAATGTCGGTGGTTGCAGCACTATTTTTACCACTCGGCTTCTTAACAGGTTTACTGGGTGTAAACGTAGGTGGTATTCCGGGCACTGAAAGCCCTTATGCATTTAGTTTGTTTATTATTTTCTTGGTGGTGCTTACCGTAGGGATTGGCATTTACTTTAAAAATAAGAAATGGCTATAGCTCGACAACCTTTTTAATTAAATCAAGGCGAACGGCATGTTCGCCTTTTTTTGTGCTCAAAATTAAGTGCTCGCCCTCTGGGTTAATTATTTTAAGATTCTCAGCCTTTCCCTCTAACGGTTCACCAGATACTAAGGTAATTCGTAATAGGGACTTATGCATGCACCATAATTCGTATTTATCGTAGTCGCCACAGTCGATAGGTTGATAAGTCATTGGCTTTTTTGAGATTACTTAAGGAATAAATCGAGCTTAGAAGATATTAAAGTGAAGAGCAAATGGCGCTCTCGGCAGGGATCGAACCTGCAACTTAGCCTCCGGAGGGCCACGTGATATCCATTTCACCACGAGAGCACATTTGTCGTCGCCAATGCTAACTCGCGATATCAGCATGACAACCCGGCAATGATAATGGCATCTTGCCCTAAATGCTAGCATCGAGACCTTTATATGCACATAAATTCTGCAATTTGCATTAAAACACTTCACTTTCGTGCAGAACCAAGGTATTAACGTATACTTAATAAAATTAATAACAAGGTGGCTGTATAGCCATGTAAGGGGAATTTGATCATGAGTTTAATGTCTACAGAGCAAGTCGCGGAGTTTTTAGGTGTAAAAGTCGAACGCGTAAAACGTCTTGCTCGCGAACATTTACTGATCTCGAAATCACAAGATGACAAAGGTGAACCTTTGTTTGATCCAGAAGACGTAAAAAAATATAAAGAACTTGCCGAGCGAATTGGCGGTCTTTAATTTTTAACTTTTTCTATGAAGTGGTTAAGCTGTGTAAGCAGTGGCGCCACTTTATCCACCGCTCCACGTTGTTCATACCAACAAATACATAAAAGTAAAAACAGCGCATGAAACGCTGCCAGCTTTTCAACTGATAAGTTAAACGCGTGATGGTCGCACACTAACGCTTGATAGCGTTTAAGCAACGCTAGTTGCTGCTCATCATTTAACGTAAAGCTCACCACCAGCGCAGCCAAATCAAAATAAACATCGTTACTTTTGGCATATTCAAAGTCGATTAAAAACATACCCGATTCATTCACAATGATATTTTCTTTCACTAAATCATTATGACAAAAGCCCATGTCTTTAGGTGCACCATCAATATAAGCCAGTGACTGCCTAATTAACTCAGCATGTTGCTGGTACCGGGGTGTTTGCTGGTAGTAGTTAATTTCGTACGCAATATCCATCGGCTCGGTAAGCACAGGGTAACGATGTAAATTAACTAAATCGGGTAGTAAGCTATTACAAAATTCACCGCTGGCAATGTTCCCTGCCACGTATTCGAAAATAACAGTATCGGTTGCTTGTTCTAACCAAAGTGGTGCTGGGCAGCAACTTTGCTTTGCAAAATGGGCTTGCGCAGCAAGACCAATTGCCGGCCAGTGGTCTCGATAATGCTTAACCAAGAAAGCTTGATTTGATGTTTTTACCAAGTAGTTGTCATTGCTTAGCCCCTCAACCAGCGGACTGATTGAGGTAATAACTAAATTTGAGTTGAAGCGCGTAAAAAGCGCGTGAATTTGTTGCTCAGTTTTCATCTATAACTGTGCAAGCGGTTTAGCCTGATGCTGTTCGTACTCTTCATACCATGTTTTAAAGCCCCACGCGGCCATAATGGTGTAAAACACGAAAAGTACTAAGGTTGGGTAATACCCTTTTTCAAAGTATAAATACATGGACGCTGCATCAATTACAATCCAGTACAACCAGTTTTCCAGTACCTTCTTAGCAACAAGATAAGTCGTCACCACCGCAAAGCACGTAGTAAAGCTATCTAAATAGGCAAAATCAGCGTGAGTGTAATTGGTCATCACGAAACCAATAGCAACTGAGGCCACAGAGGTTGCAAACAAAATCACTGCATGACGCTTTAACGACCATGAAATAATGGGCAGTTGATCTTTATTGTTTATACCCCGACGCCAAACCACCCAACCATACACTGCCATATACATATAATAAAAATTCAGTAGCGACTCCATTAACAGTGCGCCATTCCAGTACATTACGGTATAAATAAAGGTGCTAACAAACGCGGCTGGCCAACACCATAAGCTTTCTTTAATCGCTAAAAGTAAGTACGCCATCGACAATGCAACGGCAATATATTCCCAATGCGACATGGCAGTAAAGCCAGAGAAGGTTTCGCTCAAAAATTCCATAACACGCGCTACTTTAGATTTTAGTCTTCGCTAGGCGACAAGTCACCATGCAAGAATTTACAGACAAAAATAGCTTTACCAAACTCTTCATAAGAACGTTTGATTTCAGTATTAAGTACAGACATCACTAAATCATAATCACCGAAAATCTGAGTTGATAAGGTATTGGTGATCACTTTAAGACCTTCGTAACTGTTTACGCGATCAATAAAACCTTTGATAAACGGAATGTAGTCTTGATGTAGTGGGTACTTACTGATCTCTACTGAAAGTTTCATTATGATTTACCGAGTCTTTGAAAAGTATTGCATTGTAACCCGCTTATACTAACAAGTCATGGCTATGGCTATTTTTTAGTGTAAAATCAGCCGCGATAAACATTGAGGATTCATTATGGCACGCCGCATCACTTACAAATTTAAAAACCAGCCTCGCGAAATCAATTTTGCAAAAGATAAATACCGCGATATGTACCATGCGATCGCTGCAGCTGAAGGCATTGATTTAACCAACTATTTAAAGATGGAGCAGCAAGTAGAAATGACTTCAAAAGGCTCTTCAGCAGTACGTAACTTTCGTGACCAAGAATTCGCACGAATGGGGTTCAGTGACGTGTATTTTATTAAAGAGTAACAAAGTTACTCTTGATACTCGTAGCTTACTCGTGGGGTGATATTACACAGTAACTCGTAAGGAATGGTTGTCGCACACTGGGCAATCTCTTCTACGGGAAGCTCTGGCCCCCACATGATCACTTCATCACCGACTTTGATGTTGTCGCTGTTATCACCAATATCCACCGTGATCATATCCATCGCCACACTACCAACAATGCCATAGCGTTGTGATTTAATAACCACTGGTGTGCCTTGCTCAGCATGACGTGGATAACCATCACCATAACCCATCGCGACCACAGCAAGCTTAGTGGGTTTATCGCTATGCCAACGACCACCATAACCAACACATTGATTAGCATCGACATCGCGTATTGCTATAACACGCGTAGTTAAGCGCATAACCGGCTCTAAACCATGCTGTTGACCAATGCTATTTAGCATTGGTGATACACCATACAACATCAACCCAGGGCGTACCCACTCGCCATGCCCTTTTGGCCAAGCAATAATTCCCGCTGAATTTGCAAGACAATGCTGCTCGCTTTTGCCATCAGCTAATGAGTCAAATAAAGCAATTTGCTGAGCTGTCTTTTCATCATTGATGTCATCGGCACAAGAAAAATGGGTCATTAGTTTAATATCATCACGGGCATTCGAGCTTGCTTTTAAACGGCTGTAGAAAGACTCAAATTGTGATGGTGCAATACCAAGGCGATGCATGCCAGTATTAACTTTTAACCAGCAAGCAATAGGTGCATCAAGAGCTGTGTTTTCAAGCGTTGCGAGCTGATTTTCATCGTGAATGATGGTTTGAAAGTTATTAGCAAGCAAGATAGGTAAATCATCTTTATGAAAAAAACCTTCAAGCAATACAATAGGTTTTGTCAGCCCACCGGCACGCAGCGCTAACGCTTCGTCAATGCGTGCGACTGCAAATGCGTCTGCATCATTTAGGTATTGGGCAATTTTAACTAAACCATGGCCATATGCATTAGCTTTTAGCACCGCCATTACTTTGCAACCGGGCGCAAAGCGCTTCACCTGCGCTAAGTTATGAGCAAGCGCTTGTAGGTTGATTTCAGCAATGGCTAAGCGCATTAATATTCGTCGTCCATAGCTGGGCCCGCGTAGTTATCAAAACGCGAGAATTGGCCTTGGAAAGTTAAGCGTACTTTACCGATTGGACCGTTACGCTGCTTACCTATGATGATTTCTGCCACACCTTTTTCAGCACTATCTTCGTTATAAACTTCATCACGGTAAATAAACATGATTAAGTCGGCATCCTGCTCGATTGAGCCTGATTCACGTAAGTCGGAGTTGATTGGACGTTTATCGGCACGTTGCTCTAGGGTACGGTTAAGCTGAGACAGTGCAATAACCGGACACTGCAGCTCTTTTGCTAGTGCTTTTAATGAACGTGAGATTTCAGCAATTTCTAAAGTACGATTATCTGACAAACTTGGAACACGCATTAACTGTAGGTAGTCGACCATGATCATGCTAATACCGCCATGATCGCGAGCAATACGACGAGCACGAGAGCGCACATCCGTTGGGGTTAGGCCCGATGCATCATCGACATACATCTTACCTTTTTCCATCAGCAAGCCCATGGTTGAAGACAGACGCGCCCAGTCATCATCATCTAGCTGACCAGTACGAACTTTAGTTTGGTTAATGCGACCTAGCGATGCCAGCATCCTCATCATAATTTGCTCTGACGGCATCTCTAGTGAGTAAATAAGTACAGGCTTATCTTGCGTCATAGCAGCATGTTCAGCCAAGTTCATCGCAAAGGTAGTTTTACCCATCGATGGACGTGCCGCCACAATAATAAGATCTGAAGGCTGCATACCCGCTGTCATTTTATCTAGGTCGGTGTAGCCTGTACTCACACCAGTTACACCATCTTGCGGCGACTGGTAAAGCTCTTCAATTTTATCAACGGTTTTTTCTAAAATACTATGTAAGTTTTGAGGGCCTTCGGTACTTTTAGTACGCTGCTCCGCAATTTTAAATACTTTACTTTCAGCAAAATCAAGCAGGTCATGGCTATTTCGCCCTTCAGGGCTAAAACCCGCTTCGGCAATTTCATTGGCAACACCAATCATTTCTCGAATAACAGCACGCTCACGCACGATATTCGCGTAGGCATCAATATTTGCTGCACTTGGCGTATTCTTGGCTATTTCAGCAAGGTAGGCAAAACCACCAACACTACTTAACTGGTTATTTTTCTCAAGGCTCTCAGAAATAGTGATCAAATCGATTGGATCACCGCCTTCAGCAAGGCTTACCATAGCTTCAAAAATCAGCTTATGAGTGCGGGTATAAAAATCCTGAGCAACCACTAACTCAGCAACACGGTCAAACGCTTGATTATCAAGCATTAAACCACCTAAAACAGATTGCTCAGCTTCTATTGAATGAGGAGGGACTTTTAACGTATCGACTTGCTTATCTGGTTTGGCCATAACTTCACAAAACTAAAATTGAATGGCTCTATTCTATCGACTTGCTAAGGCTGTGCAAATAGTAAATACCAATCGACTTAAATATTTGGTCAATCTAGCGTGCTAAATAAAGCGTTAACTGCGTTAAAAATGTCTAAAGTAGAGTAACTACATGTCAAAATTTCTGCCTTGTTATCACTTCATTTATCTGTCGCTATTTAAGACCAATAACTTAACACGATTGGTATAAGCGGGAAGTCTTCCCGCTTTATTGTAACTCTAATCGTTATTTCTGTTTACGAAGTTCAATGCGGCCGCTAATCGTATCCATTTCGATATCAGCATCTCCACCGTTAATACTAAATTCTAAGTCGCTTGATGGGCCATACTTCGCTTTTGTTGCTTTGTCGTCACTCAGTTCATTGACTATTTTACCATTAGCGTGAGCTTCAATTTCAAACTTTGCTGACACATTAGCAGGGAAGTAAAACTCAGCATCTCCACTAACCGACTCAAAACGAATATTAGCATCATCAAGTAACTTATTAATGTGAACTTCGGCTTCACCGTTTACCGTATTAATACGCAGTTTTTTAATCGCATCAAAAGCAAAGTCAATATCACCATTTACGTTCTCAAGACGAACATCTTGCGCTTTGGTCTTTGACTTAATGTCACCATTAACCGCTGTAAAGCGTAAAGCACCTTGCGAGTTTTTATCATTAATTTCGCCATTCACAGTTTCAAAGCGAATATCACCGTTCAGATCATGGGCATTTACGTCCCCATTTACCGTTTCAAAGCTCATGTTGCCGCTAATATCTTGTACTGTAATATCGCCGTTAACAGTATCAATCTCTGCGCCTGCTTCAAGCTCTTTAGCACTAACTGTGACATTCACTCCAGCAAATTCAAGCTCACTACTTTTTGGCATGTAAATGGTCAATCGAGAGCCGTCACCGCTATTCCAGCCACCTAAGTTACGCGGCATTTTTACGATAAATTCAACACGGCTGCCTTCTACATCTAAACGATAGCCTTGTGCTTTATCGTCAAGCTCACCTTCGATTTTAAGTAGTGGTTTATCCCACCCTTCAATGCGTACATCACCACGTTGGTTTTCAATAAAAATGCGTTTATTTGCAGGTACATCAATTTGTTCATTAATGGTTTGTCCTGCCATTGCCATCAGTGGCAGTAATCCTAAAGTTAAGGCTAGTAATTTCATAATTGTCACTCCTAAATCGTTTGCCACTTCGGTGCATGCACCTTGTTAATTAAGTCCAGTTGTTGCTGATAAATCTGCGATAGCATTTGTAATAAAGCCGGGTTTTCAGGTTCATTCTCAAGTGCTTGCTTAATGGCACTTTCGGCTTCTTCTAACTCTTTTAGTTGTTGCTGCCAGTTATCGGTTAACGCAGGTTGATTTTGATACTGCACCAACAAACCTTGCTTTTGCTTGGTAAAATAATCGCTCATTGCCATCATGCTGTTTGACTCGCCTTGGCCAACAAAAAGCTGCACAGTCAAAAGGGCTGCAATACAGCAAGCGGCAACAGCAGCGAGTTTATTCCAACCATGCGTTGGCTTATCAGCTTGCTGTGTTTGCCCTGTTGCAATTGCTCGCTCAATCCCCGACCAAAGATCTTTATCAGGGCTAATATCTTGCTGCTGGTTAAGCGAGTCATTTAAAAATTGTTCAAATTCTGGCTTACTCATTTTCATACCACTCTTTTAATAACTGCCTTGCACGGTGAAATTGCGACTTACTTGAACCTACAGCCATATCAAGCATGCTTGCTATCTCTTCATGGCGATAACCTTCAATGGCATGGAGCACAAACACCATACGTGCTCGCTCAGGTAGTCTCAGTACTAATTTATCGAGGCCGTTAAAGCCGTCGCAATCTGCTGCGCTTTGCTCATCCATACCGCTTTGTTCAAAACTCACTACTTTTTGAAACCAGCTTTTATGTTTGCGAATGTAGCTAATCGCAATATTGCTGGTAACACTATGTAACCAAGTCGAAAATTGTGAGCGTCCATCAAAGTTACCGATTTTGTGCCACAACTGTACAAACACTTCTTGTGTTGCATCTTCGGCGTGCTCTTTGTCTGCAAGTAATCGCAAACAAAGGCTATAAACCCGCTTCACATGCAACTCATAAAGTGTTGCATAAGCAGCTTGATCACCGCTTTTTACGCGCTCTATCAAGGCATGCTCACTTTGCTGGGCGAACGCTTGTTCTGCATCTATCAACATCCTGGATGTTGTCCTTTATGATTATTGTTGTGAATTTAGTGTATTAGACGTAAGGAGGGATTCAAAAGGTTTAAATGAAATTAATTTTTTTTGTGTAAGCTACAAATAATTGAGCTTACACAATTTTATTTGGGGATTTGCGTTATTCGGCAGGGGATGATTCGTTTTCTTCTTCGGTTGTTTCTGTGGTTTTATAGCTCCAACCTAAAAATACGATGCGTGCTGGAGAGGCTGGTGTACCACCATTTTGTACTTGTAATAGACCAGCATCATAGTGAGCGCCACTGCCCCCCGATGCGGTAATTGTTGAGCCACGTACACTACCAAACAACTCACCACTACCTGACAATTTCACCGTAGTCAAAGGCGCATAAATAGCCGCATATAAATTAGCAGCGCCGCTAAATTGTACACCATTTACACCATTAAATGATGAGTAGAATGATAACGAAGGATGACCACTGGTGGTTAGCCCTTCTTGCTCAGTAATTACTTTTGCGCCTGCACCAATATTTACTTTTCCGGTTAATAACACCGTTAAGCTGCTATCTTTTTTTATTGTTAGACTGGTGTCCCCTTCCATCGAAAAGTCACCATCAATCAGTAAAATAACATCACCACCAGACACTTCCATTTTGCCGTCACTGGTCATCTTGAGTCTATCAAGTGAAAAAATATACTCTTTGCTATTACTACCATTGGCTTGGTTCTGAGCTTTAGAGTTAAACAAGAAAATATCAGCAAGGCTTGGTAAAATCACTTGGCTACCACCACTACTGTAATAACCCTTTTCGGTATTTAGCTTAAATTGTTGCGTAGGGCCTATAGCAACAGAACTATAACTGCTCACTTGATCCGTGATGTCTGCCATTTTCTCTGGCAATATCAAAGGATCACAACTCGTATCAGGGTTTGTAGGGTCATAATCTGGCGCAGTTGGGTCAGCAACGGTTATCGGTTCAACATTCGGGTTTACATTAAACTTGCTATCACTGTAGTGCACACCATCCTGTTGATTATTGTAGGTATCTTTAAAATCGCCTGAGCCACCATACATAATATCTAACGCTTTAGCTTGGCTATTCGTGATGAATGTTGACCACTGCATTTTTGCATCACCATTCGCTCGCACTATCCCCGAAACTGTCCCGCCACGATGCGTATAATAACCTCGGGTATATACATTACCGTCAACACGTAAACCGCTGCCTGGAGAAATATAAACACCGGTATTTGAATGGATGTTACCAATAATCGGTGATGAACCATTTAAGTAGATCACCCCGGTCGCTTTAACATCGCCTTTTATCGGTGAATGACCCGATAGCACCACATCTGAATCGCCAGCAATCGTTGAAACATCGCCATCATTTGACTTAGTTTCTTCGTAAGTGCCTTTGCTAGAGTCATAGCTGTCGATACTGCCACTGCCAGACAAGTTAACCCCTTTACAACCCACCATAGCATTCGTGAAAATCGAACTTCCCTTCGCGCCTTGCACTGCAAAACGAGCAACTAAGTTACTTTGTGCATCGCCATCAAATCGTTGTCCTAGGCTTGCAATTTCTAGCTCACCTGCAGCATTTTGACTTAAACTTGCATTAAAAATTGCATCATCAGCGATAACACCTGAACCAGATGCATGACTGGTTTTACTGATCAAATCTTCAACCGCTAATACACCTTCCTCATCCAAGGTTTGTTGTAATAACTTAGCTTGTTCAAAAACACCTTTTTCAGCCAATAAGCGACTATTTAATTTCTTTTGAAAGTTACCACTTAAGCGCTCTTGAACGACGTTCTCGCGCAGCGAACTAAGCACCACGATACTGGCCATACTGGTCAAGATCAAAACTGTAATTAGAGTAAAACCGCCTTGCTTTTTATACACTACCTGCTCCGTATGCTTTAACTAATATTACATTTGTTAGAGCAATATCAATATTGATGCCATTGCCAAATTGCGCAGGTAAATCATTTGGCTTCACAGTTACAGTGACAAGCTCACCAGCGATATCAAATGATAAAGTTTCGATACCTGTGAGTAATCGCTCAGCAGCAGCGCCATCGAGTGAACACATTAAATTACTACCATTTAAGCTATAGACCTCAATCACTTGCGCTGTTGTCGCAGAGCCATCACAGGCAATAACACCACTAGGCTGAGTAATAGTAATCGTGCTTTTATCAGCACTTATGATCGGAGCTAACTGAGTTTGCTTAATGCTACGACTGAATACTTTACTGGTATAGCGAATCACCTCTTGGGCGTTTTCGAGTTCTTTACTCACTTCAACAGTGCTTTTAATCGCCGAGTAAGACAAACTCACTCCAGCTAGTAAAAAAGCGCCTGCAGCCAATGCCACCATAAGTTCAACTAAAGTAAAGCCCTGAGCGCGTTTATTCATGAGCATACAGCCGTTAAGTCTGGGAAACTGGCATTTAGACTAATTTGATTTTCTGCACTGTCTGTCATGCGCTTATCAACCCAAGCGACATTAATTTGCATATCATCACTGTAATTAGCTGGGATAGTCAGTTGATAATCACTGACTTGTGGTGCTAGCGAAGCTCTAAAAGTCGCGTCTTGAAAAAGTGCGGTATTAGTTTTTTGAATTTCACAAATGCGCGGCCACAAACGCTCAATAGTATTTTGGCCTTGAATGAGTGACACGGTGTAATTAAAGCTATTGGTTGCATATTGCAGCGATTTTAGCTGCGCAGCAGCCAACCCTAATAATGCGATTCCAGCAATCACCACTGAAATCATCACCTCTAATAATGAAAAGCCTGCCTGCTTATTCATGCACATCCTCGCTGTGAACTTTCAACTAACCAGTTTTGACCACTTTTAAGCACACACATTATGTAATCTGTGGTATTTGTGTGCACATCTTTAACTAAAATTTCAGCTTGTTTATCGACTTCGCCACTGGCGCTAATTGCCAGTGCCACCAAGTTGACAGTAACACCGCTTTTAGTGATCGAAAATTCTTTCAAAATCGTGTCTGCCCCGCCCTCATTGAGGGTCACTTGCCAGTTCTTATTGCTAACAACTAGGTTAATAGGTTTGTCACGCTTTACCGCTTCACTGCGTGCAAACTTATAGACACTATTTAATTGATTTGCAGTAGTTACAACGCGATCTTGCAAGATCTGTTGACTAAATGACGGAAAAGCAAGGGCTGCCATAATGCCAATAACACTTAGCACAACCATTAACTCGATTAAGGTAAACCCTGCAATTCGACGCAACTTAGTTACTCCCAGCAATCACTAAATGAAGCGTTGTAACTACCATCATGTTTAATGGTTAAGTCACCACAGCGATCACTTGCTTGCGCCGAACCCGATTTAGGAGAGGCTTTTAAACTGTAGCCACGATTTTTAAAGTCGCTTACAGCACCTGATACTTTGTCAGTTGCTGTATAGGTAAAGGTGTAGTAATCAGTATTTTGGGTTGAAAATGCATTGGGGTAGCCGCCATTTCGTGAATAAATACGCTCAAGACTGGCACTATATTGCAATAACTCTTGTTGAATATCTGCGCGGCGACTACGTTGCATATGCTCAGTGTAAGCAGGCAGTGCTACGCTATACAGAATGCCCAAAATAGCGATAACAATAAGAATTTCTACTAATGTAAAGCCAGTTTGTTTACCCTTTCCATATGGTAATAATGAACTTCTCAACTTCAACTCCTTACTACTTTTTAACCAGCACAATATAAATGACAGCGTTGTCAGTGTCAATTTTAACCAATTTACTTTTACTCATCCGATTATACTAATAAGATTAAGAAAATTAAGAAAAAAGAACGTTAGTTTGCAAAATAGGTAAGATTATAGGGTTAGTACTTGTGTGTTTAAAACATAAAAAACTAATACTATTAGTATCTATACTGATGATTAATGGAGGTACAACACGCTGAAATTAATAGTGTTTAGGCGAATGAATAACGTTGTTTATACAAAAATTTCAGGCACAAAAAAGCCGCACATAAAGCGCGGCTTTTTCTACTTAATATTGCTATTAAGCTTCAGCGATAACGATTACTTTGATAGTAGCCGATACGTCTGAGTGTACTGCGATTGCTACGTCAAATTCGCCAGTCTCACGGATAGTACCTAGAGGTAAACGAACTTCTGATTTAGCAACTTCAACGCCAACAGCTGAAATAGCTTCAGCGATGTCGCGAGTACCGATAGAACCGAATAACTTGCCTTCGTCACCAGCTTTAGAAACTAGTGTAACTTCAGCTAATGCTTCTAACTTGTCAGCGCGAGCTTGAGCAGCAGCTAGATCTTCAGCGATCTTAGCTTCTAAATCAGCACGACGTGCTTCGAAAGTTTCGATGTTAGCTTTAGTTGCAGGAACTGCCTTACCTTGTGGGAAAAGGAAGT
>CESF01138258.1_pt1 | contig 60584 bp, 55 predicted proteins | sample 356331 | NCBI WGS metagenome assembly CESF01 (sample SAMEA2621779, study PRJEB7988) | marine metagenome | biome: marine biome (ENVO:00000447); feature: surface water layer (ENVO:00002042); material: "saline water (ENVO:00002010), including plankton (ENVO:xxxxxxxx)" | depth 5 m
CTAAAACATGCTAAGCAACTTTTATTTCACCTGACCTCTTATAAAAACTTCAAAGGTCGATTACAATACCGCCATCTAAAAGGCAGCTGCCTTTATCTGCAAGCAAATAGAGTGGATTTTCTTCTTCATGGCAATCAAACTTGCAATTAATGGTTTTGGTCGAATCGGGCGCAATATCGTCCGTGCTCTGTATGAATCTGGGCTTGAAGATCAAATCAAAATTGTCGCTATTAACGAATTAGCCGACCCTAAGGGCATTGCCCATCTCCTTAAATACGATACATCTCACGGCCGCTTTTCTTTCCCTGTTAATCTTGGTGAAGATACTTTAACGGTTGCTAATGATTCTATTGCTTTGTTTGCAGAAGAAAACCCTGTAGAACTGCCTTGGGAAACACTTGATGTTGACGTGGTTCTTGAATGCACTGGGGTGTATCACTCTCGTGAACATGCAGAGCTACACATAACTGCTGGTGCAAAAAAAGTATTGTTTTCACAGCCTGCAGATGCTGATGTTGATGCCACGATTGTGTATGGTATTAACGATGATGAATTAAAAGCAGAACATACCATTGTTTCTAATGGCTCATGCACCACGAATTGTATTGTGCCAGTGATTAAAGTGTTAGATGACGCATTTTCGATTGAATCTGGAGCAATTACGACGATTCATGCCTCGATGCATGATCAGCAAGTGATTGATGCCTATCATCATGATTTACGTCGTACTCGTGCTGCAAGCCAGTCTATCATTCCGGTAGATACTAAGCTTGCTCGAGGTATTGAGCGTATTTTACCTAAGTTTCATAGCCGCTTTGAAGCTATCGCTGTTCGTGTACCAACTATCAATGTTACGGCGATGGATTTAAGTGTAACAGTGAATACAGATGTCAATTTAGCGACTGTCAATCAAGCACTTAAGTTAGCAGCCAAAGATCGTCTTGAGGGTATATTAAGCTACACAGAAGAGCCATTGGTATCAGTAGATTTTAATCATGACCCACATTCTTGTATCATAGATGGCACTCAGACACGTGTTAGTCATAAACGACTGATAAAGTTGTTAGTATGGTGTGATAATGAGTGGGGCTTTGCGAATCGTATGCTCGATACCGCGCGTGCGATGATGGCTGTAAGTCAATAATTTATAAATATAATATTAGTATCGTTAACAAAGGAGAAGTCCATGTCGGTCATTAAAATGGCAGATTTAGATTTAAACGGCAAACGCGTGTTAATTCGTGAAGATTTAAATGTGCCTGTAAAAGAAGGTAAAGTGACCTCTGACGCACGTATTCGTGCAGCATTACCTACAATCAAATTAGCGATAGAAAAAGGCGCTAAAGTAATGGTAATGTCACACCTTGGCCGCCCTACGGAAGGGGAATATGATGAAGCCTTTTCACTTGCCCCTGTAGTTAATTATTTAAATGACGCACTTGAGCAAACTGTTCGTCTTGAAAAAGACTACCTAGAGGGCGTAGACGTTGCTGATAACGAAGTAGTTGTTTTCGAAAACGTCCGTTTTAACGCTGGCGAAAAGAAAAACGACGAAGCTTTGTCTAAAAAACTAGCTGCATTATGTGATGTTTACGTAATGGACGCATTTGGTACGGCTCACCGTGCACAAGCATCTACTCACGGTGTGGGTTTATTTGCTGACGTTGCGTGTGCAGGCCCACTACTTGCAGCAGAGCTAGACGCACTAGGTAAAGCACTTGATAAACCAGCTCGTCCTTTAGTCGCTATCGTTGGTGGCTCTAAAGTATCGACTAAGTTAACTGTACTTGATTCACTTTCTAAAGTGGTTGATCAACTTGTAACCGGTGGTGGTATTGCTAATACCTTCATTGCAGCGGCAGGTCACCCGGTAGGTAAGTCTTTATTTGAAGCTGATTTAATTGATGAAGCAAACAAATTAAGTGCGGCGGCAAAAGCCAATAACGGTGAAATCCCGGTACCAACTGATGTTGTTGTAGGTAATGAGTTCTCTGAATCTGCAGTGGCAACATTAAAAGATGTGAATGAAGTAACAGACGAAGATATGATCTTCGATATTGGTCCAGATACAGCAAACCAATTAGCAAAAATCATTGCTAATGCAGGTACCGTTGTATGGAATGGTCCAGTAGGTGTATTTGAATTTGATCAATTTGGTAACGGCACTCGTGCTATTGCTGATGCGATTGCTAACTCAAATGCATTCTCGATTGCTGGTGGCGGTGATACGCTTGCAGCGATTGATAAATACGGCATTGCCGATAAAGTTTCTTACATTTCAACCGGTGGTGGTGCTTTCCTTGAATTTTTAGAAGGGAAAAAATTACCAGCAGTTGCTATGCTTGAAGAACGCGCTAAGTAATTAGTGCGTATACCAGCGTAATTATTAAGTAATTACGCTGGTTTAGCTGTTTATAAAATACCTCTCACCCTCGTTTTATTTACAGCTGTTACGGTTAGCGCAAGCTTTTCGTGATGCAGTGATGCATCAAAAAATAACTTATCCGTTCAAACTAGATAGTAGGGAACTACTGTCGATACAATTTGGAGAATACCAAATGGCTTTAATCAGTATGCGACAACTTCTTGATCATGCAGCTGAAAATGGTTACGGCGTACCTGCTTTTAACGTTAATAACCAAGAGCAAATGCGTGCAATTATGGAAGCGGCTGATAAAACAAACAGCCCTGTAATTGTACAAGGCTCAGCAGGCGCACGTGCCTATGCTGGTGCCCCTTTTATTCGTCATATGATTTTAGCAGCCGTTGAAGAATGGCCTCATATTCCAGTTGTAATGCACCAAGACCACGGTACTTCACCAGGTGTATGTCAGCGCTCAATCCAGTTAGGCTTTTCATCAGTTATGATGGATGGCTCATTAATGTCTGATGGTAAAACCCCTTCAAGCTACGAATACAATGTTGATGTGACTCGTCAAACCGTTGAAATGGCCCATGCGTGTGGTGTATCTGTTGAAGGCGAGCTAGGTGTTCTAGGTTCACTTGAAACAGGAGAAGCAGGTGAAGAAGACGGTGTTGGTGCAGAAGGTAAACTTTCTACTGATCAAATGCTAACAGATCCTGAAGAAGCAGCTGATTTTGTTCGTAAAACTAAAGTTGATGCACTTGCTATCGCTTGTGGTACTTCACATGGTGCGTATAAATTCACTCGTCCACCAACAGACGATATCTTAGCAATTGATCGCATCAAAGAGATCCACGCACGTATCCCTAACACTCACCTAGTAATGCATGGGTCGTCTTCAGTACCACAAGAGTGGTTAGAAGTGATCAACCAATACGGTGGTGAAATCCCTGAGACCTATGGTGTGCCAGTAGAGCAGATCATCGAAGGTATTAAATACGGTGTTCGTAAAGTAAATATCGATACTGATCTTCGTTTAGCGTCAACAGGTGCTATTCGTCGTCACTTGGCTTTAAATCCAGCTAACTTCGATCCACGTAAATACCTAGCTGAAGCAACGAAAGCAATGACAGAGATCTGTGTTGCTCGTTACGAAGCCTTTGGTACTGCGGGTCAAGCAGCTAAGATCAAGCCTATCTCTTTAGATGATATGCACCTTAAATACTTATCGGGTGAACTTGATCCACAAATCAAATAATTGATAGTAAATTGAAAAAACCGGCTTCTGATGCCGGTTTTTTTATGCCTTGCTCAAGCCGGATCAACGATATACTTACTCGTACATTTCAGGATCAATGTTTTACTAACCTTGGCTTTCACAGATCATTATTTTACTAGTTGGATACTGATCAATGACTTTTTATTGTTCACCTTTTAAACGAATTACAGATCACCTTAACATTAAATCAACAAGTTACCTTATTCTCTAAGTAAAAAACTGATCTGAGATTGATCAACTTAGTAAAAACCTGATCCTGATCTGGTTAAGTTAGTAGATCAGTGATCCGTAATTTTTAGGCGAAATATTTCCCCCTTGCCTTGACCAAAAGCCCTTTATGTTCGATTTTTAAGTTACTGCTTAAATTAAGGATCGCTACCATGAATAAACCTGCCATGATGTTGTCGAGCTTTGCAATGTGCTTTATTTCATTTCATAGTGCTGCTGAAGCCGTAGATGTGTATGGTCGGGCCCATTTAGGGGTTGCTAATAGCGATACTGGCGATGGCAGTGAAACTTCCATTGAGAGCTATAACTCACGTATGGGGATCAAGGGTAGCGGTGAAATAAGTGATGGTTTAAAAGCTGTATATAAGTTTGAATTTGCAGTAAATGCGGCTGATCAAGATAGTGATGGTAAAACTGAAGAGAATATTACCGCTCGTAATCAATATGTTGGCCTTCAAGGCAGTTATGGGCAGGTAGTGCTTGGTCGTCACGATACCGCGTTAAAGGTATCGCAGGGTAAAATTGATTTAATGAACGACTTTAATGGAGATGTTAAAGCCTTGTTTAATGGTGAAAATCGTCTTGGCGACGTGGTTCATTATAGTTCGCACGTTGTCGGCAATATGCAATTTGTGGTCACTTATATTGCTGAAGATAATTCCAAACAAGATGAAGAAACCGGCGTTTCTGCGGCATTTATGTATGGCGATAGTAAATTTAAAAAAGCGCCTTACTTCGTAAGTGTTGCCCACGATAGTAAAGTAGCCGGCTACGATACAACACGGTTTACGGCGCAAGGTAAATTAGGCGATTTAACCTTAGGCGGTATGTATCAACAAAGTGAAAAAGTAACAGGTTCTGACAAAGAAGATGGTTTTTTAGTGAGCGCATCTTACAAAATCGATAAATATAAGTTACTAGCGCAGTATCAAGATACTGATGGCAGCTTTGGAAAGTTGAAAGACTCGGGTAGCGGTACCTCTGTAGGTGTTGAACGAAGCCTGTCAAAACAAGCACGTATGTATATGTGGTATACGCAATTCTCACTAGATAATAATGCTGATGAAGATCATGTGGCGGTCACTTTAAGGTATGACTTTTAATCTCGAATTCATCTTTTAAGCGTAAAAAATGGCTATTTTTGCATTGATTTTTTTGCGCTTTTTCAATTACTCGTTAGACTTTCATAAAAATGTCATACTTAGTCATAATAATGAAACCAGTTCGCTAACGAAAGAGATAAATTGGAATGTCACGTAAAGTACTAGTCGTCGATGACGAAGCACCTATCAGAGAGATGCTGGTTTTTGTTTTAGAGCAAAATGGTTTTCAAGCAATTGAAGCAGAAGATTATGACTCTGCAATTGAAGCAATGGTAGAGCCATACCCAGATATGGTTTTATTAGATTGGATGTTACCAGGTGGTAGCGGTATTCAAATTGCGAAAAAATTTAAGCAAAGCGAATATACTCGTCAAATTCCTATCATTATGCTGACAGCACGCGGCGAAGAAGAAGACAAAGTACGCGGTCTTGAAGTTGGCGCTGATGACTACGTAACAAAACCATTTTCGCCAAAAGAATTAATGGCGCGTATTAAAGCGGTTATTCGACGCGTTTCACCAACCTCATTAGAAGAAGCCATTGAAGTACATGGTTTACGTCTTGACCCTATTTCACACCGTGTAACATCAGAAGGTAGTGAATTAGATATGGGGCCTACTGAATTTAGACTACTGCATTTTTTCATGACTCATCCTGAACGTGTTTACAGCCGTGAACAATTACTTGATCATGTATGGGGTACAAATGTATACGTAGAAGACCGTACTGTTGATGTGCATATTCGTCGTCTACGTAAAGCTATTGCACCATTGGGGCATGACCGTTTAGTGCAAACCGTTCGCGGTGCAGGCTATCGTTTTTCAAGTAAATTATAAGTGTCATAGGAATGACCTTAACAAGCTAATTTACATACTTAAGGTAAAGTGAGTGTATGTATCGAGTAGTGAATAAACAGGCGTTAGCAAAACGTCTGTTTATGTATTTCTTACCTTTGTTATTAGTTGGCGTACTTGTAGGTGCGCCTTTTTTGCTTTTATTTTTAGGCTCTTTTGCACTTTTAATTTGGCATTATCATCAATTATATCGCCTTAGTGATTGGCTTCTAAATCAACGTAGCTTTAACCCACCTGAAGGGGAGGGGGCTTGGGAGCAGGTCTTTGAAGGAATTTATCATTTACAACATCGTAACCGTAAAAAGCGCAATGAGCTGGCAGATTTAATTCGCCGCTTTCGAGATGGTGCAGAAGCCGTACCTGATGCGGTTGTAGTACTACAAAAAGATCTAAGCATCATTTGGTGTAACCAACTGGCTTTAAAAGTTTTAGGTTTACAGTGGCCAACTGATCATGGACAACGCTTAGATAATCTCATTCGCGATCCTAAATTTGCAAAGTATATGCATAAAGCATGTTTTGATGAACCACTTGAGCTTGATGGCGGCCATAGCTACGATCAAACGTTAGAGTTTCGTGTTATGCCCTATGCAAGTTCACAATTGATGATGGTGGTACGTGATGTTACACGTTTAAAGCAACTTGAGCAGATGCGAAAAGACTTTGTGGCCAATGTTTCTCATGAGCTGAGAACACCGCTTACTGTGGTGACAGGCTACTTAGAAATGCTTGATTCAGACAGCTTACCTCCCCCTGCTATGTGGCAAAAAGCACAAACAACCATGCTTGAGCAATGTCAGCGTATGGATAGCTTGGTTAATCAATTACTGTCGTTATCGCGAATTGAAGGAGCGCGTCGGCAAGATAACGACAAGCCAGTAAATGTGCCTCAGCTACTTACTTATATTCAAACCGAAGCAAAGTCATTAAACCAAGAGAAAGGCCATGAGCTTATTTTTAATGTTGATGCAAGTTTAGATATTAAAGGGGCCGAAGACGAATTAAGGAGTGCCTTTTCTAACTTAGTATTTAATGCCATTCATTACACAAAGCCAGGTGGCAAGATTGTGGTTGATTGGCAGTTTAAAAATAACCAAGCCGCGTTTAGTGTGACCGATAATGGTGATGGTATTGCCGCTGAGCATATTAATCGTTTAACCGAGCGCTTTTATCGTGTTGATAAGGCTCGTAGCCGCACTACAGGTGGTTCTGGTTTAGGTTTAGCTATTACAAAACATGTACTTACAAGACATGACAGTCGCTTAGATATCAGCAGTAAGTTGGGACAAGGCTCGACCTTTGCGTTCGCATTCGGTAGCGATAAAGTCGTGCGTATTGCTAATAAAACGGAAAAAACCGAAAAAACAGCAAAGTCATAAAAATGTCATTTAAGGGTAATCTAACTGTCATCTAGTGTCATTAGAGTAGACCGCAGTTAGGAAATGGGACGAACAAATCGGAGTAACCCCTATGAAATTCAAAAATCTCGTTGCCGCAATGGGTGTGGCTGTAACAACATTTGTATCAGCACAAGCAGCTGCAGTTGATAAAGATATGCCTGAGTACACTAAAACAAGTGGTATCTCTGGTAACTTCTCATCTGTAGGTTCTGACACTCTTGCTAACATGATGACGTTCTGGGCAGAAGAGTACAAGCGCTTCTATCCAAACGTAAACATTCAAATCCAAGCAGCGGGTTCTTCAACTGCTCCTCCAGCATTAACTGAAGGTACAGCAAACTTCGGCCCAATGAGCCGTCGTATGAAGTCAAAAGAAATCGAAGCATTCGAAAAGCGTTACGGCTACAAGCCAACTGAAGTACGCGTTGCAATCGATGCTCTAGCTGTATTCGTACACAAAGATAACCCAATCAAAGGTTTACGTATTGACCAAGTTGATGCGATTTTCTCTTCTACACGTAAATGTGGTGCTGATGCACAAGTTAATCGTTGGAGCGAAGTAGGTCTTGAGGGTGATTGGGCTGCAAAAGATATCCAGCTTTACGGTCGTAACTCAGTATCGGGTACTTACGGTTACTTCAAGAAGAAAGCACTGTGTAAAGGTGACTTCCGTAACAACGTAAACGAACAACCAGGTTCTGCATCTGTAGTACAGTCAATCTCTTCTTCTGTGAATGCGATTGGTTACTCAGGTATCGGTTATAAAACATCAGGTGTACGTACAGTTCCACTTTCTAAGAAAGGCGACAACTTTGTTGATGCAACATTAGAAAACGTTGCAAAAGGTAAATACCCACTATCTCGTTTCTTATACGTTTACGTGAACAAGCACCCTAACAAGCCGCTTTCACCAATCGATGCAGAGTTCTTAAAAATGGTTCTTTCTGTAGACGGTCAAAAAATTGTTGAGAAAGATGGTTATGTGCCACTTTCAGGCAAAATGGCAATGGCTGAACTTAAAAAGCTAGGCCTTCTGTAACAACCATACAGACATAGATGAAAACCGCTCATTGAGCGGTTTTTTTTCGTTTAGCTTTTGGCAAATAGCTTGGCTTTTATTCGCTTTTGAGCGAGGCGTACTTGTTTACGCTTTTTACCTGATGGTGCCTTAAAGCTTTGAATTGGCATTACCGTTGGGTATTCATTGGGTAATGTAGGCACACTAAAGTTAGCGTGTTCATCTTTAGGCAAAGCAATTTCTTGTTGGTGTACACGAAGTGCCGCTAAGGTATCATCGTTTTCAACTTCGCTTGGGCATAAAAATAAACCCATTTTACGCATTTTAACACCTAAGCCGATGCTGCTTGAGTAGCGAACAATTGGTGCTGCCAAAATAAGGCCCACTAAAATCGGTGATAACCACCAAAAGAAAGTCGGTGTGTAATAGTAAGCAACCAAGCCCCAAATAATCGCCGTAATAGTCGAAAATAATGTATAACCAATCGCTTCTTTCCACGGCACCATTCTGCCTTCCCGAGGCTGTGCATCCCAACTTACTTTTTTACCTAAAAATACGCACACTACAAAATAGCTATGAAATACCATCATTAGCGGTGCAATCACTATCGCAAAAATCGTTTCGATTAGTGAACCTGCAATTAGCTTCATAGTGCCACCAAAGGCCTTATTACGGTGAACTAAAGTCACAATAACACCCATTAATTTAGGTAGTAATAACAGCACTGCAGTAATAAATAACAACGAATCAATTAAGTCAGTTTTGGCAATTTGCCAAGTTGGGAAAAGCTGATAAGCATGGTTAAAGTACACGTCGCTATTAAGTGCACGAGTCACCGCATCTAATGTGCTTAATGCCAGCATAGATAACCAAATTAACGATGAGATATATGCTGTGGCACCAAATAAAAAATGCATTTTACTCATTAGCTTAAGACCAGATTTAGGCAATAAACCTAAATGCTGGATATTACCTTGCACCCAACGTCTATCACGGATTGCGTAATCGAGAATGTTACTTGGTACTTCTTCGTAGCTACCTTCAATATCACTAAGCAGTAACACATCCCAACCACTACGATGTAGAAGTGAAGCTTCTACGAAGTCATGGCTTAAGATTTCACCACCAAACGGGGCATTGCCTTTTAGAACAGGCAAACCGCAGCATTTAGTGAATGCTTCAACGCGAATAATCGCATTGTGACCCCAGTAATTTGCTTGGTTTGTTTGCCAAAAAGCAGACCCTGTTGCCAACATTGGGCTATATAAAATTGATGCAAACTGTAAAAAGCGACCAAAAAAAGTGTCTTGGCGAACTGGGATGGGAATAGTTTGGATCAAACCTGATTTTGGATTACTGATCATGCTAGAAGTCAGCTCAAGCATACATTGACCCGTCATAATGCTATCGGCATCAAGTACAATCATGTGATCGTATTGGCTGCCCCAACGTTCGCAAAAGTCAGTTAAATTACCTACTTTACGGTGTTTATTGTCTTCACGGCGACGATAAAAAGTGTGCTTAGCTAAATCACCTAAGCGCTCAGTGAGTGCATTCCACGCTTTAAGTTCATTACGTGCAATTTCAGGGTTTTGGGTGTCACTGAGCAAGTAAAAATCATAATGTGGCATTTGCCCTGTTTTAGCCAGCGAGCGTAAACTTACCTCAAAACCTGCGATTACACGCTCTGTATCCTCGTTGTAGATAGGCATAACAATGGCTGTTTTAGTTTGGCTCAAGGCATGCTGATTAATTTCGATTGGCTTTTGACGTTTTAAGGTTAAAGGGTCAATACGAAATAATTGCAGGATGAAGCCCATGCAGCCACTACAAAAAGCTGTAACGATCCACGCGAAGGTAACTGTAAATAATGCTAGTAAAGCGTACTCAAGCGGTGTCATGCCGTTAGAATTTAAAATATCGAACATGATCCACACGCCGTAAGCGGTAATGGTGAGCGCTAGGCTCGAAAAAAGCCAAGCGCGGGTTTTCTTAAATGGCATTGCTGTTGCCTTTAATTCTTTACTATTGGACGTCGTTTGGATACCAGACATAGCTCCATACCTCGCTGATTTCTTTATCACGTAGTTTTAACGATAAGCGCATATCAACAGGCTTATCTCCCTCTGGCGCCACTTTAAAGGCTACGCGCCATCCTTGATTATTTGGTAACTGTTGTACCGTTTTATCACTTATTTGCCCTGCAGAGAGTGTAAGATCCGCTTGCATGGCGAAATTAGCAGATAATTTGTTAATAGTTTCCCCACTAAAGTCGACGGTAAATTGGCGATGGCTTTTAGGTGGTGGGTTCTTCTCACCCGGAAGTGCTGCACTGCCAATTCGGGTTCTTAAAACACTCGCTTTATCTTGAGCTGCAAGCGTGGCATTGAAAGTCGAAAGCTTGTAACTAAAACTTAAGCTGTCACCAGCTTTCATTGGCTGATCTGGCACCCAGTAGCTAACAATATTGTCGTTGGTTTCTGTATCTGTAGGGATTTCTACTAGCTCAACACGACCTTTACCCCAATTACCCACTGGCTCAATCCACATGCTTGGACGGTTGTGATAATGCGCTTCGGTATCAAGGTAGTTATTAAAGTCACGATCTCGCTGTGCTAGACCAAACCCTTTCGGGTTGTCGTAGCTAAACGAAGTCACGCTCAATTTCTTCGGATTATTCAATGCACGCCAAACCCATTGGCCTTGTTCTGATTGCATTAAAAGGCCATCAGAGTCATGTACTTCAGGACGGTAATCATCAAAGAACTTGGTACTGTTTTCGCCGTGATAGAACATGCTTGTTAACGGGGCAATACCGAGCTTTTTGATGTCTTTGCGTGCAAAAATTTGCATCTGTGTTTTCACTTCAGTATTCGTTGAAGGTGTTAACTCAAAACGATATGCGCCTGAAACTGATGGGCTATCGAGTAGTGCATAGAGCACGATAGTTGTGTCTTCTGGTGCCGGTTTTACTAACCAGAACTCTTTGAAAACGGGAAACTCTTCACCTGAGCTGAGTGCTGTATCAACTGCAAGACCACGAGCTGACAGACCATATACTTGATGCGGGCCAACTAAGCGAAAATACGAAGCACCTTGGAATACAGCTACTTCATCTTTATATTCGTTGTTATTCAGTGGAAAATGCAAACGAAAACCCGCGTGGCCCAGTTGCGTATTAGCAATGGCAGTATTGATCTCTTGCTCTAACGGGGCTGCGGTTGCATCGTAACGATAGTAATCGGTTTTAAACGGTAAACTTTTTACTTCAGCATTTTGCTCAAGGGTATTTATTGCAACTGGTGAGCGATATAAAAAACCTGGGTGGAATAACTGCACTTCATAAAGGCTTTGATCTTTCCAAATTGCTTGCTCAGTACGAAAACGGATTGCACGATAGTCCTGATAACCAATGCTAGTTAATGCTTCAAGTTCTAATTCTTTAGGCGCAACATACGGCTCAGATGCTAATTTTTTCGCACGCGCGGTGATAACTTCAAATAACTTTTCTTGAGGTATAGTGATCATTGCAGGCTTAAGCTCAACAGCAGCATTATCCTTTACTTGCTGTTTTTCATTTTCGGTAGCTTGAACCTCTGCGGCTGTTTGTTCTGTTTTAGTCGCTTTTGGCTGGTCTGGTTCTTCAACAGCGTAACTATGACCTGCACTCATGGCTAATAATACGCCCAAGAAGGTCTTCTTTTTGACAGCGCTGAAGAGCTTAGTTCGGGTTTCTGGTCTCATTCAATTTTCCTTTAGCCGTAAATCACGTTAATTCATTCATACCCCTTAGCAATTCCTGAACCCAAATAAAAAATAATATTCTCAATGACTTTGAGTTGGTACAGCTAAATGCGAAGAGTAAAATTTTGAAATTAGTGAGAAACAATTACATGGTTGCAGTTGTTTATTCGTCACCAATATGGAGAAGTTTAATGAACGAAAGCTTGCCCTAATATGAATAGCTTAATGGGTAAATAAAAATATGAACAAAATTACCAGAGGCTTAATTATGAAAGCGAAATTGTAATCGAGGAAGGGGGGAGTATAGGCACTGAACAGGCTTTCAGTGCCTCAAAATTAATCTAAACGAATCAATGGTATTATTTAACTTCGCCTAATTTTTCTGCATTTGCTTTACATTGATTGTAAGCTTCAATGCACTTATTGCTACAGACTTTATGAACTAAGCCATCAGCGGTACTTTGTTGTTCACAACTTGCTTCACATTGATAGTTTTGTTGAGCACATTGCTGCATTTCTGGATTGTCAATTTTGTTTGAGCAGGCAGACAGTAATGTCATTGCAAACAATGTAGCTGCAATTGCTGGTAGTTTTTTCATGCTTATCCCTAGTTTATGTCTTTTCTTTGCAATCCATCTTACCCAGATTACAGCTATTTAATCCAGCTCAACTTGTAAATTGTCAATTAAACGCACTGAGCCTAAATAGGCGGCAGCTAAAATAACAAGTTGTTTGTCAGCCGCAGTGGCAGCTTTTAGTGTTGAACGATCTGCTATAGCGTAGTAGTCAGGCTTTAGCCCTGCAGCTTCAAGCTGTGCTTTTGCAGCAGCTTCGAGTGCAGCAATGTCATCGTTACCTTTTTTAAGTGCCGCTGCAGTATTGTTTAGTGTGGCAAACAGAACTTTTGCTGTGTCTTTTTGCTCGTCAGATAAGTAACCATTACGAGAGCTCATCGCTAGCCCTGATATTTCACGGCAAGTTGGAACGCCAACAATTTCAACAGGGATAGATAAGTCGCGCGTCATGGTTTTAATGACTTGCAGCTGCTGATAATCTTTTTCACCAAAACAGGCAAAATCAGGTTGAACTAGGTTGAATAACTTAGTGACAACCGTTGCGACACCTTTGAAGTGACCAGGACGTGAGCCACCACAGTAACCCATAGAGACACCTGGTACATCGACAAAACTTTGCTCGCCTAAACCATTTGGATAAATGGTCTCAACGGATGGTGTAAATACAATATCAGTACCAAGATCAGCTAAACCTTGTTTATCTTCGTTTAATGTACGCGGATAGCTATCAAGATCTTCATTTTTCCCAAACTGCATCGGGTTAACAAATATACTCACGACTACTTTATCAGCGAGTGTCTTGGCTTTTTCAACAAGTGAAAAGTGGCCTTGATGTAAATTGCCCATAGTAGGCACTAGCGCAATGCTTAAGCCTGCTTGACGCCAAGCCTTGATTTGACTGCGTAAGGATTTTATTTCAGTGATTGATTGCATTTATTTAAACTCGTGTTCGGCACTTGGGAAAGCACCACTTTTTACATCTTCACAATACTTTTGCACTGCAGCTGGCATATTGCCGGTTTCTAACAAAAAGTTCTTTGAAAACTTTGGAATATAGCCTGCAGAAATACCTACTAGGTCGTGCATTACTAAGATTTGACCATCGGTCTGATTACCTGCCCCAATACCGATCGTAGGAATGCTCAGCTCATCTGTAATACGCTTAGCAAGCTCACTAGGAATACACTCTAAAACAAGTAATTGTGCACCAGCAGCCTCAAGTGCTTTAGCATCGCTAACCATTTTGTCTGCTTGAGATTGCTCTCGGCCTTGAATTTTAAAACCGCCAAATACGTGTACTGATTGTGGTGTTAGGCCTAAGTGACCACAAACAGGAATACCTTGCTGGGTCATCGCACGGATGCTGTCGTGAAGCCATTCACCACCTTCAAGCTTGACCATGTTTGCCCCTGCACGCATAAGCTCAGCAGCATTTTTACAAGCATCAGTTGGGTTGGCATAAGTCATAAATGGTAAGTCTGCAATAACAAATAACTCACGGCTACCTGCTCGTACGCATCGCGTATGATAAGCAATATCTGTGTTGGTTACCGCTAATGTATCATCAGCACCTTGCAAAACCATACCTAACGAGTCACCCACTAAAATCACTTCGACGCCATTATCATGAAACAATTTAGCAAAACTGGCATCGTAGGCCGTTAATGCGGTGATTTTTTGTTGTTCATGTTTCATTTTATTAAGTGTTGAAACGGTGATTTTAGACATAATTTCCTCTAAGGCTTAGCCTTGGTTGATTACTGCTGAGGGAGTTGTTGTAAACCGTTTAAAGGTAACGTTTTTGTTATATCAGCAAGTGATTGATTACTCGGTAGTACAAGCGTTGGCGCAATTTCCAACAATGGATAAACAACAAATTCTCGCTGTGTTAGGCCATAATGAGGCACGGTCAAGCGAGGGGTGTCTATCACGTCATTACCAAACAATAGAATATCTATATCAAGGGTGCGAGGACCCCAGCGTTCTTCTTTTCTAACACGGCCATGTTCAAGTTCGATAGCTTGAGTTAAATCAAGCAATTGTTCTGGCTCAAGTGCAGTTTTAACACAAGCGACCGCATTTACATAATCGGGTTGATCTTGAGGCCCCATAGGTTTGCTTGCGTAGTCATGCGATACACAAACAAACTCAACATCTTTTAATGCTTTTAGGGCAGCGACAGCAGCATGAATTTGTTTACGTGGCGCGTTTAAATTAGCGCCTAAACCTAAATAAACGGTATGCATGCTTAGTCTACTTTTTTCTTGCGCGGACGACGGCGGCGTTTAGGACCGCCTTGGTGCCCTAAATTTTTAACCATCTCTTTTTGGCCATTGATGTCTTGGCTTAGGTAGGCTGTCCACCAATCTGCTAGCTCTTTCAGCTGTTCTTCACCTGCCTGCACACGAAGTAGTAAGAAGTCATAGGCGGCTTTGAAGCGAGGCTGTTGAGTGAGCCTGTAAGCGCGCTGACCACCTCGTTTATCAAGGCGTTGTTGAATATGCCAAATATCGCGTGCACCAAGTGTGAAGCGTTTGGGTACTGCGACATGTTGTGCGTTTTCACTCAGTACTTTATTCATCGCTTGTGCAAATGCATCGTACTCTGAAAGTTGATCACGTAGTTGTAACTTCTTAGCAATACTCAGTAATGGGAACCACAACAAGGCTGCAAAAATAAATGCTGGGGTGACTTTTTTATCTGCGTTAATACGTTTATCGGTGTTTTTAAACATTTGCAGGATAAACGCATGTTCTAGGCCATCAGGGTTTGCATCTAAGATTTTATCAAGCGCTGGGAATAATGCTTTGAATAACCCATACTGGCGCAGCATTAAGTAGTTTTCTTCAGCTTTGCCGTTTAAGAACAACTTAAGTGATTCTTCAAATAAACGAGCAGGCGGAATATGGTCAAGTAAATTAGCAAGGGCTTTAATTGGCTTTTCGGTGCCTGGTGCAATGCTCATGCCCAGTTTTGTTGCAAAACGAACAGCACGCAGCATGCGCACAGGGTCTTCCCTGTAGCGTGTTTCAGGGTCGCCAATAAGCTCAATTTGTTTTGCTTTTATAGCACTAATACCGTTGGCATAGTCATAGATACAAAAATCGTTAATTGAGTAATAAAGTGCATTAATAGAAAAATCGCGTCGCTCGGCATCTTCTTCGATGCTGCCATAGACATTATCGCGAAGTAGTTGTCCGTGTTCGCTTGATTGGCTAATTTGATTTTTACTTTCGTCAGCTTCATGATGACCTCGCATGGTCGCCACTTCAATCACTTCTCGGCCAAATACGATATGGGCTAAACGAAAACGACGACCGATTAGGCGACAGTTGCGAAATAGCTTTTTGATCTGTTCAGGCGTTGCGTTTGTTACAACATCGAAGTCTTTAGGTTGTTGACCTAACAATATATCTCGAATACAACCACCAACAAGGTAGGCATCAAAACCACCTTCTTTAAGGCGGTATAATACTTTGATTGCATTTGGGCTAAATTGTTTGCGTGAAATACCATGTTCACTGCGCTCGATCACCAAAGGTAATTCGCTCGTTGATAAAGCATCACTTGATGTCGTGGCATTTGGGCCAATAATTTGCCGACAAAATTGAAAAAGCTTGGAAATAATAATCTGTCTCCTACGACGCGGACTTTGCGACTCATCAAGTATAGCGCTTGTTTGTTACTTCGCCGATGTGAGATTGACGTGTAATCAATGTGTTTTAAATGACGCTAAATTAAGGTGTTGATGATTCGCACACTTTGGGTCGCTATCATATACCAGCAGGGCTGAAAAATTAAGTTACTCGGCCTTTAAAATTGGCAATTTATTTTTCAATAGTAACAAAGTCACAAAAAGTAGAGTTCGAATCCTCGTTAACTTGTATTTCTTGTACCTTTGGAATGTACTCAAGACGGTAAGTTTCGACTGCCCATGCTAGCATTTGTTCTATATCTAATGACAGTAGAGAGACTTCTGGCTTTAAACCTAAAAAGCGAAAGGCATCGAACAAGGCCGGTTTTGGATTTGATTTCGCTATTGCTGGCGCGTAATTCTGTTTCGATAGCTTAAAACCAGGTTTAGCAACCGCTAGCGGTAGATGTGCATATTGTGGAGCAGGTTTATTGAGTTGCTTAAACAAACTGAGTTGTCGTGCAGTTGGCTCAATTAAATCAGCGCCGCGAACTACTCGTGTTATATCTTGTGCAATATCATCAACGACCACGACCAGTTGGTAAGCAAATAAACCATCACTTCGCTTTATTAAGTAGTCTTCTTTGGCAAGTTGGCTATTTACACTAACCTCACCTTGAATTAAATCATGATAGTGATTTGTTGCATATTGCTGGGTTAAACGCAGTGCTGAATCAGCTAAAGAGTGGTTTTTATCTCGGCAATGGCCTTGGTAAATTCCCCCGATAGCTTTAATTTCTTTACGGGTGCAATGACATGCATAAACAAGGTTTTGTGAAATTAGCTCATCAACAATTGCTTGGTATTGCTCATGACGCTGGGTTTGGTAAATGACGGGCTCGTCCCAGTATAGGCCGTAAGCCTCTAGGGTATGTAATATATCGTCGCTAGCACCGCTTACAACACGCGTTGTGTCGATATCTTCAATGCGTACTAACCATTTTCCTTGATTGGCTTTTGCATCAAGGAAGCTACCCACAGCCGCTATAAGTGAGCCAAAATGTAATGGCCCTGAAGGGGATGGCGCAAAGCGGCCACGATATTCACGCATTGGCGTGTTAACGGCTGTGGTAGACATGGGCTAATTAAAGGATATTAACCGCGTCCAGATTGCTTTTCTTTAATTTCCGCAAGCGTTTTGCAGTCTACACATAAATCAGCTGTAGGACGCGCTTCTAAACGGCGGATACCAATTTCAATACCACATGATTCACAGAAACCAAAATCGTCTTCTTTGATTAATTGAATCGTTTTTTCTATTTTCTTGATCAGTTTACGCTCGCGGTCACGAGTACGAAGTTCTAATGAGAATTCTTCTTCTTGTGCTGCACGGTCTACTGGATCTGGAAAGTTAGCTGCTTCGTCTTGCATATGCGATTTAGTACGGTCTACTTCGTTACGTAAATCGTTACGCCAAGCTTCTAAAATTGTTTTGAAATGAGCACGTTGTGCTTCATTCATATACTCTTCACCTGGTTTTTCTTGATATGGATCCAACCCGGCTTGAGCCAATAACCCTAGTCTTTTTTGGTCTGGCATAACTTTCTCCTAAATCCTTAATATTTTGCCCAGCATTAGCCGGCGGCTATAAATAGCAGAATCATTAGGTTGAGGCAAATTTATTTTTAATTAATCCTATAGGCCTCGAGCTGATGATTGCTCAAATAATTATGGGCGGTTTTGTAAGCCCTTAACTATCCGTTAATTTTTTAAAATTTGCATAGTTATATGGGCAAAAAAAAATAATACAACTTAAATCGTGTTATTTACTGCTGTTTTAAGAAAAGAGTTGTTTAAGGCTGAAAACTACACTTTTCCTGCAATTGAATCTCGTTGGCTGAAATTTTTGCTTTATAAGCAATCACTTCAACTCCTTGCTCTATTGCATGAGCTAAAAGTTGCGCATATTTGGGATCGATATGAGCTGCAGCACTTACTTGATTAATACCTTCATGTAAAACTGCAAACAGTAAGACTGCACGATGCCCTTGTTGCACCATTTCTACGAGTTCCCTTAGGTGCTTTTGACCTCGTTCAGTTTTTGCATCTGGAAAATAACCTTGCCCAGACTGCGGCTCTAATTGCGAGAGTAAAGTCACTGATTTTACTTCAATATAACAATGGGGCTTGTTTTCATCTGTTAATAAAAAATCGATACGGCTATTTTCTTGGCCGTATTTTACTTCTGCTGTAATTGTTTGGTAATCAGCTAGTTCAGCAATAGTGCCAGCATTGAGGGCCTCTTGCACAATTCTGTTTGCAATAGCGGTATTGACACAAATTAAATGATTAAATTGATTCTCTGTTAGTTGTAGTGAATGGGGGTATTTGCGTTTGGTGTTATCACTGGTTGAATAAAAAGCGTTAAACCCTGGCTCAGCACAGCCCGTCATCTTTCCTGTATTGGCGCAATGCGCTGTAAACTCTTCGCCTTCAGCCGTTTTTAAGTCGGCTAAAAAGCGTTTGTAGCGTTTTATTAAGGTGGCTGATTGTAATGCGGGAGTGAACTTCATGGCTCTAATAATTTCGTTTTTCTTTATTGTATGTCATTCATTACGTGGATTGAACCACTCAACATAATGCTATTTATCGCAAGCTGTTGGGAACTTACGTTGGCTGTAGTAAACTCAGGCAACATTTTTAGCGCAAAGAGTATTCTAACATGTCAGAAAAATTTTTAGTTCAACTTAGCGAGCAGGGCGCTGCCGCACACTGGGGCGAAAAAGCCGCTCTTTCTTTTACTGAACAAGGCGCAACTGTTCATTTAACTGAGCAAGATACACTTAAAAACGTACAAAAAGCAGCACGTACGTTAGCTAATCAAGGCTTAAAAAATATTGCTTTAGTGGGCGATGTTTGGTGTACAGAAACACAATGGGCTTTTTATCAAGGCTTTGTTTCACCAAAAAATTTAGATGCAATTGAGTTTGTTGAAAATGCAAAAACAGACGGCAAAGAACTGGCTTCTTTAAAGCAAGCTGCGACTTGGGCTCGTCAAATGATCAATGGCACAGCTGATGATATTTTCCCTGAGAGCCTAGCTGGTAAAGCGGCAGAATTCATTCAGTCATTAGCGCCTGAGCATGTAAGTTACCAAATCATTAAAGGCGATGCTTTATTAGAACAACAATGGATTGGTATCCACGCGGTAGGTCGTGGTAGTGAACGCCCACCGGTTTTATTAGCATTAGATTACAACCCAACTGGTGACGAAAATGCCCCTGTTGCTGCCGCTTTGGTTGGTAAAGGCATTACCTTTGATTCAGGTGGTTACTCAATCAAAGCAAGTGAAGGCATGCTAGGCATGAAGTGCGATATGGGTGGTGCTGCTACAGTAACTGCAGGCTTAGCACTTGCTATTAACCGTGGTATCAACAAACGCATTAAATTATTCTTATGTTGTGCAGAAAACCTTATTTCAGGCCATGCATATAAACTTGGCGATATCCTAACCTATAAGAATGGTACAACGGTTGAAATCGTTAATACTGATGCTGAAGGCCGTTTAGTACTTGCTGATGGTTTAATGGCTGCAAGTGAGTCGGGTGCGCCATTAATTATTGATGCGGCAACACTAACAGGCGCTGCACTGGTAGCTGTTGGTCAAGAGTACAACGCATTATTTGGTCTTGATAAAGAGCTTGTACGTGACGTACAAGACTTTGCAGAGCAGGAAATGGAAGCTGCTTGGCCATTACCACTTGAAAAATGGCATCAACAAAACTGTCCATCACCATATGCAGATACCGCAAATAGCCGTCCTCAAAAGGGTGGTGGCTATGGTGGTGCATCTAATGCGGCTGGTTTCTTATCTCGCTTTGTGCCAAATGAAGGCAAAGGTTGGGTACACATTGACCTGGCAGCAGCATTTAACATGGGTAGTACAAGTGAGTGGGCTGCTGGTGCGACAACACAAGGTATGCGAACAGTTGCAAGAACCTTACTAGAAAAAGCATAAGTAATTTACTTTTCTGTGATTAATAAAAAGCGCCTAACTTAGATGAAGTTAAGGCGCTTTTTTTGTAAATTCACAAACTGATACAAGCTTTTTTGAGTAAATTAGTATAAAATCCCGCCCCACATTTTCTCATCCTGTGGTTAGTTATTATTAAATTAGCTACACTTGAATGATCATTCACACTGGGGTCTCTATTTATGTCAGATAAGTGCTATATCACTGCGCAGCAGCTTCTTGAAGATTCATTTCGTGTTGCGGCACAAGTTTATGAAGATGGTTTCCGTCCTGATTTCATCATTGGTATTTGGCGTGGTGGTGCTCCAATTGGTATCGCAGTTCAAGAATATTACGACTACAAAGGTATAGAAACTGACCATATTGCAGTGCGTACTTCTTCGTATTACGGTATTAACCAGCAGTCAAAAGAGATCAAAGTTCACGGTTTGCATTACATCATTGAAAATGCGAATGCAGATAACTCATTATTAATCGTTGATGACGTGTTCGATTCTGGCCGCAGTATTTTTGCATTGAAAGAAAAGCTTTCTGAATTAATGCGTTTGAACTTACCACGTGATATTCGTGTTGCATGTCCATACTACAAGCCAAAGAACTCAAAAGTAGACATGGTGCCAGATTATTATATTCATGAGTCTGAAGAGTGGTTAGTATTCCCTCATGAACTTTCAGGCTTAACGCCAGACGAAATCATCGAAGGAAAGTCTGATTTAGCTAATATTCACGACATACTTTTAGAAAAATAAGCATCATTTTTACAAAGTTATGAGTGTTCTTACACTCATAACTGCGCAAAACTTTCGACGTAGTCACTAAGCTTGTCGATATCTACCACTTGTAAGCCTTGAGTACTTCTCTTTACTAAGCCTTTTTCAACTAATTCTGTTACAACGCGTCTATAAGCTCTTTCGGTGGTGGCAAAGCGCTCAGCTTCTGCATTTACGGTAGGGTAGGCACGCAGTAATGTAGGGTTATTATTCTCAGCTCTTAATAAGCAATCTTTAGCTATGTTGTAGCTAAGTGGTAATAGCAGCTTATCTAAATTTATTTTTTGGTTTTCTTGGAATTTAGCAGCGATTGTTTGCGCTGTGTATAAGCTTAGTTCTGGTTTTTCTAATAGTAGTGCACGCCAATGTTTAAGCTCAATTAGGTTATAACTTACATCACTAAAGCACGTTACTGTGTAAATACAGGGATAATTATTCAGTGCTTCAATCTCACCAATCAGGGTGTTATTACAGTCAAGTTGACCTAAAAGAAGGCGTCGGCCGTTACCCACGTCATAGCTGAATGACACCGTGCCGCTTCTAACTAATACGAGTTTTGATAAAGGTTGATCCTGATGGATCAGCACTTCTTTTTTAGCTTGTTGAAAACTGCTGCCAGCAAATGTCAGTAATTGGTCAACAAGATAGCTTGAAAAATGATATTGAAACATTAACGCCGCTCTTCGGACAATTGTCCTATTTATTACATCTTAATGACGTTAGCATTAAGATTCTAAGAATTTACGCTAACTTGCTAGTAAGGTGTTTCACGTTACTGATACCTTCATTTCCCGTGTAATGATTTTAAAGCCAAGATTTTTCTGCAGCTTTACAAGGTTTTTAGTAAGTTAGCTTTTTTATTTTATTGTCAAAGTAGCACTGAGTGCGTCAAAAAAAATGACAAGCTCCAATGCTAACCTAAAGCCTAGGAGAGAACAATTGAGTTGGGAATATTTAGGCTATTTAGCGTCAGCACTTTTGGTTGCTTCTTTGACAATGAGCGATGTTGTTAAGCTACGTTGGCTTAACCTAGCAGGATGTATTGCATTTACCTTCTACGGGCTGGCAATTGGTGCTGTTCCTGTGGCCTTTACCAATGGTTTACTAGCATTTGTGAATATTTACCACATCATAAAATTAAAGCGTCAGCAAAAAGCTGACGCTAAGTAACACTCAGTAATACTAATCTTCTTTTTTATACTTAAGCTGGCCCGCAATCCAAGTTTGTGTCACGTTTATATCGTGGATCTCTGAGACTGGCGCTTTGTAATAGTCTTTATCAATCAAGATAAAGTCAGCCCACTTTCCTTGCTCTAAACTGCCAAGTTTAAACTCTTGATGTGCAGCATATGCACCACCTAAAGTAAAAGCACGTAAAGCTTCATCACGCGATAGTAGCTCTTGTGGTCGCCAGCCGCCTTCTGGCAGCTGATTATGATCCATGCGAGTAATGGCTGAATATAAGCCGTCAAACGGATCAGCAAGCTCTACTGGAAAATCAGAACCCGCCGCAATCACTGAGCCTTGCGCTAAAAAGGTTTTCCAAGCGTAAGCCCCTTCAAGTTGTTTTTCAGTTAGACGTTGCTCTGCCATATGCATATCAGATGTTGCATGAACAGGCTGCATTGATGGAATGATTTTTAACGTTTTAAAACGAGGAATGTCTTCAGGAGTAACAATTTGTGCATGTTCAATTCGGTTACGAAGTAAAATTCCACCGGTTTTTTTAAACACATTTTCATAGGCATCTAGCACTACGTGATTGGCTTTATCACCAATTGCATGGGTGTTAGCACTAAAGCCATGGGTAAAGCTTAAGTTGAATAGTTGCTCAAGCTTTTCTTGGGTTTCAAGCATTAAGCCATGGTGATTTTTTCGATCTGCGTATTCCTCGATTAGGGCTGCACCACGACTTCCTAGCGCACCATCTGCATACACTTTGACACTACGAATCGACAGCATGTCATTCATATCTTTATATCGGCCCGCTTTAAGCATTGTTTCTAGCTGAGGATCAGCAGCACTTAGCATGGCTACTATTCTAACGGGAAGGGTGCTTTGTTCAGAGCGCTGCTTATACACTTGCCAGGTATCATAATCGATACCGGCATCATGGGTTGATGTAATCCCTAAACTAAGTAGATGTTTACCTGCATTATCTAATGCAGTATTAATGCTGGCATGGCTTGCTTTTGGTACATGCTGAGTAATAAGCGTTTCGGCTTTATCAATGAATACCCCTGAAGGTAAACCAGAATCCAGTTTTATAATTTCACCACCGGCAGGAGAGCGAGTTTCTTTGGTGATACCTGCAAGCTCCATTGCTTTTGAATTTACCCACACAGCATGGCCATCAACTCGAGAAAGCACTACGGGTTTATCTTTTAAATACTTGTCTAAATCAGCAGCATTTGGGAACTGTCCACCAGGCCACTGCTCTTGGTTCCAACCTCGACCAATGATCCAGCCTTGTTTATCTTTAGCAAACTCAGCTAGCATTTTGCCAACTTCATCTGCCGAGCGAGTACTTCTAACATCAAGTTGTGAAAGGTTATTACCTAAACCAATCACATGGCCATGGGCATCAATCAAACCAGGCAATAACGTGGCTTGTTGGCCATCAATCGTGGTGGCATCAGGAAAGCTTTTTTTGATTGAATCATTACCGGTTTTTACAACTTTACCGTCTTTAAAAACCAGTGTTGAAAAGTGTTGAGTTTCACCTTTGTAGGTTGGTGTGTAACCATTTACATTGTAAATTACTGTGGTATTGGCAAAACAACTTATCGAAGCTGTTGCCAGTAAGCTGATGATGAGTTTCATAATCTTCTAATAGTTTTTATTGAATTATGAAAACATTATCAGAGTTGCAGTAAACTGCAACTCAGCAGCAATTAAATAATCAAATAGACATTTTTATTTACTTGCGTAGACCTTAAATTCACTCAGCGATAATTTATTATCTTTATCGCTGTCGTAATTTTTAAAACGTGACCATAGAGCAGGATCTCTTGCAGACTCTGAGCGAGTAAGGTAGCCATCGTCATTACGGTCAAGTTGTTTAAATTTTTCACCAATACTATCTGCAGCAAAACCCAATGTGCTAAATCCACAACATAAAATTAGGCTGGCAAAGGTTAATTTTGACATTACTTTAACTCTTGTTTGTTAAATAGTGTTTAAATTCTAGGAGCGAAATTTGTTGATCTTTATCTGTATCCCACTCTGCCATGCGTTTTTGCAAGTGTGGTTGGGATGACAGTTCTTGCAAAGACAAAAAGCCATTTTTGTCTTTATCTAAGTGATCAAATCTTTGTTTTACATCCAATGCTAAGCTATTGAAGCTTATTGTAATTAAGGTACATGAAGCAAGCCAGAAAATTCTCATAATTACACTCCTTTATAAATAAAAGTGCTTGCCATAATTTAACTCCCATAATTTAAATCCGTTTACACATTCCCTCTGGGATTATGGCAAGCACTTTAAGCCGTTAAGGTTTGAATTTTTCAAACTCTTGTTCAGACAAAACTTGATCGCCGTTTTCATCTAGGTCGGCAAATTGCTTAAGTAAGTTATCGTGCTTAGTCGCTTCAGCTAAAGAAATCTCACCGTCGGCGTTTGTATCAAATTTAGCAAATCTAACATCCATTTGTGATGCTAAAACGGTAGCGCTGATAACCAAAAACATGAGTGAAAATGCTGCTAAAAGTTGTTTCATTACAATCTCCTATTGAATAAACGACTGAAACTCAGAAAATGAAATTTGACCATCTTGGTTACTATCTATTTGAGTAAAGTTGCTATGTAATAATGCATCTTCAGATGCCTCTGCTTCACTCAAAAAGCCGTTACTGTCTTTATCTAGCTCGTTAAAAGTCGTTTGCAGATCGAATGCATAACAGTCTACCGTAACTAGGTTTATCAACACTGCGGCTGAAATGGCCGTAATCTTCATTTTGTGTCCTAAATGACTAATTTACTTTGTAGTTATCAAAATTGGTGCCAGTTTTTAAATGTGTTAATTATCAGTGGGTTATACCTTTTGTGTGGTTTTTAATGCGAAATAGTTACAGAGTATTGTGTCTTTTTTGCAACGCTTTTTAGGCGACTAAGCTTTATTCACCTTGTTTCAATGAGTTAGCGTGTTGCTAAATAGCAACTATGTATCAGTTTTTGGGTAAAAGTCAGTACTTTTTAAGGTCGGATTCAGCGAGTGTCTAAGTTTATTCACTAATAATCAGCATCAGCAATTATGTTGAGAGTGAATATGCAAAATAAAGTAGCGATAAAAATGAAACAGTTAGTCAACTGGCGGCCTAGTCTCATTAGTCAGTTCGTTTGTAGTATTTTGCTGTCTTTACTGCCGTTATCTTTAGTGGTGATTTTGTTTTTAAATGCCCTTAATAAGCAGCTTGCGCTGACCCAAGAAATCGTCGGTGACAATTACGAACTTACCAAAGCATTCAATAACCTTAAACAAGACTTAAATAGTTTAGAAAGGGCGACTCGACAAAATTGGGTGCTTAAGAGTGAATCTCTCGATAGCCTGATTGCTAACAAGTGGCAATCTTCTTTGCAAAGTGTTGATGAGCTTATTTTTTTGAGCCCTACAGCTGATTATGTGTCGCAGTGGCATCAGCTTGCTGAGGTATTACAATTTGCAGAGCAGCATTTGCTAGTTGAACAAAAGCAAGATGGTGAGCTGTTTGCTCCTGCTAGCAAGCTTATCAGTGAACAAACAAACTGGCTTAAAGAGCAAAATGAATTACGGATCACAAAAAACCAACAGCAATTAAAAGCACTACAAGCTTCATTTATTAATTGGTTAATAGCTTTAATTCCACTCACGCTATTGGTAGGTGGTGGATTTCTATGGCGGATCAGCGGACGCCTACGAGAGCTTACCAATGTTATTGATAAATTAGGGCAAGGGCACTGGCAGCAAAAAATTCATGTTCGTGGTTCTTCAGAATTAGTTGAATTAGGCAATAAACTTGAATGGGTACAAGCACAGTTACATATGCTTGAGCAGCAAAAAGATACTTTTTTGCGTCATGTGACACATGAGTTGAAAACCCCCCTAGCTTCTATGGTTGAAGGCACAGATTTACTTGCAGATGAAATTGTTGGCCCAATCAATAGCGAGCAACAAGCAGTCCTTGAGCTAATAACACAAAGTATGGTGCGACTTAGAGTCATGATTGAAAGCTTATTGAGTTACAACGCTATCCGCACTAGTAAGCAAAGCCTGAGCGAGCTTAATTTTAACGTGATGATGAATAAAATTGAGCGTCATTTTGAGCACCGATTATCTGCGCGTGACTTATCCATTGTTTGGGTTAACGAGTTACCAAATAAAGCCTTGTTTATATCAATAGAACTACTTGAAATGGTGCTTATTCAGCTGACCTCAAATGCGTTAAAGTTTTCGCCAGAACATGAGTCAGTGATAATCAAGGCAAGCTTAAAGCAGGGGCAATTAATTTTGAATGTAAGCGACTTAGGCGAAGGCATTGATGATACTGAAAAAGCCGCTGTGTTCGGGGCTTTTTACCAAGGCAAGAATGCAAAACAACATACTGAAATGAGCAGCGGACTGGGTTTAACCATAGTCAAAGAAACCGTTGAGCAATTAAACGGTAAGCTCTCTATTACTGATAATGACCCTCAAGGGTGTGTATTTACAGCCATTTTACCAATTCAATTAACCCAAGGAGTTAACTGATATGGGCTTAGCTAATAAAGCCAGTTTTATGCTTGTTATAGGCACGTTTTTTATAACTGGGTGCACGCTCACGCAAAAGAATGTTGAGCCAGAACAAGTAGAGCCGAAAGCAGAGGTTAAACCTGATGGGCAACCTAACCCTAAACCTCGACCAAAAAGTGAGCCTTTGTATCCGTCCGCAAGTACCGTTATTGCATGGCATGCTGCCAAGTGTGGTGGCTTTAAAGCAAAATCTGACAAAGTAAATTATGTTGGTGAGAATGAACTAAAACGTCTTTTTGAGTCGATATGTTTATTCGCTGCTTCAGAACCTGAAAAGGCCCTTAACCTGCTTGATAAAAGCGACCGTGCTTATTATTGGCCAGATGATATTAAGCAGTATCTTTGGTTACAAAAGCAATATTTACAGCAAAGTTTAGCGGCAAAACAAGCAAAGCAAGCGCTGAGTGATGAAATGGAAAAAACCTTATCGTCGCTTGCGACTATCGAACAACAACTTCTGCTACGTGAAGAAACCAAGGAGCAGTAACCATGAATGAAGTAACAAAACCACGAGTTTTATTAGTTGATGACGATGCTAGTTTATTAAAGTTATTGGCGATTAGAATTGAGTCTAAAGGCTACTTGGTAAGTACTGTTGAAAGTGGCATTGAGGCATTACAAGCGCTAAAAAGCCAAATCTATGATGCGGTGATCACTGACTTAAGAATGGATGAAATGGACGGCATGGCCCTGCATCGCCAGCTGCAAAGTCGTTATCCTTCGATGCCGGTGATTATGATGACAGCGCATGGTTCGATTCCTGATGCAGTTGAAGCAACTAAACAAGGTATATTTGCGTTTATTACCAAGCCGGTTGATAAAGATGAGCTGTTCGACAGCCTTGCTAAAGCTATCGAGATCCATGGTGTACATGGTGATGAAACACCGACACAAACAAATATTGTCACCCGCAGCGGCGCGATGTTGCATTTACTTGAGCAAGTTAAATTGCTTGGCCCAACGCAAGTGAATGTGTTGATTTCCGGTGCCAGCGGAACAGGTAAAGAGCTGCTAGCACAAGCGATACATCAACATAGCCATGTTAGTGAAGGGCCATTTGTTGCTATTAACTGCGGCGCTGTGCCGGGGGAGCTTTTAGAATCTGAATTGTTTGGTCATAAAAAAGGCGCGTTTACAGGCGCGGTAAAAGATCACCAAGGTTTGTTTCAACAAGCCCAAGGTGGTACCCTTTTTCTAGACGAAATAGGTGATATGCCGCTAAATTTACAAGTAAAGCTGCTAAGGGTTTTACAAGAGAAAACCATTCGCCCTGTGGGCTTTCAAGAAGAAATCCCAATTGATGTGAGGGTGGTGTCAGCGACTCACAAGAACCTCCCTGAGGCAATCAGCAACCAGCAATTCCGTGAAGATTTATATTACCGATTAAATGTGGTGAACTTAAAACTCCCCCCGCTTTGTGAGCGCAGAGAAGATATTAGTTTGCTAGCACAGCATTTTGCAGGTTTAATTGCTAAACGTATGGGACAAGAGCAAAAGCAATTTGCTAATGATGCGATGCATGCCTTGGTTCGCTATGACTGGCCGGGTAATATTCGTCAATTACAGAATGTGATAGAGCAGGTAGTAGCCCTAACACCCGGTAAAGTGATTGCAGCTCAGCTCGTAGAAAGTGCATTAAACAGCAACGCTAGTATTGCTGAGCCGCTTTCTTTAAATGATGCAAAAAAAGAATTTGAGCGAGATTATTTAATTAATACGCTGAAAATGTCAGCGGGTAATGTTGCCGAAGCCGCTAAGCTTGCGAAACGTAATCGCTCAGATTTTTATAAATTAATTAAAAAGCACAATATTAATGTTGAAAGCTTAATATAAGGAAAAACATGGCACTTTTTTTAGTCTATTTGGGCGGTCGTATTCAAGGATGCCACATTGAAATGCACGATGTTAGATTTGTCGTAGGCGATAACATTGAACAAACCTATTCAAAGCTTAAAGCACAGTGGGTGGGTGATAAAAGCAAAGTACATATGGATAGCTACATGCAAATTCAGCATATCGATGGCTATCAGGTTGAAGTAGTTGATACTCAACATAGCCAAGCTGAAAAACTGTATTTTGTGAATTTAGGTGCCTATCGAGCAGATAGCCTTGCTGAGCAACATGATTTTGCCTTGTACGTTGCGCGTAGCAGTGAAGAAGCAAAGCAACGCGCTAAAGAGTCTTTATTGGCTGGAATGACTCATCTTCATAAAGATGATTTACACGATGTGGACGATTGTTTTGCGATTGATTTGCTTGATAGCAACTTATCAATCAAATTAACGCCAAGTGGGCAGGCACAAGCCATGAAGCCCGACTGGTTCGGTTATCATGTATTGTGATATCTATGCTCAATAATACTTAATTAAGCGAGTTGGTATTAACTATTCTTGATTATCGTTTTTGCTGGCAACTTTAAAGGCGATAATCACCAATCCAAACAAGGCAAATGGCAGTGCAGCGAGTAAATACTCAACGGTGTGGCTGTCTTGATAGTTAGGCTGAAGTAGGAAGTGACCTGCAACACAAAGTAAAATAGCCACGAACAAAACGGGCAGTAAAATCAGTTCTTTTTTAGGTGAGTGTTTTTTCATTACAGAATGCCATCTTTAGAAAGTGCGCCATTGTAATGATCTCGGCTTACTCAGGTCAAATAAGTTGCTTTGTAGTTTGCTTTATATTGCGCTGTATCAACTTTTTTTGTGTCAGTTTTTACTGGCTGCTTTTTTGGAGCCGCTTGTTTATCTGTTACTTCATTATGGTTAAATAGCCCCATAATGAATTCAATCTCTTCACGTTGTAATCCAGATCGCATGATGCTCTCCAAAAATATTTTCCTTTTGTAATACAAATATTACGTTCTGTAATCTGAATTATTGGTGAATATAACGTCTCTAAACTGTAATCATATGTAACGCAAATGTGCTTATTTAATAGGCAGCTTCACAGTAAACGCAACACCTGTGCCATCATCTAAATTTTCTGCCAATACCTTACCGTGATGGTAATCGCAAATAAGCCTTACAATGTAAAGACCTAAGCCTAAATGAGGCTGCTGCTGATGTTGTTGGCTCCTCACAGATACCATTGAGTCAAAAATGTGTTCAACTAAACCATCGGGTAACAAAGGCCCTTGGTTGCTAATCGTTAATAGCGCATGTTGATCTTGCTTGGTTAAGCTAACTGAAATTGTGCTTTGTGGGGTTTTAAATTCAAGTGCATTGTTGATAAGTTTATCGAGTAATTGGGCAATAAACTCTGGTGCTCCACTGACATTTAATGGTTCTTTATCAAGCGATAGAGTAAATAGGCTTTCACCATAGGTTATTTGATAGCCTTGCATACATCCAGTGATCACCTTGGTGAGATCAAACTCTTCTGTTTCGGCGTTTTGAATGCTTTGTTCTAGACGCGTCGCTTCACTCATGGTGGTAATAATTTTACCTAATCGCTCAACCCCTTCACTGGCACGGTCTAAGTATTTTTGGCTGAGCTCAGATTGTGGCTGCATTTGTAAATTTTCAAGTGATGAACGAACAACAGCCACAGGTGTACGCAGCTCATGGGAGAGTCGTGATGACATATTTTCTAAATAATCAGTATAACCACTTAAGCGACTAACAATATTGGCAAAGCTGCGAGAAAGGTCGCCAATTTCATCATTAGAGTCGGCATAGGTTATGTTGCCAGTGATCCGCCCTTGGGCATCAATGGCTTGTTCAGCATTATCACGTAAGCGGCGGATACGGCTGGAAATTCTTGAAGCAAAAAAGAACAGGGTCACAGTGCCAACAAGCATCACCGCTAAAATGACATTAAATAGCTTTTCTAGTGACTTGTTACGTAATGTACGCACGCCGTTGGTAGTTTCTTCTGCGATTACTGCACCAATTACTTTATCTTGGATCCAAATAGGGTAGGCCGCCGATAAAATAACGGCTTTGTTATCTGGAGTTAAGCGCCATGATGATGCGGGTTTTCCTTTTAAGGCACTCGCAATATGTGTGCCTTGCATCGCTGCTACGTCATGTAAGGTATCAATGAATTCATTCTCTGGGCGCGTCAGAATCTTATAGTACAGAGGGTGTAAGTAATCTTGCTCAAATCGTTGCCACCAGGTTGTTGCGGGCTCCTCTTTTAGGCCGTCTGCCCAAACGCCATCGGCATGATGAATAGAGCCTGATTGCGCAAGTACACGATGATGGTTATCGACCACCCAAATTCGGCTACCACTATGGCCCATACCTTTCAAAATACGGTTAATTTCTGGTGAAGGCACTAAAACAGAGCCGATATCATTGGGGTTTTGTAGGTTTGAGGTCGACATGAGCTGAGGCTCAACCTTGTCTTCATCCCAATCTTCAATCGCAAAACCGAGCTTATTACCTAGCATCGCAAGCGGAAAACGCAGCTCTATATTGTAACCCGTGTCGGTGCTTTTAAAATAACCTTGGATTTTCGTGACCGGCTCTTGTGTTGTAGCATCAAATGCATTAACCCAACCATCTTGACGAGCTGCCACCACATAACTTTTAAATTCACCTTCAGGTGTTTTTAACATGATCTGTAAGTGATCATTGCGAGTAAAGCTAAGCACATTTTTAGCACGATACACCAGTGAACTGTCTGTTACTTTAAATGCTGCATAAAGGTAGTTTTCGTATTTGCCTACCATGTGATCAAAACTTAGATCACTATCTTGATGATCGTTACTTAACCCCTGTAAGTAGCGCTTGTCATAATGCCAAAATAAACTTTGATAAGGTTGCCACTCCGACAATTTACCATCAAGTTGAATCGGGTTATTTAGGTTATAGGCATATAAATCTCGACCTTTTACAACTTGATCTAAAAAATTGGTTTGCGAGTCAAATAAAGCGGGCCGCTCATGTAATGCCGTTGCTAGCGCGCGGGTTGTACCAACTAAGGTTTTTTCTTGGCCTTGTCTTAAGAACTTTTCCATTTCCCAAACATATTCATAGCCAAGCCAAGGCAATAAAAACAAAAAGCAGGATAAGAAAATAAACTTTGTTCTAAGCCCAAAACGCAGCATTAAGCTTGCTCCCAGCGGTAACCCATACCGTACACTGTATCAATGCAGTCAAACGCATCATCTAAGGCAATAAACTTTTTACGAATGCGTTTTACGTGCGAGGTAATGGTGCTGTCATCAACATAAATTTTCGCATCACTCATTAATTCGTTACGGCTTTTTACATGGCCTGGGCGCTGTGCAAGTGAATGCACCATCCAAAATTCTGTCACAGTTAAATCAACCAGTTGCTCTTGCCAAAAAACCTGCATGCGCTGAGTATCTAACTTTAATGGACCGCGATGCAAAAGAGCGGTTTGATCAGCTGGTTGGTCGAAGGCATCAAGGCGCCTAAACAATGCGCCAATGCGAGCAGCAAGATGTGCCATACTGATGTCTTTGGTTAAGTAATCGTCAGCTCCCATACGCAGGCCGCATACGGTATCAATTTCGCTATCACGGGCGGTTAAAAATATAATCGGTAAGGTTTTAGATAGACTGCGTAATGTTTGGCAAAGTAAAAACCCACCATCCACTTCATGGCCAAGGCCAATATCAACAATGGCTAAATCTGGTAAAGATTGACTAAATGCCAGTTCAGCACTGGCTCTGTCAGCAAAGCCTACAACTTGATAGCCCTGAGCACTGAGCATTTCAGTGTAGTTTTCGCGGATTGCTGTTTCATCTTCAACGATTGCTATTTTCTTCATTGTTAATACTTACTTAAATTCTTTCTATAGCGAACTATACCTAATTTTTTGCCTTGCGTACTGGCAAAAACGCGATTGCCATTTTTCTGCCACAATTGCTCAGCAGTTTGCCTTTTTTGATCCCTTTTATTGCCATTTCGACTTGTTTCAATAGCTCCATACCAAGTTCGCAACACCAACCAATGTTGCCAAGCAATTAAGTAGAAAAAGGATTAAACCATGAAAAAATTAATTATTGCCGCTGTCATCACATCAGCTCTAACTGCAACCCCTTTTGCAGAAGCTGCGAGTAAAACAAAACAAGAGACACCGAAAGAAACGGCCATTGGCCTAGGTGCTGGTGCAGTTGTAGGTGGCATAGTAGGAGGCCCAGTTGGCGCATTTATTGGCGCGTTTGCTGGTGGCTTAATTGGCGAAAAAGAAGCGGCAGAAAACACCATTGATGAGCAAGCCCACGCATTAGTTTTAATGAAAGAGCAAACCGCAGATTACCAACAAGTGATTGCTGATAATGAAGCCCTTAGTGAGCAACTTGAATTATTAGCTGATGAAAAAGAGCAGTTACTACAAGCCCAATTAAACACCTTACTGGCTATGACGGTACAGTTTAAAACCGGCTCTAGCGAAATAGCTCCGCACTTTGCTAATCAACTCGACAAAGTCGCGCAGTTACTCATAGCCCAGCCAAATCTTGCTATCGATTTAAGTGGTTTTGCTGATCAGCGCGGTGATGAGCTAGCTAATTTAATGCTCTCGAAACAGCGTGTAAATGCAGTACAAAGTTATTTGATTAAGCAAGGCGTGCCTCATACCCGTTTAACCGCAACCGCCTTTGGTGAGCAGCAAAGTGTCGCTGATTCAAATAACTACGAAGACAACGTGTTTGATCGCCGCGTAACCTTAACGACACGCCCTGTGGCACAAAGTCGCTTACGCACAGCGCAAAGTAACCACTAATTCATCTGTCGATGGAGTGACAAATTATGTTGAGTAACCGTACCAAAAGGCTCCTTTTTGGGAGCCTTTTTATCCTCTTATTAGGCTATGCTGTTAATCCAGCATTTGCTGAAAATGCCAGTGCCGAACTGCGTTTTTATGATGACTCAAATAGCCAAGTGTCGTCGGGTTTATTAGTGAAAAACGATGTCACTATGAAGCTCACCGGGCTTATTAATCATGTTGTTGTTAAACAGCGTTATCAAAACCCGCACCCATTTGCGGTAAATGCCCGGTATGTGTTTCCGTTGCCTGATGAAAGTGCTGTTCATGCTATGCAAATGCAAATTGGTGAGCGTATTATCACAGGCAATATTGCCCTTAAGCAGCAGGCTGAACAGCAATTTGAGCAAGCTCAAAAGCAGGGTAAACATGCCGCGTTAGTGCGTCAGCAACGTGCTAATATTTTCTCTACCGATGTGGCAAACCTTGGAGCTGGTGAAGAAATTGAAATCACCTTGCAATATCAGGAGATCATCGGTTTTCGTGATGGTGTATTTTCATTGCGTTTTCCTACAACGATTACACCGCGTTACGAACCTTTGACGGCAGCGCTTCAGCAAACAGTTAATACAGAGAAAAAGTTTGAGCCAATAACTGACACAGAGCAAGTGGCATCAGCTTGGTTAAAACCTGTTTTTTACCGTGCGAAAAGCCAAGAGTCTGATGCGAGCTTAAACCTTGTTATCTCGATGGATATTGGCCTTGAACTGAGTGATATCAGCGCTAATTTAGCGGGCATGCAAATCGATAATCCAAGCTTTGGTCAGTACCAATTATCACTTAATCCTGATGTTCCAATGGATAGAGACTTTGAGCTCCAATTTAAACCCCTTGATAAAGCCCATTCACAAGCTGCATTTTTTACCGAAACAGTAGCAGGGCAAGAATATGGCTTACTGATGTTAGTACCGCCAAGCGATCACTTTACCTCGCAGGCACGCCTTTCGCGTGAAATGGTGTTTGTTATTGATACCTCTGGCTCAATGCATGGTCAATCTATGGAACAGGCCAAACAAGCCCTGTTCTATGCCTTATCGTTATTAGATGAAAATGACAGTTTTAACATTATAGGTTTTGATGACGAAGTGTCGGTATTAAGTGATACACCTATGATTGCCAATGATTTTAACATCCGCCGCGCAGAGCGCTTTATTTATGGTTTACAAGCAGATGGTGGCACCGAAATAGCAAAAGCACTGACTCAGGTACTTGATGGTAAACAGCATGATGGTTTTGTACGCCAAGTGGTGTTTTTAACAGATGGCAGTGTTGGTAATGAAACGCAGCTATTTAAGCAAATTCAAACGGGTTTAGGTGACAGTAGGCTTTTTACTGTCGGTATCGGCAGCGCACCTAATAGCTTTTTTATGACTAGGGCTGCCGATATTGGCCGTGGTACTTTCACTTTTATTAGTAGTACCAGTCAAGTACAGCCAAAAATGCAACTGCTTTTTAATAAGCTGGCGCACCCCGCTGTTACAAAGCTTGCTCTTGAAGGCGATAAAGGTGCACTTGAATATTGGCCATCGCCGTTACCGGACCTGTATTTTTCTGAGCCTGTTTTGGTTGCAGTAAAGCTTGATGGCAGTCAGCACTTAACGTTAAAGGGGCAAACAAATTCAGGGCCAATGACTATTAATTTAGCAACGAATAATGCCGCAAGCGGTGAAGGTATAGCAAGGCTTTGGGCAAGACAAAAAATTAAGTCTCTGCTGCTATATAACGAAAAACAGGCGGTACGCGCAGAAGTCGAAACATTGGCACTTCAGCATCATTTACTCAGCCCTTTTACAGCCTTTATTGCGGTTGATAACTATGCGGGTAATGAGATTGCAGAGCGTTCAATGCAAGTACGAAACAAACTACCGAACGGCATGACACTTCCGCAAACCGACGGACAAAGCCGGATGTTTATGCTACTGGGGTTGATGTTGATTGCATCCTCGTGGTTATGGCAATGGCGACGCTAAAAAAAGCGCTGCCAGTTTACTGCGCATTACTAGGTATCGCATTGTTTGCTAATGGGGGATATATGCAGGCGAAGGCTTGGCTTGCTCAGGTGTTAATTGAGTCGGCTTGGCAGCAAGCTTTGCTGAGTCCTTATGAGCAAGTAAGGCCATGGTTTTACGCCGATGGTTATGTCACCGCACACATAAATTGGCCAAGTCAGCAGCAAGAATTGACAGTACTTGCTGGTGCATCGGGGCGAAACCTCGCGTTTGCCCCCGGGCACTTTTTGCCAAGCGGTGAACTTGGCAGCTCAAAAGGGGTGTTAATAGCTGGCCATAACGACACCCACTTTGCATTTCTAAAACATGTTGTAGTGGGTGAGCAGTTCAGTGTGCAATTGCAAAATGGCCAGATTGAACACTATCAAGTTCGCAGCATAGATATTATTCATCAAAGCGAACAGGACTTTTTAGCTCAATCAGGCCTTTATTTATTAACCTGTTACCCTTTTGACTCGTTAGCTTCTGGAACTGAGTTTAGGCTACTGGTGTCGGCTGATAAATTATCGTCTACGTCAACTTTGAGTTCTTGATGACGTTGACTAACAATAACACCGGCGAATACCACCGCAATACTCACCCATTGCCATACGGTTAGTACTTCGCCTAGTAGAATGGCTGACAAAATTAACGCAAAAATTGGAATCAGGTTTGAGTAAGCGGCAGCGGTTAACACCGACACCTTACTGATGGCGTAATTGTACATGCCATAGCCACCTAAAGTGACACAAGAACCTAAATATAAAATGCTCAGTAGGGCACTTAAATCGTGCTGATTTTCGCTTGGTAATTCGATAAAAAATAAAAAAGGCGCAAAGAACAAGCTACCACTAAACCCTTGAATTGCTATTAAGGTCAGCGGTGAGTAACGCGCTACTAAGTGTTTTACACTCACGGTATAAAATGCGGCGCATACCATCGCCATCAGCTCTAAAAAGTTACCAAGCAGTGGATTAGGGGCTTGTTCAGTACTTGGTGATAATAGCGTTAATAAAATACTGCCACCAATACACAAGGTAAAACCAACGACGATGGCTTTACTGATGTACTCTTTTAATATTAAGAACGCCAAAATAGCGACAATAATTGGCAAGCAAGAGACAATTACCCCTGCTTGCGATGCAGAAGTGTATTCTAGTGCATGGCCCTCAAATAAATAATAAAAGCAAGGCTCAGCTAGTGACATACCAATTAAGTACTTCCAGTCACCTTTTTTAAACTCAAAACGGATTATGTAGCGCCATAAACATAAGCTAATCAATAACGTGGTTAGCATTCTTAAAAAAATGACTAACACAGGATCATAAATATTGATTGCGTGCTTTAAAGCAATGTAGGAGCTGCCCCATAAAAAGGTCGCGATAATTAAGCATAAACTGGCTGGCATAGGTGTCGCTATTGAGTAAAAAAACGAGAACGCGATCCTAGCATGAATTTATTTAACTTGTTCAAAAACTGTTAGCTGGTATATATATACCCAAACTACCTCAATATGCAGAATATAAGAATCAAATGCAAAGACCACACGTCGTTGTTGTAAAGCTAGGCACAAGTGTGCTGACAGGCGGTACCGACAAATTAGATAAAGCGCACATGGTTGAACTTGTTCGCCAATGTTGCGAATTAAAAAAACAGGGTTATCAGGTTGTTTTAGTATCAAGCGGCGCGGTTGCTGCAGGTCGTGAGCAACTAATTACCCCCTGTGGTCGTTCTTTGATTGAAAAACAAATGCTTGCCGCTATCGGCCAAGGCCAGCTTATTCATATATGGCAAAGTCTGTTCGCTTTGTATGGGGTGAATGTTGGGCAAATGTTACTTACACGTGCAGATGTAGAAGACCGTGAACGTTACTTAAATGCCCGCGATACCTTAAATGCGCTACTTGCACATAATGTGGTGCCAATTATTAACGAGAACGACGCCGTGGCAACCGCCGAGATTAAAGTGGGCGATAACGATAACTTATCTGCTTTAGTCGCGATATTAGCGAATGCAGAAAAGCTGTTACTGTTAACTGACCAAGAAGGCTTATTTACAGGCGATCCTCGCTCTGATGCTAATGCAACACTTATCAACGAAGTTGAGCATATTAATGATGAGCTAAGAGAACTCGCTGGTGGAAGTGGCACCACCCTAGGTACCGGTGGTATGGCTACCAAACTGCAAGCTGCCGATATTGCACGTCGCGCTGGTGTAGAAGTAATTATCGCCAAAGGCGCGGGTAAAAATGTGATTCTAAATTGCATGGCCGATGAGCTCCCAGGCACACGCTTTTTAAAACTAAAGGCACCAAAAGATGGCCGTAAAAAATGGCTACTTGCAGGGCCAAAAAGTACGGGCCAGTTGGTAATAGACGATGGAGCGATCGTTGCGCTTAAAGAGCGTGGCGCAAGTTTGTTAGCGAAAGGAGTCAAAACTGTACGTGGCTGTTTTGAGCGCGGTGATTTTATTGACGTCGTGTCGAGTCAGGGGCAATACATTGCTAAAGGACTTGTAAACTTTAACCATCAAGAAATTGATCAAATTAAAGGTTGTCATTCATCGCAAATTACTGAGCTGCTTACATTTGCATCAAGCAGTGAAGTAATTCACCGAGATGATATGATTTTGTTATAGTTTTTTAGTAAATCTGATAAAGTTAACTAAACTAAAGTGAGAAACAGCTTTTGAGGCTTTAATAGATGGCAGCTAACCCTTGCGGACATGACTGGGTTGTAGATATTACGCAGCAAGAAGATGAGTTAGGGTTGGATCGGGCACTAATTAATGCCGTGACTGAGTTAGAAGGATTCTCTCGCTTTGCTATCTATATCAATAAGTTCTTTAAACCAGGCCTTCCAGCACGACTTTTAAATAGAGATTCTGTTATCGAAGAGCTCAGCGAACATGAAGTCAATGAGCTCATCGAAAAAGTCAGCCGTAATAAAATTCGTATTAGCCGTAACTATGGGTATGTTTCTACCTATGTGCCTATTTATTTCATGGGTAACGTTATTGGTGTGTTAGTAATTGAGTCAGAGAAAGAGCTTTCAGAGCGTGTAAGTATGTTAGCTATTTACATGCTTAATATATATGCCAATCAGGTATCTTTGCTTTATAAATCTCAATTAGATCCTTTAACTGAACTGCTTAACAGACAGACCTTTGATAAAAAAGTAATTGAAATAGCTTCAGAAGCCTCATTGCATACCAAGGAGCTTGACTCTAAGTATCGTCATTGGTATCTGGCTATAGTCGATATTGATCACTTTAAACGTGTGAATGATAATTATGGCCACGTTATTGGTGATGAAGTTATCTTGTTAGTGGCACAACTATTAAAAAATAACTTTCGCATTGAAGATTACGTTTTTCGTTATGGCGGTGAAGAATTTGCCGTGTTATTTCAAGCAAGTGACGAGTTAGATGCACGAAATGCTCTTAACCGTTTTCGAGGTTGTGTTGCAGAATACCCATTTCCTCAGGTTGGTAATTTAACTGTGAGTAGTGGTTTTATGCCGGTTTACGAGTTTGAAATGGTTGCAAGCCTTGTACAAAAAGCCGATCAAGCCTTATACCACTCTAAAAATAGTGGACGAAATTGCGTTACTGCTTATTCCGAATTAGATATCCAACAAAGCCAACCTCTAGATGATGATTCAATAGAGTTGTTTTAAGGTGTTGCAGCGCGCTTTGCTGTGTTAAAATTGCCCACTATTTTTAGAGCCCTATGAGAAGGTGAGATGAAGTTCGTTCGTTGGTTATTAGGCCGCATCATTTTGTTTTTTGATTTTGTATTCACACCACGTAGTAAAAAGCGTCCGGCAGCTGAGCAAGCGGCGCTTGATTCAGTAACATCACAATTTAAGCTATATCAATTTAAGGCCTGCCCATTTTGCGTGAAAGTACGTCGTGCTATTAAACGCCAAGGTCTATCAGTTGAAACCCGTGATGCAAAAGGTAACGAGCAGTTTCGCCAAGAGCTTTTAGAGCAGGGCGGAAAAGTTAAAGTACCATGTTTACGTATTGAAGAAAACGGCCAAGTAACTTGGTTGTATGAATCAAACGATATCATTGCTTATTTAGATAAAGTCGCTGCATAAGGCGGCTTTTCACTTCGATTATAGTCCGTGCTGTGCTAGCATTTGGGCAAATTTTTAATTGTCTTTTGAGAGATATTACCATGACAATTCGCACCCGTGTTGCTCCGTCACCAACTGGCGACCCGCACCTAGGTACTGCATACATCGCATTATTTAATTACTGTTTTGCTAAGCAGCAAGGCGGTGAGTTTGTGCTACGTATTGAAGATACAGACCAAGTTCGTAGTACACCAGAATCAGAGCAAGCTATTATGGATAGCTTAAAATGGTTAGGCTTGAACTGGGATCACGGTCCAGATGTAGGCGGTGAGTTTGGTCCATACCGTCAATCTGAGCGTAGCGATTTATATAAGAAATTTGCGCATCAGCTAGTTGAGCAAGGTAAAGCATTTTACTGTTTTGCAACGAGCGAAGAACTTGACCAAATGCGTGAAGAGCAAATGGCAGAAGGCCTACGCCCAAAATACGACGGTCGTGGTTTAAATCTTTCTGAAGATGAAATTAAAGCGAATCTTGAAGCTGGTAAACCTTACGTAATACGTATGAAGATCCCAAGCGAGGGTACGTTTAAGTTTAACGATTATCTGCGTGGCGAGATTGAGATCCCATGGGAAAATGTAGACATGCAAGTGCTACTTAAAGCTGATGGTTTCCCAACTTACTTCCTTGCAAACGTTGTTGATGATCACCACATGCAAATTAGCCATATTTTCCGTGGTGAAGAATGGATCAACTCAGCGCCTAAGCTATTAAAATTATATGAAGATTTTGGTTGGGAAGCGCCTGTATTAGGTCACTTACCGTTACTTCGTAACCCAGATAAATCAAAGTTATCTAAGCGTAAAAACCCAACTTCAATCAATTACTATAAAGAAATGGGTTACCTACCAGAGGCACTATTAAACTATTTAGGCCGTATGGGTTGGTCAATGCCAGACGAGCGTGAAAAGTTCACGTTAGCAGAGATGATTGAACACTTTGATATGAAACGAGTGTCGCTTGGTGGTCCTATCTTTGATATTGATAAGTTAAGCTGGTTAAACGGTATGTGGATCCGTGAAAACTTATCTGATGCAGAATTAATGCAACGTTTTGTTGATTGGAAATTTAATTCAGAGCTATTCGCGAAAGTATTGCCAGAAGCAAAAACGCGTATTAATACGCTTTCTGACATGGTTGATCTTGCCGGTCACTTTGTGGGGGGGATTCCAAGCTATGATCCTGCGCTATTAACGGCAGGTAAAGCAGATGAAGATGTAATCCGTCAAGCATTGCAGTTCTTCATCTGGCAATTAGAAGGTTTACGCAGTTGGGGAAAACCAGCGATTTTTGCTATCGCAAAAGAAGTGGCGACTTTCCATGAATTGAAGATCAAAGACTTTCTTGAGCCAATCTTTGTGGCTATCACAGGTAAGACTTCATCAACATCAGTACTTGATGCAATGGAAATTTTAGGCTCAGATCTTTCGCGTGCTCGTTTACGTGTTGCATTAGCACACCTTGGTGTGTCTAAAAAGCAGGCGAAAAAAATTGAGCGTGCATACCGCGATTATCCACAAGCTTAATTGTGATATTAGTTGCAAAAACCGAGCTTATGCTCGGTTTTTTGTTTTAGAAATTAAGCTAATTCACACTTTTAACAACATGCTTAATTAAGAGGTCTATTTTAATGCAAGAACCCCTTGTCAGTAACAAGGAAATAGTTGTTGGTTACTCAACCCTCCTTCGTTTTTTATAAAACTATTCGCGTGCAGCTTTCCTATAACATTCAATAGGAATGGGGATTTTAAAAAGATTTGCCCTTTTCAAAGTAACTTCAATGTTAACAATGTGTACAAAACGCTACACGAATTTGCAACAGTTTTAAAACACCCTGTGGTTATATTGTAGTCGCAAGCAGTGAAATGGATGTTCACAGAGCTTGAATAATTACTCTAACTAACTATCCAGGGGATACTTATGCAAGTCAAAACACTTTCGATCGCTGTCGCTGCAGCTCTCTATAGTGCCAGTGCTGCACACGCAGTGGGTGTAGATAACAATCTAGTCAAACACCAATTAAAAGCACCTAATATTACATTTGAAGAAGTAAAAGCGTTTAGCAAAGAGCTTAGTCAAGGTAACTCTTCAAGCATGCTGCAAAACGATGGTCTTAATGTTCAACTAAACAGCAAAGCTAATAAATTTAACGAAGAAGGTATTGATGGCGAACATATTTATATTATCCGTTTACGTGATAATGCTGTTGCCCTAGAAGCACGCGATTTAACCTCGCCATTATCACAATCACTTCAAGCACAAGGCGTTTCAAAAGTATTCGAAAAAGGTCAAGCGGCAGTCTCTGCCGTAACTGATTATCAAAATAAATTGCTTTCAAAACAACGTACTGTAATGCAAAGCGTCACAGCCGTGACAGGCCGTACAGAGATGCGTCGTCAATTCACTAAAGCATTAAATGGTTTCTCTGTAAAAATGACAGAGCAAGAAGCAATGCGCGTTGCCGAACTTGGTGCGGTTGTTTCTGTGATGCGCTCTAAGAACTATGACTTGCTTTCAGATGAAGGTCCTAAGCACATTGGTGCAGATCAAGTTTGGAATGGTTCAAGCGTTCCAAGTGGCATCAAGGGTAAAGGTGAAGGTCAAATCGTTGGTATCATCGATACCGGTATTAACTCAGATCACCCATCATTTGCGGCCGTTGGCGGTGATGGTTACGAACATGAAAACCCGTTTGGTGCGGGCGTTTATGTAGGTGACTGTGTTGAAGAACCTGAAGAAATTCAATGTAATAATAAATTAATTGGTGTGCGTTCTTATGATGTGATCACTGATTCGTTTGATGCCATGATCCCTGGTTGGCCAGCAATTGGTGAAGATTATCAAGGTCACGGTTCGCATGTTGCATCAACTGCTGCTGGTAACGTGGTTAAGAATGTACCGTTTATGCTTCCAAGCTACGGTGAAAATACCGATGGTAATATTTTAAAAGAAGACCTTTTCCCTGAAATCTCAGGTGTGGCACCGCACGCAAATATTATTGCTTATCAAGTATGTTACCCATCAAGTGATGAATACGTTGGCTGTCCCGGCGAGGCACTTGTTGCAGGTATTGAAGATGCGATATCGGATGGTGTTGATGTAATCAACTTCTCAATCGGCGGTGCAGACTCAAATGTTTGGGCAGATCCAGTGCAACTAGCATTCTTAGCAGCACGAGAAGCGGGTATCAACGTTGCAGCTGCGGCTGGTAACAGTGGTCAAGCTTGTGGTTCATCAGAATGTTTTGGTTACCTTGATAACTCATCACCTTGGCTTGCACAAGTTGCTGCAACAACTCATGGTCGTACTGTCGCTGTTGAAACTGCGGTAGAGTTTGCAGGCTTTGCGGACGAAACTTTGGGTTCAGAAGTACCAAGCTGGTCAGAAATGGGGCTTGTTGGGGGGTCAATCAACAGTGAAGAAATTACTGGTGTGGTTGTTTGGGCTAAAGATTACGAAGACGTAAATGGCTATAAAGATTACAACGGTTACTGTACTGCAGATTACCCAGAAAATACTTTTAACTTCTACAAAGATGGTACTGAAATCGCAGGTGCGGCCGATGGTAGCACGAATGTTATTGTTATCTGTCAGCGCCATGATGCCAATGACCCAGAAGCTAACGCGCGAACCGCAAAAGTAGATCATGTTAAAGCAGGCGGTGCAGATGGTTTCATCCTGTTTAACCGTGACCGTGATCAAGCTACTGTTCCTCAAAGCTATTCATTACCAAGTGTTCACTTTACATATGATCAATGGAATGGAGTATACCCAGAAGATGGTTTAGAAGACTGGGTAGATAGTTATTCAGAGAAAGGCCACATGGTTACTATTAAACCAACCGTAATTGAGCGTCGTGTTGATGCTGAAGATGCGGATTGGCTAGCTACTTTCTCATCACGTGGCCCGTCATATTCAAACGTTGAAGTTTTAGCGCCGACTCTAGCTGCACCAGGTGTAGATATTTACGCAGCTTACTCTGATGAGCATCCGTTCGTGACGCCGCATGGTCAAGATTATGCGGCAATCAGCGGCACGTCGATGGCATCACCACATGTTGCCGGTTCAATGGCATTACTTCGTCAGGTTCACCCTGATTGGACTGCTGCTGAAGTACAATCAGCATTATCAATGACAGCTGAGAATGTTGTTAAATATCACCGTTTAAACGACCAAAATGATGTGGTTGCAGATGCGAAAACTTATCGCTCTGGTGCTGGTCGAATTAATGTAGCATTAGCAGCAAAGGCTGGCTTTGTTATGGATGAAACTGCTGATAACTTTTTAGCAGCAGATCCATACAATGGTGGTACGCCGCATAAATTAAACTTACCAAACCTTGTTAACTTCTCATGTGCGCCAGAGTGTCAGTGGGTTCGTACCATTAAGGCAACTGAAGATGGCACGTGGACTGTAAGTCATGAAGATGTTGAAAACTGGGCGTTTGATGTTAATTCACAATCAGCTCAAAACGGTGTGAACATTGATATCTTCCCGAAAACCTTCACGCTGAAAAAAGGTGAAACACAAACAATCATTGTTAAAGCATCAATCATGGATACCCAAGATTGGTTCAGTAACTCTGAAGTTGAGCTTCATACAAACCTTGTTTTCCAAGCCGAAGAAGCGGATATCCCAGATGCGCATTGGCCTGTGGCGTTCAAATATGACCGTGGTAACTTACCATCATCATTAGAGACGACAGCTCACTCTAATGAGGGAACATATGTTGCTAAGGGCATTGTATTGCCAAATGTAGAAGCGCCAGTAGCACGTGCATATCAGCCAGTAAAAGCAGATATCACAACGGTGACTTTACCAAAAGATGATGAACGTACCTTCCCTTGGACGATGAACCGCACAGGTGATGTGGATACAGCTGATATTTTAGATGAAGCAACATTTACTAAGTTTGTGACAGTACCAGCTAACTCAAAACGTTTTATTGCAGAAACTGTTGCTGTTGAATCTGAACTAGAAGGCACCTTGAACGTATTAAACCCTATTATTTATGTAGGTAAAGACTACAATGGTGATGGGATTGTTCAGCCACAAGATGAAATTTTGTGTGCATCTAACCACAAGATTTATAAAAACTTCTGTAATATTAATAACCCAGAAGAAGGCGAGTATTGGGTTGTTGCTTATAGTCCGAATAAAGCGTCAGTGGGTGCAGTTGAAGAAACCTTTGAACTTGCAACAGCGGTTGTCTCAGACCAAGTTGCTTCAGGTATGACTGCGAGCCTTCCAGGAAGTGATGGTCAAAATACTGTTGAAATGACTGTTGACTGGGATATGGACCTTGATGCTGACAGTGTGTACTACTCACTTCTTGATGTAGGCACGTCGGCAGTAAACCATGGCAACCTAGGTTCTATTCCATTTAAACTTAATCGTGGTAATGACGTTGCTCATCTTGATGCGCCATATACAGGTGCAAAAGTAGGCGATATGGTACCTTACACGTTTGAAGTGTTAGCGAATAACTCAGGTGTAGACCGTGAGTTCTCATTGGAACTTGATATCCCTGCAGGTCTTGATATCAAAGCAGAAAACGTAATGGTTTCAACAGCATCTGAAATCAATGTTGAAATTGCTGACGGCAAAGTAATTGTAACTGGCACACAAGCGGATACTCGCGATGTTGAGCCTGACTATATCGTAACCGATAACATCACTGATGAAATGTGCCGTACGCCTGATTTTGGTAACTCAAACCCAGGTGGCTATGTTGACTTGGCAGAGTTCGGTATTATGCCTATGCTATCTGGTTTTGATGAGGATAACCTGTACAACTCTCGCATGGGTTATTCACTCCCAATAGCTAGTTTTTATAATGGCGCATACGACACATTCAGCCTTTATAATAATGCTGAAAATACTAATATCCAAAACTCGATAATTCAAATTCGTGGTATGGGTACAGTAAACACCAATGGCAGCCGTTATTTCTACCCTGTGCATAATCCGTTCCCTTATAACTCATTCCCATATGAGAACATGGGTCCATTATGGCGTGGTTGGGAGTTTAGTGACCACGGTTTATTACGCTCTGTAATGTCGGTTGGCTTATCGTCTGACGAAGGTATTTCACTTGCAAGCACAACAACAGGTTGGGGTATCGTTGAGTGGGATAACGCATCAGACTACGACAACCCTGTTTATGATCGCTCTACGGGTAAATACACTTATACAAAACGTGATAACTCATTTGACTTCCAAGTGTTATTCAATGCTAATACTCGTTTTGGTAAAGGTGAACATGAAATTTACTACGCATACGATAATTTAGATTTTGGCAGCACTCGTCCTGCAGGTAGTATCGGCTTACAAGGTTTCCGTGGTGCGCAGTATGAGTATGGTCCACTTGAAAATTACCGTGGTATCCAAATTGCTTATAACAACCTAGATGAAGTAATTAGCGATGATTATGTTGTTTGTATGGATTACATAGGTCCAGAATCATCACAGTTTGAAGTGACTGCATGGGCTGAAGTTATGCCTTCGGCAGCAGGTCAAACACTTGAAGTTGGAGCGAAAGCTGCTATCTCAGGTCTTAATGACATGATTTCAACAGCGACACTGGCAATTCCGGGTAATATCACTGTTGTTGCACTTGATGACATGGTAACTACTGAGGAAACACCAATTAGCTTTGAAGTTCATCACATTGATGAGAAGAACTCGAAGAATGAAATCTCAGTAATTTCTGATGATGTCACCTATGAAGTTGATGGCGATACAGTAACGATTACACCAAACGAGAACTTCTCTGGTGAAACAGAAGTAACTGTAATGGTGTCTGATATCGAATATCCATCAGATGCTGCAAGTACAACCTTCATGTTAACGGTTGAAGCTGTTAATGACGCACCAGTTGTAGTTGTTGAAGCAAGTGCTCAGCAAGTTACTGAGGGCAGCGTTATTACCTTAGATGCATCTGCATCACATGATTTAGACAACGATGAGTTAACTTTCTCATGGGAAGGCCCAGGTGCAATAGCAAGCCCAGCATCAGCAATCACTGAAGTATCAGGTTTAACGGCTGGTGAGCATCAGTTTACTGTAACGGTAAGTGATGGTATTGAAGCGATGGAGCTTGGTGTAACTGTGACGGTAACCGCACAAGAAACAACTGTGGTTCCTGAAGAAAAAGCGAAATCATCAAGTGGCTCACTTGCTTGGTTAACTATGTTATTAGCTGGTTTTGCAGGTGTTCGTCGCCGTGTAAAGCGAAACTAATAAATCCCTAAGTATGTTATGTGACAAAGGGCCCTAGGGCCCTTTTTTTGCGTCTAGTAAAACCTAATGGGCATTTATTAATAACCAAAAAGAATATCTAAAATTGAAAACCTATGTAGCAAAATGTACAGGCAGTTTTATATTTTTTTCAGTGTGTTAATTTAAAGATAAGGTATAAAGGGGATGCCTTGTGCGCTTTGTATGGTAAAAAAATTATACAAAGATGCGTGCAAACGATATGATCGTTCCCGATTGGGTAAAGACTAAAAAGTTTTTAGTAGTATTAAGTTGTCATAATAATTATTTGTTATGACATAAAGGTGAATTGGGTTAATGAAGAAATTGTTTGGCTTAGTGTGTTGTTTATCTGCATCAACTGCATTTGCGCAGGTTGAAGCTATACAGCCGCAATTAATTAAAAAGTCGACAATACATGCCAGCATCACAGTTGGCTATGGGGGTATTGAAAACCCAGTACTTGATGCTGATGACGTCACTTCGCCAATTCTGCCGAGCTTTGCTTATTACAGTGATAATTGGTATTTCGATGACTTTTCTGTTGGCTACAGTTTATATGAAACAGAAAAGTTTTATGTCGATTTACTGGGACGCTTTAATGACGATGGCTTTTTCTTTGAGCTTGATGGAGTAGATAAACTTTATGCGGTAGGTGTTGTAAGGTCGAGTTCAGGAAGACCAACTTTACCAACAGCTTCACCCATTGAGCTAACGCCCATAGAGCGTGACCTTTCTTATATGGCTGGGCTATCGTCTGCTGTAAACGTTTATGATGACATCTGGTTAAGTGCAGCTTATGTGAACGATGTGACCAATGTTCATAATGGTTATGAAATCTTGTTTAACGGCTACCAAATATTTGAGCTGTTTTCTGGTACTGCTGGTATTGAGGCGGGCATTAATTACAAAAATGAAGAGTTGATTGACTATTATTACACAGTTTACCCAACTGAAAGTAAAACCCGCTTACTAAGCTACAATTTAGAAAGTGCCACCAACTACTATTTGAAAGTGAGCTATGAATATCCGATCAGCGATAGTTTCAGTCTTGATTTCAAACTCAAACATACATGGCTAGACAGCAACTTAGCCAATTCAAACATGATCAATAAAAACGGATACTTCTCAGGCTTTACAGGTATTACCTACCACTTTTAGGCCAGTGTATTGTGATTTGTGCACCGCCCGTTTGTGGGCAATTGGCTAAGCTTATTTTACCGCCATGCCAACTGGCAATACGATGAACTATATAAAGCCCTAATCCATAACCACTAGCCAACTTATCTCCTTCACCTTGTTTAAAAGGCTCAATCAGCGCATCTGCATTAATTGGTAAGCCAGGTCCATCATCTGCAATACTTATAAGGTAATAGCCCGCTTGTTCTTTACTGCTTATATGGATAGTGTTTTTTGCGTATTTAGTGGCATTGATCAGTAAATTTTGCACTGCAATAGCCATAAAGCTTGCTTCACAATAGGCAGTATCTACTTCAAGCGCTGAAATGAATTCGAGTTCTTTGTATAAATCGAATTTAGCTACTTCCGTATTGATAAGTTTAGTTAAATTAACTTTCTCCTGATTAAACACGCTTTGCTGGTGCTCTAAGCGAGCAAACGATAAGTATTGCTCTAAACGTAATTCAATTTCATCGATATCGCGTTCTATTTGCCTACTTTCTTGTGATTCTAGCTCAGCAATCGATAAAGCAAATCGCATACGGGTAAGAGGCGTACGAATTTCATGAGAAATAATGCGTGATAAATCGTTATGTAATTGCACAAATTTATTAATGCGCTCAGACATATGGGTAAACGTGCTAGCCAATGGCGCGATAGATGAATTAGGTTTAATATCTAGCTCTATCCGCTGTGGCTTTTTGCTAAAGTGGTAGGCTGCGCGTTGTAATAAACTCAAATCACGAAATACAGGGCGAATGAACAACAAGATCATGGCACCAAGTAAAAAGTAAAAGGCAAAAAATGCAAACCAGTCAGTCTTTGCTTGTGAAATCAAGGAAATAGGACCTATTTTTTGAATGCTGCCGAAACTTCCTTTCAGGTATATATACTGCTGATTATTCTCGGTGACGCTGATAATGCCATCTTTATTGAAACTAGCTTGCAATGAATCGGGTAACACAAGTTCGTTTTGGTTAAAGGTACTGATCCTAGATGCTTTTTGCTCTGCGATTTGCGCAAGTTCTGCGACGCTGATTTGCACACTCGGTATCTGCTCAGAGAAAAATTGATTATAAAGCTGACCAAAAGCCAAAACTAAGGCAATTAAGCTGACAGTGATAATTAAATACAGCTTAAAAAATTGCTGTTTCATATTTTTGAAATATCCAGGCTGTATCCTTTACCCCGAACAGACTTAATATCCAACGACTCCTTATGTTTGCTAATGGTTTCTTTAAGCTTTTTACGTAAACGGCTAATTTTTAAATCAATAGCTCGGTCAAGTCCATCATACTCACGACCAATAACATGCTTAAATAATACTTCTCGAGAAACCGGTTGGGGTGTGCTTTTAGCTAGATAGGCAATGATCTCAAACTCACTTTCATTGAGGTTCAATGCAGTATTATGAAAGTAGATATCACGTTTTTTAGTGTCGATACGCAAAATATCACTTTGATGTGAAAAGTTATCTTGGCCAACAGTATGGGCGATAATTGTTTTAACCTTAGCTAATAACAGTTCAGGCTTAATGGGTTTTACAAGGTAGTCATAGGCGCCTAAGTTCAAACCTTTAATTTGTGATTGTACTGAGTCCAGCGCTGTTAAAAAAATGACAGGACAACTGTATTTTTCTTTCAACTGGGAAATTAACTCAAAGCCATTGCCATCCGGTAGCATAACATCAGAAATAATTAGTGAAGGCATGAAGGTGATTTCACTGCTACGGTAAGCCTCCGTAGTATTAAACACATCAATTGTATAGCCATGCTTTAACAAAAATGTTTGAATTAAGCTTGCTAATTTCACATCATCTTCAATTATAAAAATATGCTGCATTATAAACTCCAGCCAAAGCGCCGCTTTATTCGGTAATCTTTAGCTTCATAGCTTGCTATTGAGAGTAGTTGTTGTTTAACAACCTGATTACTCAATGGATTTATTAATTTCACAGTAAGTGGGTGCTCAGTTTTAATCTTAAACTTTTCGCTAATTAAACCTCCTTGTTTATAACACTGCGTATACTGTGGACGCTGAGTTATTTCTAAACAAAGCTCTTTAAAGGGAGCAATTCGAAAATGAATTTGTATATTAAATTCACAGACCTTTTGTTTCGTATCTGTCACACACACTGTGGGAGAGACTTTAAAAAAAGGTTGCTCAGGATTGTCATCACTTAAGCAAAGCGACGAAAAACAAAGACAAAAAAACAGCAATAGCCAACTTAATCGGTATATCATCTAACCAAGTCTCTGTTTTTTTAATAGTCTTTTCTTCAAAGTAACAATAACCATCGAAAATTGATGTAACCTGCTCAACTCACTTTGAGTACTCATTTTTTTGCCGCTTATTATAATTGTTATTTATGCAGCCTATGAGCGGCGATTACACGATAAAAAAGCGGTTCTATCATACCTTACTTATCGTTGTAGCTACAAATAGGTGCTATGCAAAGCCTGTATTTTCAGCTTGTTGGCATATTTCTTAATGTTTAAAAAGTTAGTTTGTTGTTTTAAAAAGAAAACTGAATTTATATTTAGTTTTAGCTAATAGTTTTTCATTATGTTTAGCTGAGTCTAAGTGTTAACTAATCTGCTTTATTTGTTAATCCTTTCGTACAAATTGATACAATTTAGATTTAGCCTATCGAAACCAATATTTTAGCTGATGTCATTAAACATCTCCTAAGTTCGTGATTTATAATTAACAGATTCGACCTCTATTTTCTATTTTTCTGGTAGTATAGTCAGGTTATAAGTAGTTTAAGCAGTGAACAATTATGTTAAGTCCTTATTATCAGCAGCATGCTGATTACGTTTCTATCTCACGTGAGCAAGGCTGTCGTTTCGCCAAATTAGTGGCTGATGATTTCAATCCGTTACACGATAAAGACGCTAAAAAGTTTTGTGTACCGGGCGATTTACTTTTTTCGCTGGTTTTAAACCGTTACGGCATAAGTGAAAAAATGGAGTTTACTTTCGCTGGTATGGTTGATGAAAATTCAAAGCTAACTTTCCCTGAGGGTGCTGATGAGTTTGCGATTACCGATGGCGAAAAAGTAATGCTAAAAGTTAAACGAGAAGGTGCTGTTAGCCAGTGTCCAGAATTAACGAATAGCTTAATTAAAAATTATGTTGAGTTTTCTGGTACTACGTTTCCGCATGTCATCATCCCATTAATGGGTAAGCAAGACGTGATGATCAACCCTGCGCGCCCTATGGTGATTTACGAGTCAATGCTGATTAACCTAGATCGTCTTGATATTAGCGCACCTGAATTACAATTTGCGGAACCTGATTTTGAATTTACTGGCAAGCGCGGAAAAATTACGCTTCGCTTTAACCTTTTAGAAAACGGCAAGAAAGTAGGCTCAGGTGAAAAGCACATGCTTGTATCTGGTATTCGTGATTATTGCCAAGCAACGGTTGATGACTTAATTAGTTTTTATAATCACCGTAAAGAATCACTTAAACCAGAGTAATCTCTACATTTGCTATAAAGGGCGCTCATTGCGCCTTTTTTGTTGCTGATGTTCAGCGTACAATAGCGTTTTTATAGCCAAATGTACTTCAGAATATGTCAGTAGCGACCTTTTCAGAGTTAAATCTTGCACCTGCATTGCTAAGTGCTTTGCAAGAAGAGAATTATCACACCCCCACAGCAATTCAAGCGCAAACCATCCCACTCATTTTAGCGGGAGCTGATGTAATGGGCAGTGCACAAACCGGAACGGGCAAAACAGCCGCCTTTGTTTTACCACTACTGCACAACTTGATGTCTGCTGAAGTACTCCCTGATGCTGTTAAGGTACTTATTTTAATGCCCACCCGAGAGCTCGCTCAGCAAGTATTTGCAAGTGTAGAGCGCTATGCTGCGCACACAGATATAAAAGCGGCGCTTGCTTATGGCGGCGCCAGTATTGGCCCACAAATTAAAGCTATAAAAGCTGCACAGGTTGTCATCGCAACACCTGGGCGCTTACTTGATCATGTGATCAAAGGCAGTATTAAGCTCTCTAGTATTAATGCTTTGGTATTCGATGAAGCTGATCGCATGCTTGATATGGGCTTTATTGACGAGATCAATCGTATTTTGCGTCACGTGCCAAAAGATCGTCAAACCTTACTGTTTTCAGCAACATTTGACGACAGCATCTTTAAGCTAAGTAAGCAGTTATTGAATGATCCTAAATTAGTTGAAGTAAATAAACGCAACTCAGCAGCGGTTGAAGTTGAGCAGCTAGTTTATGCGGTTGATGAAGATCGTAAGCGTGAACTGGTATCGCATATGATCGGTATGAAGAATTGGCAGCAAGTACTAATATTCACTCGTACTAAACAAACCGCTGATGTGCTTGCAAAAGAAATGTGTAAAGACGGTTTAAAAACTGAATCTATTCATGGTGATAAAAGCCAAGGAGCACGAGATAAAGCGCTACATAACTTTAAATCCGGTGCAACAAGAGTACTGGTAGCGACAGATGTTGCTGCTCGTGGCCTTGATATTGCTTCGTTAAAGTATGTAATCAATTACGAACTGCCTTATGTGGCCGAAGATTATGTACACCGTATTGGTCGTACAGGTCGTGCTGGCGAGAAAGGGATGGCGATGTCGCTGGTTAGTATTGATGAGCAATGGTTACTGGATGAAATAGATATCTTACTCGACACGAGACTTACTCCACAGTGGTTACCAGGATATGAGCCTGATTTAACCAAAGAGCCAAAACAGGTTCGTAAAAATACAAATAAAGCACGGCGCTCGCGTGATAAAAAACGTATCTTAGGGCAAAAAAGTAGGAGACGTTCCTAAATTTGGCATATATTTATACTATCCTCAGGCTAAAGTTGAGAGTTTAGTATGTTAGAAGAAAATAAGTGGGTTTTTCGCCGCGCTGATAAACAATTTTCCTTAGAAAAGTGGCAGAAAACAATTAATCTCATGACTGAGTTGTTTTCTGCTCCTGCGGGTTTTATCGTCCATAAAACTGACAATGTTTATCGTATTATTGTATCCAGTGAGCAGCAAGAAAACCCCTATGAAGCAGGGGCTGAATTAAATGCTGACGATAATATCTTCTGTAAAAAAGTTGTGCGAGATATGGCACCACTTTATGTTGATCATGCAAGTAAAGACTCTCAGTGGGATGATAGCCCACTAGTGAAAGATGGTTTTGAATCTTACCTTGGCGTACCTATTAGTTGGCCTAATGGTGAACCGTTTGGCACATTTTGTGTAATGGATTTTAAGCAGACTCACTATCAACAAAGCTTTTTAGAATTAATAGAGCAACTTCGCGATATGGTTGAGGACGACCTTGCGTTGTTAGATAATTTTACGCAGATGCGTGAAATTGCCATGCTCGATTCACTTACCAATATTTATAATCGCCGCGCAATAGACCTACTTTGCCAACATAAACTGAATATATCGAAACGTCTTGGCTTTGACATTAGCTGTTTGTTTATTGATATAAACAGTTTTAAACCGCTCAACGATACTTACGGCCATGAAGTTGGCGATCTCGCGCTTATTTGTTTAGCTGACACTATGAAAGAGTGTCTTCGTGAAACCGATATTATTGGCCGCTTAGGGGGCGATGAGTTTATTGCTTTATTGCAAGTTCAGCCAGGTGATTGCATAGAAAGCATAGCCGATAAGCTCAACACCACCTATCAATCTAATTTAGCAAAGCGGGGCATTCCAGTTACGAGTTTAAGTATTGGTTCTGGGGTGATAGCTCAGCCAAAAGAAAACTTTGCTGAGCTATTAAAACGAGCAGATGAAGATATGTATGAGAAAAAGCAAGCCTCGAAGGCAGCACGTTAAGCTATTTGTTTCTCAGCTAGGTTCAGCTCCATGGTCGCTTTAAGTAAACGATAAAGGTTAATTGACGCATCAATTTCTTCTTTACGATTAGTTAAGCTTTCGATATTTAAACCGAGCGGTACATCTAAATGCGCACAGCTTTGTAAAATTAAGTCAAGATTCTCACGGCAAATACGCACCGATTCACTCAATGTATTTGCCGAATCTAACATACGGTACTTAGTCGCCTCTGGTACCGAAATTCCTAACCACTCCATAAATTCTAAGGTTTTTTCACCGCCACATGGAGTAAACGTTAGAATAATACGCTTTGGGGTTGTGCCTTGTGCTTTACAGCTGCGGGCATAGCTGGTGATCAAATCAATAGTCGCTTGGGCATTGTAAACGGCTTGTGAGATGAAAAACTTACAGCCTTGCGCTGTTTTTTCGACTAAACGTTCATGTTCATTACGTTTGCTAGCGTGACGCTCTGCAATAGTAACGCCACCTAAAAATACATCGCTATTCTGTTTTACTAGCGTTTTATAAGCATCAGAAAGGCTTAATTTGATGTCACCATGAGATGATGGACTACCTACTAGCACTAAGTTCTTTAATTCAAAATCATTTCGAGTTTCATTTAACCACTCGGTAAACTCAGCTTCACCACGTTGGGCAACACTTTTATAAGTGATTACATCCAGTTGTGAGAGACTGCGAAGTAGTTGACTATATTCACGTGGATCAACCGTTTCTTTAAACGGAAAAGGGCGCGGTTTAGCAATTCGGCTGCTTTCATCTTGAATGTCGTAAATGATCACACCATCGTATTCAATTTCGTGCAAGCGACCTAGTAGCTTTTGGGCAATAGTTTCAAGCATGGCTTTATCAGTACCTGATTTTGGTGGTGTGGTACCGATAAGGTAGACGCCTTGATTGGTGTCTTCAATTTTCTCTTGTAATGATAAAGCCATAATCCTCATTCCAGCTTGTGCTAATGTCTATGTAAACAATATAGCAGCCATTTAGACGTCTAGATAGATTTTTCTGATGAAAGTTTTTCAATGACTATGAATTTTACTCAAGTTGAATGTGAGGTGTTCTACGAAATTGACACACCTGTTTACATAAATTATTGCCCTGACCCTCATATTTTCTGGCGCTTTGATGCATAATCAAGCTGCAATCATTATGAGAAAAATAACTAACAAGGGAACATTATGAAATTTAGATTATTAGCAACCAGTTTTGCTGTAACACTTGCGCTGAGTGGCTGCGCAAGTAACTCACAGTCAAATATGGTTAAAGAAGTCGAAATTGAGCAGCAAGTAAGCCAAGATGATAACCGTGTATTTAGCCAAGATTACCTATTAGAAGAGCTTGAGAACGGCCTTCGCGTAATGGTAGTGAAAACCGACTACCCAGACGTCGTATCACTGCAAATTCCGGTATCGGTTGGCTCACGTAATGAAGTTGAAGCAGGTAAAACTGGTTTTGCACACTTCTTTGAGCATATGATGTTTAAAGGCTCTGAAAAATTCCCGCAAGATGTCTATTCAGATATTTTAAAGAACTCAGGTGTTGATAATCGCGCGTATACGACCAACGATTACACTAACTATCACTTAAATTTCTCAAAAGAGCACTTAGATAAAGTACTCGAAATCGAAGCTGATATTTTCCAAAACCTGACTTACAGCGAAGAGCAGTTCCGTACTGAAGCACTGACTGTAAAAGGTGAATATTTAAAGAATAATGCTAGCCCAATTCGTAAGTTACTTTCTGCCGTTCGTAACGAAGCATTCGAGAAGCACACATATAAACACACCACGATGGGCTTTTTTGAAGACATCGAAGCCATGCCTGATCAAATGGCATATGGTAAAGAGTTTTTCGCTAAGTTTTATAAGCCTGAGTACGTCTCTTTAGTCATTGTTGGTGATGTTGATCCACAAGAAACTATGGCAATGGTGAAAAAGCATTGGGGTAACTGGAAAAAAGGTGATTACCAAGCCGACATTCCAACTGAACCGAAACAACAAGCACCTAAGTACGTTCATGAAAAATATGATGGTTTACCGGGTCATTGGTTACTAGTGTCTTACAAAGGCACAGCATGGGATCCAACTCAAAAAGACCGTGCTGCGCTTGATTTGATTTCGCAGCTTTATTTCTCAAATAACTCGGCACTTTATCAAGAACTTGTTGTTGATAAACAAATTGCCAGTCAAATGTTTACCTATAACCCAGATACTAAAGACCCCGGTTTATTACATGTTTTTGTAAAAGTAGAAAACGAAGCTGATCTTGCTAAAGCCCGTGATGCGATTAACCGGACTTATGCACAAGCACGTACTGAGTTAGTTGATGCGCAAAAGTTAGCTGATTTAAAATCTAACTTAAAATACAGCTTTATCAATGGTCTTGATTCATCGCAATCAATAGCCTCAACGCTTGCAAGCTACATGCACTTTGAGCGCGACCCTGAAGTTATTAACCAACTTTACGCCACTGCTGATAGCGTCACTCCAGAAGATATCAAAGCAGTAGCAAACAAGTATTTTGTTGATTCAAGCCGTACCACTGTGACAATGTCGGCGCTTGATAAAGTAACTGGTTTTGAGCAGGAAGTTGATTTAAATGCAGCGGTGGCAAGTATCGAGCAAGCACCAACAGAACGTCATTTTAAAGTACTTGATAAAACAAATAGTTCACCACTGGTTGATGTAAACTGGTTATTTAATACCGGTGCGGCAGCTGATCCACAAGGCAAAAAAGGTTTAGCGGCGCTAACAGCCGCGATGCTAGCGCAAGGTGGTTCAGAATCAATGAGCTATAAAGATATTAAGAAAGCCTTATATCCTTTGGCGGGAAGTTTTGGTTATCAACTTGATAAAGAGATGATTTCACTTCGTGGTCGAGTACACAAAGATAATGCTGCGAAATGGTATGCGCTTGTTAGCGATCAATTGTTAAACCCTGGCTTTAGAGAAGATGATTTCAAGCGTCTGAAAAAAGAGCTTATAGATAGCATTAAAGCGGGCCTTAAAGCGTCAAATGATGAGGAACTAGGTAAAGAAGTGCTTTATCATCAGCTTTATAAAGGTCATCCTTACGAAAGTTATAACTACGGTGACATATCAGATCTTGAAGCATTGACACTTGATGACGTCAAAGCGTTTTATAATAGCCAGTTTACACAATCTAAACTAACAGTGGGTCTAATTGGTGCTATCCCAAGTGATGTTAAATCGACAATGATGAAAGATTTAACCCAACTTCCACAAGGTAAAGAAAGCCGTTTAATGATCCCTGATGCGCCAGTACTAAAAGGTCATCATGCGACTATTGTTGAGAAATCAGCGCAATCTACCGCAGTGTCCTTTGGTTTCCCAATTGATACAATTCGTAGCAGCGATGATTGGACAGCCCTTTGGTTAGTTCGCTCTTATTTTGGTGAACACCGCAGTTCAAACAGCTTCTTATATCAACGCATTCGTCAAACCCGTGGTATGAACTACGGCGACTATGCATACATCGAATACTTCCCACGTGGTATGTTCCAAACAAAACCAGATGCTAACTTAGGTCGTTCAGAGCAAATTTTCCAAGTATGGTTACGCCCGCTGCGTTCTAATAACGATGCTCACTTTGCAACACGTACGGCATTATTTGAGCTTGATAAGCTAATTAAAAATGGCATTAGTAAGGAAGATTTTGAAGCGACTCGTAATTTCTTAATTAACTTTGTGCCGCAAATGGTTGCAAGCCAAGATCGTCAATTAGGCTATGCACTTGATAGTGAGTTCTATAACACAGAGAGCTTTGTAGACTATGTGCGCGGCAAGCTTGAAAAGCTAACCCTTGATGATGTTAACCGCGTTATTCGCGATAACCTGCAAACCGAGAATATTCACTATGTGTTTATTACCGGTGACGGCAAAGATATGCAAAAACGTTTAGCATCAGAGCAAACATCACCTATGGTGTATAACGCTGAAAAACCGGCAGAACTTGTTGCTGAAGATAAAGTGATTGCAGACTATAAACTTGCAATACCAGCGAAAAATATTAAAGTACTTGATGTCGAAAAAGTATTTCAATAATTACTAATTAACTAATCAATGCCCCTATTTAGGGGCATTTTTCTATGCTTAATGGCTCGATGTTATCAGCAACTACAAGTTGATTTCGGCCAGCTTCTTTTGCTTGATAAAGCGCGCTATCAGCCATTTCAATGAGTAACATGGCATCATCACAACTACTAGGATATAGCGTGGCTAACCCGACACTTACTGTTAATGGGTAGCCAGCCAGTTCAGCCAACTTTAGCGTAGCAAGTTTTGTCATAAAACGTGTTACGAGTAATTGAGCATTATGGCTTTGCGTATTACCAAGTACTAGAACAAATTCTTCACCGCCGTATCTTGCGCACAAGTCACTGGGCCTGCGAGTAAATTCAGACAATAGTTTTGCCACTTCTTTTAAGCAATTATCACCAACTAGATGACCAAGGTTATCGTTAAGAGACTTAAAGTTATCAAGATCGACCATCGCTATGGATAAGGGATGTTTTAAGCGTGCACAGCGACTCCATTCTTGTGAATAAAAATCATCAAAATGACGTCGGTTAGCAACTTGCGTTAGACCATCGATACGAGCAAGCTCTCGAACTTGCTGCTCGGCAAGTTTACGTTCAGTAATATTTAAGTGGCTGATCACAACATAATCTGTTTTGCCAAGTTTTAAAGGTACTGCGCGCATCATAAACCAGCGGCTTTCAGTATCACTATGACAAGGATATTCCAAGTAAAACTCTGCGAGCTGTTGATTGATAACTTGGTTTATTCCGGTGTAGGCCTTTTCACCAAACTCATCGCCATGGGCCGCAGCTGATCTACAAATAGCTAGATAGTTTTGACTTTCCCACTGAGTGTTACACTCGCATCCATTCTCATCGCCGAATGATAGCCAGCTGCGATTTACAAATGTGATATCCCCCGAGTCATTAATCACCACAATATGCTCAGAGATAGTATCGAGTATTAACTTTAGAAACTCTTTTGATTCAACCACTTTATAACCTAGCCAGTGCTTAGTTATTTAAGGTTAGCAATAAATGGCGAATTTTCCTCTAAGCTACGCTTAAAGCTTTCATAAAAGTGTTTTGCTAGAGTCCTGAAGGGGGAGTGTAAAGCTCCTATTTAGCTCATGTAGTTAACAGCTGTCAGTACTGCATTTTAAGTTCAGTTCTGACAGTTGGCCTAAGTCTCTAAGTAAAGCATCAGGAAATGCTAAAGTATAGAACCAATTTTAACACCTAGCGCAAATAGCATGGTTACTATTACAAAGCCGATAAGTGTGGCATAGCCGCGTTGTTCTTTGGTCATATTTCACTCCTAAAAAATAACAAATACTGTTGCCATACCAAGGGCGAAACTAATAAACGAAGAAGTCGCTACGATTACAGCTAGGTTTTGCTTACTCACTGCGTGTGCTTTGCTGTCATTAGTTGATTCGTCATCGAGCTTGATGAGCTCACCTTGGCGTACTTCAAACACTGCGCATAAGCTCATGGTAGTTTCTTTTGACGCAGCGCCTTCTTTTTCAACTCGTTGAATGGTTCGTAGGCTTACATCACAGGCATCGGCCAGTTGTTGCTGCGTCCACTCGAATTTAAGCCTCAATGCTTTAATTGTATTAGGGTTCAGTTGCATTACTTACTTCCCAATGAACGGTTCAATTAACGTGATTAGGGCAAAACCAAAAATTGCTCCACCAATAAAACATCCTAAGGTAACCATAGCCACTTGCTTTGGGTTATCTGTAAGTGAAGTCTGTGTGCTCTGTTGAACTAATTTACCTGCTTTGTAAAACGAACATTCAAGCTTACCTGTTAGTATATTTTGCATCTCAAATTCGACTGCATAAGCATTCTCTTGGTAATTAAAGTCGTGGTGACTTTTAAAACCGAAGCTGCGCTTTTCACTAACCAATTCATCGTTTACATATATTTTTTCTTTACCACTCATGATGTGACCAAAGCATGCGATTTGATTATCACCATCTTGAAAGTAGAACTTATAACCTAATTTGTGTGAGTTTAGTACGTCGTTTTTCATCATCGTTTCCTTGTTAAGTTGATGATGTAAATTTAATGATTATTTTTGTTTTTTACGCCGTCAGTAATACGCCAGTTCCTATTTTGGCATATGACAGACAAGATGTCATATCTGTTTTGTTGTTGAAAAATAAGTACTTTAATTAAACCGCGTGCCTGTCATTAGAGTTTGCAGCTGTCATATGAGATTGATTTAAAAACACCTGCAAATGATCAAAAATAAGGTTTGATACTCTGGTTATTACATATAACCAGAACAAATAAATAACGGGTTAGTACATCTTGCTACAAATCCGTTAAACTAAAGGCTTAGCAGTTAGGTACAACCAGAAAGGCAATATTATGCGTCATGAAATTTGGCAAAAGCTTCGAGATGAAGCAAACGAAGTCGTTTCCCGTGAACCGCTTTTAGCAAGTCACGTTTATTCGTGTGTGTTAAATCATGAATGCTTAGGTTCGGCGCTTAGCTTTATTGTCGCGAATAAACTCGCAGATGCGGTGGTATCAGCATTTACTATCCGTGAATTATTCGATCAAGCCTTTGTTAAATGTGACCTCATGCTGACACATGTGG
>CESF01136855.1_pt1 | contig 57669 bp, 41 predicted proteins | sample 356331 | NCBI WGS metagenome assembly CESF01 (sample SAMEA2621779, study PRJEB7988) | marine metagenome | biome: marine biome (ENVO:00000447); feature: surface water layer (ENVO:00002042); material: "saline water (ENVO:00002010), including plankton (ENVO:xxxxxxxx)" | depth 5 m
TGTTTAGCGTAACACCTCTTTAATAGTTAAACGCTGCAGATTTTGCCGAAAATACTGCAATAAGTAAAGCTACAGGGCTCATTTTTGTAAATTAAATCGCCAACCACTGATCGCCAATGTGCTTTTGTGCAGGCAAAAATTGGGTTTTATATTTCATTTTATTGCATTCGTCGATTTGGTAACCCAAATAGACGAATTGTTTTGCTTGTTGTTTTGCAAATTTAATTTGCTCCATGATCATGATGCTACCAATACTGTACTGCTCATAATCAGGATCAAAAAATGTATAAATCGCAGAGACTGAGTTGCTCATACAGTCGGTCACAGCAACGGCAACTAACTTATCATCATCCCGTAACTCTATAAAAATTACAGGTAGCCATTGGCAAAACAAAAAGCTTTCGTACTGATTTTGATCAGGTGGAAACATAGAACCATCTTGGTGTCTTTGCGTGATATACTTGCAATATAACGGGTAGTACTCAGCCCGTTCATAATCACTGTAGCTTACAGTAAATATTTTTTTTGCTTTGTTTAGTTTACGTTTTTGTGATTTAGATGGAGTAAATTGCTGGGCTAATACGCGTACTGAGTTGCAAGCCTTACAAACAGGGCAATGAGGACGGTATATTTGGTCACCACTGCGCCTAAATCCCAATGCTAATAATTGCTCAAATTTATCAGGGCAATAACAACTTGGGTCAAGAATAACAAGTAGTTGCTCCTGACGGTCTGGTAAATAGCTGCAATCAAATTGCTGGCTTAAACCAAGCCTAGCGGGTAAGTGCTCAGTCATAAATATTAATCAACTCTTGTGGTTGCCACATATGTTTTTTAGGCACAAAACTGTGCGCTAATTTAAGTCTAGTTAAAAATTCCCTGCGTGGGATAACTTTTGCACCTAAAGTGATTAAATAAGGGTTTTCTAATTGGCAATCAATAAAATGAGCTTGGTGTTTCTTAAGCCAATTAACTAATGCCCACATTGCCAGTTTCGAACCATTACTGACTTCATGAAACATTGATTCACCACAAAATATACCGTTTTGCATGATGCCATACAGGCCAGCAACTAATTTATCTTCATGCCAAATTTCAAGGCTATGAGCGATACCTTGATGGTGTGCTTCGATATAGGCATGCATCATTTGCTCAGTGATCCAAGTTCCTTCTGCATCGATACGCTGTTCACGACAAGCATTGATAACGTGCGCAAATGCGTGATTAACAGTGACACGCACAGGAAAACGCTTTAAATACTTTTTTAAACTGCGGCTAACATGAAATTCATCGAGCTCAAGAATACCGCGCATACTAGGCGACCACCACATAATGGGTTCATAATCACTAAACCAAGGGAAAACACCTGTATTGTAGGCTCTTTGGATACGCTCAACTGATAGGTCACCCCCAATCGCCAACAGGCCATCAGGCTCATCAAGGGCTAATTCTGGATCTGGAAAATCAACTGTCTCGGGCGAGAGTTGGTAAAGTTGCTTGATCATATCAGCGTTATCGTTGTTATTTGTTCTAATTTTAACAAAATTTTAGTTATAAAAAAGGGGCTGTTTTTGCAACAGCCCCAGTAATTAGTGTTTTAGATCAACTAATTTATAGGTTATCTAAGAAACGTTCAGCATCAAGCGCAGCCATACAGCCAGTACCTGCTGATGTGATTGCTTGACGGTAAATGTGATCTGACACGTCACCTGCAGCAAATACACCTGGTACGCTTGTTTGCGTTGCGTTGCCGTTTAAGCCTGACTGAACTACTAAATAGCCGTCTTTCATTTCTAGCTGACCTTCAAACATGTCAGTATTTGGCTTATGGCCAATTGCAATGAATACACCCGCAAGATCTAGATTTTCTGTTTCTTCAGAATCAGTTGCTTTAATACGAATGCCAGTTACGCCCATTTCATCACCAAGCACTTCATCTAAAGTGCGGTTGTAATGTAAAACAACGTTACCGTTTTCTGCTTTTTCTTTTAAACGATCAGCTAAGATCTTTTCACTGCGGAAGCTATCACGACGGTGAATAACGTGAACCTCATCAGCAATGTTTGATAAATAAAGCGCTTCTTCAACAGCTGTGTTACCACCACCTACAACCGCTACTTTTTGACCGCGGTAGAAGAAACCATCACAGGTTGCACAAGCAGAAACACCACGACCTTGGAAGTTAGTTTCTGATTCTAAACCTAAGTATTTAGCAGATGCGCCTGTCGCGATAATTAATGCATCACAAGTATATGTGCCAGAGTCACCAGTTAAAGTGAAAGGGCGTTTTGATACATCAACTTTGTTGATATGATCAAAGACAATCTCAGTTTCGAAACGTTCAGCATGCTCTTTCATACGATCCATTAATGCAGGACCCGTTAAGCCGTGTGCATCGCCTGGCCAGTTTTCAACTTCAGTCGTCGTAGTCAACTGACCACCTTGTTGAATACCAGTGATAAGGACAGGGTTTAGGTTAGCTCGTGCTGCGTATACCGCTGCTGTGTAGCCCGCAGGGCCAGAACCTAAGATTAATAGTTTACAGTGTTTTGCGTCACTCATGTTTTTTCCTAAAAACGTTTCAATACGATGTCTATGCGCCCGATTCTAAGAAAAACAAGGCGGATGTAAACAAAAGGCCTGATTATTTTTTTAGTCAAATCGCTAAGCTGTCAAATAATCCTTACTTATTATAATTTAAATAGCTCTTTTTGCTCACAAAATGGTCTAATTGCCAATTGTTATGCCTTCAAAGTACGGTAATTCATGACCAAGCAATAATTTTTTGATATGTTTTAGCTAATTTTGATATTAGCTCGTGCTATGAGCTAACTAAACGAACAGGCAATTATGGTATTTTGGCAGGAAAAGCCCGCTTTTGGGCTGACTACACAAGACGTACAAGTCTTAACCAATGCAAAAGAGTATCGCACTGAACTATTGCGTTTAATTGGTTCAGCAAAAAACAGGATTTATATTACCGCGTTGTATCTTCAAGACGATGAAGCGGGGCGCGAAATATTAACTGCGTTACATCAGGCATCACTTACTAATCCTGATTTAGAAGTAAAAGTGTTGGTTGATTTCCATCGTGCCCAACGTGGTTTGATTGGAGCAGCTAAATCTGATGGCAATGCCAGCATGTATTGTGATTTTCAAGAGCAGTATCAGTCAAATGTGGAAGTATATGGTGTACCTGTAAAGGCAAAAGAGCTTTTCGGGGTTCTGCATTTAAAAGGCTTTGTAATTGACGATACATTATTATACAGCGGTGCAAGCTTAAATAATGTGTACCTTCAGCAAGATGAGCGTTATCGTTTAGATCGCTATTTTTTAGTTCATCAAGCTGGATTATGCAATTCGGTCATCGAATTTATTGAAACTCATCTTTTAAGTTCTGTTGCGGTACCACGCATCGATATGCGCCCACTCGTAAAATTTAACGATATTAAAGTCGCGCAGAAGCAATTGATGCGTGACCTTAAATCGGCAAGTTACGCAAGCGCCGCAGAAGCAAGTGCTGGTGAGCTTGGTGTCCGATTGTTCTTAGGTTTAGGGCGCCGTAGCAATAAGCTGAATCGTTTAATCAAATCGTTATTTGATACCACAGAACAAGAGCTTGTTCTCTATACCCCTTACTTTAACTTTCCTGCACCTTTAATGCGGTCATTACGACGTTTATTAAAACAAGGCAAGCAAGTGACTATTGTCGTAGGTGATAAAACCGCGAATGATTTTTATCTGCCGCCAAGTGAGCCGTTTAGTAAAATTGGTGCATTACCTTATTTATATGAAACCATTTTGTATAAGTTTTTAAAGTCACAAAAACGCCACATCAGTAATGGTAATTTGAATGTTTACCTTTGGAAGCATGAAAGTAATTCTTTTCACTTAAAAGGGATTTGCTCAGATAAGCGCTTACATTTATTAAGTGGGCATAATTTAAATCCGCGCGCATGGGGCTTAGATATCGAAAACGGTATTTTAATTGACGACCCTAAGCAGCATATTCTTGAGCAAATAGAAAATGAAAAACAAGCTATTTTGCAGCATTGTCGTCGTTTAACAGGTCCACAGGATTTAGAGACGATGGATGACTATCCTGCACCGGTTAAAAAGCTATTGGGGCAGGCTAAACGTGTAAAAGTTGATTTTATTATCAAACGTTTTATTTAATCGAAAACTAAAAAAGCAGCGAAAGCTGCTTTTTTGTGTCTGGGTATTAGTTATCTACTTTACTTCTGTTGAGCATCTAAAGACTGGCCGTTCACCTCTTTAGAGTCGTCGCTCATCAAGTATAAATAAGTTGGCATTAAATCTTCTGGTGTTGCTAACTTATCTCTATCCTCACCTGGGTATGCTGATGCACGCATCGATGTGCGAGTAGCGCCTGGGTTGATACAGTTAACACGAATATTGGTTTTACCTACTTCACAAGCCCAAGTTTGCATCATACCTTCAACAGCAAATTTTGATATAGCATAAGCACCCCAATGTTCACGGCCTTGGCGGCCTACACCTGACGAAGTAAAAATAACAGATGCACTTGGTGATTTGCGAAGCAGTGGGAACATAAATTTAGTGATCATAGCTTGCGCAGTTACGTTAACCTTCATAATATTTTCGAAGGTTGAAACGCAGAAGTGCTCAAGCGGACCTAATGATCCTAAAATACCTGCGTTATTTAATAAGCCATCTAACTTACCGAACTGCATTTCAATGGTTGCCGCTAAGTCTCGGTAGTTTTGTTTAGTCGCACCTTTTAAATCCATCGGTACGATAGCAGGTTGTGGATATCCTGCATTTACGATCTCATCATATACACATTCTAGTTTATTTGTTGTTTTCCCGAGTAAAATAACAGTGGCACCATGCTTAGCATAAGTTAATGCGGCAACACGGCCAATGCCATCACCGGCACCTGTTATTAAAATTACTTTGTCTTTTAGCGCATTCTCTGCGGCTTTATAAGTATGCATAAACGTACCATTGATTAGATTTTTCGCCATTTTACCATAGCAAAAAGCCAAGTTATCGAATTTATTGCAAATTAAGGTGGCGAAAATCGAAACTTTACGTTAACTTTAACTGGTCTAATGTCTTATTAATATTCCAATTACATTAAATTAACTTAGAATAATGGTAGTAGAATAACTACTTTTTACCTTGAACACACAATAACAATAAGATTTGCGCGGAGCGAAATTATGAAAAAACTGCTACTTTCACTAGCCATTGCGTCAGCCATTACTGGCTGTGGTGGAGGGGAAACATTAGAAGATGTAAAAAATGATAATCCACCTGTTCTCCCAACCGCGACAGTAAAATTTGACCCAGCAAATAGTGTCATCTCAGTACCAAATGATTTATTAATGAGTGGTACTCTTGATGGCACATTAAACATGCCAGGTGAATTAGATGACAACAATGTTAGTGTTGAACGTGCAGCGTATGCTGATCCACAACTTGCACTTGGCGCACTTGATGGTTGGTCAACACAAACTCCGTTTAAAATCGATTTAACTTTTCCTGCGGGTATCTCACTTGATACGGCATCTGCTGCTTCTCCTGGTGCAGTACGTATATTTGAAGTAATCATGGGCGCAAGCCAAACAGATGAAACTTGTTCGCAAGTGCCTGCGGGTATTGCCTGTAAATTGGTGTCTGAATTAACCTTTGGTGTTGACTTTATTACTCAAGGTTCTGGCGATGCTGTGGCTGTGATCCCACTTAAACCGTTCAAAGCTGGTAGTACCTATATTAACGTTTTAACAACGTCATTAATGGACTCTGAAGGACGTTCAATTGAGCCTTCTTCAACTTACGCGTTAGTGAGCGAAGAGACAGCACTTATCACTGATTCACAGAAGTCACTTCAAGCGGTTATCAATAGCTATGAAGATGCAGTGACATCAGGTGGTGCAATCACAAAAGATGAAATTATCTATTCAGCAGCGATGACAATGCAGTCAGCAGGTCAAGTGCTTGGTACAGTTAAGCAACTCCTAGCAGCGAGTCTTTCGCAACCAGCCTTGCCGACACCTATGGTTCAAATTCCTGAGCAACCAGTTATTACAGTCGAGCAAGTATTTGCATCGCAAGGTATTACAGGTGTTTCACCCGTTTTTGGTGGGGTGCAATATCAAAAAGGTAGCGTGATGTTACCTATGTATTTAGCAACTCCTACAGGTAAAACGGTTGATGATTTATCTGCGACTTATTGGCAAGGGCTTTGTGACAGTGGTGTTGCTGTTTTAGGCTATGCAGCTGCAGCGGGTGATTCATTCCCAACCGATCCTATTAGCGAAACTGATGGCCTTTGTATGGCGTTAAGTGGAGGCAAGTTACGTGATTTAGGCTTAGACCAAACAAAACACTTAACTAAGTACAACACAATTCCAAAAACACAAAGCATTGCTAATGTGCCAGTACAAATTACTAAACCAATTTTACCTGTTATTAATGCAGTGCGAGCTCAGCTTGGCTTAGACGCATTGAGCATGCCTGAGACAGGCTGGCCTGTTGTTATTCTTCAGCACGGCATTACTTCTAAAAAAGAAGATATGCTAGCAATTACAGCGCAATTAACAATGCAAGGTTTTGCAACGGCTGCAATCGATCACCCAATGCATGGTGAGCGTGGCGTAGATGTAGACGGTGACGGTACTGACGACTTTAATGCCTCTACAGGTTCTGTACTAAGTTACATGAATTTACAGTCTTTATTGGTAGCTCGTGATAGTTTACGTCAGTCTGTAGCTGATTTGCTTGGTTTGCGTTTAGGCTTGAACTTTACTGGTGCTGCTGATTTAAATGCGCAAGATGTATCATTCTTAGGACATTCATTAGGCTCTGTTGTTGCACCAGCTTTTGTTGCTGTGACTAATGCACCTTTAGCAGCTCAAGTTGACCCAATGTTCAACGTTAAAAGTGTAGCTCTTGCCAGTGGTGGCGGTGGTATTGCAAACTTCTTGATTGAATCAAATACATTTGGTCCTTTTGTACAAGGTTCTGTATTACTTGCGGCTGGTACTGCAGAGTCAGCAGAGTTTGGCGCTTATACTCAAAATGAAGCATTATCTAACTGTGGTTCACTTGCTTCAAATCAAACAGCTTATGTTACATGTGCTTATAAAGAGTACATAGGTTCGTTAACAGTAGCTGGTGAAACCAAAAAATTAGCTAACATTCAAAGTGTGGTAACTCAGTTTGCATTTGCAGCTCAAACAGCGCTTGATAGTGGCGACCCTTCTAACTATGCAGCATCAGTTGCAGCTCTTGGCACACCAGTTTACATGAGTGTAGTTGTCGGTGATGGTGCGAACAATAATGCTGATATGGTTATTCCACCAATGGTAGCGAGTAATCCAATTGCAGGTAGTTTACCTCTTGCTAATCTAATGGGTTTAACAACAGTTGCACAAACACAAGGCCCAACAGCGGACGCAATGAGCTATGTTGTTAAATTTACCAAAGGTCACCACAGCTCAGTCTTAACACCTGTTGCTACACCTGACTCAGGCGCAACGGCCGAAGAAAGTGCTGCAGCAACGGCTGAAATGCAATTGCAAATCGCGACTTTCTTAGCAAGCCGTGGTCAGTATCTTCAGGTTACAAACTCAGATGTTGTCACTGAATAAACGAAACCTTGTTAATTAAGTAATAACCAATTAAGTAAAAAGCCACTTCATGTGGCTTTTTTTTGCTTTAAAGCGTGGTAAATTGTGGCGAATCATTAATAAATGGAGAGTTTGATTGGAATTTTTATACGAATATGGGTTATTTTTTGCCAAGACCCTCACATTTGTCATCGCAATTGCAGTGATTGTTGCCATTATTATGGGCGCTGCAGTGAAACCCAAAGCTAAAAAAGGTGAGATAACAATTGATGACTTAAGTGAACAACTTGACGATTTAAAGCAAAGTTTTATTGAAAACACCCTTTCAAAGAAAGAGCTTAAAGCACACCACAAGCAGCAAAAACTCGAGGCAAAAAAACAGCAAGGCGACGAGCCAAAAGCGCGCTTATATGTCATAGATTTTAACGGCAGTGTTGATGCTCATGAAGTAGAAAGCCTAAGAGAAGAAATTACGGCTATTTTAACTATTGCTGATAAAGAAAAAGATCGCGTGCTTATTCGTCTAGAAAGTGGTGGTGGTGTGGTTCACGGTTATGGTCTAGCAGCATCACAGTTACAGCGCTTACGTAATGCCGAAATTCATTTAACTGTTGCCATAGATAAAGTGGCAGCCAGTGGAGGGTATATGATGGCGTGTGTTGCCAATGAGATTGTCGCAGCACCATTTGCAATTGTAGGCTCAATCGGTGTTATTGCGCAAATTCCTAACTTTAATAAAATCTTGAAAAAGAATGATGTGGATTTTGAGCAAATCACAGCGGGTGAGTACAAACGTACTTTAACTATCTTTGGTGAAAATACCGATAAAGGTCGTGAAAAATTCAAAGAAGAAATTGAACAAACTCACGGTTTATTTAAAACCTTTGTTAGTAAGCAGCGTCCATCTCTTGATATTGATACTGTTGCTACAGGTGAGCACTGGTTTGCAACCCAAGCGTTTGATAAAGGCTTAGTTGACAAGATTGATACCAGTGATGATATTTTATTGAGCCAAGCTAAAGAGCGCCAAATCTTTAAAGTGAAATACCGTATTAAGAAAAATTTAAGTGACAAATTAGCTATTGGTTTAAGTTCGGGTGTAAGTAAAGCGGGTGTGAGTTTAATGTCTCGCTTAAAAGGCTTAAACCCTTAGGTTGTGCTAAATATAAAATTAAAATTAAAATAAAAAACCCGCTGTTCAAGCGGGTTTTTTACTTATAAATAGCCAGTAAATAATTACTTAATCGATTTATGATAGTCTTCTAAATCTTTAGCGGCATTTGGGTCGTTAAATACGTCTTCATCAAATTCCCCTTCAGATTTCGCAACTACACAAGTCACCATACAGTCACCAGTAACGTTGACAGCAGTACGTGTCATATCAAGTAAACGGTCTACACCAATAATGATAGCAATACCTTCTACAGGCAAGCCTACTTGGTTTAACACCATCGCTAACATAATAAGACCAACACCAGGCACACCAGCAGTACCTACAGATGCAAGTGTTGCGGTTAAAATAACCATTAAGTAATCTGAAATTGTTAAATCAACAGCAAATACTTGTGCAATGAATACGGTAGCAACACCTTGCATAATTGCTGTGCCGTCCATGTTAATGGTTGCACCTAAAGGCACGGTAAATGAGGCAACTGAATTATGTGCGCCTAATTTTTTGCTAGCAGTTTCTAGGGTAATAGGCATGGTTGCACTTGAGCTTGATGTGCTAAATGCAAATAGGCAGGCATTTTTCATTTTCTTTAAAAACGTAATAGGGTTAAGACCTGTAAACATTTTTAACAACACACTGTAGTTAACAATACCGTGGAAGAGTAGGGCAAAAACAACTACACCAAAGTACAATGCAAGGCTCTTTATTAGTTTTAAATCTATAGTAGTAAATAGTTTTGCCATTAAAAAGAAAACACCATAGGGTGCAATATTCATAAGCAAAGTAACTAGTTTTAGAATAACGGTATTTAAGTCTTCAAATACATTTGCTACTCGTTGACCTGCTTTACCACTAAGCGCCATCGCTACGCCAAATAATAATGCAAAAACAATAACCTGTAGCATATTACCGCTTGCCATTGCATCAATAGGGTTTGTCGGGAACATACTAATGATAACTTGTGCGAGAGTTGGCGCTTCTTTTGCACTGTAATTAGCATCTGAAGGTAGATTGATACCTTCTCCTGGATTTACCAATAACGCTAAGGTAATAGCAACGGTAATAGCGATTGCAGTAGTCGCTAAATAAAGCAAAATTGATTTACCACCTAAACGTCCTAATTTCTTGGGGTCGCTTAAGCTGCAAGTACCACAGACTAATGATACAAAAACCAGTGGTACCACAAGCATTTTCAAGCTTGCGATAAATATTTGACCACCAACATGGAAAATTCCATCAACGAAAAATGCTTTAATTGGTAAAGAGAATAACCCTAGTGGAATAAGGAAATCGTCTTCACCCGCTAAAATGGCTTGAAAGATAAAACCAACGATTACACCCAGTACCATACCTACCATGATACGAGATGTAAGGCTTAAAGATCGTACTTTTGACATACACCCAGTCTATTTTTTTATAAATTTTGCCATAGACTACCAGCATGAAGATTTTTATACAGAAAAATTCGATAAATAGTTAAAGAATTTCGTTGCCTTTAAAGGAAAAAAATTATGATCTTCGTTTAATTTTTAGGTTAATATTAGGTAAATATATAAATAATTTTAAAATAGCTAACTAGGGAGAGGTCAATGCCTTTATTGCGATGGCTAAGTATTATAGTTTTCAGCTCATTGTTAGTTGCCTGTGGCGGCGGTGGGTCATTAGAGAATGATAGTGGTTCACTTGGTGGTGGGGATGATGGTACAACCGATAACCCAAGTTTTGTCGTTGCTGTTCAAGGTTTCGTAAAGGACACAGATCAAGAATCGAGCTCAGTAACATCTGATACACCATTAACTATATTAGCTTCTCTGACCAGTAATGGTGATGCGGTTTCAAGTGAAGTTATAAGCTTTAGTTTAGATGGTGACATTGGCTTGCTTGATCCTGTTTCTGGAACTGCTCTGACTAATGCTGGTGGTGTCGCGTCAATTACACTAACTGCGGGTGATACTGCGGGTGCAGGGATTATTACTGCTACTTATGTTGTTGGTGATGAAACATTCAGTGATACCTTTGGCTTTACATCAGATGGCTCTGAAACAGATGACTCAAGTGTTAGTGGCAGTATTACTCTTGATGTGTCAATTTTAGACAGCACAGGCTCGCCATTTACAGTTGAAAACCCTGTTAGCAAAGATAATAAAGGGACAGTTACTGCAACCTTATTAGAAGAAGAACAGCCTTTACAGGGGCAGCTAATTTCTTTTACAACAAATTATACAGGCAAAATCACTCCTGTATTAGGCACTGCATTAACTAATGCAAATGGTGAAGCTTCAGTAACGTTAAGTAGTGGTGATTCTAAAGGGGCTGGTCAAGTAGTTGCTACATACACGGATGAAAGCGGTAACACAATCACTAAAATTGCAGGCTTTATTTCAAATGGTGATGATGCCCCTGTTGAAAGTGCCGAAGCGGAACTTGATATCAAGCTGTTACAAGGGTGCGCAACTAACTGGGAGGCTAATCGTAATACAACATCACTTGAAACAACTTACCTAGCTTCAGGGTGTAGCGTCGTAAATCAGTTTTCATCTGACGAACTCATCGACGTTATGGTAAAAGTGACTGATACAAGTTCGGGTGATGGTATCGACGGTATTATCGCTGAGCTTTCGACTGATCTTGGCGCTTTATTACCAGAATCAGGAAAAGCGCTTACTGACAACTTTGGTTTTGCAATTTTAAAACTACAACCTGGCGCAAATAGTGGTGCAGGTGAAGTATCTGTAACTGCTAAATCGGTGACTGCATCGAAAGCATTCGAAATTGCAACTGCTGAGTTAAGTGTAGAAATTTCAAATGGCTTATATAACAAGGTAGATGACGCCGGTAATGTAATTGATGACGAATTTGTGCCACTTGCAGCGGGTGCAACAACGGTTATTACAGTTAGTATTTATGATGCTGACGGTGAGCTGTTTGTAACGCCATTAGATGTTGAGTTTACATCTGGTTGCGTTGAATCTGACCTCGCTGTTATGGATGACACCGCAACGAGTATTAGCGGTATTGCAACTGCAACATATAGAAGTAACGGCTGTAACACAACACAAGGTGATACGGTCACAGCAACAGTCCTTACCGGGGGAACACCAAAAGTTGTTTCAGTGAATGTGCCAGTATCGGCCGCAGCTGTAAGTTCGATTGAGTTTGTTGAAGCTACCGAGAATGTAATTGCACTAAAAGGGACTGGTGGTGTATCTCGCAAAGAAATTAGTCAACTTACATTTAAGTTAACTGACGAAATTGGTAATACGGCAAAACAAAAGCGATTAGATTTTCGTTTGAGCTCGACTAATGGTGGCATTTCACTTTCTGAAGTAACTGATGCGACAGGTTATTCGCATGCAAGTGTCTCTACAGATTCAGAGGGCTTAGCAAGAATTCAAGTTAATTCAGGCTTTGTACCTCAAGCTGTTCGCGTACAAGCGTGCTACATACCAGATGAACTGATTCCTGAAAACCAAAACGATAATGTAACTTGTTGGAAAGAGCTTTATGACGAATGCCTTCTTGATGAATCTGAGCGAGATAACAATGTTTCATGTCCAACAGGTCAGCTTTCTTTAGTTTCATTAGATGAGCAAGTAACAACCGTATCTGATCTTGTTTCAATTAGTTCAGGTTTACCTGATGGTAATAGTTTTACGGCTGCCCCAACAAACTTTAATGTCGAAGCATTAAATTATAACGGTGATCTTGAGGAAATTAACGTTTATCTTGCAGATCATTTTAATAATCCTGTACCTGATGGCACATCTGTATATTTAACAACAGAAGGCGGTGCTATAGGAACAATTGATGGCACAGAGTTTAACCCTCAGCTTGAGTGTAATACAGTTGATGGACAATGTGTTGCCCAGTGGCGTTCGCAAAATCCAAAACCATTTACAGAAGCTAAGTGGGGTAACAGAATCAACAGCATTAATCCAAAAACTGATGCAATTAACTGTGATCTTTACTTTGGAGCCGCAGCGCCTTGTATGGCAGGTATTTTAAACGCTGCATTCAATGAAAATGGCGTACCGCTAGGAGGCCGTGCCACAGTACTTGTCACAGCAAAAGGTCAAGAGTCATTCATCGACATTAATGGTAACGGCCGTTTTGACACCAACGAATATTACAGTGGCTATGACCTGACAGAAGCATTTATCGATCATAATGAAAATGGTTTTTATGATGGTTTAGCAGCAATTTACGACCCAGTTACTGCATCAGTGACAAAGGCTGCTGAAAATTGTCAAGAAGGTGCTACTGATGATCCGTGTAGTCCAGAAAATACGAATGCCGGACACTTCGAAGAAAGCTGGGATATTGACCTTAATGGCATGCATACACTAGCGGATGGAAAATATAATGGTTTAGTATGTAAGTCAGAGGCAACAACGCCAACAGATGGTGATACTTTTGAAAGCCTATGTACTAAAGAATTAGTTGATATTCGAGATTCTTTTGAAATTATTATGTCTGGTAGTACTGCGTACAGTCGATTTGTAGTTACAAAAAATGAGCTGCGTAGCCGATTTGCTGATGCTCTTGCTGAAACAACTGAAGATGATCCTACAGTTTTCACAGATAATGCAATGCAACTTGCTAGGGATATTGAGGAATGTAATCCAATCCGACGTTTTCCTGCAGCTGATGTAAAAGGTGCGTTTGTTCTCGATTTAGAGGAAACAGCTGATACTAATTATTGTGATGTGAGAAATATAAACATTACAACTGCTGATTCTGGTACTGAATTAGCCGCATTAACTTTTGCAGTTTATTACTCTGATATTTTTAATAATCCAATGCCTGCAGGGACCAGTGTTTCAGTAACTGCAGATAATGGAGAATACAGCGGCACTGATGGCTTTGAGCTTCGAAATTCAGCTGCGACAGCAGCGTTTGGAGAAGTTTTATCAATAAGTCGAGAGTCAGAAAGAAATGGTAAAACTGAAGGCTTTTTAACTGTTGAATTTACAACTGGAAAAGGCAACATTTCAACTGCTCGAATTGCAATTACTGATGATGGCTAATAAGTAGTTATTTGTTTAAATTTAAAAAAATGCCAACCAGAAGGTTGGCATTTTTGTTGCTGTTCTATATATTCCCCTTGAAATTACCGCAAAACGCCACATTGACTAAATTAGCAACAAAAATTGTTTAATTATTCAGTCAATGAAGAAAAGTTTCGATTAAAAGCTTGTAACAATTGGTGTTTGTAGATATACCTATAAATATTCGTGCTCCAATGTTAAAAAATCATACTTATTTGTTTAATGTGATGGATATACATTTATAAGGGCAAAAAACTTTTAAAATATTCGGTCAGAAATAGGCAGCTATGGGCAAATCACTTGTAATTGTAGAGTCTCCAGCAAAGGCAAAAACAATTAATAAATACTTAGGTAACGATTTCATCGTAAAGTCCAGTGTTGGGCATGTGCGTGATCTACCAACTTCAGGTTCAGGCAAAACGAAAACTGCAGCGACGAAAACGCCTGCTGAAGTTCGAAAAATGTCACCAGAAGAAAAAGCTGCCTACAAAAAGCAACGCGATTATAAAAATCTTGTTGCCCGCATGGGTATTGATCCTGAAAAAGGCTGGGAGCCACATTACGAAGTCTTACCCGGCAAAGAGAAAGTTGTTCAAGAATTAAAAAAACTTGCTGAAAATGCAGATAAAATCTATCTCGCAACCGATTTGGATAGAGAAGGGGAAGCCATTGCATGGCACCTCGAACAGATTATTGGTGGCGAGCCTGAAAAATATAAGCGAGTTGTTTTTAACGAAATTACGAAAAATGCTATTCAACAGGCATTCGAAACACCGGGCGAACTAAACACTGATATGGTGTATGCGCAGCAAGCACGTCGTTTCCTTGACCGTGTTGTAGGTTTTATGGTGTCGCCGCTATTATGGGCAAAAGTTGCTCGTGGCTTATCAGCTGGTCGTGTTCAATCTGTCGCGGTGCGTCTACTCGTTGAACGCGAACGTGAGATTAAAGCATTCATTCCTGAAGAGTTTTGGGATGTCCACGCTGATGTAAAAAATACTGAAGCAGCTTTAAGGTTAGAAGTTACCAAACACGCTGACAAGCCTTTTAAGCCAGTTAATGAAGAGCAGGCGATGTCTGCCGTTAGTCAACTTGAAAAAGCTGACTACAAGGTCATTAGTGTTGAAGAAAAGCCAAGCAAGAGTAAACCGAGTGCACCATTTATTACTTCAACCATGCAACAGGCAGCAAGTACGCGCCTAGGTTATGGTGTTAAGAAGACGATGATGTTGGCTCAACGCTTGTATGAAGCTGGCCACATTACTTACATGCGTACCGACTCAACTAACTTATCGAAAGATGCCGTTGAAATGTGTCGTGATTACGTGACTGAGCAATTTGGTGAAAAGTATTTACCTAAAGCACCTATCAGCTATAGTTCTAAAGGCAATGCACAAGAGGCGCACGAAGCGATTCGTCCTTCGAGTGTCACTGTGTTATCTGGTCATTTAGATGGTGTTGAGGCCGATGCTAAAAAGTTATATGAACTAATTTGGCGTCAGTTTGTTGCTTGCCAAATGGTCCCTGCAGAATACGATTTAACAACTTTAACGGTTGGCGCGGGTGATTATCAATTAAAAGCAAAAGGCCGTGTGCTTCGCTTTGACGGTTGGACAAAAGTTCAGCCAGCTGTTCGTAAGAAAAACGAAGAAGATCAGTCACTGCCTGCAGTTAAAGAAGGTGATGTACTCACGCTTGTAGAGTTAGACCCTAAACAACATTTTACAAAGCCACCAGCACGCTATAGTGAAGCAAGCTTAGTTAAAGAATTAGAAAAGCGTGGTATCGGTCGTCCTTCTACGTATGCATCTATCATCTCAACAATTCAAGACCGTGGTTATGTGCGTGTTGAGAACCGTCGTTTCTTCGCTGAAAAAATGGGTGAGATTGTTACGGACCGGTTAGTTGAAAACTTCGAAGATCTAATGAACTTTGATTTTACCGCTAAGATGGAAGGTCGACTGGATGATATCGCAGAAGGTGAACGTGTCTGGACACAAGTACTAGATAAGTTTTATGCGGATTTTTCAACCCAGCTTGAAGTTGCCTCAGGTGATGAAGAGCACGGCGGTATGCGCCAAAATCTAATGGTTGAAACCGACATCGATTGTCCAACCTGTGGTCGCAAGATGGGTATCCGAACTGCATCAACCGGTGTGTTCTTAGGCTGTACGGGTTACAACTTGCCACCAAAAGAGCGTTGCACAACAACTATGAACTTGGTGCCAGGCGATGAAGCAATTGCTGCAGATGTTGAAGACGTCGAAACAGAATCACTGATGCAAATGAAGCGTTGTCCAATCTGTGAAACGGCAATGGATTCATACTTAATCGATGAAACACGTAAATTACATGTATGTGGTAACAACCCTGCTTGTAAAGGATATATCGTTGAGCAAGGTACCTTTAAAATTAAAGGTTACGACGGTCCCATTATCGAATGTGATAAATGTGGTTCAGATATGCAGTTAAAATCAGGTCGTTTTGGTAAGTACTTTGGCTGTAGTAATGAAGAGTGTAAAAATACTCGTAAATTACTTAAAAATGGTGAAGCTGCACCGCCGAAGGAAGATCCGGTTCATTTACCTGAGCTAGAGTGTGAAAAATCAGAAGCTTATTTTGTACTGCGTGATGGTGCATCGGGTATTTTCTTAGCTGCAAATACCTTCCCTAAATCACGTGAAACGCGTGCGCCTAAAGTTGAAGAGTTAAAACGCTTCAGAGACCGCATTTCTGAAAAGTTTTACTATCTTGCCGATGCGCCGGCACAAGACCCTGATGGCAATCCTTCAATTGTACGTTACAGCCGTAAAAATAAAGAGCAGTATGTAATGAGTGAAGTAGATGGCAAAGCCACAGGCTGGACTGCTCACTACCAAAATGGAAAATGGGTAGAAGAGAGTAAAAAGAAAGCGCTTAAGAAAAAAGCGGCGACTAAAAAGTAAGTTTACATCTATTTAGATCATAAAAAGGGATTGCAGTTGCAATCCTTTTTTTTGTGCTTTTATGACATTTGCTAATGTCGTTTTTTACCAATCTTTGCTTTTAATCAGTTGCTATTCTGTCTCCATTATTAAGATAGGAGATTTATAATGCAAACTCGTTTATCCCAACAGCAGGTATATTCACTTAACCCAGGACTTGTTGAACATTTAACTGGACTGAGCACACTACCAGAAGATTCAAAAATAACTAGTAGGATTGTAGATCTAGTAAGACTCAGAGTGTCGCAAATAAATGGCTGTGGATTTTGTCAGCATATGCACTCAGCAGAGTTAAGACGCCATGGAGAGCATCAGCAACGATTAGATGTATTGGCTGCTTGGCGTGAAGTTCCAGTGTTCTCAGAGGAAGAAGTTTCAGCATTAGCCTGGGCAGAAGCATTAACAAATGTCATTGATAAGCATGTTGAAGACAATGTGTACAACCAAGTGTCTTTAATATTTACTGAAAAAGATGTCGTGGCACTGACGGCAATTGTGTTAGAGATTAATAGTTGGAACCGTATCGTTAAAGCGTTTCACTTTATCCCTGAGTTAACGGAGTAGAGAATAATTATGAAGTTTACACTCGCACCTAGGGTTAATGCGTTGGTAAATATATTATCAGCATGCGCCTTTTTCTTTGGTAGTACCTTATTTTTACCTGCATTTATAGAATATGCCACATTGGGGGTGGTGTTATTCATGATAGGTTCGTCATTATTTTTATTAAGTGCATTCGCTGATTATTACAGCAATTAATAACAAAAAACCGGAGCGCACATCTTTGTGTCATTCCGGTTTTCCATATTCTAAGCTGGCGTAAAATTAGATTTGTACGTCTTTTACTTTTTTATAGCCTTCAGCTTCAAGCTCATCGTTCACACACTTTAATACGTATGGCTTTAATTCTTCGTTGCTGATGTCATCATCTTTTGCCCAGTTTAAACACATTTCGGTGTATTCTTTGATCATTTCAGCTGATGCTTCTGGTGCTTCATTAGCGATTGCATTCGTTGCTGACACGCTTAAAACAGGTGCCAAAATTAGTGCTAGCAATGCTTTTTTCATTTAATTATTCCTAATCAACAAAAGTAATTATTACCGGCTCAATTGCACAGTAATGGTGCGCAATGTGTATCTCACTTTGCTTGAGTGAATTTATAAACTAAATTTCAAAAAAAGATAACGAAATTTTTTTATCGTAAAGATAAGCAAAAAATAACCACTATTTTTACCTCTAAGGCTAGCAATGGTGAAGCTAATACACGTATTATCGCGCTAATTTTAAAAAGAAAAGTGAATTAAGTTATGTCTGAACAAGTGACTCATTCAAAAATAAAGAAAGTACCAAGCAAGCTAGAACACGTTGTTGAGAGTTTTATTTTTCGCTCGCGTTGGTTATTAGCGCCATTCTTTATTGGCTTATTAGTCGCTGTGGTATTACTGCTGCTAAAGTTCTTTAAATACTTATACAGTATGGCCTTAAATACGTTCACTGCGTCAAACCAAGAGCTTTTGGTGGGCATTTTGACCTTAGTTGACACTGCGCTACTAGCAGGGCTTTTGCTTATTATCATTTTCAGTGGTTACGAAAACTTTGTTTCAAAGTTAAATATAGAAAATCACGAAGATCGACCTGTTTGGATGGGTAAGGTTGGTTTCTCGGGTCTTAAGATGAAATTGATCAGTGCAATTGTTGCTATATCGGCTGTCGAGCTTTTAAAAGTGTTTATCAGCTCAAACAATCATTCCACAGATGAGTTACTCTGGAAGGTGTTAATTCATGTTACTTTTGTGGTGTCGGGGGTGTTATTTGCGCTAACGGATTACATAAATAGTAAAACCATGAACCATTAATAGCAATCTTCCATAAAAAAGCCCTGCAATAGCAGGGCTTGGTTTCTAACAACTGATTCTTAATTCAGGGTTGCGTAAAAGCAACCGAACCCGGGCAGAGTGACTGTATTATTGTTTAATTCAGCTGTGTGATGAGAGATCTCAGTATGCTGTGAAGACACAGAGTCAGAGATTGTCAGTTCACTACTTTGCGCAGCCAAGTTAAATGCACAAAGCATTTTAGTGTCGTTAAGCGTTCGATAAAAAGCAAGCACAGGCTCTTGCGTATCTATAAATTCAATATCGCCTTCTAAGAGAACGTTTTTATCTTTACGCCATGCCATAAATTCACGGTAGGCATTCAAAATCGAATCTTTATCTTGATCTTGCGTATTTACCGCAACTGATTTGTGCGCATCGCCCACAGGTAACCAAGGTTTTACTGATGAGAAGCCAGCTTGCTCTGCATCCGTTGCATCCCAAGGCATCGGTGTACGACAACCGTCACGGCCTTTAAAGTTTGGCCAGAATGTGATGCCATATGGGTCTTGTAGGTCTTCAAAAGCGACTTCAGCTTCACCTAGGCCAAGCTCTTCACCTTGGTACATACATACGCTGCCACGTAAAGAGGCTAGTAGGGCTGTTAGCATCTTACATTGTTGTGGCTCAATCGTATCGCCTTTACTCCAGCGACTAGCAACGCGTTCTACGTCGTGATTGCTAAAAGCCCAGCACGGCCAGCCTTCAGTCATGCGCTGCTCTAGGGTGCTTACAGTTGTACGAATATACTCAGCGCTATAGTCATTGGTAAGCAGCTCAAAGCTATAACCCATATGGAGTTTGTCACCACCTGATGTGTACTCAGCCATGGTTGCAAGTGAATCTTCAGATGAGATTTCGCCTAATGCAACTGTGCCAGGGTATTTGTTTAATAGGGCACGAATGTCTTGCATAAAACTCAGGTTCTCAGGTTGCGTATTATTGTAGTAGTGATACTGGAACGCATATGGGTTGTCTTCGCTAAAGCCACGGCCTTGACGCTTCTCTGGTGGCTTAGCAGGGTTATCCCGTAATTGAGCATCGTGATAGCAAAAGTTAATGGCATCTAAGCGGAAACCATCAACACCTTTCTTAAGCCAAAACTCAACATTGTCTAATACCGCTTTACGTACTTCAGGATTATGGAAGTTTAAATCTGGCTGCTCAGCAAAGAAGTTATGTAAGTAATATTGACCACGACGCGGTTCCCACTGCCATGCAGGGCCACCAAAAATAGATAACCAGTTATTTGGTTGTGTACCGTCCGGCTTTGCATCAGCCCATACATACCAATCAGCTTTGTCGTTAGTTTTATCTTCACGGCTATCAAGGAACCATTGATGTTGATCTGAGGTATGGCTCAATACCTGATCTATAATGATTTTAATATCACGTTGGTGCGCTTGTGCAATGAGTTCATCAAAATCATCAAGGTTACCAAACAATGGGTCGATATCACGGTAGTCACTGATGTCATAACCAAAGTCTTTCATTGGCGATTTAAAGAAAGGTGAAACCCAAATAGCATCAACACCTAGGCTTTTAATGTAATCAATGCGATCAATGATACCTTTGATATCACCAATGCCATCGCCATTGGTGTCTTGGAAACTGCGCGGGTAAACTTGATAAATAACCGCACCTTTATACCACTGCTTTTGAGCCATGTTTTTCTCCATCGTGACACTCAGTGTATGTAAACTGTTAGGCAACCGTTAATGCAATATGTTGCCGGAATGTCAAAAGCATACGTGAAGGGTGAGATACTGTAAAAACTCTGCATACGTATGCACGCCAAATTCATCTATGTGCTCAGTAAAATTCATTAACTTGATTTAAAAGTAAACAACTCGAATATCAATTAATAAAACTTACCAATTAGATATTCCTTCTCTTATCAACAAATGAAAACTCCAGCTTGGTGCATAAAATAGCTGGATTACACCAGAATGGTGCGCCACCACAATTGGTAAGACCAATTATCATTGGTGCAGGTCTGTTCCTATTATAATTGCGCCATGTCGCTATTTAAGCGAGATAAATAGCTTAGTATCCATTTCTGTAACCAAATTAGGTTCTTAAATATAGCAAAAATGTTTCATTACTATTAACTCAGACGTAAAAATCATTAAACACTTTAAATTCAGTGGCTTGAAGGTTGGTTTTGTAAAAATGTTGTTAATTTTTGTAAGGGTGAGCTACGCTGAATACGTATGCATAAATTTGTTAAGAAAATAATCAGAGCGTTAATATTCAATTCGACAACAAAATCAGTCAGCGAATTTCAGCTATTATGTTAATGAATAACTGCAACACGTTGGCATTACAATTTGGGTAATGGGAAAACATCATGTCTATGTTCAAACCAAGTATATTAACTCTGGCTTTAACAGCCGCAGGTTTAAATAGCTTTGTAGCGTATGCTGCAGAAGAAGACCAAAAAGCGAAAAACGATAACGTTGAAGTTATCGAAGTTAAAGGTTTTCGTGGCAGTGTTGTAGAATCTATTAATACTAAACGCTTCACTCCTGAAGTTGTTGAGTCAATCTCTGCAGAAGATATCGGTAAATTACCTGATTCATCAATTGCAGAATCAATCGCACGCCTTCCTGGTTTAACAGCACAACGCCTAGACGGTCGAGCTAGCCGTGTAAGTGTTCGTGGTTTCAGTGAAAACGAAAGTGCAACGACATTCAACGGTCGTGAGCAAGTATCAATCGGTGACAACCGTGGTGTAGAATTTGACCTTTATCCATCAGAAATTATGAGTGGCGTAACGGTATACAAAACACCAAGTGCAGGTATTGAAGCTGAAGGTATTGCTGGTGTAATCGACATGCAAACTGTGAAACCTTTAAGTAAAGGTGAACAAGTTATCATGTTCAACGGTCAATATGAGCAAACAGGTTTTGATAAATTAAATCCAGACGGTGACGACCAAGGTTTCCGCGGTACGTTCTCATACATTGACCAATTTGCTGATGACACAATCGGTGTTGCATTTGCATACAACACGATGAGCTCACCAAACCAAGAAAAACGTTGGAACTCGTGGGGTTATCCTGAGTTTACGGGTGAAGATGGCAATACATACTCAATTTTAGGTGGTGCTAAGCCATTTGTACGTTCATCGACTCTTGAGCGTGATACAGCAATGCTTGTAATTGAAGCTGCGCCGACTGATCGCTTAAACATGACATTTGATGCCTTATATGTAGATTTCTCAGATGAAAAAATCCTACGTGGTATAGAAGTTCCATTCGCATGGGGCCAAGGTTCAATCGACCCAAGTTCAGCAGTTGTTGACGCTGACACTGGTTTCATTACTAGTGCAGTAACAGAAGGCCAACGTGTTGTTGTTCGTAATGACTACGAAGAGCGTAATGCTGAGCTCACTCAGTTTGGTTTTAATGCAAAATATGACATTAGCGATGATTGGTCAGTAGAATTTGACGTAAGCCGTTCTGAAGTTGAACGTCAAATTTGGAGTATCGAAAGCTACTCAGGTACAGGTCGTGGTGACGCAAATGGTGTTGCTGATACAATCGGCTATGAGTTTGACGGTGGTAACACTGGCGCGCAATTTAGTCATAACCTTGATTACAGTGATTATGACTTAATTCAACTTGGTGGCCCATTATCTTGGGGTGCAAGTGCTGCACTTAATGACAAGTATGGTTTAACAGGTACTGAGTATCAAAATACAGCGCAAGATGGCTTTATTAATGCGCCAGAAATTAATGATGAACTAAGCACATTAAAACTTGCTGCAAGCAAAGTACTTGATAATGCTTACATCAGCCGAGTGTCATTTGGTATGTCATACCGTGACCGTGAAAAGAGTAAGTTGTCGGAAGGTTACTTCATGACATTAAAAGACTTCTCTTTATCGAACCCTGGCATGGTATCAATCCCGGAGCAATACCGCTTAGGTACAGCGAGTCTTGATTTCATCGGCATGGGTAACATGGTTGCTTATGATACCAATGGTTTAGTAAATGATGGTTATTATAACCTTCTTCAAGAAAGCCTTACTGATTCAAAGCACAAAACACAATCTTGGACTGTACAAGAAGAAGTAACAGCATTCTTTGCTCAAGCTGATATCAATGCTGAGCTGGGTTCAATCCCTGTAACAGGTAATATTGGTGTTCGTTATGTGAAAACTGAACAGTCTTCACAGGGTTTTGCTGCAAACACTGTTGATGGTTTAGTTGTTGTATCAGAGACCGATGTAAGCCATGACTACAGCCACTTCTTACCAAGCATCAATTTATCGTTTGCAATTGATGAAGAGCAAACTGTACGCTTCGGCGCAGCGAAAACGATTTCTCGTGCTCGCTTAGACGAAATGAACTCATCAGTTAATGCATCTTATAATCAACAACCAGATGAAAACGGTAACTACTGGAGTGTATCTGGTGGTAACCCAGAGCTTGAGCCTAAAGAAGCAACTGGTTTTGATTTAAGCTACGAAAATTACTTCCATGAAGAAGGTTATTTCGCTGCAGCTGTATTCTACAAAGATATCACTCAGTGGATTTTCGATGGTACTTATGAAATTGATATGAGTGGTGTAGCTGACCCGTCTACTGGTGAAATCCCTGCGACTTCAACTGGTACTGGTTCTGGTAAAGTAAATGGTGGTTCTGGTGACCTTTGGGGTTATGAGCTTTCATTAACACTACCGTTCACAATGTTCAGCGAATCTTTAGACGGTTTTGGCCTAATCGCAAGCCATACAGGTGTTGAGCAAGACTTAACTGACCAAAATGGTAACGACTATGAGCTACCTGGCCTATCTGATCAAATCGATAGCTTAACAGTTTACTTTGAGCGTAATGGTTTCCAAGCGCGTACCAGCATGCGTAAGCGTAGCGACTTTAAAGGTGACGTATACGGTTTAGGTTTTGCTACTACACAAGTTGATATTAAAGGCGAAACAATTTGGGATGCTCAAATTGGTTATGACTTCAGCGAAGGTGGTGTAGAGAGCCTTGACGGTTTATCTGTCACTTTCCAAGTGCAAAACATCACTGAAGAGCCGTTTACATCACTACAAGGTGATAACTCACTTCAAGTACGTGATTACCAAGACTACGGTCGTACATTCCTGTTAGGCTTCAGCTATAAGCTGTAATTAGCTAAAACAGCGATAGAAAATTGCCCTTGTGATTTGTTTTACAAGGGCTTTTTTATATCAGTGAGCTACACTCAATGAATTGAATTTGGCGTTTGGTGTACTATGGAATCAAAAAAAATTACAAAGGTAGTGATTGCCGGTGGTGGTACCGCTGGTTGGATAACCGCTGCGTTACTTAATAAAGTACTTGGGAAAGTGCTTGATATCACGCTTATTGAATCAGCAGAAATTGGCACTGTTGGTGTAGGCGAAGCGAGCATTCCACCTATCTTGCATCTAAATGGTGCGCTTGGCATTTCTGAAAAAGAATTTATAAAGGCCACTGGCGCAACGATTAAACTAGGTATCGAGTTTGAAAATTGGCGCAGCCAAGGCCATAGCTATATGCATGCCTTTGGTGAGATAGGTAAAGACTTTCCGTTTTGTGAGTTTTATCATTTTTGGCTAAAAGCAAATCAAACACAAAACGCGCCTGATTTTTGGGATTTCTCACTTAATTACCAAGCTGCAAAAGCACATAAATTTTCCCACCTTAGTCATATTCCTAATACCCAATTAGCAGGCTTACATTATGCTTATCACTTTGATGCCACACGATATGGCGAGTTCTTAAAAGAATTAGCGCAATCACGGGGCGTAAAACGTATCGAAGGCAAAATTGAATCGATTAATCAATGCCATCAAAGCGGATATATTTCTTCTTTGCTGATGCAAAATGGCAAGCAAATAGATGGCGACTTATTTATTGATTGCACAGGCCTGCGTGCCTTATTGATAGAAGAAACACTCAATACAGGTTTTGAAGATTGGTCACACTGGCTACCTTGTGATAGTGCTGTTGCAGTGCAAAGTGAATCCGCTACGGATGCAATTCCTTATACACGGTCAATTGCAAAAGACTCTGGTTGGCAATGGCAAATTCCATTACAGCATCGTGTAGGAAACGGCCTTGTATATTCGTCTCGTTTCTTATCTGATGAATCAGCTAAACAACAGCTTCTGGACAACTTACCAGCTAAGCCATTGACAGAGCCACGTATTATTAAATTTAAAACAGGGCGTCGTTTAAAGCAGTGGCATAAAAATGTGGTATCGGTTGGCTTATCGAGTGGTTTTTTAGAGCCTTTAGAATCGACCAGTATTCATTTAATTCAAAGTGCAGCCATTCGTTTAATTAAGTTTTTTCCTCATCAAGGTATTAAGCAAAGCTTAGTTGATGAATTTAATAAACAAAGTAAAACAGAATTTGAGCGAATTCGTGACTTTATTATCCTTCATTACAAGCTAACTGAACGTGATGACACTGCATTTTGGCGTTTTTGCAAAGGCATGGATATTCCAAGCAGTCTTAAAAATAAAATTGAGCTATTTAAATCCAGCGGCAAGCTCGTAAGAGAAGACGAAGAGCTATTTGCTGAAGTTGCTTGGCAGCAAGTCATGATAGGGCAAGGTCTTATTGCAGACGATCATCATCCATTAACTGATGCCTTATCTGATGAGCAGTTAAATGAGTTATTTAGTAATTTAAAAACGTTGATTAATAACACCGTAGAGCAGCTACCGAGTCACAGTCAATTTTTAGAAAAAGTACAAAATTAATTATGAAAAAAACACAGACATTTTTAGCGTTAACGACCGCATTTACTATTTTTAACTCGACAGCGAGTTTTGCACTTACCGCTTCACCAGAAAATTGGTGGGTTGGAATGCAAAACGATTCTTTGCAAGTAATGCTTTACGATAACAATATTGCTAACAAAGCGTGGCAAATGATGCCTTACAAGGGCGTTGAGTTTAAAGGGGTGACAACAACAAATAACCCTAACTACGCTTTTTTAGATTTAAACATCAGCGATAATACAAAGCCGGGAAAACTGACTTTTAAAGCTGAAGATGGCACAACGTTTACTTACCCATTAAATGCTCGAGATAAGCAAAGTGCCAACCGCGATGGCTTTACAAACAAAGATACGCTGTATTTAATCAATCCTGATCGCTTTGTAAATGGTGACCCAAGTAACGACAGCGTTGCAGGTATGCAGGAGGCTGCAAATCCGAGCTTCAAAGGAGGTCGTCATGGCGGTGATATTCAAGGTGTTATTAATAGCTTAGATTATCTTGAGGACTTAGGTGTAACGCAACTTTGGTTAACACCTGTGCTTGAAAATGACATGCCAAGTTATTCTTATCATGGTTATGCTATTACTGACTTCTACAAGGTTGATCCGCGTATGGGCAGTAATGCGCTTTATAAAACCTTATCAGCAGAAGCGAAAGAGCATGGTATCGGCTTAGTGATGGACATGGTACTTAACCACTTTGGTTCATCGCATCAGTGGATGACTGACATGCCAACAGTAGATTGGGTTAACTTTGATGGCAAGTTTGAAAACGGTAAAAATGCCACAAGCCACGCCAGACAAACAATTCAAGACCCTCATGCCAGCCAATACGATAAACGTCAATTTAATGATGGGTGGTTTGTTGAGTCGATGCCTGATTTAAATCAGCGCCAGCCGTTACTCTCAACTTATTTGATTCAAAATGCCATTTGGTGGATTGAATACGCCAACTTAAGCGGCATTCGTGTTGATACCTATTCATACTCAGATAAAGCGTTTTTAGCCGATTGGACTAAAGCGATTATGACCGAGTATCCAAACTTTAATATTGTTGGCGAAGAGTGGACAACCAACCCGGCAATTGCATCTTATTGGCAGCGCGGCAAAGTCAATCAAGATGGATATACCTCTGATTTACCAAGTGTGATGGACTTTTCATTACAAGAAGCATTAATCCAAGCACTTAACGAAGAAGAAAGCTGGAATACAGGTTGGATAAAAGTATATCAATCGCTGGCGAATGACTTTTTATATGCTGATACAGATAACATTTTAGTGTTTGCTGATAACCATGACATGAGCCGTGTTTACACTGAGCTTGGTCAAGACCTCGCAAAAACTAAATTAGCCATGACGCTGCTGTTAACAACTCGCGGTATTCCACAAATCTATTACGGTACAGAGCTTTTGCTTGATAACACGCCAAGTAATGACCACGGTGATATTCGCATTGACTTCCCTGGTGGGTTTACGGGTCAAAAAACAAATGCATTCACAGGCAAAGGCCTTTCAACTGATCAGCAAGAGATGTTAAGTACCATTAAAAAACTGCTTAAGCTGCGCCAAGAAAAACCAGCGCTAAGTGAAGGTCGTTTAATGCATTTTTCACCAAAGCAAGGCGTTTACAGCTATGTGAGAGAGCAAAATGGCCAAACTGTATTGGTCGTTCTTAACAAAAACCAACAAGCTATTGATTGGGATTTAAGCTACATGCAAGAAGTGCTGAAAGGCAATAATAAAGGACGAGATTTAATCAGCAAAAAACGCGTTGAACTTGCAGCGCCAATCCGCTTAAAAGCTATGCAAGCACGCTTAATCGAGCTTGAATAATTGCAACTAATAGGCTGAATACGTATGCATTTACTGTCCGTATGCAGCCCTTAACATTAGTATTAACTGATATTTACAGAAAAATGAAGTAATGATGACAACATACAAACTAACTGCGTTAGTAGTGGCTTCGGTTTTAGGTTTAACTGCCTGTGGTAACGATGCGCCAGTACAGCAGAACACGCAAAAGCAGCAATCAGAATCGAGCCAAGCAGCTATCTCTAAGCCTGTGGTTTATCAAGTATTCACTCGATTATTTGGTAATACAAATACCACCAATAAACCGTGGGGTACATTAGAAGAAAATGGAGTAGGTAAATTCGCTGATTTTAATGATGCTGCATTACAAGGCATTAAAGAGCTAGGTACAACACATGTTTGGTACACAGGTGTACCGCGTCATGCTTTAGTAACTGACTATACCGAATACGGTTTGTCACAAGATGACCCTGATGTTGTAAAAGGCCGTGCAGGCTCACCTTATGCAGTGAAAGACTATTACGATGTTAATCCTGATTTAGCAATTAACCCTGAGCGCCGCTTAGAAGAGTTCGAAGAGCTAATCAATCGTACTCATGAGCACGGTATGAAAGTTGTTATTGATATTGTGCCAAACCATGTAGCGCGTAACTATGAGTCGGTCGCAAAGCCTGAAGGTGTTAAAGATTTTGGTGCTGAAGATGACACGACGAAAACTTATGCTCGCGATAATAACTTTTACTATGTAACAGGGCAGTCATTTCAAGTTCCTACCAGCGATAGCTACCAAGTGTTAGGTGGTAACCCGCATCCTCTAGCAGATAATCAGTTTGCTGAAACACCAGCAAAATGGACGGGTAATGGGGCACGTGCAGCTAAACCTGACATCAATGATTGGTACGAAACAGTTAAAATTAATTACGGCGTGAAACCAGATGGCAGCTACGATTTCCCGACGCTACCTGCTGATTACGCTGATAAAGATTACCGTGCGCACTACGCATTTTGGCAAGATAAAGAGCTACCAAATAGCTGGTATAAATTCCGCGATATCGCGCTTTATTGGTTAGATAAAGGTGTCGATGGTTTTCGTTATGATATGGCAGAGATGGTGCCTGTTGAGTTCTGGAGCTTTTTAAATTCATCAATCAAGATGCAAAAAAGCGATGCCTTTATTTTGGCTGAGGTTTATAACCCAACGCTTTACCGCCCATATATCCAGCAAGGTAAGATGGATTACCTTTACGACAAAGTCGGTTTTTACGACACAGTTAAAGCTGTGATGCAAGGCAAGCAATCAGCGGATACTATTTTCGATATCCAAAGCCAAGTGGCTGATATTGAAGAGCACATGCTGCACTTTTTAGAAAACCATGATGAGCAACGTATTGCTAGCCCTGATTTCGCGGGCAGCAGTGAAAAAGGTAAGCCGGCTATGGTGGTTTCTACACTAATGTCGCGTTCGCCAACATTACTTTATTTTGGTCAAGCTGTCGGTGAAGATGGCTCTGAAGATGGTGGCTTTGGCGACCCAACCCGCACAAGTATCTTCGATTACATGGGTGTACCTGCGCATCAAGCGTGGATGAATAATGGTAAATTCGATGGTGGTGCGCTTTCAAAGCAGCAAGCTGATCTTCGCGCTTACTACACTAAGTTAATGTCGTTAAACACGCTTCCTGCCATTGTTGGTGGTGACATGCAAGCGGTTGAATTGACGGGTTCAGAGCAAGTCATTGCTTTTACGCGTAAGCTTGGCCAACAACTGGTGCTTGTAGTAAGTAACTTTTCAGAGAACCCACAAAATGTTGAGCTTAACCTTAACCAAGCGTTGTTACCTAAGCTTAACCGCAGTGATTTAACGTTAACTGATAACCTAGAAAATCATGCCGACATTGTGATTTCTGAGGCAACAACGAATGGGCCAATTCAATTACAAATGAATGGTTTAAGCAGTGCAGTATTTACTCTAAAGGCTGATTATGAATAATAACAAACCAACGCTAAGCTTTTGGCAAATATGGAATATGTGTTTTGGATTCTTAGGGATCCAATTTGGCTTTGCATTACAAAACGGTAATGTGAGCCGTATATTTCAAACCTTAGGTGCCAATGTTGATGACATTCCAATCCTTTGGGTTGCAGCGCCGCTTACAGGTCTTATTGTACAACCGATCATCGGTTATTGGAGCGATAAAACTTGGAATAAGTTAGGTCGCCGTCGTCCGTTCTTTTTTTATGGGGCTATTCTAACAACGTTATCGTTATTCATTATGCCTAACTCACCAAGCCTTTGGATTGCAGCGGGTATGCTATGGATCATGGATGCGTCAATTAACGTGACCATGGAGCCATTCCGTGCACTTGTTAGTGATAACCTGCCTAAAAAGCAACGTGCAACTGGTTATGCAATGCAAAGCTTCTTCATTGGTATCGGTGCGGTTGTCGCGTCGGCATTACCTTGGATGATGACTAACTGGTTCGATATTGCCAATACAGCACCAGCTGGACAAATCCCAGATTCTGTAAAATTTTCGTTTTATTTTGGTGCAGTAGTTTTAATTATTGCAGTGTTTTGGACTGTGTTTACCACTAAAGAATATTCCCCAGAAGAGCTAGAAAGTTTTCATGAGCAAGAGCAAAGCAATGACTCGAGCGATGTTCAAAGCGATGTGAATTTTAACAAAGGGGCTGCAATTTTTACGGTTCTTGGCCTTGTCGTTCTTGGAATTGTTACAGGTCTATCTCTTGAAAAAGAGCTTTATTTGCTTGCTGGTGGTTTGATTAGTTTTGGTGTTATTCAATTTATAGCCGGTGCTCTAAAAGCTAAAAATGCAACCAGTGGTGGCTTTTATCAAGTTGTAAATGATGTATTCACTATGCCAGAAACAATGAAGCAATTAGCTTGGGTACAATTTTTTAGCTGGTTCTCATTGTTTGCAATGTGGATTTATACCACCTCGGCGGTAACAAGTTTCCACTATGGCAGCAGTGATACAAGCTCACTTGCATACAACAATGGTGCGGATTGGGTTGGTGTGTTATTTGCCGCTTACAATGGCTTTGCTGCCATTGCAGCACTGTGTATTCCGATTGTCGTTAAAAAAGTGGGACTAAAAATGGCCCATGCTATCAACCTAGTGTTAGGTGCATTAGGGCTGGTCAGCTTTATTGTTATTAAAGATCCAAGTTTACTGATCTGGCCAATGATTGGGGTCGGTTTTGCTTGGGCGTCAATTCTCTCTTTACCATACGCAATGTTAAGTACCTCAGTACCAAGTAAGAAAATGGGTGTGTACATGGGTATCTTTAACTTCTTTATTGTTATCCCGCAGCTTTTAGCGGCAAGCGTATTAGGCCTAATTTTACGCCACCTTTTTGATAATCAACCGATTTATGCGTTAGTGCTAGGTGCAGTGTCATTCGTACTAGCAGCGGTCGCCGTACTGCGCGTTAAGCAACAATAATAAGGACACACAATGAAAAAATTTAATCTAATTACAGCAAGCTTTTTAGCATTAGGTTTAACAGCTTGTAGTTCAGAACAATCAGCAAATATAGCGGTAGACCAAGTTTCTGCACCGGGTGCACCGGGTGTTGAGCCTTTTTGGGCATACTCTGGTAAAACAGGTATTGGTACCTCTTATGAGCAATACCAAGACGGTCACTATAGCGACGCAGCTGCTACCGGCAAAGTATCAAAAGTTTGGTTTTCAATTGCTAAAGGCATGATCACAGAAACCATGTTTGGTTTAATTCACCAAGCACAAATCAAAGATATGCAATTTGTTGTCGTTGGTAAAGATTTTACCGTAACAGAGAACGATGATCTGGATGTAAGCATTGATTATTTATATAAAGATGACGCAGGTCGCCCATTATCGCTTGCGTACAAAGTAGTAAGTAAAGACAAGCAAGGTCGTTTCACCCTAGAAAAACATATCTTTACAGATCCTAACGGGCAAACACTGTTTGTTCGTAGTGTATTTAATACAGACCTTGAAGATGTGAAAGCCTACGTTAATGTGAACCCTTATATCGATAACAATGGCTTAGATGATTTTGCAAAAGTGACTGACAAGGGTCTAGTTGCTTGGCAAGATGATAACTTTTTATCTTTACAAGCCGCTCAACCATTCAAACAAGCAAGCGTTGGCTTTACGGGTGTAAGTGATGGCTTAAAAGAAATGAGAGCATCGCAATCATTACCAACTACTTACCAAAATACCGGTGATAAGTCGGGTAATGTAAGCTTACTTGCAGAGCTGGGCGAAGTATCAAAAAACACCACCTTTGATTTAGCTTTAAGCTTTGGTAAATCTGAAGCTGCAAGCCTAAAAGAAGGTCAAGCAAGTTTAAACCAAGGCTATCAAAAAGTGCTTGCTGCATATAACGGTGAAGGTGCTGCCATTGGTTGGCAAGACTACTTAACAAGCCTTGAACCTTTGAGCACATTAACTAACAGCACTACTGATAATGGTAAGCTGCTCTATACCAGTGCTATGGTGTTAAAAGCGCAAGAAGATAAAACTCATGCAGGTGCTTTAATTGCGTCACTTTCTAACCCTTGGGGTGAAACGGTTTCGGCTAAAACAGGTTCTACCGGTTATAAAGCGGTTTGGGTTCGTGATTTCTATCAAGTTGCAATGGCATTTATGGCCATGGGTGATGCACGTACTGCTAAAACGGCGTTTGAGTATCTAGAAAAAGTACAAGTAACAGATAACACACCAGGCAATGGTGGTGACACTGGCTGGTTCTTACAAAAGACACATGTTGATGGTGAACTTGAGTGGGTAGGTGTACAGCTTGACCAAACAGCAATGCCAATTATGTTAGCTTGGAAACTTCATCAAGCAGGCGTACTTAGCGATCAAGAGCTGACAGATTGGTATGGAAAAATGTTAAAACCAGCTGCTGATTTCTTGGTTGATGGTGGCCTTGCCAAAATTCTTTGGAACGACACGCAAATTACACCTCCAGCAACGCAACAAGAGCGCTGGGAAGAACAAAATGGTTTTTCCCCATCAACAACAGCTGCGGTTGTTGCAGGTCTAGTGACAGCTGCTGATATTGCTAAAAAAGCAGGTGACACTAAAAATGCAGAGCGTTACCTAGCAACGGCTAAAACCTACAACAGTGAAATTGAAAGCACGATGTTTACGACTCAAGGTAACCTTAAGTCTGAAAACAGCGATGGTGAATATTTCATTCGTATCGGTCAAGACAAAGATCCAAACTCATCAACTAAACTTAACGCCAATAACGGTCGTGAAGGCTTTGACAAAAAGCAAATCCTTGATGGTGGTTTCTTAGAGCTTGTACGCTATGGTGTACGTGATGCACTTGCTCCGAGCATTGTAAAAACATTACCAGAGTATGATGACGAAACTTTAGTTGATAACCTTCAAGTACGCTATACCTTTAACTTTGCTGATGGTTCGGGCTCATTCCCAGGCTACCGCCGCTATGGTAACGATGGTTACGGTGAAGACCAAATGACAGGTAACAACTACGCTGAAGGTGGTAACAACACCCCTGGTCAACGTGGGCGTGTATGGCCGTTTTTCACAGGTGAGCGTGGTCACTATGAAATCGCTGCGGCAAACGCAACCAATAGCCTAGATGCAATGAAGCAACAAGCGATTAAAGACACCTACGTAAAAGGAATGGAAGCTTTTGCCAATGAAGGCATGATGTTACCTGAACAAGTTTGGGATGGCATAGGTAACAATAAAGCTGGTTATCAGCTAGGTGAGGGCACAAACTCGGCAACACCGCTTGCTTGGACTCACGCTGAATACATCAAGTTACTTCGTTCAGTGAGCGATAAACAAGTATGGGATCATTACCCAGTTGTTGAAGATGCATTGAAGTAAGTTTTACTAACGCATTGACACAAAAGCCACAGCACTTGCTGTGGCTTTTGTTTTTAAAGTTGCCTGCCTCTAAGTAGCGAACAAATCACTGCGTTGTTAATGATGGAAGCTATAAAAGAATTGCTTATCCAAATGATGATGTACCTGTTACTATTGGCATGTGTCCTGATGTCATAATTCGCAGTTATAGGACACTTGGAATCGATTTACAAGTAAGCGTTAATGAAGGTATGCGTGATAACTTTACTTTATATCCATCAAGAAGAATATGAGGTCTAACAAAGTCGGATTCAAATATTGATCACCTTCGTGTCCCTTACTTACAGCATTTCTTTCAACGACATGTGCAGAGCCTGACTTTAAGTGAAGACGTTAGTAATTATAAAAGGAGAGATATTGTAACTTGGATACTATCTGGCAACTTACCCCATGTTGGAATAGTGACAGCTGAACTATAAGGAGTTACAACAAGGCCACTCATAGTAACGATATGGCCTAATCACTAAGATATGTTACTTAATTACAAAATGACAGGACATTAACGTTATAAACCTAAAACCCTAGCATTTGCATTGGGCTTCAATTACTTACCATTTTAATATACATTTAAGTTATCTTTGAACCTGTACTAGGTAAACCTGAATTTAGCATAAAAAGGAATTAATATGAAAACTGCTAGATGGTTCGTTGCCAGCTTTTTACTGCTCTTTACGACGACTGTTTTTGCTTCAAAGGAAGTTGTGATTGAGAAGTCTGATAAATTTACTGCACTGTCAAAAGGCTTTAAGGTAAGTGTTAGAACTGGCCCTACAAAAAACGCTAAAATTTATGACTTTTCGACAAAGAAAATAACCATCGCTGATGAGCATGGTGCACCTTTTCAACGTTACTATTTGCAACTTGTCAAAGCCAATAAAGAGTGGGCTAAAGAAATAGTTATGTTTGACGACAAAACGAATGTAATTGACTTAAATGCACTACTTTTTGGTCAATTGATAGATACTTCGGAATTGAAAAAATTAGACTCTGCGCATGCTTTTTCTTTCTATAATCGCCTTGAACGTATTCTCTCGGAAGAATATGGCACATTTGAACAGGTGTACAGAGATGGTCTTGCTGACTATCTAAGTTATATGTCGATAGAGGCCGGTTTTGATAATTACATAGCGAGAACAGGTATAGCGGGTGATAAACTCATACAAGCACTTAAAAAAGTAAATATGCCGCCTTTGGTTGAACACCAACAATTAATTACTGAGTTTATTAAAGCTGTAAATCAAAAAGACAAAACGTGGTTGTTGGCCCAACAACAACCTAATTCCTCACAAAGAGCCTCAGGGATTTATGCGCGCGGTTTAAACGTACTTTTTGAGTACTTTGACAGAATCGGTAACCCTACAAAGTTTAATATTATACGAGAAACGCAAGGCCGTTCTTTTGACCTTAATTCGAATAAATACTTTATTATTGAATTGCTTGAACATAAAGGCCAACGAGAAAAAGTAGAGATGGAGTTTATGTTTGTAGACACTTATGGTGGCCGCTTTATTGCTGAGTATGATATTACGGGCGTGCATTTTCGCTAAGTTAACATTTAAGTGTCGCGAAAAAGTAAAGCCGCACGTTGTGAAAACGTGCGGCTCGGATATTCCTTGGTTACAGCCCCGCTTTTTTCGCGCGAGCAGCGTGTAGCTTTTTGTAACTTTCGATTAAACGAAGGTGCCTATCTAAACCTTCAAGCTTCATGCTGGTTTCTGTTAAGCCATAAAACATCACATCGCCATTAATTGAGCCAACTACAGCATCCATGGTTTCTTGACCAAACATACGAGTGAAGCTGTGAATGTAATCTTCAATCTCAAGGTCATCGCTTAGTGCTACTTCTAACGTTGCGTGCATTGCCTGGTAGAATAGGCCACGTTCAACAATGGTATTGTCATTATATTGTAAGAAAGCTTCAACCAGCTCCATTGCCGCTTCTAAATCACCGAGTGCTAAATAAATAAGCAGTTTTAGCTCAAGAATCGTTAACTGACCCCACACTGTGTTTTCATCAAACTCAATGCCGATTAAGGTGATGATATCAATGTAGTTATCTAGTTCACTTTGTTCTAGGCGTTCAACTAAATCGGCAAGTTGATTTTCTGATAAACGGTGTAGGTTTAAGATATCTTCGCGGAAGTTCAGTGCTTTATTGGTATTGTCCCAGATTAAGTCTTCTACAGGATAAACTTCTGAGTAATCGGGCACCAAAATGCGGCAAGCAGTACCAAGGTCTGAGAACTCAGCAATGTAAGCTTCTTTACCTAAGCTTTCTAAAATTCCGAATAAGCTCGCTGTTTCTTCCTCATTGCTGCCAGAGAAATCCCATTCAACAAAATCATAATCGTGTTTAGCGCTGAAGAAACGCCATGAGATCACGCCCGTTGAGTCAATAAAGTGCTCTACAAAGTTTTCAGGCTCAGAAACCGCCATGCTATTGAACGTTGGCTTAGGTACATCGTTTAAGCCTTCAAAGCTTCTGCCTTGTAATAACTCAGTTAAACTGCGCTCTAACGCAACTTCAAAGCTTGGGTGCGCACCAAAAGAGGCAAATACCCCTCCTGTTTTAGGGTTCATGAGTGTTACGCACATCACTGGGAACTGACCACCTAGCGAGGCATCTTTTACTACAACAGGGAAACCTTGTTCTTCAAGACCATTAATACCCGCAACAATACCTGGATATTTATTTAATACTTCCTGTGGTACGTCTGGTAAAACAATTTCTTGTTCAATGATTTGACGCTTAACGGCACGCTCGAAAATTTCAGATAAACATTGTACTTTTGCCTCGGCAAAATTGTTACCTGCGCTCATACCATTACTTAAGAATAAGTTTTCGATCAGGTTTGAAGGAAAGTAAACCGTTTCACCGTCTGAATGGCGAACATAAGGAATAGAGCAAATACCACGTTCTTTATTACCAGAGTTGGTATCGATTAGGTGTGAGCCACAAAGTTCACCATCTGGATTATAAATTTCACGGGTGTAATTATCTAAAATACCCTCTGGTAGCGAGTCATCGTCAGTTAGTGCAAACCACTTTTCATTTGGGTAATGAACAAACTCGCTATTGGCAATGTCTTCGCCTAAGAACTGGTCGTTATAGAAGAAGTTACAGTTTAAGCGCTCAATAAACTCACCTAAAGCTGAGCATAACGCGCTTTCTTTGGTCGCACCTTTACCATTGGTAAAACACATTGGCGACGCAGCGTCACGGATATGTAAAGACCACACATTTGGCACAATATTACGCCAAGAAGAGATTTCGATTTTCATCCCTAACTCTTCAAGGATGGTCGTCATATTTGCGATGGTTTCTTCAAGCGGTAAATCTTTACCTAAAATAAACGTGTTGCTGTCATCACCTGGTTTTGCCATCAGCATTGCTTGCGCATCAGCTTCAATGCTTTCAACAGTATCGATTTTAAATTCAGGGCCGGTTTGAATAACACGTTTTACTGTACAGCGTTCAACAGAGCGTAAAATACCCGTGCGGTCTTTCTCAGAAAGGCTTTCTGGTAATTCAACCTGAATTTGGAAAATTTGGTTATAGCGGTCTTCTGGGTCAACGATATTGTTTTGCGCAACACGAATACCATCTGTCGGGATATCGCGTGAATTACAATACACTTTAATAAAGTAAGCCGCACACAATGCAGATGAAGCTAAGAAGTAATCAAATGGACTTGGTGCAGTGCCATCACCCTTATAGCGTATAGGTTGGTCTGCAATGACAGAGAAATCATCAAACTTAGCTTCAAGCCTGAGGTTGTCGAGAAAATTAACTTTAATTTCCATTAAAAAATTCCACCTTTGTGCGCGTTGCTATCTAAGCTTTGTGTGCCAGATAAGCGTTTTCATCATAATAGGTGTAATTATCTGCTTTTTCGAAGTAATAGTCTTGGGTAAATCGAAAAAAAACTAATTTTAATGCAATAAGTTTCTGGTTGGGAAGGGAGTAGGCGATAACAAAGCTGTTATCGCTAAAAATTAAACACTCGAACCACGAATAATTAACCGTGGTGGTAAAAGGGTATTCTCTACATCTTCACCCCGAATGAGTTTGAGCAGGTTATCTACCAACATTTGTCCGGCGAGGGTAGTGTCTTGTTGAACAGTGGTAAGTGGTGGGTTTACAAAGCTGGCAACCGCAATGTTATCAAAACCAACAACATGTACATCATCAGGGACCTTGATTTTTGCTTCTTTTAACGCGCGAATAGCACCAATAGCAATCAAGTCGCTGGCCGCAAATAATGAGTTAAAACGAATGTTATTTGCTATGAGGGAACGAGTCGCGTGATAGCCAGATTCTTCTGTTGAAATAGCATTAGCCATCTTACGCTCGTTTAAAGCCACGCCTTTGGCTAAGAATGCATCTTTAAAACCTTGGTAGCGAGCAAAAAACTCAGGGCTATGATCAGAGGCATCACCAATAAATGCACAATCAGTTCTTCCGGTTGCGAGTAAATGCTCAGCAGCTAATTTACCACCGCCGTAGTTATCACAGCTGACGGTTAAATCTGGGCGGTTATCTACGCTTGCCCCCCAACATACAAACTTAGTGTTTTGGTCAATTAAGGTTTTAAACTTAGGTTGATAATCGAGGTAATCACCATAACCAAGCAAAATTAGGCCATCTGCACGGTGGCTGTCTTCGTAATCAGCTTGCCAATCAGAGCTGCTAGACTGAAACGATACGAGTAAATCGTAGCCTTCTTTTGCACAGGCTCTTGTAATACTGCCTAGCATTGCTAAGAAGAAAGGATTTATTTGTGATTCATCCGAGGTTGGATCTTCAAATAATAAAAGTGCCAGGGTGCTACTTTGTTGTGTTCTTAAGTTACTGGCATTTTTATCAACTTTATAGTTGAGCTGCTTTGCTACCTCGTGAACACGTCGACGCGTTTCTTCGTTGACCAAAGGGCTATTTCGCAGCGCGCGAGACACGGTTGACTGTGACACACCCGCATAATGTGCAATGTCAAATGATGTCGCCTTACCTTTCATATGGTTACCAAATAACAGAAGAAGTATTTCCATTTTCGGCTATTTAATATTTTTTTCAAGCTATTTGTGACAAGCGGCGTGTGTGTGACTGTTCTGTACACAGCTAGGCATTTTTTATGCGTATATATATGCTTTTTCGATACTTAATACGCAGGTTTTCTTAATAAATACGTATGCATGCACAAATAATGAAAATTTTTATTGATCCCAATCTGACACCGGTGTCATAATGTCACTGTTTTATCATTTTGTTGTCAAAACGTATTTGGCTGCCCATTCAATTGGGCAGCATTTTTTTAATACAAAAGATAGCTTCCTTGAGGCAATGACCCAAAGTTTAGCAGACACAATGGCTTTGCCATTGAAAACTAGAAAAATAAGCGGCAACTAGCTTAGACAAATAGAGAAAACAACATGAACACACAGACAACGACAGAATTCGCTCCTATTCTTGTTGCCGATATTGGCGGCACTAACGCTCGTTTCGCTTTAATCACTGACTTTAATGCACAAACTAACCAGTTTGTTATCGAGCATAATTTAACATTCCCAAGTGCTGACTTTGGCTCTTTAGAAAGTGCAATTACTCAGTATTTCAGCCAAATTTCATTTCCAAAGCCAAACCGTGCATGTTTAGCGGTAGCGGGCCCGATTAAAGCAGGTCAAGTACATTTAACAAACCTTGGCTGGCACTTTAATGTTGCGGACTTAAAAGTTGAATTCGCATTTGAGCAACTTGAAGTAATCAACGATTTTGCTGCATTTGCTTATGCGGCTCCTTATTTAGATGATTCACAAAATATGGCCGTTAAAGCAGGCCAAGCTGATGAAAATGCTAATATTGCCGTAATGGGACCTGGTACAGGTTTTGGTGCTGCGTGTTTAGTTCGAACATCTCAAGGCAGCGCTGTTCTTAGCTGCGAGGCAGGCCATATTACTCTTGCAGCAGTAACTGAATTAGACCGGTTGCTAATTACTGAACTTAAAAAGCAATTAAATCATGTGTCTGTAGAGACTGTGTTCTCAGGCCCTGGTATAGCGCATTTATATCGTGCTATGGCAGCAGTAAAAGGCGTTGAAGCTAAGAATTTAGATGCAGCACAAATCAGTGAGTTGGCAACTACAGGTCAATGTGAAGTGTGTGATGCAACGCTAAATCAATTTTGTGATTGGATTGGTAGCGTAGCAGGGGATTTAGCCCTGACATTTGGCGCATTAGGTGGCGTATTTATTGGTGGTGGTATTTTACCTCGCATGCAACAACGTCTATTATCTAGTCGATTTGTTGAACGTTTTGCAGACAAAGGCATAATGTCGCAATATACTTCACAGATCCCTGTTACGCTTGTAACACAAGACAACATTCCATTCATTGGTGCTGCTGCGTGTATACATGTTAAAAGTAACGCGTAATTAGCAGTTGGATGTAGAGCGGATGAAGAAAGTAACCATCAACAGTGTCGCCAGCTATGCCGGTGTATCGAAAAAAACAGTATCTCGCGTTCTCAACAACGAGCCAAACGTGAGTGATGCAACGCGCGAAAAAGTACTTAAAGTATTTAAAGAGCTTGATTACACGCCAAACCCAATTGCACGAGGTTTGGCACAAAACCGTAGTTTTATTATTGGTTGCTTATACGATAATCCTAGTAAAAGCTATATTACCCGTGTCCAAACTGGTGCCTTAGCTGCCTGTCATGAGCTTAATTACAACTTATTGATCCATCCTTGTGAGTTACGTGGCGACGAATTAATTAGTAATATTGAGCAGTTGATTCAAACCTCGCGTTTAGACGGTATTGTACTGACCCCTCCATTTTCAGATTTTCCTGAACTTGTAAGCTTTTTAAAATCGAAAAAGATCCCGTATGCTCGCGTCGCATCAGCGGTACTTGAAGACGACTCTATTTCTGTAAGAAGTAATGATGAGCAGGGAGCTTTTGAAATAACTGAGCATCTTATTAAGCTTGGTCATAAAGAAATCGCTTTCATTAAAGGTCACCCTGATCACAGTGCTACAGAGCAACGTTTTAAAGGTTACCGAAGAGCACTTGCTTCAAACGGCATTGAGTTTGATGAGCGCTTAGTTGAAGAAGGTAACTTCAGTTATCACTCAGGTGTTGACAGTGCCCGTACTATTCTAGATTTAAATCCTCGGCCAACGGCGGTATTTGCTTCAAATGATTACATGGCAGCAGCGGTGTTAAAACTTGCTACGCAAATGCAGTTAAGAGTGCCAGATGATATTTCTATCGCTGGATTTGATAACGCTCCAATTGCTCGTCATATCTGGCCAGGGTTAACTACCATTGCTCAACCAGTTGAAGAAATGACTCAGCAAGCAGTCAAGCAATTGATTACTCATATTAGTGACCCACAAGAGTCGCCTTATCAAGTAACCCTTGAAGCAAAACTCATTACTCGTGAGTCGACAGCTGCAATTAAATAAATTTCATCTTGTTTTTTCACAGTAGCCCGAGAATGAGTGACGCGTTCTCGGGCTTTTTTATTTCAGATGGGTAAAATGGATAACAACACTTTAACTCATTGTTTTAAAATAGAACTAACTACAAACTTAGGCTAGAGGGTACGCCTTTGATAGTAGTACTTCATATGAATTCTGCTCATATTCTACTAAAATAAAGTTGTTCATTATTTGGTCATTTAAAAAAATTAAACTAAATTTAACAGATAAGGTTGACACCGGTGTCACAGTCATGAGTTAATACAGTGACACCGGTGTCAGGTTGGTTGTGAGAGACAGCCTGTCAGCGTACCTTTGAACGGGTAAATCAAAGATGCTCAGTACAATTATTTTCGTGGAGTCTGTAATTGTTACTGAGCCTTTATCCTCTAACTATAGAGATGAGTCGAATTTATATGTTGCATCCTCGTATTCAAGAAGTCACCGAACGCGTTATCGAACGCAGTAAAGAGACCCGCCAAGCTTATTTAGAGCGAATCTCGCACGCAAAAAAACAAACAAGAGTTCGTGCAGGTTTAGGCTGTGGTAATATTGCACATGTTATGGCTGCTTGTAGCAGCGATGACAAAGATCGTTTAAAAGCAGACGAGCAACCAAATCTAGCTATCATCAACGCTTATAACGACATGCTTTCTGCGCATGTCCCTTACAAAGATTACCCAGAAATCATCAAAAACCTTGCGACTAAGTACGATGCAACAGCACAAGTTGCTGGCGGCGTACCAGCAATGTGTGATGGCGTAACACAAGGCCGTGACGGTATGGAGTTATCATTGTTCTCACGTGACGTGATTGCAATGTCTACTGCGGTTTCTTTATCGCATGATGTATTCGACGGTGTTTTCTGTTTAGGTGTTTGTGACAAAATCGTCCCAGGACTTTTAATTGGTGCTTTATCATTTGGTCATTTACCAACGTATTTTTTACCAGCAGGTCCAATGCAATCGGGTATCCCGAATAAAGAAAAAGCTCGTGTTCGTCAAAAATTTGCACAAGGCTTAGTAAGTCGTGAAGAGCTTCTTGAAGCTGAAAGCGCATCTTATCACAGTGCCGGTACATGTACTTTCTACGGTACGGCAAACTCGAATCAAATGTTAATGGAAATCATGGGTCTACATTTACCAGGTAGCTCTTTCATTAACCCTTACACAGAACTACGTGATGGTTTAACAGGTCATGCCGTAGAAACTATGTTAAAGCAGTTAATCGAAACAAAAGATGCTAACTGCCTTGCAGATGTAGTAAGTGAAAAAACAATTATTAATGGTTTAGTTGGCTTGTTATCAACAGGCGGCTCAACAAACCACGCAATCCACTTAGTGGCTATTGCGAAAGCTGCAGGTGTGATCCTAACGTGGAAAGACATGGCTGACTTATCTGAAGTTGTGCCACTTCTTACGCGTATCTACCCGAACGGCTCAGCTGATGTGAACCACTTCCAAGCAGCTGGCGGTATGGGCTTCTTAATGAAGCAACTACTTAGCAAAGGTTACTTACATAACGATGTGAAAACGATTGTCGGTGATGGCCTAGAAGCTTACACCACGGAGCCAATGTTAGATAAAGATTCATCAGTGATTATGACTAACAGCACAGGCCCAAGCAAAGTTAAATGGGTGTCGTGTCCTGAAAAGTCACACGATGAAGAAGTATTGCGCCCAATTGATAACCCGTTTAGTAAGCAGGGTGGTTTACAGCTTCTTACTGGTAACCTTGGTAAAGCAGTTATTAAAGTATCAGCAGTGGCAGAGTCACACCAAGTTGTTTCTGCACCAGCTAAAGTATTTAGCTCACAAGGTGAGTTACAAGAAGCGTATAGCCGCGGTGAATTAAACACAGACTTTATTGCTGTAATTAAAGAGCAAGGTCCGAAAGCGAAAGGCATGCCTGAACTTCATAAGTTGACGCCAGTAATGGCAACACTGCAAGACCAAGGCTACAAAGTGGCGATTGTCACAGACGGTCGTATGTCGGGTGCATCTGGTAAAGTTCCTGCTGCAATCCACTTAGCACCAGAAGCTGTTGAAGGTGGTGTAATCGCTAAAATTCACGAAGGTGATTTAGTGACGCTTGACGCACCAGCAGGTGTATTGAAAGTACATGTAAGCGATGAAGAATTAGCAAAACGTGAATTACAACTTAGCCAACCAAGCCAAACATACGGCACAGGTCGAGAGTTATTTGCAGGTTTCAGAAATATAGTAAGTAGTGCAGACCTAGGCGCTAGCGCCTTTGGTTTAGAATAATAATACGCCGTTACTGGGCTATGAGGAACAAACAATGAGCATTGAGAAAATTTTATCATCGGCACCTGTGGTACCGGTTGTTGTTATCGAAAAACTTGAAGATGCAGCACCCCTTGCACGTGCGCTTTATAACGGTGGCTTAAAAGCATTAGAAATTACTTTGCGTACGCCAATTGCGGCAGAAGCAGTGAAGCTAATGAAAGAAGCCGTACCAGAAGCATACGTTGGCACAGGTACTGTGGTTGATAAAGCGACATTTAATGCATCAGTTGAAGCCGGTGCTGACTTTATGGTTAGCCCTGGCGTAAACGACGAATTATTAGCACTGGCTAAAGAGTCTGATATTCCATTTTTACCAGGTGCTGCGACACCAAGTGAAGTAATGAAATTAGCAAGCCAAGGCTTTAAGTTTCTAAAGTTCTTCCCTGCAGAAGCAGCGGGTGGCACTGCAATGCTGAAATCAATTGGTGGCCCTTTACCACAAGTAACATTTTGTCCAACAGGCGGCATTAGCCTTGAAACAGCACCTAACTACCTCGCACTTAAAAACGTAATCTGTGTGGGTGGTACGTGGATGTTAGACAAACAACTTATTGAAAACAAAGACTGGCAAGCCATTGAAGCGCTTGCTCGCCAAGCAAGTGAAGTAAAATAATTAACGGGAGATATTAGAATGATTAATGTTGCAATTAATGGCTATGGACGTATCGGTCGTAACGTATTACGTGCCCTTTATGAGTCAGCTCAAAACAACGAAATCAAAATCGTTGCAATTAACGATTTAGCACCAGCAAATGTTAACGCGCATTTAACTCAATTTGACTCAGTTCACGGTCAATTTTCTCAAAAAGTAACACTTGCTGAAAACACCATGCTAATTGGTAATGACGAAATTACCCTTACGCAAGAGCGTGATCCTGCAAACCTTCCTTGGAAAGCTCTAAACGTAGATATCGTTCTAGAATGTACTGGTTTATTCACTTCACGTGAGGCAGCGGCTAAACACATTGAAGCAGGTGCTAAAAAAGTAATCGTTTCTGCTCCTGGTACTGATATGGATGCAACTGTTGTTCATGGTGTTAATAGTGAAGTATTAAACGCTGACAGCAACATTATCTCAAATGCATCGTGTACAACAAACTGTTTAGCGCCGATTGCAAAAGCAATCAACGACACAGTAGGTATCGAGCAAGGTAGCATGACGACAATTCATGCATACACAAACGATCAAAACTTATCTGACGTTTATCACCCAGATTTATATCGTGCACGTAGCGCAACTCAGTCAATGATCCCAACTAAAACAGGTGCTGCTAAAGCAGTTGGCTTAGTACTTCCTGAACTTGCGGGTAAACTAGACGGCATGGCAGTACGTGTACCAACAATCAACGTTTCTTTAGTAGACTTAACGTTCGTTGCTAAGCGTGAAACAACTGCAGCAGAAATCAACGAAGTAGTTAAAGCAGCATCAGAAGGTGCAATGCAAGGTATTCTTGAATACAACGAACTACCGCTTGTTTCTATCGACTTTAACCATAACCCAGCGTCTTCAATCTTCGATTCTACCCAAACTAAAGTAGATGGTAAGCTTGTTAAAGTGATGGCTTGGTACGATAACGAGTGGGGTTTCTCAAACCGCATGTTAGACCAAGTTAAAGCGCTAGGTCAGTTCTTATAATAGAACAGTAAAAGTTTAAGCTTTATCCAACAAAGCCACGTTTATCGTGGCTTTTTTGGTTTTTACTGGAAATTAATTTGGATTCACATTACTTTATTGTGCGTAATTGTTTTCAAGGAAAGATAATGAAAAAAATCTTATTAACTACGTCACTCTTTTTATCGTCGATACTGCCTAGTTATGTATCCGCATCGCAAGAAGCACAGCAACTTGCAGTGTGTTTAACTGATTCACTAAATGGCAAAGAACGAAAGAACCTCGCTAAGTGGATTTATCTAGGTATGTCGACGCACAGTATAATTAAGCCTTTCTCGAACGTGACAGAACAAGATATGGATGAAACTAATCGCTATGTTGGTGCGTTAGTTACGCGTTTATTAACCGAAGACTGTCCAAAGCAAGCAAGGGCGGCGATAGAAGTCGGCGGTCAGGGAGCAATGGAAAACGCATTCGGTATTGTGGGTGAAGTTGCAATGCAAGAGTTAATGGCTGAGCCAAGTGTTGGTAATGCTTTAGGTGCATTTGATAAATACCTTGATCAAGATAAGTTTGATAAAGCATTCCAATAATATTTTAAAGGCTTATTCTTTTATAAGCCTAAATCGTTTCATAAGGATATGGATGTTTAATAAAATTAGACAGTTATTCGCTAATAAGCTGTATAAAACAATCGCGCTGGTTTTAGTAATTCTCATTGCAGGACCTGAGTTAATGATGGGGTATGAGCTTATGGCACTACTTGAGTTTTTAGGTCCATCGACATTTGTGCTTATTCATTTAGCTGGATTAATGCTCTACCTTGAAAGGCTAAAAAACGCTTTCATGAACTTTGAAAAACATAGTTTATGCTATAGGCCAATGACTTCACACATTATTGAAATGCCTGCGTTGATTATTCATTTCCTACCTGAACGCAGCCTAGTTTTAGGTTTTATTAGCTTAGTATCAATTTGTTGTGTACACATGATAGTGATGGCTTAGCGTATATTTGTTCCTAAATTCTTCTGTGTTATGCTGCAAAAAATTGATAAATGGATTTTTATATCATGACTCGTCTTTATCATCGGTTATTTCGGGCTGAGCAGTTTCAAGTGGGTGAAGGCAATATCAGTGGCTATATTGCCTGCTTCTTAGCGATTTTATCCTGTTTAGGAGTATTAGCTTTTCACTTTCCTGAGTACTTAACGACGCCAGAGCTTCGACAAAACTACAGCGTTGAGTTTTTGCGTCAGCTAATGTTCGTGGCACTAATTATTTCAGGCAGTTTAGGCTTGTTGAACTTTGTTCGTAACACTAACAAACGACTCGGTGCAACAGCTTGGGTGCTGATACTTCTTGCTATTGCATTTGGTGGCCCGAATGTTCAAGTGGGCGATTTTAGAGATAATACGCCATACCTAGGGCTTGATTGGTTCATTCTTGATTTACTTGGCTCCACACTGATTTTTATTTTAATTGAGAAGCTGCTACCGCACCGCAAAGAGCAAAAAATTCTCCGCTCTGAGTGGCAAGGCGATTTAAATCATTTCTTTGTAAATCATTTAATTATCGGTTTTGTGCTTCTTGCAACCAATCAGTTTGTGCATCACGCATTTGGCTGGGCTGTATCTGATACTGTGCAAGGCTTTATTATACAAATGCCATTTTTACTCCAGCTCTTTTTAATTATTTTAGTGGCCGATTTAATGCAATACTTTGTGCACAGGGCTTATCACGAAGTACCTCTGCTTTGGCGTTTTCATGCCGTGCATCATAGTGCAAAAGAAATGGATTGGCTCGCAGGCTCACGTCAGCATATTTTAGAAATATTAGTGACGCGTAGCTTAGTACTTACGCCTATTTTTGTACTGGGCTTTCCATCTGAAGTCATTAGCCTTTATGTGATTATTGTTGGCTTTCAGGCTGTGTTTAACCATGCCAATGTTCGCGTAAATTTTGGTTGGTTCAAGTATTTTCTGGTTACTCCTCAGTTTCATCATTGGCACCATTCATCTGATAAAGCGGCCATTGACCGTAACTATGCAGCGCATTTTTCTTTTTTAGATTATCTATTTGGCACCGCTGTAAAAGGTCAAGCAGAGTGGCCCGATAAATATGGTGTGGTTGGCGATTACATGCCCGAAGGAATGTTAAAGCAGCAGCTGTTTCCGTTTAACAGGCAAAAATAAAGCCTCAGTGAGGCTTTGTTTATAGGCAAATTAGTATTAAATCATAATCGCGCAAGCAGCTCAGAAAAGCGAGGTCGTTTTTCTGAGTTGAGTACCAAGCACTCTTGGGCTATGTCGGCAAGCATCTTTGTAATGTTGTTTTGTTCGCTCACAACAGTCAGTAAATCATCGATAAAATAACCGAGGGCACGTACTTCAATGCCTTCTAATAGCTGTTGTTGAGTTGGCATTAGCATCGATAAATCGGTTGCGGCACCAAAGTCACCAAACAATAAATCGCCTTGTGAATTGATCATGCTGTTATGGGCATAAATGTCACCATGGCTAACTTGCTTTTTATGCAAATGGGCGAGGGTACTTGTCATTTGTTGAACGATTTTTAACACCATTTCAGGCGTGTACTGGCAGTTGTCTTCGAATGTGTCACGGGTACAACTTGCAAGTGATGGTGGTAAACCAAGGTTCGTAAACTCTTTATTGATCAGCTCCATTACTAAACCCAGTTGTGACCCTTCATCAACATAGCCCAACGCTTTAATTAGGTTTGGGTGCTCACTTGCTTGTAAACAGCAATTAAGCTCATCGAGTGGGTAGCCATCACTGGTGATCTCGCCTTTAAATAACTTAAGGGCAACAGGTCGTTGATGCCAGTTTGCGAAGTGAATAACCCCAGATGCGCCTTGGCCAATCTGCTTTTTAACATCGATTTCATCCAGTGCTATTTGGCTAAACAGCTCACAATGTAAGCTGGTTGAACGATTTAAATCGTTACCAGAGAAGGCAAGCCAAGCAAGTTTCGGTAAGGCTAAAAGCCAATCTTCAACTTTTGTAAGCTTATTGGCGCTTAAACGTATTAGCTCAAGCTCTTTACAATTAGCCATTGAGGCTGGCAAATGTGTTAACTGATTGCCGGCCAGTGCCAGCTTTTTAAGCTGACTGTACTCACCAAATGTATCCGGCAAAGCGGGGATTTGATTATCAGTTAAGATCAGCCATTCAATTTTCGTTGGCAAACAGTGTGCTTTAAATTCAGTAATTTGATTACTTTTAAATGCCACCATGATTAAGTTTGGGCATTGTCTTAGCACGTCAGGTATGTGTTTAAACTGATTAAATGATAAAAACAGTCGTTTTAGATTTTTTAATTTGTAAAAATCGTCAGGTAAATCACTTAGCTGGTTATTAGATAAATCAAGGGTTTCTAACGTATCGGCTAGGGTATAAATTTCTTTTGGGAATTCAGTTAGTTCTGCAACAAGCTGAAGCCGTGTACTACCTTGTAGAGAACCGGCTTTTAACTCTTCGAGGGTATTCAATGTTGATTCCTTTGTGCTAAAAGGTAAAAGGCCAACTTGGTTGGCCTTTTTAATTAAAACTGTGCGTTATGGTAAACGTTTTGTACGTCATCACAGTCTTCTAGCATGGCTAAAAAGCGTTCCATGACTTCAACGTCTTCACCTTCAATGGGTGCTTCTACTTGCGGCACAAAGGCAATTAGATCTTCGTGGAAATCAGTAATTCCCATTTCTTCAAGTGCTGTACGGGTGTTGTTGTATTCTGTGTGTGGAGCAAATACGGTGATTTTACCGTCTTCAACTTCTACATCTGTTACATCGACATCAGCCATCATCAATGCTTCTAAAACAGCTTCGTCATCATCACCGTCAAAAACAAAAATAGCGAGGTGATCAAATAAGTGTGATACTGAATTTTGCGCACCAATTTTTGCATTTGCTTTAGTAAAACAAACACGTACGTCAGCGAAGGTACGTTTGTTGTTGTCGGTTAAGCAGTCAACAATGATCATGCAGTTGCCCGGGCCGTAACCTTCATAGCGAGTTGCTACGTAATCTTCGCCGCCACCACCTTTGGCTTTATCGATTGCACGCTCGATTACATGCGTAGGTACTTGGTCTTTCTTAGCACGCTCAATTAAGCGACGAAGTGCTAAGTTGCCATCGGGATCAACACCACCATTCTTAGCGCAGATATAAATTTCTTTTCCGTACTTTGAATAAACTTTGGTTTTTGCACCCGCAGTTTTTGCCATTGAGTCTTTTTTGTTTTGATAAGCTCTGCCCATCTGCGTGTTGCCTTTTTGTTATAGATAAAAATAAAGCCGTTATTCTAATCATTTAACCTAGTAGTTAACAGTGTTTATTCGTCGCTTTGCTGTAACTGCCACATTCGAGCATATTCGCCATTCGCCGCAAGTAGCTGTTGGTGCTGACCTTGTTCAACAACTTGTCCTTGTTTCATAACAATAATTTTGTCTGCGTCGGTGATTGTTGATAAACGATGAGCAATGACTATGCTGGTGTGCTTTTGCGCGACTTCACGCATAGCACTTAAAATAGCTTGCTCTGAATGCGAATCAAGCGCTGATGTTGCCTCATCAAATAATAAAATAGGTGAACCCTTTAAAATGGCTCTGGCAATTGCTATACGTTGCTTTTCGCCGCCCGACACTTTTAAACCGCGCTCACCAACAAGGGTTTTATCGCCTTTATCTAGGCTTGCAATAAACCCATCTAAGTGGGCAAGGCTTATAGCTTTATCAATATCATCTTCGCTTGCCGTTGGATTTCCGTAGGCGATGTTTTCGCGAATGCTGGTGTTAAATAGCACGGTATCTTGCGGTACGATGGCAATAGCTTGGCGCAAACTTTCAAGTGTAACTGTGTTGATTGCTTGCTCATCAATATAAATTTTGCCCGCATCCACATCATAAAAGCGGTAAAGCAGGCGGCTTAAGGTACTTTTACCTGCGCCACTAGCACCGACAATCGCTACTTTACTGCCTGAAGTAACCTCAAAACTTAAATTATTTAAAATAGGCCGTTGTTTGTCGTAACTAAAAGAGACATTCTCAAATCGAATAGCTGCTTTTGTTGTAGTTAATGGTTTTGCATCTTTGTCATCGCTAATAGCGGCTTTTCGATTTAATAAGCCGAGCATGTTTTCAAGATCAGTTAGTGCACGGCGTATTTCACGATACACAAAGCCTAAAAAATTAAGAGGTAGAAATAGCTGGATCATGTAAGCATTGATCATCACAAGCTCACCTATGGTCAGCTCTTTATTGACCACTGAACTGGCACCTAGCCACATTAGTGCTGTAATAGCTGCGGCGATAATAAGTGCTTGCCCTGAATTTAGCGCCAGTAACGATAAACGATTTTTTAGCCTCGCTTGTTCCCACTTAGCTAAAAAGCTGTCGTAGGTGTTTGCTTCATAATGTTCATTGTTGAAGTACTTAACGGTTTCGTAATTTAGTAAGCTGTCGATAGCACGAGTATTTGAGTTGTTATCGGCAGTATTTGCTTCACGTATAAATCGGTTACGCCACTGAGTTACTATTACAGTAAAAGCAATGTAAATAGCGACAGCGATAACAGTGACTAATGCAAACCAAGGTGAAAACAAGGTCGCAAAAATAATGGCGACTGTGATTATTTCAAATAGGGTTGGCACGATGTTAAACATCAAAAAGCGCATCAAAAAGCTGAGGCCATTTGTACCACGCTCTATATCGCGACTAATACCGCCTGTTTGCCTATCAAGGTGAAAGGCTAATTCTAAACTATGTAAGTGTTTAAATATTTTTAAACCAATATGGCGCATAGCGTGCTCAGTAACACGGCCAAACAATGCATCGCGAACTTCACCAAAAAACACACTGGCAAAGCGCAGCAAACCATAGCCGATGAGCAGGGCAATAGGAACGCTTAATATCGGGTTGATACTAGAATCTACTGCGTCGATTATTTCTTTTAGTGCCCAAGGCATCAGCAATGTGGCCCCCTTGGCTGCAATAAGAGCTAGTACAGCCAAAATAACTCGGCCTTTAAAGGTCATTAAATAGGGCCAGAGTGTTTTGATGCTTTGTGATAGGTTCATTGCATCAGGCGATCTCGTCACCTGTTCTTTGCGGCTCATTCCACGCATGGGGGTCTCTTAAATCAATTTGATAAAAATAGGCAAAAGCTTTCGTGTTTTAGGCAAGTGTAATTTGCAAATTTACCTCTATACTGAGTGCAGTATACACCAGCGCATTAGCAAATTTGTTAATTGCATGAGTTAAACACGAAGAAAATTAAGGAGTAAGCATGAAAACTATCGGTTATGCAGCACATGATTCAGAAAAACCATTAGAGCCGTATCATTTTGAACGCCGTGCACTTCGTGAAGAAGATGTATCAATTGAAATTCTTTATTGTGGCGTGTGTCATTCAGACTTACACACAGCAAAAAACGATTGGGGCTGGACTCAGTACCCAGTAGTACCGGGTCATGAAATTGTTGGCCGCGTTCTTGAAGTGGGTAGTGGTGTTACTAAATACAAAGTGGGCGATAATGTCGCTGTTGGTTGTATGGTAGATAGCTGTTTGAGCTGTGACCAGTGTCATCATGGTGAAGAGCAGTTTTGTCGCGAAGGAATGGTGGGTACATACTCAGGGCAAGATCGTATCAGTGGCGAACTTACTCAAGGTGGGTATTCAAAACACATTGTGGTTCGTGAAGAGTTCGTACTCAATGTACCTAAAGGCTTAGACCTAGCGAAATGTGCGCCAATTCTATGTGCAGGTATCACAACTTATTCACCACTACGCACGTGGAATGTTGGCCCAGGCAGCCGTGTTGCGGTAATTGGTCTAGGTGGTTTGGGTCACATGGCAATTAAAATCGCAGCTGCAATGGGTGCACATGTTACGGCAATTAGCCGCAGTGATAAGAAAAAACAACAGGTTTTAGATTATGGTGCGAAAGACTTATTAGTCTCAAGTGATGAACAAGTGATGCAAGCACATGCTAATCAATTCGATCTAATTATTAATACCATACCCGTTAAACATGACTTTACACCTTATATGCCACTACTTGATATAGATGGTACCCAAGTGCTAGTTGGCCAAGTTGGTGAACTTGCAGAATCAAACTCTGTTCCACTTCTGCTTGGACGTCGCCGTGTTGCTGGCTCATTGATAGGTGGTATAGCACAAACCCAAGAGATCCTCGATTTCTGTGCGTTACATAATATTCTGCCAGAAGTTGAAATGATCAAAATGGAACAAATTAATGACGCTTTCGATAAATTAAAGCAAGGTGATATGGCCTCACGCTTTGTTATCGACATGTCATCATTAGAAGTTTAACTTGTTTAACAAAGTTAAATTAATAAGCGGGTCGAGTTAGGCTCGCTTTATTTTAGTTACTTTTATTTAAGTAATAACTTGTGTTTTATTTTTTTACCCTCATTATAGCTGTGTTATCCACTTAATTTATTGGTCAGTTCTTGTTACGGTTTTTCTCAGTCATTATCTTGCTATTTACTGTGTTCTTTAGTGCACAGAGCATGGCTATGCCTGACACTCAATCACACTATGCTGCCACTAAATTGTTCCAAGTCGAGCTGACTAAAACCCCAGTTATTTCTCAAACTCATACAGCTAAGCATCCTAAACCGGTAGAACCATCGGGGTTTGATACCCTTGTGCCGCGTTTAACTGCCAGTAATTCATCATTGTTTCTTTACCATAGTCAGGTTGACCCTGATTACGAGCTATTAATTGAATTCTTTGCTGAAGATTGGGGTAAAGAGCACTTTTTAGCGCCACCAAGTGCTGTGCGCATGATCCCATGGTTTGCGTTAGCCACGCAACGTAAATCCCGCATTAGTGGCTGGAAAGACGCTAATCTCTTGTACAAAGCGAATACGACCTACCATAGCTAAACGACTTCCTTCGTTACTTTTTTATTTTTGGAATTAATTTTTTACCGGCTGAAAATGCTGGAAGGAAGTCATGTATGTCACATAAATCAAAGCCGGCGCTATGGCGTCGTCTAAAAATGAGTTATGTCGCTATGATAGCGGCGTGTATTTTATTAGCGGTTAGCGCACTACCTAATCTTTACCCTAACAAATCTTGGTTGCACATTAGCTTGCCAGATCAAACTGTGACGCTGCAAAGTGTGACAACTTCACTAAATCAACATGGTTTTGAAGTATCTGAAGCTAATGATAGCCAAGCACAACTGGCTATTTTATTAGCTGAGCCTACTCAAAGTGCCAATGCACTGAGTTTTATAAAAACTCAATACCCACAGCTGGAAGCTAAAATTGTTGAGCATGCGACAAGCCCACAATGGCTTCAGCAGCTTGGTCTTTCACCGATTAAGTTAGGACTTGACTTAAATGGTGGGGTGCTATTTGTGCTTGATGTTGACCTAGATAAAGCAATGCAAGAGCACTTAAACAGTGTGTATCAACAAACTAAATTGACGCTTCGAAAAGACAAAATTCGTGGTATTAGAGCCAGTGAAGTAAAAGAAGGGGTTGAGCTGCAAATTTTACCAAGCGGTGAAGGGCAACTCCCAGGACTCATCTCAACCTTACAAGGTCAATTCAAAGGCCTGATGCAAACTAAATCAACGAGTAATAACCTAACCACAGTATTACTGCATTTTTATGAGCAAAGCCAAAGCGAATTCAATAAACAAGTCATGGCACAAAGCTTAACAACCCTGCGTGGACGTATTGAAGAGCTTGGCATCACAGAAGCGGTGACGCAAAGGCAAGGTAAACAACGAATTCGAATCGAGTTACCAGGGGTACAAGATCCATCAGAAGCTAAACGCATTATTGGTGCAACAGCGACCCTAGATTTTTATCAGGTCGTTGAAGTGGGTGGTAAAGCGTTTAATGTGCAAGGTGGTGGTGTTGTTAATTTAAATCCTGTGGCGATTTTTTCAGGTGATCACATCAATAATGCCAGTGTTGGTAAAGATGAATGGGGCAAGCCTTTAGTCCAGCTTAGCTTAGACTCTCAAGGTGGCGATGCGATGTCTGCTTTTTCAAAGCACAATATAGGTAAGCCAATGGCCACGGTGTATTCTGAATACTCCCGGAATGCAAATGGCGAAGTTGTGAAAAAAAGCGAAGTGATCAATGTGGCAAACATTGCACAGCATTTAAGTTCTCGTTTTAGTATTACGAATATGAAAAGCCCACAAGCAGCTTACGATTTAGCGCTTTTACTTCGTGCAGGGTCGCTCACAGCGCCAGTGACAATCGTTCAAGAACAAACCATAGGTCCAAGCTTAGGTAGTGAAAACATTGAACACGGATTAGCTGCTTTAATGCTTGGTATCGGTATTACCCTTGCATTTATGGCGCTTTGGTATCGTCGTTTAGGCCTGATTGCCAACATTGCGTTGTTACTTAATTTAACCGCTTTAGTCGGCTTAATGTCGTTATTACCTGGCGTGGTGTTGACATTACCGGGCATCGCAGGGCTTGTATTAACAATAGGCATGGCAGTTGATACTAATGTAATTATCTTTGAGCGAATAAAAGAGGAAAAACGTAAAGGTCGACCTACCTATCAAGCAATAGAGCAAGGCTATAACCAAGCATTTACGACCATTTTTGATGCCAATGTGACCACCATGATCACAGCTATTATTCTATACGCCATTGGTTATGGGCCTGTGAAAGGTTTTGCAATTACATTAGCGCTCGGACTATTAACCAGCGTATTCACCGGTGTTTACATTTCAAAAGCGCTTAGCCAAACACTCTACATTAAACTGACAAATTTATCGGGGGCTAAAGCATGAGTTGGTCAACATTAACTGCAGCGAGTAAATCGCGCGTTTTAGGGTTATTGCTAAGCTGTATTTTAGTCATCGCGAGCTTAGGTGTTTTATCTGTCAAAGGGCTAAACTTTGGCCTTGATTTTACAGGTGGCTACATCACTGAGATAAACACAACGTCAGTAACAACTATTGCTGATTTAAAGGCAAAGTTAAGTCCTGAAATTGCAAACAAATTAACCATAACTAAAGCGGGTGAATACCACTTTGTTTTAAGAGAAGCGCCAGAGCTTAGTGAAGCCAGCAATTGGCAATCAGAGCTGAATGAGCAAGGTGTAGAATTTACCGTGCTTTCAAGTTCTTTTTTAGGTTCACAAGTCGGTGATGAGCTTTTTGAGCAAGGCTGTTTAGCATTATTTGCAGCACTGATTGCCATTATGGTTTATTTAGCTGTACGCTTTGAATGGCGACTCGCGGTAGGCTCAGTGGTTGCACTGTTACATGATTTAATCTTAGTGCTAGGCTTGTTTTCGTTACTAGGGCTTGAGTTTAATTTAACCGTGCTGGCGAGTTTACTGGCTATTATTGGTTATTCATTAAATGACTCAATTATTGTTGGCGACAGAGTTAGAGAGCTTTTACGTATTCAGCCAGACAATCAACGCATTAATACCCATTTTGTGATTAATGATGCAATTGGCTCTACGTTAACGCGTACATTGATCACCTCAGGCACAACACTTGCGACCATTGCTTGTATTTGGCTGCTTGCTGGCGCTGCATTAACGGGTTTTGCTATCGCGTTATTTGCAGGCATTGTGGTGGGCACCTTCTCATCGATTTGTATCGCCGCCACCTTACCGCAATTATTAGGGTTAAGTTCAGACAATTACACCCAAACACTGGATGATAAAACCAAAGCCTATATGGATATGCCATAAGTCAGTTTTATAACTTACTTTCATCAGCCGCTATTTTTCCATAGAATAGCGGCTTTTCTGTTTTAACTGCTTTGATATGAATAAAACACACGTAATTGAACATTTACGCTTTGCGCTAGAGGCACAACTGCAAAACGCCAAAGCAGCGGCAAAAGCGGCTCATGATGCAGCAACCCACGAAGAAAGTGTTGCTGAAACTCAATACGATACCTTGGGTTTAGAAGCCGCTTATTTAGCGCAAGGGCAAGCTGAACGAGTTAATGAGTGCTACCGTGACATACAAGCATTCAATACAGTGTTTAAAGAAAGCGAATTTAATAAGGTTCGTGAAGGTGCATTAGTGTGTCTTGTCGATGAACAAGATAACTCAAAGTGGTTTTTTATGGGCCCAAGTGCAGGTGGCTTAGTAGTCACCGTAAAAGAACAGCCTATATATGTTGTAACCCGTGAAGCGCCGTTAGGTAAACAGCTGATTGGCAAGCAAATTGATGACGAAGTAACACTGACAATTGCAGGTAACGCACAGTTTTATAGCGTTACAGAAATAGTCTGATCAAGAAAATTTATTAATCAGTAAATTTCATCTTCAAGTAAAAAATAACTCGTTGGTCACAAAGTAAAAAAACCTCTATAAATCACATCAAGCTTAATGCTTATAAGCACCCATCTAGTTAAGTGAAGTTTAGCCTCATGCGTTCACTTAATTGGTTGGGTGTTTTTCATTTTTTTCATAAGACTTAATTTAGGAAAAGTCGTGTTTAAAACCTTGATTGTGGTTGATAACAATGAGCAACGTATTGCTCAAAATTTTGAAAATGTCATTACCTTTGACACCTACTTACGTGATTACCCAAAACATAATGAGCCAAAAACGCGTATTTTAAACTTGTGTGATACAGGGCAGTATTTAAGTAAAGGCTATTATTGCTCTTTGCTTGCTGAAGCAAGAAAGCATCAGGTATTACCGAGTGTAAAAACAATTAATGCACTACGTAGCGATGAGCATAGCACGCGTCATAAAGAGCTTGCTGGTTGTACTGTATTTTTTGGTCACACAGATCAAGAGCAGCAAAGCAAAGCAACCAAAGCATTATTCTCGCAATATCCTGCGCCTATTTTGGTGTGTGATGAGCAAGGTGTTGTGAAGCAAGGCACGATTGCATCATTAGATGACACTGGCTTTACAGAGTTTGTAAAGCAACTCAATAGCTTTACGATGTCAGTATGGCGCATTCACGATAAAAAACGTCGTTACCGTTGGGATATGGCCATATTGGTTGATCACCAAGAAAAAGTGCCGCCAAGTGATAAAGATGCCATTGCTAAATTTATTAAAGCAGCCGCTAAACATGGTATTTATGCTCAAGCACTTACATTTGATGAAATTACCAATATTGCACAATTTGATGCGTTGTTTATTCGTCAAACAACGGCCATCGACCATCCAACCTATCGTTTAGCGAGTAAAGCACAAAGCTTAGGGTTAGTGGTGATTGATGATGCAGAGTCGATACTGCGCTGCTGTAATAAAGTGTATTTGCACGATGCTTTTAATTATCAAAAAGTGCCGAGTTTAAAAACTCACGTTGTGGCTGATACAAGTGAAGAGACAATTGAAAGTTTAGAAGCAAACTTCAGCTACCCACTGGTATTAAAAATGCCAGAAGGCTCTTTCTCAAAAGGCGTATTTAAAGTTGCTAATCGTGATGAGTTAGTTGCTAAATTAACAGAGTTGTTTGAGTTCAGTGCACTTGTGCTTGCACAAGAGTACATGTACACCGAATACGACTGGCGTGTCGGGGTGTTAAATGGCCGTGCAATTTATGCGTGTCGTTATTTAATGGCGCGTAATCACTGGCAAATTTATAACCATGATGCAAAACGTTTCTTTTCTGGTGGCTTTGAAACCTTGCCAACATTTGAATTACCTAAAGTGGTACTCGATGCGGCGTTAAAAGCCTGCAAAACGGTAGGTAAAGGTTTGTATGGTGTTGACGTTAAAGAACATCAAGGTAAAGCATACGTGTTAGAAGTGAATGACAACCCAAGTATCGACCATAAAGTCGAAGATGCCTATTTAGGTGACGAGCTTTATATGATCATTATGGATGAGTTTAAACAACGCTTAGAAGCACGAGGCCGTGGTTAATGAACGCCTCTGTTTGTCAAATCCGTTTTGCTCAGGCAACGGATTTGGCGGCCCTTGTTGCCATTGAAGAACAAAGCTTTAGTCAAGATAGATTAAGTAGTCGTAGTTTAAAACGTTGGATCAGCGCAACGCATGGCTTACTGATGGTGGCCGAGATCGAGAACCAACTAGTTGGTTATGGCTTGGTTTGGTGTCACAAGG
>CESF01113403.1_pt1 | contig 57568 bp, 48 predicted proteins | sample 356331 | NCBI WGS metagenome assembly CESF01 (sample SAMEA2621779, study PRJEB7988) | marine metagenome | biome: marine biome (ENVO:00000447); feature: surface water layer (ENVO:00002042); material: "saline water (ENVO:00002010), including plankton (ENVO:xxxxxxxx)" | depth 5 m
ATAAGCCTAACAAGAAAATCAACAAGGACTAAAAACAGTGGGCTGTTATTTAGGCGTTATATGCCATGAGAAAAGTCGACGCGATTACTAAGATTCAAGCTTCTCTTGATACCAGTGAGCCTCAAATCATTACGCCGAAAGGCCAAATTTATGAGAAACATATTGAGCAACTCGCGAAGCAATTACTTCGGTCTGTTATTGAGCCTGTCTCGGTAAAAGTGACCTCTACGATCATTGAGGATGCTGACTTTGACACATTCAGAAAAGCAACTGTTTGGGGTATAGCTAGATCAGGTGTCAACTGGCTGTTAACTATCGAAGGACAGCAGGAATTTGCGCTAGCATTAGGTTCAAACCCTTTAGACTTGAAGTTGCATGGTTGCTCTTCAAGCGATGCTCTAGCAGAGTGGTGCAGCTAGGCATATAAGAAGGCGTTTAAATAGGCGGACACGTAACAGTTGGCTCGGTTCCGCTTCGTTACACAGTTTAGCCAACTGTTAGTTAGCCGTTTAACGCGGCGTTGGTTTCTAAAGGAGTTTGCGTGTCATCTGATAAGGAAGTTCCTAATTGGCGTCAATATGAATGGCTTATTTCAAAGATATTCCACGACAATCAATCTTCATTAAATACAAAAGTATTGCATGATACTCGTGTTGTAGGAGAGTATTCGGAACGTTCTAGACAAATAGATATATTGGTTGAAACACAAAGTTCAAAGACAATGATTGAGTGTAAGCATTACTCAACTCCTATTGATTTAAAAGCAGTCGAAGCTTTTCTAGGTATGCTTTCCGATGTAAAAGCAGACTACGGAGTTTTGATTTCCTCTAGTGGTTTTACTAAATCTGCAGAGAAAAGAATTACAGAATTTTTAGGTCGAATTACTTTAGAACACCTTGACTGGGAAATTGCATATGAAAGTTCTTTTAATGAAATATCATATGGGCGCATGTCGGATGTTTGCAGTCATTGTTTAATAAATTACGAATCAGGCAAAGCGGTACCTGGTTTACTTTGTTGGGAGCATGGTTTTGGCTTTGAAATTCAAGGGAAATTATCATCGTTTTCAATTGCTAAATGCTTAAAATGTAAATCACATACCGTATACTGTGATTCATGTGGTTGGGTTACAGTTGCGGAGCATGATGAGCCATGCTGTGAGCTTCATAACGAATTTGTGCAGTGTTACAACGAAACTTAACAAGTCGTTTAAAAGGACAAAAAACAGTTGGCTTTTGCTCCTTTGTCGCTAAATTTAGCGAACAATTTTTTGCCTCTTAACGAGGCGTTAGGGCTTACTACGAAAAATTTGCAAGGGTGGCGAAATGATAAGGTTTTATCTGGTTCTTACTTTGTTGGGAATATTGCTACCATACGGGGCGTTTGTTCCTTGGCTAGTTAGCAATGGCTTAGATATTGGTCTTTTGTTCAGTGAAGCGGTGGCAACCCCAATTAGTATTTTTGCTTGGCTTGATGTCTTGGTTGCGGCGATTGCTCTATTAGGTTTTATCGTGGTGGACGGCAAAAGACATAAAGTGAAGTATCGATATTTTGCAGTGTTGGGAACTTTGTCAGTTGGTGTATCGTTTGGGTTGCCACTGTATCTTTACTTGAAAGAAAAGCAGTCGCTCCAACCGCAGCCCTAACAAACGCTTCTGTCCAAAAACAAGGTAATGCTTTTCTTACTCATCCAATCTAAATCTCAGTCATGAGCTCACTCGTTTAAAGCGAGCTCATTTCTACAATAACCTTACAAACCAAGTAAAATCTTATCTAAGTTTTGTTTTGATTTAGCAACGCTTTGTAGCGGCGTTAATCCACGTGGGTATTCTTCTTGCTCAAGTACTAACCACTTGGTGTTGCCGTGGGTTTCTAAAGTGTCGATGATGGCAGGCCAATCAATGTTGTTTTCGCCGATAATCGGGCTCATGTTGCTACCCTCAATCGTACGTACTTTGATGTGCGTAGCGAGAGTGCGGTTAGGGTACTTTTTAATGAAGTAAATTGGATCTTTAGCTGCGTAATTAACCCAGCCGATATCTAGCTGCAGTGGCATGGTTTTGGGGGTATGACTGGCAATATAATCCCAAAATGTTGCGTTATTAAATGCATTAAACTCTTTATTATGATTGTGAAAACCGATCTTCATATCAAAGCGGATTGCATAATCACTGACTTTAGTGAGCTCTTTAACCAATGATTTAACCCCTTTTGGGTGCCATGCTCGCTCATCCCACGGTACATAAAGAGTGGTAACGCCAAGGGTTTTGTAAAACAGTAGGGTGCTATCAATAGTGCTTTCGCTGAGTGCATCAAAGCCGATGTGGGCACTACTGGCAACTAAGCCTAATTCAGTGAGCTTTGATTTTAAGGCTGCTGGGTTATTTGAGTAAGGGCCAAAATCTCCGGCAAATTCAACGCCGTCAAACCCCATTTCGGCAAGAGACTCAAGCGTACCATGAAAGTCATTTTTTAAGGTGTCTTTGACTGACCATAGCTGCACACTTACTGGTAGTTTTGCAAATAATTGACCACTAAATACAAGGCTAAGAATGAGCAATAAAATGCGGGTTTTAAACATACTTAAATCCTAAAAAAAGCAGGGGAGTGACCCCCTGCACTGTGTTAAAAATAACACAAGGGGGAAAGTTAATCGGTATAGGCGTACTCGCTCAGACCAAGCTCTGCTAAGACCTGATCTAAATGAGCTTTTGCTTCATCTGAAGGGCCAGGGTAATCACCCGCAATTGGTACATTGCCGAGGTAACCAATGTCTTTACAGCCTTCAGGTGTACAGAAAAAGGCTGCGAGCACTAATTCTTTAAAGCGTAAAAAGGCTTTACCAATACGCTTAAACTGCGCCGGTGTTTGCTCGTTTAAAAACGCAATATCGTCTAGAATCGCACGATGTTGCTTTTCGTTCAGCGCAACAAATTGCTTTTTAAAACGAAGCTGTGCTTCATCGTTAAGCCAAGCTAATGAATTTAAAATTTTAATTCTATCGCGTTGTTGGCCTTCATAAGGCGCACTCACCCACTCATTAATGACCGCTGGTACTTGTAGCTCACTGGCTGAAGGAATATCACCTTCGCGCGGTACAATGTAATCAGATAATAGCGCTACTAACGTAAGCTCGTCAGCCGTTAAGGTCAGTGGCCAAGGTGATTCTGGTGGCATCACCAAATTAGGATCTTGGCCATAGCCTTTCGCGGTGACAGGCTTAATATCTAAATCAGGCCAATGCTCTTTTGCAGAGACAGCACCGTCATCTTCAAGTGCTTTTGTGCAACCAGCGGTTAAACCCACTGCCGAGCCTGCAGCTAATAAGCCAAGCCATTTTAAAGACTCACGGCGGCTCATGTTAGAAACATAGTTATATGAGTCGTGTTCGTTACGATGATGCATAATTAAAGTACCCCGTTATCAATTTGTTGAGCAAGCCAAGTTGAATTACGCATTGCCAGCGTCATGATGGTGAGCGTACAGTTTTTATGAGGGTTTGAAGCAAATACACCGGCATCCATTACAAATAGGTTATTACAATCCCACGTTTGTCCCCATTGATTGGTGACCGAATCTTTCTTTGAGCTACCCATTCGTGTGGTTCCCACTTCGTGGATGATTTCGCCGCCTTTTGAAATTGCTTTTTCAGCAGGTGGGAGGTCGCCAACGGTCGCACCCATGTTTTCTAAAATTTGCTTCGCAGTTTTTAAACCATGTTCAATTTGCTTTAACTCTCTGTCAGACCACTTAAAGTGGAACTTTGATACCGGAATACCCCATTTGTCTTTAACCTTTTCGTCAATTTCCATATAGGTATCTTTGTTCGGTAACATCTCGCCACGCAGAGCAAAGCCAACGTAAGAGCCATATGCATCACGAATTTGTTGTTTGAGGGCAGGACCATAGCCTTGTTTATCACCCGATACACCCGAGCCTGGTTGTCTAAAGCCACCGCCAATTTCAAAGTGATAACCTCGTGGAAAGTCTAGCTCATTGTTAGCTTGTGCTTGATGACCCCACCAAGGAATAAATAAGTGATTAGCGGTATGGCCATCTTCGTTATAACGTGGACGGCCTTTAAGTGCAGGAATTTGTGCACCTAACCATGCACCTGTCGAATCCATTAAGTTTCGACCTACTTGGCCACTTGAATTAGCAAGGCCTTTAGGGTGCTTTTTATTTTTTGAGTTTAGTAAGATACGCGCTGATTCACAGGCACTGGCTGCTAAGATAACCACATCTGCATCAATGGCATGCTCAGTGACCGTATGTTTATCAACATAGGTTACGCCAGTTACTTTACCTTGCTCATCAACCTTGACTGATTTAACCATGGCATCGGTAATTACTTTTAAGTTACCCGTAGCTTTTGCCATAGGTAGAAGCGATGTTGTGGTTTGGAAAGCGGCGCCAATCGAGCAACCAGAACCACAAGGTGTTGCATAAAAACAGGCCATGCGGTCATCTTTCGGGCGGGTTAGTACCGCGCGGTGCATAGGCACTGCTTGAATGCCCATTTTCTTTGCAGAGGCGGCAATTAAAAGCTCAGGAACACGCGGCTTCGGTGGTGGCTGTAAAATACCTGGCGATGAATCTGGCATATCTTCATGGCCAGTATTGGTACCACATACACCTACAAGCTCTTCTGTTTTATCGTACCAAGGTGCTAAATCAGCGTATTCAAAAGGCCAATCAGCACCGTGACCATCACGGCTTTTACCTTTAAAATCGTGCTCACTAAAGCGTAATGAATAGCGGCCCCAGTGGTTAGTTCGACCACCTAGCATACGTGCACGCCACCAGTAAAAGTCACTGCCTTTAGCGCTAGTATAAGGTTCGTCAGGCACTTGCCAGCCGCCATCAACGGTTGCATCGTAAAAGCCAAAGTTTTTGTCTTTATTACCAGCCCCCATAAGTGGGGCTTCGTTGTTACGGCGAAACATCGGGCTTTCTGTTTTCGGGTCATAATTACGACCGGCTTCAAGTAATAAGACTTTGTGGCCAAGTTTGGTCAGCGTATAAGCAGCCATGGCACCGCCAGCACCAGAGCCAACTACTAAAACCTTATGTTTAAAATCAGACATCTTATAGCTCCTTAATTTTTATATTTTTAAACCACACTTTGTCACCGTGGTCTTGAAGCCCAATATGACCTTGCGATGCTGTTGCAAAGTTTTTCCAGGTTGCAAACTTACTGCCTTTAACAAGGGTATTCCAGGTTGTACTACCAATCACAATGCTGGTGGTGCTGATACCGTTTTGCCAAACTTGTAAGTGGTTGTCTTGCATCTTAATGCGTACATGGTTCCAGCTATTTGCAGGTTTGTGTGCCGCAGTTGGCGCTGCAAATAAATCGTAAATTGAACCCGCTAAGTGCGAATCAATTTCAGTATCTGGGTGTTCTTCGTTATCGATAATTTGAATTTCAGGAGCATGTGAGTAAATCATCTGCCCAGTTTCATCAGCCAGTACGAAAATACCACTATTACCCTTGGTAGAGATTTTCCAATCAATCAGTAATTCAAAATTTTGGTACTGCTTTTTGGTAAGCACATCACCGCCACCTTTGGTTAATGTCATTGCGCCATCTTCAACAACCCACGCAGGATTTAAAGATTCGCTTTTAAAATTGCGCCACTGCGACATATCTTTGCCATCAAACAATAACTGCCAGCCAGCTTGCTTTTCTTGTTGTGTAAGCTGATTGTCAGCCGCATTAGCGAGTGCACAGCTACTAACGGTAAGCATTAAAGTCAGTGCTTTAAGAGATTTAAACATAGTGTTCCTCGACGATTTACTTGCTTAAGACGCACATTTTTCGGTGCGTTTGTTGTTATTAACTACTAAATGCAACCCAATGAATGCGACGATTAAAATAATTGGGAAGATCAGTAGGTTTTGTAATACAGCCTGTCCGGCTAAAATTTCAATTTGTTCAGCACTTGCACCACTTGCCTCTGCCGATGAACGGGCAGTGTCTATCCAACTACCAATTACTGGGTTCCAGATGCTCATAGCAAACATGCCTGCACCGCCCATTAACGACATACCCAACGCGCCAGATTTGGGAATGTATTCAGCAACGCAGCCAAGCATGGTTGGCCAAAAGTAGGTAACGCCAAGTGCAAATAGCATCGCTGCCAGATAAATCATGCTGCCCTCGGCTTGACTCATCATAAAGATCCCTAAGCTTGCACAAATGGCAGAACCAAGTAACACACCAGTAGGATTAAGCTTATGAACAATTGGACCCGCAAAGAAGCGACCAACAGCCATTAAGCCGGTGATTAAAGCTAATACCACCATAGGAGAAGCCCCAGAAGAACCTAAAATTCGCTCAATCCATTGTTGCGTTCCAAACTCAGTGGTTGCAGTGAACGTCATACACGCAATTAAAAAGATGTATAACGGCGTGAATAAGTGGCGAATATTGCTGGTGGTTGAGTGAGCACGGGTATCAAAGCTAGGAAACTGAGCTTTAATTAGCATCGCGCCATAAATAACGGTTGGAACTAAAATTAATGCTACTTGCCACTGCCAATTTAGGCCCGCTCCCGACATAAAGTTAGAAGCAAGTGCGCCAATCACAATGCCACCTGGGAACCAAACATGAAAACGGTTTAGCATGGTAGTGGTATTTTTAGGATACATTTCTGCAATCAGCGGATTACAGCCCGCTTCAACAGAGCCGTTAGCAAAACCAATCAAAAAGGTAGAAACTAACAAGCCCCAAAAGCCATCGGCAGTAATAGTCAAAACCAGACCAAGTAAATGACAGATAAACGCTAAAGCGACTAATTTCTTAGCGCCAATGGCATTATAAATAATACCGCCGACCATAGTCGCAACCGGAAAGCCCAAAAATGCCATGGCATTCACCCAACCAAGTTCGGTGTCTGTTAAACCAAATTCACTGCCAAGTTGACCTAAAATACCAGCACGGATGGCAAAGGTCATAGAGGTCACAATCAGTGCTATACAGCAAAGCCGAAAGACTATGCGGTTATAATTATTGTTGTCCATATTGTGTGTCCTGTGTGTTCTATTGTTGTCGGTTTTTATAAACCTAAAATTCGATTATTACGCTCAGTGTTTGTTGCGCCACTGGCAAAATCGTCAAAGGCTTTGTCTGTTGGGTTTATTAAGTGAGCTTTAATAAACTCAGCACCTTCTCTTGCTCCATCTTCAGGGTGCTTTAAGCAGCACTCCCATTCAAGTACAGCCCAACCATCAAACCCATATTGAGTTAACTTGCTAAAGATTTGCTTAAAATCTACTTGGCCATCTCCTAAGGAACGAAAACGACCCGGTCGGTCCTGCCAGTTTTGAAAACCGCCATATACCCCAGAGCGGCCATTCGCAATAAACTCGGCATCTTTGACATGAAACGCTTTAATGCGCGAATGATAGATATCGATAAACGCTAAATAGTCGAGCTGTTGCAATACGAAGTGGCTCGGATCATAAAGAATATTAACGCGCGGATGATTATCAGTAGCCGCTAAAAAGCGCTCAAATGTCACGCCATCATGTAAGTCTTCACCCGGGTGTAATTCATAACAGACATCGACACCATGCTCGTCAAAGCAATCCAAAATAGGTAACCAACGCTTAGCAAGCTCATTAAAACCTTGCTCAACGAGTCCTTGTGGGCGTTGTGGCCACGGGTAAAAGGTATGCCATAAAAAAGAACCCGAAAAAGTCGCATGAGTTGTTAACCCCAGCTTCTTACTGGCTTTAGCAGCTAGCATCAGTTGCTCTGTTGCCCATTCTGTACGTGCTGCAGGGTTACCTTTTACATGCTCTGCGGCAAAGTTATCGAACATTTCATCGTACGCAGGGTGCACAGCAATTAACTGGCCTTGCAAATGGGTTGATAACTCTGAAATTGTAAGTCCATATTCCATGGCAATACCAGTGACTTCATCGCAGTATTGCTGACTTTGGGCGGCTTTTTCTAAATCGAAAATTTCAGGGTTTGAGGTTGGCACTTGAATCGCTTTGTAACCTAAACCGCTTGCCCACTTACATAAGCCACGAAGGCTGTTAAAGGGGGCTTCTTTAGAAATAAACTGCGCCAAAAAAATTGCTGGCCCTTTGATTTTATTCATTCTTTATTATCCAATCTGTAATTTGTGCCACTTAATGTCTTGCTTTGATGAAGCAACTATGTGCTCAATAAATGCCATACCACGTATAGCTTCATTGATGCCAGGCACATCAAATGCTGAGTTTGTTGCATGGTCGCCTTGTTTAAATGCGTGAATTTGTGCTGCAAAATTGCTGTAGATATTAGCAAATGCTTCTAGGTAGCCTTCAGGGTGACCTGCAGGGGCTCGCAGTGCGTTTTGTGTGTCAGGGTGTAATTCACCCACACCCGCTCGCAGTAAAATAGAGGGTTGGTTGTGACCACGCAGCCATAAACTATTAGGCTCAAGCTGTGACCATTCAAGGCTTGCCTTGTCGCCGTAAATACGTAGCCGTAAATTGTTTTCATCGCCAATAGCGATTTGGCTTGCTAGTAAAACGCCTTTACAACCATTATTGAATCTAAGTAGCACGGTGCCATCATCATCGAGAACTCGACCATCAACGACATGATTTAAATCAGCACAAAGCTCTGTAATTTCAAGGTCAGATACATATTCGGCTAAGTTAGCTGCATGCACGCCAATATCGCCCATACAGCAGCTAATGCCTGACTTACTGGTATCTAAGCGCCAACTTGCTTGTTTTGATGCTTCGTCTTCACTGTGAGATAACCAGCCTTGGGTGTACTCAACAATCACCTTGCGAATCGTGCCAAGCTCACCGGATTTAACGCGATGTTTGGCTTCTTTTACCATAGGGTAACCCGTGTAAGTGTGGGTTAAACCGTACAAAACGTGCTGCTTTGCAATGATGGCTTGTAATTGCTCTGCTTCTGCAAGTGTTAGCGTTGCCGGTTTGTCTGATAACACATGAAAACCATGTTCAAGTGCCATTTTGGCGACGGGAAAATGTAAATGGTTGGGTGTTACAATAGCTACAAAGTCGATACGCTCATCAGCGGGTAATTTTGCTTCTTCGGTAAATAAGCTTTGGTAACTGTCGTAGCAACGACTGTTATCTAGCCCTAGTAACTCGCCAGTTGCTTTACACTTATTAGCATCTGAACTAAATGCGCCTGCAACAAGCTCTATCATCCCGTCTAATCGTGCTGCAATACGATGAATAGCGCCAATGAAAGCACCTTCGCCACCGCCAACCATCGCCATGCGGATCTTAGCTTTGCTCATCTTAAGCGCTCCTAATTTAAATAGCGTTAGCTACTGTTAATCTCATGTTATTGATAATAGGAAAGCTTGAGCAATAAGTGATAATAAAAATTCGGTTGACAATGCAACAAAATCGGCGTTTAAAATATATAGCATTATTCGGGAAAGAGACAAAATTGAGCGATGGATATACAAGAAATAATAAAAAAGCTGGTGTAAATCAGTTGATTGCTGCATTTGACTTATTGCCAGATATTCTCTTTTGGGTAAAAGACACTGATAGTAGAATCTTGCATTGTAATCAACATTTTATTGAGCATCAGGGTTATAAAACACTTGAGCAAATATTGTTAAAAACAGACTTTGACTTTTCCCCAAAACACTTGGCGTTTCAATACGTCAATGATGATAAGCGAGTGATGGAAGGCTTCATAGTGACTGACCGTTTAGAACTTAATCAAACCCAACAAGGTGAGCTTGGTTGGTTTTCAACATCAAAGCATGCTTTAAAAGATCACGATGACAATGTGATTGGCACCTACGGGGTGACTCGGCACTTACAAAAAACCTCAAAAGCGCTTTCTCATGTTCGTGCGATTGAAGAGCCAGTAAAATTTATTCGCGAGCACTATCATCGTCAGATTAGTATTGATGAATTAGCAGAGCTTGCACATTTGTCAGTAAGTGCCTTAGAACGTCGCTTTAAAAAGCATTTGGCAAAAACTCCTAATCAGTTTATCAACGAAGTCCGTCTCGAAAATGCCCGCAAGCTACTGATTGAAACACAGCTACCCATTTCACAAGTTGCTTATCAATGCGGATTTTCCGAACCAAGTTACTTCAGCAAACAATTTCGGCGTTTGTTTGGTGAAATTCCATCACAAATGCGCTCACAACTCGGTGATTAAATTGCCGCTCTCGCCATTAAAATAGCCCCTTGCTCAGCACTGGCAAGGGCAGGGGTTAAACGCGCTTTACTAGCATAAGTTAAGTAAGGGGTAATGGCACTGGCAATACCGCCCATCAAGGTAATTTTTTTAATGCCTTGCTTTTCAAAGTATGAGATATAGCGGGCTATGTATGCACAAGCTTCATTGATTAATTGCTTACAAAAAGCGTCGTCAGAATGGCTAAAAACGAGGGGCGCAAATTTAGCGAGCTCAGCAGGGCGCGCCGATATTAAAAGCTGACTTAACGCTTGGCTGGAGTGGCAGTTAAGCTGGGTGAGTAGGGTATCTATGGCCGTTGAACTTTTCGCAACACCATCAAGTACTTCAAATGCTTTACGGCAAAGTTGTAAGCCTAACCAACCACCACTGGCACCATCGCTCAGTAATAAACCATATCCACCCAATTCGTTAAATTGGTTTTGCTGCTGGTAGCCTGCACAAAAGCCCGTACCAAGAATAATCACCGCGCCATCATGGTGTTGGTGTGCGCCTTTACACGCAATCAGCATATCTGTTGACAGGGTAAAGTTGGCAAATGGATGTTGCCACATGAGCATAGATTGATAGGCAGATTCGATATTGGCACCAGCAAGCCCGGCATGCACATAGGTGTTTTTCAGCTCGCTTAAGGCAAGCCCAGCATCATGAAAAGCAAGTTCTGTAGCATGGAGTATTGAACTTTGACTTTGTTTACAGCTGGTAGCCACGTTTGCTGAGCCACTGATAGCTTCGCTAAGTAGGGTGCCATTTTCGTTTTCTAAACGCACCTTACATTTACTGCCACCGCCATCAATACCTAAAAAATAAATTGCTTTGCTTGCCATGCTTAATCCTTTGAAAGTAGCTTATTGATAGCCTCAGCGCTAATTGCACCTTGTGCGTTATGCACGCAAGAGTGTACATGTACAGATGCATTTGCTGAATGGTTTCTTATTAATTGCCAAAAAGCTTCCGCGTTTTCTAGGGTAACGCCACCACCCATAACAATTTCTATTTGATTAGCGCTGTGTGCTAAGTATGTGTTGAGCTGATTTAGACCATCAACAGCACTTTGGCCGCTTTGCCACGGCGTGCCTGCTGTTAATATGCGGTCAACTCCTAAGCTAATTAGTTTTTCAAGTGCGCATAACGGATTTGTCAGGCTATCGAATGCACGATGAAAGGTAACCATAAGCCCATAATGTTTTGCGGTGGCGAGTAAAGAACGAGTTACCTCTATATCAAGTTTTCCTTGTTTGACTGCACCGAATACTACCCCATGTGCGCCTACATGAGCTGCGAGTTTTATCTGTTTTTCCATTAATTTATGACACTCAGTACTTACAGTAAAATTGCCAGCTTCTGGTCGTATCATTACTAATAGCTCGGTATTTCTGGTCAGGCTTTTCAATGCGCATTCAATTGCAGAAATACTGGGTGTTAAGCCTCCTAGGTGCAAATTACTGCATAACTCAAATCGTTTTACGCCTAAGTTGCTAGACGTAAAAACGTTGTTCGCAAGTTGCTTTAAGTCGCCTTCGTTTAGACAGACTTCGAGAATTTTACCATTGCTCATCGTCGTTTTTTTACCATATCTATTACACCTAGTTTCTAGTCACTTATTTAACTTGCATTATCAGAAAGTGTCTATCGGGTTTTAATTTATACTTATCAATGGATTATATGTTTTTATATGTTTTTTAGAATTTAGGTTTAAATACAAAAAACATAAGGTTAACTATAAAGTAGAAAAGATAAAAATGAATATAAAATATTCCACACGCCGATTTTGTCATATCTCTCACCGAATTTTTATTATCACTTTTTGACCACTCACCCTATTCTGAATTGGAGTTTAACAAGCTATTAACTACCGATAATACGTTTTAAAACCGATAACAATAAATCGTTTTTTGAGAGGTTATACCAATTCGCTTAATTAAATGACTAAGTATTATTGCGGGTTGGTATTAAAGCCTCATAAACAAAAACAGAACACACAACTGGAGATAGGCATGGGTAAGCAAACTGTAATAAAAACAAAAGGGCAGGGACGGCATTTCAAACGTAATGCAATTTTAATTTCGCTATTGGCTGCTATTAATACAAGTTACGCAGCAGAGCAAGCAAATGACGATGTAGAAGTGATTGAAGTACGAGGAATTCGTTCTTCAACAGCAGAAAACTTAGCAATAAAACGACTATCAGCTGCCACTGTTGATGCAATCACTGCTGAGGATATAGGTAAGTTTCCTGATAAAAATGTCGCTGATTCATTGCAACGTGTATCAGGTGTTCTAATTGACCGCGATGGTGGCGAAGGTAGCCGCGTAAGTATTCGTGGTACTTCACCAGATTGGACTCTAACCCAATTAAACGGTAACTATATTGCTTCATCAGGTTCAGGTACTCCTACCCGTAGTTTTAATTACACGTTATTGCCTTCAAGCATGATCAAAAGTGTAGAAGTGTATAAAAGTGCTGAAGCACGCATAGATGAGGGCGGTATTGGTGGTACGGTTATTTTACATACCCGTAAACCACTAGAGATGGAAGCAAACTCAGGTGCGTTAAGTGCTGAGGTAACTTACGATGATGTGTCTGAAGATACTAAGCCGCAAGTCAATGTGCTTTACTCATGGAAAAATGACGACGAAAACTTTGGCGTACTTGCCGGCTTTACTCGTCAAGATCGCACCGTAACAACCATCACTAACAACGCGTCACACTGGCGTTTTCACTCAGATACAGTTGAAGGGGCAGAGCGCCCTGCGCTTGTCGACCAAGCAACTGGCGAAGTGTACAACAATGTATGGGCACCGCGGGCTATGAGTGTAAATAACTCAAACCAAGACCGTACCCGTGATGGTTATCAAGTGGCCATTCAATGGGCCCCAAGTGACAGACTTGACTTAAACTTTAATTATTTTGGTGCCAAGCTAGGGTATGACCAAACAGGACAAAGCATTACCTTTGCTGAGTGGAATGATAATCATAACCCGTATTATGGCATTGTACTAGATGGCGATACCGTGGTTGCTTACGGTAACGGTGATAATGGTTTGCTGAATGACAATAACTGGGGTGATGCTGATGTAAACGGCGGTGTGCCTGTGCGTCGTGGTTTGTTGTCTCCTCAACTTACAGGGCGTGAGCGTTTTGGTGAGTCAAAATCAAACACCTATGATTTTGAAGGCACTTATTATGGCGATACTTACAGCGTTACAGTAAAGCTGGGGCATACCGAAGCAGAGGGTGGTACCTCAAAAGAAACCTACGCTAATATTGATGCGCGGTTAGGCTCAGTAAATAGCTGGTTATGGTCAATTGAAAATGGTAAACCAAGCTATGAAGTATCGACCGATTTAGCCACTGATAAAGAAGCGTACCAATATTACGATTGGTTTGACTCTTACTCATCTGAAAATGAAGACTCTGAAGATTACATTCAAACAGATGTAAAATTTGACCTTGATGGTAGCTTTTTCACCCGTTTATATGTGGGGGGTAAATACCGCGATCACGAAATTAAAGGTATTCGTAACGACTTTCGTTGGGATGACGGCATCGCTGATAACGGCGGTTACCGCGGTTACTTACCAGGAACTGAGTGGTTCCATAATCCAGATTTTCATCCGGATGCACCAACATTGGTGAGCGACCATGTGGTTGATAACAGTGCCGGTGATACAGGTGCATTTAACTTTTTAGCATTCGATTTTGGAGCGCTTGATAACTACTTAAAAGAAAACTTTAGCCAAACAATTGTACCTACGCTTTCGGGTACTTATGCCCTTGAAGAGAAAATTTGGTCTGTGTACACACAAGCTGATTTTGAATGGCAAGATTTTCGCGGTAATGTCGGTGTGCGTTATGTGAATACAGAGCTTAGTACTTTGACCTACGATGATGTCATTGGTCAAGACGATGACGATACCGATCCGAATGAGCGCAGTAGCGATGGCAGTGAAGTATTACCAAGTTTTAACCTTGCATGGGATGCAACCGAAGACCTTGTTGTTCGTTTTGCCGCAGCACGCACCATGGCAAGAGTGAGCTATTCAGACTTAAGCCAGGCCGAGTCATATGGTCCTCCAGTTAACATTAACTCACCTGATTCATGGACAGGCCGTGGTAATGGTACCTCAGTAAATACAGGGCTTGAGCCTATGTTATCTGACCAATTCGATTTAGGTATTGAATGGTATTACGGCGATGGTTCAGCACTTGGCGCGACGTTATTCTCTAAAGATATTTCTAACTTACCAATTTCGACAGTAGAAATAGTAGAGCGTGAACACGATTGTTGTAATGGCCCAATCGAAGTCGAAATGAACACCAAAGTCGGTGGCGGTGATGCAAAATCAGAAGGTTTAGAGCTGTTCTTCCAGCATTCGTTTGATAATGGTTTTGGTATTTTAACCAACTATACCTACACAGATACCAGCACCAGCGAAGTATCTACCGACGGGCAAAAAACAGAAGCCGAAATTCCAGGCACGGCTAAGCACCAATATAATGTGTCGGTGTACTTTGAGAATGACGACTTTAGTGTGCGTGCGTCGTATAACTGGAAAGATGACCGTGCTAACGGTATTCACCAAGGCTATAACTTATATACCAAAGACTATGGTCAGCTTGATGTGAATGCCTCGTACAACTTAACAGAGGATCTTTCGTTTACCGCATCAGTTGTGAACCTAACAGAAGAAGTTGAAGAAGGTTACTGGAAACAAAGCAATCGCTTTACTTATAACCAATATTCGGGCCGCCGTTTTTACTTAGGTGCAAATTATAATTTCTAACCGAAGACATGTTGTTTGTTACAACCTAAAAAGGTACTTTTATTAAAGTACCTTTTTCTTTTTTAAGACAATAATGATTAAGTTTGTAAAAACAACTGAGCAAGACAAAGCCTATTTACTCGACCTAAGGTTAAATACTATGGTTGAGCATTTAGAAAATCAGGGGTTATTTTTATCACTTGAGCAGCATCAAGCAAGAGTGGCTGAGCACTTTGAGCATAGTCATTTAGTGTTAAATGATGGGCAATGTGTAGGCGCTGCCAAGTTCATCGTTAGTGATCAAGCAATTAGTTTATTACAGCTACAAATTGCACCTAAAGAGCAAGGCAAAGGGTTAGGCACTAAGGTGTTAGATGCACTAAAAGCGCAAACAGCAAAGATAAATTTAACGGTGTTAAAAGCTAATCCAGCGTATGGATTATATCAACGGGCAGGGTTTAAAACTCTAGGCGAAGACGACTATGAGTTTCATATGCAGTTGCAGAAATAAAAAAGGGCGCTGTTAAAAACTAAGCGCCCAATTTTGACTATTTCTTTTCTTCGTCAGGTAAAGTGACGTTTAGCTCAAGTACTGCTAAGTCATCTTCGTTTTGGTCAAACTGAACCTGAACTGCATCAGTGTTTACATTCACGTATTTACGAATAACATCTAGGATGTCTTGTTTTAGCTGTGGTAAATAATCTGGTGTACCACGCTGTGAACGTTCGTGTGCGACAATGATCTGCAATCGCTCTTTTGCTAATGACGCACTGCTTTTCTTTTCTGAGCGGAAGTAGTCAAGTAAAGACACATTAACCTCCAAAAATCCGTTTAAATAAGCCTTTCTTCTCAACGTCTAAGAAACGAAAATCAACAGTTTCGCCTAATAAACGATTGATTGCATCTGTATACGCTTGGCCAGCATCAGATTCAGCATCTAGAATAACCGGTTGACCAGAGTTCGATGCACTAAGAACAGCTTGTGATTCAGGAATAACGCCCAGTAGTTTAATCGCTAAGATTTCTTGTACGTCTTCTACCGAAAGCATTTCACCTTTTTCAACACGCTCAGGATTATAGCGTGTTAATAGTAGATGTTCTTTTACGCTTTCAAGACCTTCTTCAGCACGTTTTGATTTGCTGTGTAAAATGCCAAGAATACGGTCAGAGTCACGTACTGATGATACTTCTGGGTTCGTTGTTACAATCGCTTCATCAGCGAAGTACATTGCCATCATTGCACCGGCTTCAATACCCGCTGGTGAGTCACACACAATGTAATCAAAATCTTTTTTCAGCTCGTTAAGTACGCGCTCAACACCATCACGGGTTAGTGCGTCTTTATCACGGGTTTGTGAGGCAGGTAAAATATGTAGCTTATCAACGCGCTTATCTTTAATAAGTGCTTGATTTAGGTTTGCTTCGCCATTGATTACGTTTACGAAATCATAAACAACACGGCGTTCACAACCCATGATAAGGTCAAGATTACGTAGACCAATATCAAAGTCGATAATAACGGTTTTAAAGCCTTTAAGCGCTAAACCTGTGCCAATCGCAGCACTCGATGTGGTTTTACCAACACCACCTTTACCAGAAGTAACGACAATCACTTTTGCCATGAGATTTATCCTTTAACCAAAGCTGAAATTTCTAATGAATCATTTTTTTGTTGGATTTGTACTGCGCTGCCCCAGTGTTCACCTTGTAGAGAGTCGCTGATCCAATAACTACCATTAATCGAAACAAGTTCTGCTTCTAATTTTTGGCAAAATATATTTGCTTCGTTGTAACCTTTTGCCCCTGCAATTGCACGGCCGCGAAGGGTACCATAAATGTGCACGTTGCCATCGCTAATCACTTCGGCGCCATGGCTTACAGCACCAATCACAATTAGGTCGCGATCTTTTGCATACACTTGCTGGCCCGAACGAACAGTGCCATGAATAACTTGCGCAGGCAGGTGAACGGTTTTTTCAACGATAGATGTATTTGTTTGTTGTTTAGCGGTTGCAGCCTTAACGTCTTGTGAATAATTTAACACCGACAAGCCTGCAGCTTTTGCGCTTTCGTTTTGCTCTTGAGAGCCATTACAAACCCCAACAGGGTTTAGCGAAAGGCCGCTTAACATTGATTTTAAGAAAGAGAAATCAAGCGCTTCATCTTGTACGTCGCTTAAGTTGATTACGATAGGCGCACCGGCAAAGAACTTAGGTGCTTGGGCGATTTTCTCATCTAACTGCTTACTTAAGAGGGCCGTATCTGCTGAAAATAAATGTAAAACAGATAACGTAAAAAGGTTCCCTTTTAATTCAAAAATTTGTTCCGACATACACGCTCAATTGAATTGTCTGGATTAGCATAATTTAAGTATAAACACAGGCTGAACAAGGCATATACAGTAAAAATCTAATCTATTTTTTCTAACTTATTATTTGACTCATGTTATAGTGTGCGCCTTCGTTAAGCAAGATATTATAGGGCCATAATGCTAACTGCGGTGTATAAAAGTATTAAAAAAGCGGATACATACCTTTTTGTAGAAAAAAGAGATGATTTCTCACGCGTACCTGAACCTTTACTAGAAACGTTTGGTCAACCTAAGTACGTGATGATGATTAATCTAGCAAGCCGTGAAAAGTTAGGTGTGGCAGACTTAGGCGCGGTTAAGCAAGCGTTAATTGATCAAGGGTTCTACTTGCAATTACCTCCGCCAGAAGAAAACCTGTTAACCCAATTTAAAAAAGACAAGGGAGTTGAGAGTGATTAAAAAACTTGCCGTCATTTTACTCAGTGCTTCACTAAGTACTTCAGTATTGGCAGAACAAAAGACACAAGCTGATTTTGACGTTTACGTTGCAGCATTAAAAAAAGAAGCAATTGAAAAAGGCTATGATGAAGCCTTAGTTGATCAAGCACTTGCAACAGCTAAATTCAAAAAGAAAGTTATTTCAGCAGATAAAAATCAGCCAGAAGTAAAAGAAACCCTCGAAACTTATTTACCAAAACGTGTGCCGCAATGGAAAATTGACCGCGCGCGTAAATTATACAAAGAAAACCAAGACGTTCTTGAAAAAGTAGCCAAAGAATACGGCGTTCAAGCGCGTTTTATTGTTGCACTTTGGGGCCTTGAAAGTAACTTTGGTAAAATCCAAGGTGGTCACAGTGTGATTGCATCATTGGTAACACTTGCGTTTGATGGTCGCCGCGAAGCCATGTATAAAAACCAACTTTGGGCAGCACTTGATATCTTAAAAGAGGGTCACATTACCCTTGATAAATTCAAAGGCTCTTGGGCTGGTGCAATGGGGCAAACGCAGTTTATGCCAACCTCATTTAACGCCTATGCTGTTGATTACAATGGTGATGGCCGCAAAGATATTTGGACCACAGAAGAAGATGCATTTGCTTCAATCGCAAATTATCTCAAGCAAGCTGGTTGGAACGATGATTTAACCTGGGGTCGCCAAGTTAAATTACCTGAAGGGTTTGATAACTCATATATTCTTAAACGTGGCACGAAAACACGCAGCCAATGGTTAGAGTATTGGAAAGATTCAGAGCGCAGCCTTGCAGATTGGCAAGCAATCGGTGTTCGTAAAATGGATGGCAGTGACTTACCAAACGTTGATGTTACCGCCGCAATGGTAATGCCAGATGACGTAAACGGCCGTATGTATCTAGCCTACGATAACTACAAAGCACTTATGCACTGGAATCGCTCGTATTACTTTGCAACCAGTGTCGGTTACTTATCAGATCGCATCGGTTACCCAGCGATTAAGTAATTTAGTAATAAAAGTTAGCAAGTACCAAGGGTAAAGCAATAAGTTTTACCCGAGCAACTTGCTAACTTATTCGGCGTTAAAACGCCTCCTACAAACTCGCTAACTTTCCACTCGGTACAATTTTAAACTTTTACATTGAGTGATTGTTGCAGTGCATCAACGTCTTTACAGCCGAGGTATATGTTTTTTCCGTCAGTTAAAGTTATTTTAACGGCTTTTCCAACAGACGCGTTATATAACCAGCCATCACTTAGCATACGTATACCAATTCCTTGATACCATTTTGTTTGGTATTCAGAAGTATCTGCAATCTGAGATAATTCAACCTGTTTGCTAATGATCCCAAACCCAAAATACCAACGAAGTTTTTGCTCATCGATTACTATTGTCAGTGAAAAAAACAACACAGCGATAAGCAGGTTTATCGATATTATAATCAGTTTGAGGTTAGCCAGTTCAGGAGAGAAAATTATAAAGGCACTAATCATTAATAAAATAATAATTAACGTGTAATTAATTTCCGTTTGTTTATACATAGCCTAATATCCTTGTATGTCAGAACGTAAATAGACGCTTAATTATTAGTATAGCAAATGGAAACAAAGTTACGATTATCTCCTACAAACGCCTTAAGCACGACCTACAAGACAACGCGCGAAACAAGTTTCACGCCTACAAGGTCAAACTCGCTAACTACTCACTCTTCCCCGGCTTTTTCAAAATCTTATCTTTAAAATCAAGTACCTTACCAATGCCAGAACCTAGTTTCATTAGGCTTTGCAGTTGCTCAGGGCTTAAGCGCTGTAGCTCTGCAGACCATTTGGTAACGGTTTCGAGTAGGTCATGAATTTCTTGCATTTGCTGCTGAGCAAAGCGCTCATCGTCAGTGTGGGCTTCTTCTAAAATGTTATCGCGAAGCAGGCTTAGGGTTGGGTCTATCTCGCGTTTTTTACGCTCTTCGAATACGCGGTTGGCCATATCCCAAATGCTGCCAGCAGGACCGTAGTATTCTTTACGGTCACCCGGAATATGGTGCACTTTAATTAAGCGCCAAGACTGTAGCTCTTTAATGCCCATACTTACGTTTCCGCGCGAGATACTTAAGGTATCGGCAATTTCATTTGCCGTCATTGGTTCTTTAGTAATGGTTAATAATCCACACATTTGACCAATGGTGCGGTTAAAGCCCCAACGGCTACCCATTTCACCGCAGTGCATAACAAAAGCTAAGTTTTTTTCAGATAGGCTCATAATTTTTAGTATTCAAAAATTTCAGAAATTAAATGCTAGCACGCTCGGGGTATAACTAAAAGAAATAGCCACTATGCGATCTGCTACTACTAAAGTGTAGATATGCCATATTTAAAATTTAAGTTATTGAATTTAAAGTGTAGTTTAATTAAATGCCGCAGTGATTAGCTATTTGATGTGGATCAATAATAGTGACAGTTAATAAGTTTATCGTATAGGCTGAAATCCAATAATACCATGGAGGAACGTTATGAAAGCTGCAGTAAATAAAGAGTACAAAGGTAAATTAACAATCGAAGATATCCCATGCCCAGAGGTGGGAATTAACGATGTGCTAGTTAAAATTGCCGCGTGTGGAGTGTGCCACACAGATTTACATGCTTGTCATGGAGATTGGCCAGTTAAACCGAAAATGCCATTAGTGCCGGGCCATGAAGGGGTAGGTACTATCGAAAAAGTAGGTGCAAACATTAAACACTTATCAGTAGGCGACCGTGTCGGTGTTCCTTGGTTATATAGCGCCTGTGGTCATTGTGAGTTTTGTTTAGAAGGTAAAGAAACCCTATGCCTTGAGCAGCATAACACCGGTTATTCAGTCGATGGTGGCTACGCCGAGTACTGTGTTGCCCATGGTGATTACGTGGTTAAAATTCCTGAAGGATTAGGCTTTGCAGAAGCCGCACCACTATTTTGTGCTGGGGTTACAACCTATAAGGCGCTTAAAGTGACCGATGCAAAAGCGGGTGATTGGGTGGCAATTGTCGGTGTTGGCGGCCTAGGCCATTTAGCAGTGCAATACGCAAAAGCAATGGGCTTTAATGTAATTGCCGTTGATACCGGCGAGAGCAAGTTGGCACTAGCCAAAGAGCTTGGCGCAGACATCACCATAGATTTTATGAAGCAAGTGCCTTCAGAAACCATTTTTGAGCAAGTTGGCGGCGCACATGGTGTTGTGTGTACGGCTGTATCAAAACCAGGTTTTGAGCAAGCCTATAAAAGCGTACGCCGTGGCGGTAAGTGCGTGCTTGTAGGTTTACCACCAGAAGATATGCCATTGCCAATTTTCGATACCGTGTTAAATGGGGTGTCTGTGGTAGGCTCAATCGTTGGTACGCGTAAAGACTTACAAGAATGCCTCGACTTTGCTGCCAAAGGAAAAGTTAAAGCCATTATTGAAGAAAAGCGTCTTGAAGATATCAACGATATATTTGACGACATGCTAAAAGGCGATATCACAGGCCGAATCGTAATGACGCTTTAAACTTAAGTCAGTTAATGCTGTCAGGTTTGGTTGAGCGGCTCAATTGAATCTGACAGTTTTTCATATGCGAAAAAGTAAGTAACTGTAACTTGTTTTTGCCCCTTTTCGAGTTAGCAAATTGCATATTTTGCAAATTGGTTTTGCCCCAAGACGTGTTAACGTAAATACTCTAAGCACAGCTTTGAGCTAAGCAAGCATTCAAAGTGTAAATGAAAAAATAATCAATTCTCGTTATGTAATATAATTCGCTTCTCGTTAAAATTTTCATAAAAGTTTAAGTCGCTAATTTTAAAGCTATTTTTTATGCGTGTTCTCGTAATGTAATTTTACCCATTCTCGAATAAGTAAATTCTCGGTTATAGGAGAGTCTAAACAATTGTAATTCCTTTAGGCTATGTGTAAGTTATTAATAATTAAATTAATAAAATCGTATTTTGATAATTCTGGAAATTGACACATTGAGTGTTAACCGGAATTCTCGGTAATACGCTGTTAGCTTTTACGGAGAGTATTTGTGTTTCAAGATATATTAGATGCTAGAATTCGAGATCTTTGGAATTTGTATGAAGCTACTGGTGAGTTGAAGCACTCTGGTCAGAAAGGGATGCTTCGTGAAATGTTTCTCAAGAGAGTTTTAGAGTCAATACTTCCACCTCACTTTGGAGTAGGTACTGGAATAATTGTTGATAAATGGCGTCGTCAAAGTCCTCAAGTAGATCTCATCATTTTTGATAAGAGACGGCTACCGCCGATTTTAGAAGAAAATGGCCATGGCATCTACCCAATGGATGCTGTTTTGAGAGTGATCGAAGTTAAAAGCATCTTAGATAAAGAAGGCTTAAAGCAACTAGGGAGATTATCTTACTCATTAGATCCTACAAATCCTAACGGTTTAAAGATGGCTACAAAAGGAAACCTAGAAAACGGTCAATCATATTACCCGTTTGCGGCACTGTTCGCCTATAGTTCAAATATTTCAGATTTTGATAAAGTAAAAAAAAGTATTCCAGAATTAAAAGAAAAAACATGCCCTGTATGTGTCATTACAAAGGGAGTAGATGCAGTGCCAAATGTTGGTAAAGAGCAAAATTTAAGGGTATTTTTAACTATATTATTAGCAGCTATTGAAGAATCTGCTAGTTCTCGCAAAGAGTTTAGTATTACTGAATGGATGTTTGGCTAAAAGCTAACAAACGCATCAACGCATGGACTAATAAAGCTTGGCTTGGTTCGTGTCTCACCAATCTTAGCCAAGCATTATTAGCCCGTTATGCGGGCGTTGGTATGTGCTTTCACTAACTTGCGCTCATAGTAAATTCGATTAATAGAAGAGTAAGCGGGTTATCTATCAGTTAGTTTATGCCAATGACTTAAGGACAAGTGTTAGATGTTAAAAAAAATAAAGCTGATACAAGGTATTGGTAATTTCACAAAGACTGTTGCAGGTGGAATAGATTTTGGTGAAGTGACAGTTGTATACGGTGAGAACAGAAATGGTAAGAGCACCCTCTGTGATGTAATACATTCACTTTCAGAAGATGCACCTGATTTTATAATGCACCGAAAAAGCATACCTAATGATCAAACTAAACCACCGAAAGTTGAGTTTATGTTTGATACTGCGGCAGGGAATGTCACTTCTAAGTTCGAAAACGGCCAGTGGCAAGTAAAAACTCCTGATTGTTCAAAACTATACGTTTTTGACCATAGCTTTATTCATAGAAATGTAATCACTGGTCAGAAGCAAGAACGACCAAACTCTGAGAACATGACTAGCTTTATTCTTGGTGAGAATAACACAGCCTTGTTTAAGGATTTAGCAGGTATGAATAACAACCTCCGTGACGAAAGAGCACTTCTTTCTAGCATTGAAGGGCAGTTTGCACCTCATGCGGTGGGTAATGTTCCTGAGTATGTTAATTCTCCTGTTCCTGCGGAGACTAAAGAACAACTAGAAGCAAACGTTGCCGCACACGATGCATCCAAACAGCAAATCAAAACTACTATTAATAATATCGATAAAATCAAGCGGCGTAATGTTCTGAGTGCGGTTGGCGTACAGGTCAATTTTGCTCAGGTATGTGATTCGATTAATACTGTATTAGCATCTAGCATTCAAAATGTTCACCAATATTCACTAATGACATTACAAAACCACATGTCCAATCATGTCAAAAATTCAGACATTTTTAAAGGTTGGGCTAGTCAAGGTGTCACACAAATTAAAGATGCCTGTCCTTTTTGTGGGCAGTCTTTAAGTGCTGATGCTCAAGGTTTGATTGCTGCGTATCAGCAGGCATTTAATGCAGAGTTTGATAGATTTAACAATCAAACAAGACAAAGTTTAAACAGTCTTCGTCAGCCATTTTTAATTCCTAATACCCGTGAAAGCCTTATTCAGCAACACCAATCAAATAAACAAGTATTTGAGTTATATGTAGAACCTCAAATCAAAACCAATCAAGCACTAGCGCCTTTAACTGTCTCATTAGAACAAACACATGAGGCTATTCTTACTTGTTTTGATGCCGTTATTGAAAATAGTCAGCAAGCTACTGAATTTTGGACTCCGAGATTAGATAAAAAGTTTGCTACACCATACGAACCAGCTGAACTCATCGACTTTGGTGTATTGAATACCGCAGCAGAAACTTACAATCAAGCTATCTATGATTACTGGGTAGTAGCCGAACAAATTAACGCCATTTTGAATGCGTATAAAGCCTCACTTAGTGAAGTGCAGTTGAACGGTCAATTGGCAGCAGTCACACAGCAACAAGTACAAACTAATTTGGCATTAAAGCGGATCGCATTAGAGCCACTTTGTGTTCAGTACAGGCAGAAGCTAGCAGCTGTTAATGAGCGAGATACTGCTTACAGAGCACAAAAACAGCAGCTTGAACAATCTCAGACAGCATATTTAGATACGTACTTTAATTTGATAAATGAGCTGTTCCGTCAGCTTGGTTCAAGTAACTTTGAGATTATCAAAGTACCTAATAATCGCGGCAGACAAGTTATCTATGACCTTCGTGTTAAGTTTAAAGGTGAGGATATCCCTACTGATAAAATCAATACAGTCTTTAGTGAGTCAGACCGCAGAGCGCTGGCGCTTTGTATATTTTTAGCTAAGGTGATGACTCTTCCAATAGAGGAGCAAGCTAAGGCTATTTTGGTGCTGGATGACCCTGTTACTAGTTTTGACAATGAGCGAATAGCTCTGATTCTAAATAAACTGGATGAACTTCAGCGTACTATAAAACAACTTGTAATCACAACACATTATAAAGGAATGGCAGAAAAAGCAGTGAAGAAATTTAGGCGGTGCGCTAAATCGGTTAAATTGGTTCATAGTGCTGAAACTTGCTCGATAGAAGCTGTTGAAATTGATGACATGATGGCTACAGCGCATGATGTTGCTTTCAACAGAATCAAAGCATTCGTTAATCGCGAAACTAATAACGACATTCTTACAACCTTACGACCTTTCTTTGAGGGGGAAATTCGTCATCGTTTTAAGAAGCAACTCATTGATCTTGGCGAAGCGAAATCAGATCTGTCTGTTTGCACTGCCGTTTTAAGAGATAACGGCTTTATCACTGCTGAGCTTGAAGCACGCTTGAGTGCAATTAGAGATACTTTAAACACACCTATGCACGAAATCGGCGGTGATGCGCTTGAAAACACAAGAGCATTAGCTGGTCAGATCATAAATGTTGTGTATAACGAGCTGTAAACACACATAACGTCTCAATCAGCCGACCGCTGACGCGTCGGCTGATTGAGACGTTATGTGCTCGAACACTAAAAATTTGTATGGTCAAATTAGGAAATAAGATGGGAATCGAATCGGAAGAATTTAAACCAGTAAAACTGAGAGAACCTATTGTTAGAAAAACACAAGTTAACATACGTCCATATATTTCCGCTATGCAGCGTCAACTTCTTGTACATACTAGTGGTTCTCGGTGTTCTTTAGCTAATTGCAGGCGAGAATTAACAATAGGTGACAATGCATTTATCGGTGAAGTTGCCCTAATCGAATCACTTGCTGAACGAGGGGCAAGATATAACCCTGAAACTCCAGTCGAGAATTTGGTTTCACAAGATAATTTAATCTTGTTATGCCCCACTTGCCATCGCTTAGTAGATAAACAACCTGAGATTTATACAGCTGATTGGCTGAGAGAAACCAAGCTAAAGCATCTAAAAACGCTAGAGGCAGCTATTGCTCCAGAGCAGTCATTTGACTTCAAGTTAGATGAGCATACCGAGGTTTCTTTAAAAAAAGCTGTTAGCATCTGGGAGAAAAATAGGCACAATGCATCAGAAGAGTTTTGGCAGCTATTACTCACTAAATCTCCAGCAGTATTAAGCCAAGTGTTTCCTAATAGCTCATTTCAATTTGGCTCTAAAAGCTACGTGGGCGGTAAGACCCTTGGTAATAAGAAAGGCAACGTAGTAGATTTCATATATGCAAGCAAACATACCGATAATGTTGTTATGGTTGAGATCAAAACGCCAGTTAAGAATTTACTTGGGAAGAAATATCGCGGTAATGCTTATTCTGTAAGTGATGAGTTGAGTGGTGGTATTGTTCAAGTACTAAATTATAAAGAGCAGCTTCTTAAAGAGTATTACAAGCTAAAAGATGATGATAGTTCATTTAATGCTTTTAGCCCCAAATGTGTCGTTTTGGTTGGTGACTTAGAAAGAGAGATGGACGACCCCATAAAAATAAAGTCATTAGAGCTATTTAGAGGCAGTTTGTCGGGTGTTCAAGTCATCACATATGATGAGTTGTTTGAGAAAGCTAAAGATGTGCTTGCACTTGTCTCTTAAATTAAACGCACATAACAAACTGTATAAGAGTGATTCGCAACACGTGGCATTTTTACTATGCGTTGATTTTAGTGATTAAGGTGGTTCGCGGCGGCTTCGGTATTGCGTTGCTCACACCTTAACAGGGCGTTACCAAGGCCTTTCTTTTATACAGAGCCGTCCTTCGGCTCTAAAACGTTTTTCCATCGAAGAGTTATAAATATACTCGCATTTGCCCCAAGACGTGTTTATGCGAGTTTCTCAAAAGAGCGAACTTTGGCCATTCACAATAGCTTTTCTATTTGGTCAAAGTACATTGCTTGCATAATCAACAAAACGACCCAATTACTCGTTTTTGTCCAGATATAAAAGCGAGAACCACTGCATTTTAGTAGTATTGGCAATTAGTTAATAAGTTTGTTACAAATGAGTCATTAAGCAAAACTAGCGGCGTTATGGTAGAAAAACGCTCGATTCATTCGCTATAAGGAAACTACAGAGTTATGTATGTATATGAGCATGAAAGGAAGCTGTCTCGTAGAAGACGTAAAAAGATGGCCAAGGTTCAGCAACGAAAACAGAATAAAGCCTTTAGACAGGACAAGTTTCACCGAACTGCCATTTATAAGCATCTTATTAGCAGTGCGAATAGCGTAAAGATACAGGAACATTTAGGTTCTGGCTTTGAGCGAGAACTATTTTTAGCGTCTCTTAATAATTTAAGCGATAAAGGAAATCCACTTCGATTTAATAACTTTGCTTATTGTATGCGAGAGATTATCACTCTAATACTGGCCAAATATTCTTCTGATGAAGATATCCTGAACTGCTGTTGGTATAGAAATGAAACAAACAAAGACAATGGAGTAACTAGAGCCCAGCGAGCAAAGTATGCAATTCAAGGTGGTTTTAGTGACGATATAGTTTTGGAGATACTTCAGGTTGATGAAGAGGAAGAAAAGGATTTTATAGAAGATACACTTAAACAATTCACAAAGCTATTTAGAGAGCTCAATGGACATACTCATCTTCGAGAAAAGAGATTTAATATTGGAGATGTCTTATGTGAGTCTCTTGCATTCCAAGTACTCAGTGTGATGGATAGTATCTTGACGCTCATCGAAAACTTGAGAGAGCAAGTTAAATCGTATGTAGAGGGTGAGATCGACGATGCTCTTATATCTGAATTCGTTGGTTCTACTTTTAATGAATTGGATATTTTGTCTACTCATACCTTCGTCGATTATTCGGAACTAGAGAGTTATTATGTTAGCTCAATTTGTAGCAAACATGTCGTGATCAAAGGGGATGGAATAGTATATTGTGACTTACAGTGGGGATCAGGATCTGACATGAGAAACGGCATTGGTGCATCCATGAGCACCAGCTTTCCATATGATTTCACTATCTACTCTAAGCTAACAGACTTAAAGAAAATGGAGCTTGGAAATGAAGGTATTACCGTTGATACAGATTCGTGGTATGAATGACCTAACAAGTCAATTAACTTCACACCCACAGCGCCGGACGCAGCAAAGCTGCGCCGGTTATTGAGGCTTTGTGTTTCCCGAGTTCCATAAAAGGTAATCTTAAGTATTGATTAAAGATTATTTGCTGCTTTATTGTTTTTTAATACTCTCGTCCTTTTTGATGGAATGAAACTCAGGCAGGCATTGGTATCTAGTTCAGGGATTGATTCACCACAAGATAAATTCGGTGAGCGAGTAGCAGTTTTCCAGTTTGTAGCGCTTTTCAACTCTACACATGTTAGGTTTTTGACATCCAAAATGTTTGCTTTAAAAAGGTTTGTTTTATAAAGGTTAGCATTTTTTAAGTTTGCTCCTGTTAGCGTTGAGCATGTTAAATCAGCTTTTTTTAGGTTGCTTCCGGTTAGATTCGTGAAAGCGAGGTAACTATTGTTGAGGTTCACGCGATAAAGATAAGAATCAACTAAATTGGCTTCAATTAAATTCACAAATGTTAGGTTTGACCTAGAGAAATTAACTCCAGGTAGCTCGGCTCCACGCAGGTATACACCCATTGGACTTTCTATGGGCAATGATAAGTCAATCCCTCTTAAATCATGTTCTTCTTTATTTAGATACTCCAGTGCTTCAATCTTTCCACTGTTACCAGAGGCTTTTGTTGTTAATAGCTGCCAAGCTGCTTCAGTTCGGGAGTGTTCCATATTCTGAGTTTCAAAAATAAACAATATTATGGTTAGGATAAGCGCAAAGTTACCAAGTGTTCCTAGTAAACGAGTGATATATAGTTTATCAAGCCAATCAGAAAAGTAATCTAGGGAGCTTTTTATTTTTAATTTACGTTCCACTTATTGATCCTTTGTTGTTCATAATATAGAACGATAGTATATCTTTGATAATAAACATAACAATCTGTTTAAGAGTGATTCGCAACATTTGGTATTTTGCTATGCGTTACGTTTAGCGTTTAGGGGGGGGATGCGGGATCTTCGGTATCGCGTTACTCACACCGTAACAGATCGTTACTGATTAGATACTCTAACGTGTTTTTGTCCAAAAACAAGTTACTAATCAAAATCTCGCACTAAACAAACAAAAAAGCGCGGCTTAACTAAGCCGAGCTTTTTGCAATCAATTCACAATTAAAGTGTGTAGCTAAAGGTTAATTTAGCATTACGCTCTTCTCCTGGCATTCCGCCTAAGAACATTGCTTTTGAGTAATAGGTTTTGTTAAACAAGTTATTTAGGTTTAACTGTAGTTTCCAATCATCTGTTTGATATTGAATTGCGGCGTCGTAAACCGTGTAGCTCGGTACGTAACCATCAGGAATACCAAACGAGGTTGAGTTTGTGCTGCGGTCATCAACATATTGCACGCCTGCGCTAATTGTCAGTGGCTCGGCTAAATTAAACCATTTAGCGTCATAGCTTAACCAGCTGCTTGCTGTTACATAAGGCACACCTTTTTGGCGAGTATCGAAAGATGATGAGTTAGGGTTTTTCTTATCGCGAGCGTCTTGATACACCACATTTACGTTAAGTTTCCACTGCTCGTTTAAATCGGCATTTAAATCAAGTTCAACACCTTTGGTTTGCTCTTCACCATCGTAAAAGCTTTTTGGTACTGAGGCATCAGATACACCGGCTTCATAATCTGGGTTGGCATACTCAAGGTTTGTACGAGCACTATCAAATACCACCAGTGAGGCCAGTAGTTGATCGTCAAAGGCTTTTACACGAATACCAATGTCGTTACTGACTGACTCGGCGTCATCGCGGTCAGCTTCGTTACCCGACACACTACCAAGTACGCTGTATGCTGTACGACCTTTAGAATGGTTTACAAAGAACGAGATATCATCGCTAAGTTTGTAGGTTGCACCTAGGTTGTAGGTCATACCGCTGTCTGATGTATCTGCTTCTGGCGTTGGCTCGGCGGCACTGGCACGGTAGCGCGCATCAACACCAAAGTGTTCGTAGCTTTGTTTAATGCGGTTAAAGGCAACGCCTACACGGGTAGTAAAAGTGTCATGAATATAGGCAACATGTTGAATACCCACACCCCAAGCTTGAACCTTTTTGTTGTAATCGCTGGTTTTTAGCGGGTCGTAATCAAAAAAGCTGCCTTCGCCCCAGTTCGGCTTACGAATATCAAATATGTAAGGTAATTGGCCTTGGTAAATAATCTCTCCACCTTTGTTTTTAATGACCTTGTCGGCATCGTAAATTGAGTATTGTTTAAAACGAATATCGCGGTCTTCGTAGTTGGCGTTTACAAGTAGTTCGTTATCAATACCAGCAAAGCTAAAGTCATAACGCAAGTCAGCAAAGTATTGCCATGATTTTTCGTCAGCTTCTACTTGGCGGTACTCTTGGCGACGCGCTGCAAATGGATAAAGTACGTCATCAACCACTAAAGGTGCGCGCGGGTCGGCATTGATCACGCCATTACGGTTCCAATAAACATAGTTGTAAGCACCCGTTTGGCGGGCAAAGCTTGATTCGTAATTACGGTATTGTAGTTGCTGATTTAAAAATAAATTATCAGTCATAAAGTAGTTATGGGTTAACTTAAAGCGCAGCTCTTCGCCTTCGTTATCATTTGCCATTGGCGAGATAATACCGTTATGACCAAAGGTATAAGGTGTTAAGCCATCATTGGCTGCAAGTGAGTCTGCTAATTGCTGACGTTGCTGTTCGGTTAGTTGCAGACCTTTTGCCGTTGCATCGTTTATTAAATCGGCAGCGGTTACTTCATCTGCGGTTTTGCCATTCACTGAGTCGCTGTTAAAAATACGAATAGGGTGGCCAATTGAATCAACGGCAATGGCATCTTTGATATAAGCGGCAGAAATCATGATGTCTTGTTTGTCGCTTAATACATATTTTAACGCGCCATAAATTTCATCTCGATCGTCTTTTAAGTCGCGGTAACCGTCGCTGCGAGCGGTTTTTGCGTTTACGCGATAAGCAAGGTTTTCGGTTAATGCAGCTGTGCTATCAAAGCCTAATGAGTAGCTATCCCATTGACCAAGCTCAGCATTAACGGTGTGCTGTTCAGTAAATTGTGGTTTCTTTTCAATCAGATTGATAACACCACCTGCGCTACCCATACCATATAAGCCTGTTGCTGGGCCTTTAAGTACTTCTACAGATTCAACATTGGTCATTGAACGTGTAGGGTTAAAGGTGTTACCTAGGCCTGCACCGCCGTACATGCCATCGTAAGTATAGTTAGCGCCTAAACCGCGGATCACTAAGTTATCGCCAATACCGTAGTTATTACCGGCTTGGGTTACACCACTGATGTTACGTACTAAGTCTTGTAAGTTTGTTGCGCCTTGCGAGTTGATAAGCTCTTGATCAACAACCACAACTGGCGCTGGCGTTTCCATTAGGGTCATATTTGATTTAGTGGCAAGGCCAGATTCAAGTACTACACGGTTTTGTTTATCGTAAACGGTAATACGTTCAACTGAGTCTAAATCTTTGGCGGTTGCATTGAATGCGCTTAAGCAGGCTAGGGCTAAAATTGAGTATTTATGTGTCGTCATTATAGGTAATTAGTCGAAGTTTTCGGTAATGATAATGCGAGCTATTTTCATTTCAAGTTTTATTTATCTGTTTTGGGTAATTTCTTTGATTAGATACAAGTTGCTAACAACTGGTTTTATGGTTGGTAATTTTGTTTACGATATAGATACAAAGGAAAGTTGCTGACTTCACTCATGCAAAGCCAGCAAAATGGCTTATTTAAAAACCTTGCCGTCTTTCATAACAAATTGTACATCTTCAAGTACTGCAATATTTTCAAGCGGGTTGCCTTTAACGGCAATAATATCGGCTAAGAAACCGCTTTTTATTTGCCCAAGTTGATCATCAGCTTTAAGCAGTTTAGCGCTGTTGATAGTGGCAGATTGCAATGCTTGCAGTGGTGTCATACCAAATTCAACCATACGCGAAAACTGCTTCGCGTTATCGCCATGTGGGTAAATCGCCGCATCGGTACCAAATACCATGTTCACACCTGCTTTTACTGCACGGCTAAAGCTATCGCGTTGCTTTTTAGATACTTGGCGTTCTTTGTTGAGGTTTTCTTCTGCAACCCCGTTTTGTTCACCAAAGGCAAGGGTGTATTCAGTGTTGTAAATATCCATTGAGAACCAAGTACCGTGTTTTTTCGCAAGTTTAATGGCTTCGTCATCAACAAAACTAACGTGCTCAACACTGTCTACACCGGCAACAATAGCCGCTTTAATACCACTGGTACCGTGTGCATGGGCTGCCACGGTTAGGCCACGTAAATGAGCTTCGTCAACAATGGCGTTCATTTCGTCTTGGCTATATTGTTGAATACCCACTTTTGTGCCTTTTGAAAATACCCCGCCTGTAGCGCAAAATTTAATGGCATTGGCACCGTACTTAATGTTTTCACGTACTTTAGCGCGCACGGCCCATGGGCCATCAGCAACGCCTTCGGCGGTGTATTTCATTTCTGGTGGTAAACGGTTGTTATCGCAGTGACCGCCAGTAACACCTAACGACGGGCCTGCAGCCCAAATACGTGGGCCAACAATGTCGCCTGCGTTAATGCCATCGCGAACTGCAATCACGCTGTAGCCTTCTGCGCCTAAGTTACGCAGCGTTGTAAAACCTGCATACAGTGTTTTTTCGGCAAAGTGCGCCGCTTTGATTGCTTTACGCGGAATCGATTGACCAATTCGCTCACTGCGCGGCACGGTAGGATCGCTTGTTAAATGCACATGCATATCCATTAAACCTGGCACCAAAGTCAGCTCTGGTAATTGAACATGCTTATCGCCGTCTTTTAAATTCGGCTGTTTATTGCTTTGTACAGCTGTAATTTGACCGTTATCTATACTAATGAGTGGTGATTTAATCAGTTTACCTGAATTTACATCTATCATGGCTTTTGCCGATAAGTAGGTTGTTGCATAGGTATTTAAAGAGGTTAGGCAAGTAAGGCCTAGGCTAATCGCAAGAACTGTCTTTTTCATTTTTATTCAAAATTGGTAAGTCGAGTCGCCACTCTAGCAATCAGCCTGCAAAGTGTAAATAAACTGCGATAAGTTACGGCTATACTTGCTAAATAGGGAACTAAACCCTCATAATTTACGCGTACTTAATATAAGGGCAGGGAAAGAATGAAAAACGTAAAACTAGCACTACTTAGTTCGGCAGTGATGTTTGCATTACTTGGTTGTAATGAATCAACGCCAACAAACGAAAAACCAACCACTTCGGTGAGCAAACAAGCACCAAGCGCAACGTCAGCCACAGAGCAACTTGATACATTACTAGCAGACTATTTTGAAGCAGGCCTAAAGTTTAATCCAATTGGTGGTACTTACATTGGCCGTAGCGAATATAACGACCAATTTATTGCACCTATTAGTAAAGCAAACCGCGACGAGCAGCTTAACTTTGTTAAAGAATACAAAAACAAACTAGCAAATATCGACAAAGCGCAATTAACGGGTCAGTCATTATTGAGCTACGAAATCCTAGCCCGCGATTTAGACCTTGCGATTGAAGGCGCTCAGTTTCCAAGTTACTTAATGCCAATTAACCAAATGGGCGGGGCGCATAATACCTTTGCTGCGTTAGGCTCTGGGCAAAGCGCACAGCCTTTTAACACGGTTGAAGATTATCAAGCATTTGAAAAACGTGCTGATGGTTTTATCGCTTGGTTAGACAGTGTTGAGCAATCAATGCGCCAAGGCATGAAAGAAAAAGTGGTTCTTCCTAAGCCGCTTGCTGAAAAACTATTACCACAATTTCAAACTCATATTGTAGAAAAACCAGAAGAGTCATTATTCTGGGGGCCAATTGCTCAGTTACCTGAGTCTTTCAGCGACGAACAAAAAGCACAGCTAACAAGCGCATACTCTGCGATGATCAGCGAGCGTTTAGTGCCGGCGTATCAAAAAATGGCTGACTTTTTAGCGAATGAATATATTCCAAATGCCCGTGAAAGCATTGGTTACAGCGACCTGCCAAATGGTAAAGCATGGTATGAGTATCAAATTAAACAGCATACAACACTGAGCTTAAACGCCGATGAAATTCATGATATTGGCTTAAGCGAAGTATCGCGTATTTTATCTGAGATGAAAAAAGTCAAAGAGACTGTCGGTTTCGAAGGCGATTTAAAAGCGTTTTTTGAACACTTAAGAACTTCAGATGAGTTTTACTACGATACGCCAGAAGAGTTAATTGCTGCGTACGAAGCAGTAAAAGAAAAAATTGATGCTAAGCTGCCGCAAATGTTCGATATTGCGCCAAAAGCGCCATACGTTGTAAAAGCAGTTGAAGATTTCCGCGCAGAATCTGCTGCGGGTGCATCTTATCAGTCGCCAGCACCAGATGGTTCACGCCCAGGTATTTTCTATATCAATACCTTTAACCTAAAAGCACAGCCTAAGTTTTTACTTGAAACCTTGTCTATTCACGAAGCCGCACCGGGTCACCACTTTCAAATTGCCTTGCAACAAGAAATTGAAGGATTACCACTGTTCCGTAAATTCGGTGGCTACACGGTATTTGCAGAAGGTTGGGCATTGTATGCAGAAAGCTTAGGTAAAGAGCTTGGCTTATTTACCGACCCTTACATGTGGTACGGCCGTTTATCAGATGAGCAATTACGTGCAATGCGCTTAGTGCTTGATACTGGTTTCCATGCGAAAGGTTGGACACGTCAACAAGGTATTGATTACATGTTGGCAAACTCATCAATGGCCGAAAGTGACATTATCGCCGAAGTTGAGCGTTATATTGCATGGCCGGGCCAAGCGCTATCGTACAAGTTAGGTCAGTTCAAAATTCAAGAACTACGTGACTACGCGAGCAAAGAGCTTGGTGATAAGTTCGACATTAAAGCTTTCCATACGCAAGTTCTGATTGATGGCGCATTACCTATGCCAATTCTTGAAGAGAAAATTAAGCGTTGGGTTAACGAGCAAAAGTAACACGCTAAACTTTGCGCGCATGCTGGCTTTACGCTAGAATGCGCGCTGTTTAGGGGCTTTGAGTAATACCATGTTAGAAGATCAATTTTGGCTTAAGCGCTCGCTTGAGCAAATGTCACAACCCGAATGGGAAGCTATTTGTGACGGCTGTGGTAAATGTTGTTTAAACACATTTATCGACAGTGAAGACGAAGATGAATTTACCGCAACGGATCAACTTCGCGAGGGTGAAGAGCTCATCTTCACTAATATCGTTTGCCAATACCTAGACAACGACACCTGTGGTTGCAGCGAATATGCGAATCGTCAAACCTTGGTGCCTTCATGTGTAAAACTCACTAAAGAAAACCTCAAAGACATCTTTTTTATGCCGCAAAGCTGTAGCTACCGCCGCCTTTACGAAGGACGTGGTCTTGCTTCTTGGCATCCGCTACTGAACGGTGGCAGTAAAGACATGATGCATGAGCTAGGTATTTCGGTGCGTGACAAAACAGTGAAAGACTGTGATGTTGACCTAGATGACTTTGACCTTTACGTGGCCGAGTGGCCAACTAGAGACATTGATTAATGAGCGCACTTAAAGCCAGCATTGGCCTGTTAAATCCAAAAAGCCCAACTAATGTGGGTGGGGTGCTACGTGCAGCGGGTTGTTACAATGCCAAGCAGGTATTTTTTACTGGTAGCCGCTATTTACGCGCCAATAAGTACCATACCGATACTAAAAATGTGCTTGAGCATATTCCACTAACGCAAGTTGAAAGCCTTGAACAAGCAACCCCTGAAGGTGCCACAACGGTGGTGATTGAGCTTGTTGAAGGTGCAACGCCGCTGCCTGAATTTAAGCACCCTGAAAACGCATTTTATGTGTTTGGCCCTGAAGATGGCTCGGTTAGTAAAGACGTGCTGAAATGGTGTGATGAAGTAGTGTATGTGCCAACCATAGGCTGTATGAACCTAGCCGCAACCTGCAATGTTGTGCTGTACGACCGACTTGCAAAGCTCGGTGGTATTGAGAGTTCAAACGACACCATTTGCAATAGTCGAGACACCAACAACTCACTTAAATGGCAACAAAAAAAGAGCGCTAAATAACGCTCTTTTTAGATTCAAACTCAAAACTACTTTTTAGTAATTTGTACGTTACTTTCAAGGCCAATGCCGTTGTCGGTAATGTCTGTGGCAAAATAAACACCGACAGGTTGGTCGCGTAGGGCATCAAGCTCAGCCATTTCTTCATCAGATAATTGACCCGTTGCAGCAATCGTATCAAGCAAAGGTAATAGGATTTTTTGCACGTCGAATGCCATGTTCACAAAGCCATTTTTAGTGACACTTTGCGACTCTAAAGTCTCGGCAATTTGTGCTGATTTATCGCCCGTGAAAACCACAATATGATTGCCTTTCAGCGCCATTTTAATATCAAAGTTAAGTGGCACAGGCGATGGAATGTATTCATTGATCAACACAGCATCACCATTGGCTGGCAGTTTAATGTTAGCAAGTGGCGGTACAAAACCTTGCGCAATAGAATAAAGGCCATGAGCATCGGTTGCAGAAAGGGTCATGATGGCATCAAGCTTATCAATTTGTGGGCCGTTGTAGTCATCAATGGTAAATGCAGCATCTTGAACGCTGACACTCATGCCTTGTACGCCATTTGCAAAACCCGACACCATAGCAAGCCCAGCGGTGCTTACCTCTTGCATTTCATTTTGTAGTGCGACAATCGGGCCACAGTTAAACTCAGCTGATTTAATTGCACCGGTTAGCGTATTGGCCAGTGGCAGTACTTTTGCTACATCAATACCATAAGCAACGCTCATCATTTGGCCATCAAGCTGTGTGGTGTGTTTTGGTACAAAACCACGCACGGCTTGTAGAGTATTAAGTAAGTCTTGATCAGTGCTTTGCAGCACTGCTTTTACGTCAAAGTCGGCGTAGTCGGCTGTAATACGTGTTTTTGTTGTGCCTGATACTGTTGCAGGCCATTTAGCGGCAATAGCAGCAATATCATCTTGACACTGTGGTGTTGAAATCGCTGCTAAGGCATTTGATTGCTGCGCTTTATCAAGAAGCTCTTTTAGCATCTGGTGTAAACGAGAGTCTTCTTTGCCTGTTACAGCATTAGCGATGCGTTGATGATCGACAAAGCCAACCGAGTTACCATCAAGCGAGAAAGTTTTAATAAGCTCAGGTAGCTTTTTAGTCTCAGCCAGTGATTGAGCTGGTTTTTCTACGCCAAGGGCAATACGTAAGTCTTGATCGTTAGAAAGCGAAGTAGTCAGCGTTAAGGTAGCCCAATTGTTGTGAGCTGATGCTACTAGGTTGAAGTTATCTAGCCCTTCAAGTTCAATGGCAAAGCGCGTGTAGCTAACGCCTTCAAGGTTTTCTGTTGTATAAGCAATACCTGCTTCATCAGCAGCTTGTTTAATACTATTGATAATACTGCTTTGATCTGCGACCTGAAAGCGCACAATAGGCATTAAACCTTGCGCATACATCATCCCTTTGTAGTCGTCACCAAAGCCCCAAATCGATTTAAAGGCATCGTAAGAGCTCAGTGATTGCTGGTATTTTTCCATCAGTGATGCAAGGAAAAGGGCATTCTTATCATCAACTGTTTTAAGCTCAGCAATGACGGGTGTTAAATCGCTAGTACCTTTCATTGCATCTGGCATAAGCGCAAAATACTTGCTGTACGGAAACGGCTTAAGTTGACCATAAAAAACCGCCGTATCGGCTGGTACATAAGCAAGCTCAGGTAAATCTACATCAACACTGGCTTTGTTTTGTGAGTACAACAACGCACCTGCAACAATGGCAATCGCGCCCCCAGCTAGAAGCTTATTATTCATAGGATGAATTCCTTTTTCTTTAATTAGTTGAAAAACATACCATGAAATTTAAGCACTCTCCACTAGAGTGCTTAATAGATTTGTAAGCAATTATGAGTGGTTATAGAAGATCTTCGGCGCTAGGTAATGATGCAAAGGCACCATAACGGCTTACAGCAAAAGCGCCGGCTTTAGCAGCGTAAGCAATGGTTTGTTCAATATTAGCTTGGGTTTGGCAAAACTCTTTAAAGCTTTGTTTGTTTTCACAGTGCTGACCAATTCTAGACAGCATACCGCCAATAAAAGCGTCGCCTGCGGCAGTGGTATCAACCACTTTTGTAGCAGGTGGACTTACTTGGCCTTTAAAGTCAGCATGATAAAAGCTGATTGCTTCACCGCCATTGGTAACAAGCAAACAAGTTACACCTGCCTTTAAAATGGTATCAATGGTATGTTCCAGTGGCATTGCTTGATGGCTCTTTTGATTTAAAAACTCAAGTTCTTCAAATGATAGTTTGACGATATCTGCCAGTGAAATAACATGCCACATTCTATCTAGCGTATGGCGCATGCTTGGCCATAGGTTTTCGCGTAAATTCATATCAAAACTACAAATTGCACCGGCTTTTTTCGCCTGAGTTAAGCCATAAATAGTTGTTTGATAGATGTTGTGCTCAGTGAGACTGTTGCTGCATACATGCATAATAGCGTGACTTGCGAACATTGCATGGTCAAAGTCGTCTACGCGATACAGTAAGTCAGCTGCTGGTGGGCGATAAAAGCTAAACGAGCGCTCGCCACTTTCATCGAGTGATACAAACGCCAGCGCTGTTTTAGCAGCATCAGTGAATGTACAGTAATCAGTGTTTACCGCATGTTGGTCAAGCTCTTGTTTAATAAAGTGACCAAACATATCATCGCCTAACATGCCACAAAAGCTGGTGTTTAGGCCTAGTTTTGCAGCTGCAACAGCCACATTGGCAGGTGCGCCACCTGCGTATTTAGTAAATGATTCAGGTTGTTTACCATCTGATAAAAAGTCGATTAATGCTTCGCCAAAACACACTAAACTCATTATGCATTCCTCAAGGTTAAGGTTCTTAATACTTCGTAGCAGGCACCCATAGTATGATAGTCGGTTTTGCCTGCTGGCGATTTTTCGTCACTGTAAGGCAGATTTTCTGCTGATAAAATACGGTACCAAGCACCATATCGGTGATCTACCATATGTTGCCAACTGTACTGCCAAATTTTTTCGTACCATTGCCAATAGCTTTCATCATTTGTGGCATCAGCGAGTAGGGCTGCTGCGGCTAGTGATTCGGCCTGCACCCAAAAGTATTTATCGCTATCACAAATTTGTTTGTCTGGTGCAAAGCCATAAAAAATACCACCATGTTGATGATCCCACGCAATGCTTAGAGTTTCATCAAAAAGGCTTTTCGCCCTAGTCACCAGCCAAGGTTCATCAATGTGGCGGTTCAAAATAAGTAACAGTTTTGCCCACTCTGTTTGATGTCCAGGTTGAAAGCCCCATGGTCTAAATAAATGCTGCGGGTCATCTTTATTGTAATCTAAATCAATTTGCCAGTTTTTAGAGTAGTGCTCCCACACAAACTGCTGGCTGTATGCTGCTAGTTTAACTGTGAAAGTTTTGGCTAGCTCTTTCGCGCGCTCTAAATAACGCTGTTCATATGTTGCTTCAAAACACATGAGAAGAGCTTCGCATAAATGCATATTGGCATTTTGCCCTCGATACTCATCTGCACAGCTAAAATCGGCATTTTGTTCATCTAAATAGGCATTATACTTTGGTTCAAAATAGTGTTGCTCTAATAAATCCCATACTTGTGAGATAGTATTTTTACAGTCGCTAACACCAGCTTTTAAAGCAACTGCATTGGCAAGCATTACAAAGGCAAGCCCATAACAATGGTTGGTATCGTCTAAAACACTCACTTTGCCGTTGTTATCTTGTTTTATAAGCCAAGCGTAACCACCGGATGCTTGCTTATGGGCATGTTCAAGGTGGGCTAAACCATGTTTAGTGAGGCTTAAATATTCAGGGTCTTTGAACTCGATGTACGCCATTGCGTAGTTAAAAACAAAGCGTGTACTCGATACTAAATGGCGAGTGTGTTTATCGTAAATCGCGCCATTATTTTTAAAAAATTGATAAAAACCAGCTAAGCCATGAGCTGAATAATCAACACAGTGTGGGTGATAAAAAGCAAGCGTATCTTGGATATGCTGCTTAAGAAAAGCAGAGCTTTTAAAGTTAACTGTGGCCATGGTCTATCAATAAATCTGTGTTCATCTTGCAACTATAGCAGGAAATAGAAATATTGGAACGTTCCTAGTAAATCTTTGTGCTATTTTTACTTCAATGTGTAGAATCAAAGGTAACTTGTTAACGGAGTGAAAACCACGTGAGTGAAATAAATACAAACCAATCGTTTGTCGCTGATGGTTCGCAGCAAAATAAAAATTACCTGCTACCACTGACGGCAATGACAACCCTATTCTTTTTGTGGGGTTTCATTACAGTTTTAAATGATGTGTTGATCCCGCGCTTAAAAGGGGTATTCGATTTAACCTATACAGAGGCAATGCTGGTTCAGTTTTGTTTCTTTGGTGCTTACTTTATTGTTTCGCTACCAGCGGGTATGTTGGTTAAAAAACTTGGCTATAAAAATGGCGTACTAACAGGCTTAGTAGTGGCATCAATTGGCTGTATGTTATTTTATCCTGCGGTTGTAGTGCATGAGTACTGGCTGTTCTTAGGTGCATTATTTGTACTAGCAGCGGGTGTTACCGTATTACAGGTGTCAGCTAATCCATATGTTGTGGCGTTAGGCCCTGAAAAAACAGCGTCGTCGCGTTTAAATCTTGCTCAAGCACTTAACTCCCTAGGTACAACGGTTGGACCATATGTAGGTGGTATTTTATTCTTCGGTACAGCGGGTACTTTAGCTGCAAATGCGGCAACTGCTGAATCAGTAAAAGTGCCTTACCTTATGTTAGCAGCAGCGCTATTAACTATTGCTGTTGTATTTGCATTCTTTAAACTACCAGTGATTGCAGAGCACACAGAAGAGCAAGACTGTAAAGCGAAAGGCCACAGCCTGAAAGAAGCACCACATTTAATGATGGGTGTGGTAGGTATTTTTTGTTACGTAGGTGCTGAGGTTTCTATTGGTAGTTTCTTGGTAAACTACTTCGGAGAAGAGCATATTGCTGGCCTTGAAGAGCATGCAGCTGCAAGCTTAATTGCTTACTACTGGGGCGGTGCAATGGTTGGTCGCTTTATTGGTTCTGCAGCTCTTCAGAAGATTGCACCATCAAAAGCGTTATTCTTTAATGCCATGATGGTTATTGCTCTGCTGTTAGTGACTATTTTCACTGAAGGTGACTTAGCACTTTACTCAGTACTTGCGATTGGTTTATTTAACTCAATTATGTTCCCAACTATTTTCTCTGTAGCTATTGAAGGTTTAGGTTCACTCACCAGTAAAGGTTCGGGTTGGTTATGCTTAGCTATTGTAGGTGGTGCATTAGTACCATTAGTACAAGGTGTGGTTGCAGATACAGTTAACATACAACAAAGCTTCTTTGTACCAGTGATTTGTTATGCATTTATCGCTTGGTATGGCTTAAACGTTGTGCGTTTAGCTGATAGCTGGAAACAGCGCATCGGTTAAAAGTACTTTCTAATAAAAGCCCCGCACAGATTTGCGGGGTTTTTTTATGCCATTTATTTGCTACCAGGAACAAATTTAGATGACAAAATGATTTAATGAATACGTATTCAAGGGCGATTAAATCAAATCTTTTTAGGAACGTTCCAAAAGTGGGTTTTGTTGTTTTTTATCGTGACGACTTTAGAAGTTAAATTTGCTGCCGTTAACAAAGTAATTGATTTCTATATAAAGCGTACTTTAATTAAAAGGAACGTTTTTCTAGTTTTAGCCTAAATTTATAAGACAAAGAGCTTGAAATTTGTTAAATATAAAAGCGCTAACAACGAAAAAAATAACAAACAGGTTTGTCATGCAAAGCACTCTTAAATTTACCACCAAGGTAACTGTGGCTGCATCACTGGTTTTAGTGATTGTGCTCGGTTTATTCACGATTAATAACTTCATCTCTATGCGCAGCCAAACGCAAGAGCAGCTTTCGCTTGTGCTGCAAGAGATTTCTCAGTCAGTGTCGCAAAATATAGCGAACTGGTTAAATGCCAAGTTAGCGATTGTTTCGTCAGTTGCAGACACCTATCAACTTGGTGACAGCAAAGAGCTAACACTTACACAGCTCAACACAGCTGACAAAGCTGGTAACTTTAAAAACACATATATAGGTATCACTGATGGCACATTTGTATTGAATGACCAATCGGTTGTGTTACCGCCTGACTACGATGCTACGACACGCCCGTGGTACAAACTTGTTGAAAACAAAACTAACACTGCTTTTACTGCCCCTTATATTGATGTAACAACCAATGAGCTGACTATTTCGGCTGTAGCCCCTATGCAAGCAAATGGTGTGTTTAGCGGTGTTGCAGGTGCCGATATTGATATGAAAACCATTACTAAGATAGTTAACGAAATTGACTTTTTAGGTTTTGGTTATGGTTTCTTACTTGATAGTGAAGGCCGCATTTTAAGTCACCCAGAAACTAAGTTTAACGACAAAAACATGCGCGATTTATTCGGTAAAAGCCTATCGTTACAATCTGAGTTTGTAGAAGTACAAGTTGGTGGCTTAGATAAATTAGTGTCGTTTACCAAAATTAAAGGAATTCAAAACGTTGATTGGTATCTTGGTGTGGTGATCAACGAAGAAATTGCCTATTCATCGGTCGCGTCATTTAGAAATATGGCGGCCATATATATGCTGATGGGTATAGCTGCTATTGTATTAATGATGCAGTTCTTACTTCGTTATTTAATGCGTCCAATGCAGCGCCTAAACGATGCAATTAAAGATATCGCACAAGGTGAGGGTGATTTAACCCGTCGTCTTGAGGTTGAAAACAATGATGAATTTGGTGAATTAAGTCATTACTTCAATGCTTTTATCGAAAAAATTCATACATCAATTGAGCAAGTTAAAAATACCACTGTTGAGCTTGAGCGTTTAGTTGAGAGTTTAGTGAACCAAACTCAAGGTACGCTCGATATGTATGCAGACCAAACAAAACGTACTGACAACGTTGCAACCGCAATCAACGAGCTTACCTCTAGCGCGGTAGAAATCTCAAATAGTGCAAGTAATGCGTCTAGCCTTGCGACGAGTGCGAATAGCCAGTCACTACAAAGCCAATCTGCGTTAGCTGATAACTTAACTGCTATAAATGCCTTGTCTCGTAATATGGAGCAAGCACAAAAAACGATTAATAGTTTAGATGCGCACACTGTAAGCATTGGTCAAGTACTTGAAGTGATTAAAGGTGTAAGTGAGCAAACCAACTTATTAGCGCTTAATGCTGCTATTGAAGCGGCCCGCGCAGGTGAAGCTGGTCGAGGTTTTGCGGTTGTTGCTGACGAAGTTAGGCAACTAGCACACCGAACACAGCAATCAACGCAAGAAATAGAAGACACTATTTCTCAGTTACAACAAGGCTCTGCGTCTGCGGTTGAAGTAATGACTGCAAGTATTCGTGACAGCGAAAAGAGTGTTGAACAAGCCCATGTAGCGGGTGATAAAATGGCTGAGGTGACGCGTGCTATCGAATCAATCGATGAAGTGAACCACAGTGTAGCGAATGCCACCACAGAGCAAAACCAAGTAATTCAAAGTTTAGATAGTGATATACACTCAATTAGTGAGCTTTCTAATCAAGGTAAGAGTAATCTTAATAACACCTTGAATGAGTGTACAAAATTAAAAGCCCAGTTCTATGAGCTTGAAAAATTGGTACTTAAATTTAAAGTTTAGTTTTAAGAGACTGCAATTTTGGATCAAAACTGGCTTAATGCCATTAATTTAAATAGTGTCGACACGGCGGATAAACAACGCCGTGCCTTCACGCTGTTTACAATGGCTTTTTTTGCCATTGTATTAATCACATCTTTAGTATTATCTAACTATCAAATTTATGCCTTACCGTTAACTATTATGTTAGTGGTCAGTGATGTGACTATTGTGCTGTGCATGTTTTATTACTTTCGCAGTGGCGCTTTGGTGTCTGTTAGTTGCATTATATTGTCTATTATTCTGTTGCTCTGTGTGGCATTGGTGTATACCGGTGGCAAAGAGAATACCGCTTTATATTGGCTGATGTTTTACCCTATTGTGGCTTATGTCACTTTAGGGTTAAAAGTGGGCAGTGTGTTGGTTGGTATTATGTACGCTAGTGCAGTTGCACTGCTGTTTAGCCCCAACTTTGGGCAAGCGCATTACGGGCAAGTTGAAACCTCACGGTTTTTAGCCTCTTTCACTATGGTAATTTTGTTTTCTGGGATCAGTGAATACTTTAGGCAAAAAAGCCATCAAAAAATTGCTGATATTACCTTAATAGAAAAACGCGATGCATTAACAGACCCACTAACAGGCCTTGCGAATCGTCGTTACATTTATGAGCATATTCAGCCGCGTCTTGAAGCCGAAGCGGCTAATTATTTACCTATGTCGGTATTATTAATTGATTTAGATAACTTTAAATCACTTAACGATACTTATGGTCATGACTTTGGCGATCAGGCATTAATAGCCTTTACCTCTATGCTGCACGATAAATTACGTGGCACAGATATAAAAGCCCGTTATGGCGGCGAAGAGTTTATTATTTTGCTGCCAAAAGCCGGGCTTAACATTGCCCATGCGGTGGCTGAAAAACTGCGTAGTTATGTCGCTCAAAAACAGATCCCCTTCGATGTTGGGCAGTCTGTGACAATCACATGTAGTATCGGAATTGCCAGCCTAGAACGTGGTAGTCAATTTAGTAAAGCGATTAAACAAGCAGACGACAACCTCTATAAAGCTAAAGCAAAAGGGCGTAATGTCGTGGTTTCTGATTTAACCGAGATAAGCTAAATGGCAAGGTTAATTTATGTTTACGACCCTATGTGTAGTTGGTGTTGGGGCTATAGAGAAACTTGGTTAAAGCTTCAAGCAGCCCTTGGTGATAAACTTGCTATTGAATATAGAGTGGGCGGCCTTGCTCCTGATTCCGATGAGCCAATGCCTATAGATATGCAACAGTTTTTACAGCAAACATGGCTGCGAATTGAGCAGCAACTTGGTACACCATTTAATCATGAGTTTTGGCACACTGCCAAACCACGTCGCTCTACTTACCCAGCATGTAGAGCTGTGATTGTTGCAAGGCAGCACGAAAAAGAGCAGGAGATGCTTTATGCCATTCAAAAAGCCTATTACTTAAATGCACAAAACCCGTCAGACATAAGCACACTTGTGCTCCTTGCTGAGCAAATAGGTTTAGAAAAAAGCACATTTATAAAAGAAATTGAAAGTGAAAACATACATTCTTTATTAATGGCCGAAATAAACCAAGCTAGAAGCTTACCTATCCAAGGCTTTCCGTCTTTAGTTATTGAAAATAAAGGGAACTACCACGCTATCCCTGTTAACTATCTAGACTGGGAAAGCACTTATCAACAGATCGTTTCCCATATTTAGTTCCCAAAACCCTGCAAGTTTTGCCTTATCTTTGCGCAATATAAACTAATTGTTACAGCTGTCATAATTTTGTATTTTTTACGCAACACGCTTGTCATTTTTCATCGTTATCCTTTCGCACATTAAAACAACCCCCACTAGTAAATTAAGCTAACTTAACGAGTAAAGGTGTATGCGATGAAAGGCGTTAAACCACTGATTTTAGCAGGTATTGTAGCGGCATCTGCGGCGGTACATGCAAACGATCTAGATAAAGTAATTGATAAAAGCAGCGAGATAAACAAATCTGCAGCGCAATCACAAACTAAAATCGACAAGATTGCAGATTCAATGCAAGGTCGTTTACAACAATTCAAAGCTCTTAATAAAGAAATTGAAGGCTTAACTGTTTATAACGCGCAACTTACCAAGCAGTTAAACAACCAAATTGCTGAAATGGACGCGTTAAATGAGTCAATGGATCAGGTATCAGTTATCGAGCGTCAAATTACGCCGTTAATGATGCGCATGATCACGGGCCTGGAACAATTTGTTGCACTAGACGTACCTTTCTTAACTGAAGAACGAAGCAAACGTATCGCATCATTAAAAGAAATGATGGACCGCGCAGATATCACTTCAAGTGAAAAATTCCGCCGTTTACTTGAAGCTTACCAAGTAGAGGTTGATTACGGTCGCACTATCGAAGCGTATACATCATTACTTAATGTAGATGGTCAAGAGCGCGAAGTAGATTTCTTACGCATTGGTCGCTTAGAACTTATTTATTTAACACGCGACGGCAAAAAAGCAGGTAGCTGGGATAAAGAAACAAAATCGTTTGTTGAGTTACCAGATTCTGCAATCAGCCAAATCAACAAAGGTTTACGCATTGCTCGTAAGCAACTTGCCCCAGATATGTTAACACTGCCAGTCCACGCTGCTGAATAAGAGGTTTGAGATGAAATTATTAACGAAAATGACAAAAATGGCCGTATTTGCAGCTGGCCTTGGTTTTGCTGGTAGCAGCCTAGCGGCTGAGCCAATGGATTTAGATTCATTACTAAAAACATTAGAGCAAGGTAACGCACAGCAAAGCGCTGAGAATAAACAACGTGAACAAGAGTTCATGGCACGTCAAAACGAACAAGTACAAATGCTTAAAGATACACAAGCAAAGCGTACTGCAATGTTAAATGAGTCAGAGCGTTTAGAAACTCAGTTTGAAGAAAATGAAGTAAAGCTAGCTAACTTAACTGACACGCTTTCAAACCGTATGGGTTCACTTAAGGAACTTTTCGGTGTGTTACAACAAGTCGCGGGTGATTCAAGTAACAAATTCATGACGTCAGTTGTTTCTGCAGAGCTACCTGGACGCAGTAACTTCATGGATGAGCTGGCACAAAAAATGGGTTCAACGTCAAAGCTTGCTTCAATCGATGATATCGAAAAAGTATGGTTTGAATTACAACGTGAAATGACCGAACAAGGTAAAGTATCACGCTTTACAACAGATGTTATCGTTGAAGGTGGCAGCAAAGCACAAAAAGAAGTGGTGCGTGTTGGTGCATTTAACTTAATCGCAGACGGTAAATACCTAGAGTACACACCTGCTACGAATACAATCAGCCAGCTTACACGTCAGCCAAGCAGCCGTTACACAGCAACTGCTACTGATCTGCAACAAGCAAATTCGGGTGTTGTTCAGTTCGCTCTTGACCCAACAGGTGGTTCTATCTTAGGTCTTTTAGTACAAGCTCCTGACACTGAAGAGCAAGTTCACCAAGGTGGTACTGTAGGTTATATCATCTTAGGTGTTGGTCTAATTGCTCTACTCATCGCACTTGAGCGCTTTGTATCACTGATGATTATGGGTAGCAAAATCCGTCGTCAGCTTAAAGACACAGTTGCACGTGATGACAACCCACTTGGCCGTGTAATGAAAGTGAAAGATCAGTACCCAGATGTAGCGTACGACACACTTGAGCTAAAATTAAGCGAAGCAATCATTCGTGAAATGCCGAAAATAACCCGTAACCTGACGCTAATTAAGATTATCTCTGTGGTAGCCCCGCTACTTGGTCTACTAGGTACGGTAACGGGTATGATTAACACTTTCCAAGCAATTACTTTGTTCGGTACAGGTGACCCTAAACTAATGGCGGGTGGTATTTCTCAGGCACTTGTAACAACTGTACTTGGTCTGGTTGTGGCTATCCCAACAGTATTCTTATACACACTTCTTAACACGCGCTCTAAAAACATGCTGTTAATTTTACAAGAGCAAAGCGCAGGTATCATTGCAGAGCGAAGCGAGAAAGGAGCATAAATCATGGTGCTATTGATTGATGCAATCAATGCTCTACGTGATTTCCTCGACACAGGTGGCCAAGTTCTCTTGGTCATCGGGGTCCTCATCTTCGCGATGTGGTTATTGATACTTGAGCGTTTTATGTATTTCTTTGGCGGCTTTAAACGCTACAAGAAAGACGTAAAGAGCACTTGGAGCAATAGAGCAGAGCGTAACAGCTGGAACGCAGAGCAAATTCGCCAAGCGATGATTTCACGCGCTGGCATGCAACTAAATAATAACCTTGCGCTAATTAACGTAATGGTTGCGTTATGTCCACTTTTAGGTCTGTTAGGTACCGTAACCGGCATGATCGAAGTATTTGATGTAATGGCAATCACAGGCACAGGCAGTGCTCGTTCGATGGCATCAGGGGTGTCTAAAGCCACTATTCCAACCATGGCCGGTATGGTGGGTGCACTTTCAGGGGTATTCGCATCAACGTTCTTACAACGTCGAGCAAAGCGTGAAGTGCAATTACTTGAAGACAACATGGTCTTAGACCACTAAACGAATTTTAGGGTGATGTGAGCATCACCCACTAGGAGACTAACAATGAGAGCGCCACTAGGTAACTTATTTCAAGAAGACGACGCAGAAGAAATCAACATGACGCCAATGCTAGACGTTGTTTTCATCATGCTTATCTTCTTCATCGTAACAGCATCATTTGTCAAAGAAGCGGGTATTGATGTTAACCGTCCGGAAGCAGCAACTGCAGTTAAAAAAGAGCGTGCCAACATCTTAGTTGCCATTTCTGACAAAGGTGAAATTTGGATCAACAAACGCCAAGTAGATATCCGTGCAGTACAAGCAAATATCGAGCGCTTAAAAGCTGAAAATCCACAAGGTAGCGTGGTTATTCAAGCTGATAAGAAAGCCACAACTGATGTACTTATCAAAGTTATGGATGCATCGCGAGCTGCTGGCGCATTTGATGTGTCGATTGCTGCGCAAGAAGCATCATAAGGAATGTGAGCGATGCGTTATATAGTTGCATTAATCATCGCTGGTATCGTGACTGTCATGCTGTTTTTAGGCATGCAGGCACTGATCACCGGTGGTGAAGGGGCCATGTCTGAGCCCGTAAAAGGAAACGTACTTGATTTTGTTCGTCTGAAAAAAGAAGAGACAGTGCAAAAGAAAGAACGTAAACCGCAAAAGCCACCAACGCCAAAAGAGCCACCTCCGCCAATGGATTCACCGCAAATGCAAAACAGTGATCCTAACGCGAGCAATGCCAACTTTGACTTTGGTGCTAGCGTTGAAGCAGACGTTAACTTAGCGGGTGGCTTAGCGCTTGAATCAAGCGACGGTGAATACCTACCGATTGTAAAAGTAGCGCCTGTTTATCCGCGCCGAGCTTTATCGCGAGGTATTGAAGGCTATGTGATTGTTGAGTTTACAGTAACCAAGCAAGGCACAGTACGTGACCCGAAAGTTATTAAAGCTGAGCCTGAATCACTGTTTGACCGCGCTGCGATGGATGCAGCACTTAAATTTAAATATAAACCGCGCGTTGTTAACGGTGAAGCTGTTGAAGTAGCGGGCGTACAGAACAAAATTTCTTTCCAAATTAACGGTTAGAAAAGAGGAATGCGATTATGAAACCTTTAAAAGTTGCCGTGATTTGCGCGGCTGCTTTCACAAGCAGCCTGGTAATCCCAAGCGTTGTTAGCATGTTACCAGGTGTAACAATTGCTACCGCCTATGCTGAAGAGCAAAAAACCAAACGAGTACCTGCACTGCGCGAAAAAGTCTATAGCCAATTAGCTCGTGCACAAAAGCTGGCTGATGATGGTGATGCAAAAGCAGGGCTGGAAGCACTTGATAGTATTCAAGAGCGCTCTTCAAGCATGAACTCGTATGAAATTGCCATGATGCATAATTTCTATGGTTTTATTTACTACAACGAAAATGACCTAGATAAAGCAATTGCGTCGTTTGAAAAAGTAGTAAACGAAGATGCGATCCCAGAAACATTACGTGTAAGCACCATGTTTAGTTTAGCGCAACTTGCGATGGCTAATAGCGATTACGAAAAGGTAATCAAATACTTAGCGCAGTGGGATGTGATTAACGACAAGCCTAAAACAGATGCTTATTATGTATTGAAATCTCAAGCTTATTATCAGCTTAAAGATTACCAAAAAGGCATTGAAAGCATTAACCTTGCTATCGCAGAAGCCGACAGCAAGGGCGAAATGCCAAAAGAAAACTGGCTAATCTTACAGCGTGCTATGTACTACTCACTTAATCAGTCTGACAAAGTAGTCGAGGTACTTGAGCGTTTAGTTAAGCTTTATAACAAGCCAGAGTACTGGGTTCAGTTAGGTGGCATGTACGGTGAAACGGGCGCAGAGAAAAAGCAATTAGCGATTTTAGAAGCGGCATACCAACAAGGTTTCATGAAATCTAAATCAGATTTACGTCAATTATCACAAGTGTATTTATACAACGGCCTGGCTTTTAAAGCCGCGAACGTGATGAGTAAAGCAATGCAAGACGGTATAGCTGAAAAATCAGCGAAAAACTATGCCTTTGTTGCAGAAGCGATGGTACAAGCAAAAGAAAGCGAAAAGTCACTTCCTTACTTTGCAAAAGCCGCGGATTTAGTAACGCATGGTCAATACGAACAACGTATTGCAGAGGTAAGCATTAACCTTGAAAAATACGAAGAAGCAGCGGATGCAGCACGTAAAGCCCTAGATAAAGGCGGCTTAGAGTTTGAATCGAATGTGTATGTTGCCTTAGGTATGGCGCAGTACAATTTACAAAACTTTGATGCCTCTATTTTAGCGTTTGAGCAAGCGGAAAAACACAAAAAGTCACAGCGTTTAGCTGAGCAATGGATCAAGTATGTGAAGCGTGAAAAAGTGCACGCCGAAACATTACGTACCGCCTTACTCTAAATGGTATTCAACCGGTAAGCGTACAAAAGAACTCATTTATAATCGCAACACCAAAGCTGCCTTCGGGCGGCTTTTTTCCGTTCCTAAAGTTTACTAACTTACTCTTTTTAAAATAATTAATATTGTCATTTTATGTTTATTAAAGTGTAACTAGTTTGTCATACAGCTCCCGTAAGGTAGTCGCAGTTTAAAACTCAAGTGTCCCAAAAGCATTAAGTTTCAGTGCTTTTCGGTGACTTGAGTTTATGCGCTAACACAATAATTAAATATCTATCTTAACGGAGTGAACAATGAAATTATCTGACTTATTTAAAGTTAGTTTGGTAGCTGCTGCAGTTTCTTTAGCTGGTTGTGGTGGTGATTTAGTCGTTAAAGAAGGCGACACCACTGTAAATGAAGGCGATAACATCACTAATATCATCGATAATGGTGGTGACAATGGTGATAACGGCGGCGATCAGTCAGGTCGTGATGATTCTCAAAATGCGACAACTGGTTTCCCAACTGACATCGAAAATGCCTTAACACAAGGCTTAGCAACAGATGTTTCTTCAGAATTCCCAACGATTACAGATAAACCAGTTTACCGTTTAAAAGCAGATACAACATTCACTGCAGATGTAACGTTAACAAATGACGCTCATTGGATTTTAAATGGTCGCACAGCGGTTGGTAACGACCGTACAGATAATACTGTTCTTTATATCCAACAAGGTACTACATTAATTGGCGAATCAGGTGATGATTTCTTAGTTGTTCGTCGTGGTTCACAAATCGAATCGGTAGGTACTGTAAGCCAACCAATCACAATGACTTCTATTCAAGATGTGACTAATGTTGAAACATCTATCGGTCAGTGGGGTGGTTTAGTTCTTCTTGGCAATGCACCTGCAAACTCATGTGGTGACCAAGAAGGCGAAGCAACTGCAGACGAACTTGCAAACTGTGGTGTTGCAGCTGAAGGTGATGCAGGTCAATTCGGTGGTAACGTTGCAGATGATAACTCAGGTACATTGAAATACTTAGTTGTTAAACATGCTGGTAAAACACTGGGTAATGGTGACGAGTTAAACGGTATTTCATTTGCCGGTGTTGGTTCTGCTACAACTGTTGACTACATTCAAGTACACGAAAACTTAGATGATGGTATTGAGTTCTTTGGTGGTACAGTAAACGTAAGCAACGTGGTACTTACAAGTATTGGTGATGACTCACTAGATTGGTCTTTTGGTTGGACTGGTACGGCGAAAAACGTATACATTCAACAAGCTGCGAACTTAGGTGATAACGCGATTGAAGCTGACAACTCTGAGTTTGATTCAGACGCTACACCACTGACTAACCCTACCATTGAAAACGTAACAATCGTGGGTGCTGAAGGTAACAATGGTATTCGTCTACGTGCAGGTACTGCAGGTATGCTGAAAAACGTTTTCGTTACAGGCCCTGCAACGTACGAAAACTGTTTACGTGTTGGTTCTGATTCAGTTCCTCGTGCAGAAGACGGTTCACTAACTATCACTAACTCAATTGTTGCTTGTCAAACAGCTGCGAATAATTTCGGTAGCGAAACAATTAATGGTGGTACTGTACAAGCGTGGTTTGAAGGCCAAGACGGTAACCAAACTCTTACACCTGCAGATTTAATGCTAGATGATAATGGTTATATGCCTTTAGCAGGCTCACCATTATTAGCGAATGGTCAAATCGGAGCATTTAGCGCAACAAATAACTGGATGGAAGGTTGGACTGTTGCTATCAATGGCGGTTTCCCAACTGATATTGAAAATGCAATGGCGCAAGGTCTTGCGACAGACGTTTCATCTGAATTCCCACAAATCACTGATAAGCCAGTGTATCGTTTAGCTGAAGATACAACTTTCACTGCAGATGTAACATTAACAAATGACGCTCACTGGATCTTAAACGGTCGTACAGCAGTCGGTGGTGACCGTACTGATAGCGCAACATTATATGTTCAAGCGGGTACTACATTAATCGGTGAAACAGGTGATGACTTCTTAGTTGTTCGCCGTGGTTCACAAATCAACGCTAATGGTAATGCAACAGCACCAATCACCATGACATCTATCCAAGATATGACAGGTGCAGAAACAGGCATCGGTCAATGGGGTGGTTTAGTATTACTTGGTAATGCACCGGCTAACTCGTGTGGTGACCAACAAGGTGAAACAACACCTGAAGAGCTAGCAAACTGTGGTGTTGCAGCTGAAGGTGATGCAGGTCAATTTGGTGGTGACGATGCAGAAGACAACTCGGGTGTTGTTCGTTATGTTGTCGTTAAACACGCAGGTAAAACATTGGGGAATGGCGATGAGCTAAATGGTATTTCATTCGCTGGTGTTGGTTCTAAAACAAAAGTTGAATACATCCAGGTTCACCAAAACCTTGACGATGGTATCGAGTTCTTCGGTGGTACTGTTAACGTTCGTAATGTTGTACTAACTGATATTGGTGATGACGCGTTTGACTGGTCATTTGGTTGGACAGGTCGTGCACAAAACGTATATATCCAACAATCATCTGTTGAAGGTGACAATGCAATCGAAGCAGATAACTCAGAATTCGATTCAAACGCTACACCATTAACTAAGCCACTACTTTCAAACGTAACGATTGTTGGTGCTGACGGTAAAAACGGTGTTCGTCTTCGTGCAGGTACTGCGGGTGTTATCCGTAACATGGTTGTGACAGGCCCTGAAGGTTACAAAAACTGTTTACGTGTAGGTTCTGACTCTGTAGCAAACGCTGAATCTGGTGAGCTTTCTATCGAAAACTCAGTAGTAGCATGTAGTGCAGATAATAACTTTGGTTCTGAAGCAATCGGTTCTGGTAATGTTCAATCTTGGTTCGAAGGTCAAACAGGTAACCAAACACTTACAGCAGCGACATTAAACTTAGCAACAGATGGTTTCACGCCTAAATCAAACTCTCCGCTATTAGGTGCAGGTGTTGATGCGTCAGACCTTGACCCATTCTTCACTAAAACAAGCTACATTGGTGCATTTGACGGTGACAATAACTGGATGGAAGGTTGGACAGTTGCTGTTACCCCAAGCTTCCCTGAAGATATCACTAACGCAATGGAACAAGGTCTAGCGACTGATGTTTCTGCTAGCTTCCCACAAATTACCGATAAGCCAGTGTATCAGTTAGCACAAGATGTTGTGTTCACATCTGACGTGACATTAACTAACGATGCTCACTGGATATTAAAAGGTCGTACAGCAGTGGGTGGTGACCGAACTGATAGTGCAACTCTTTATGTTCAATTTGGTACAACACTAATCGGTGAAAACGGTGATGACTTCTTAGTTGTGCGTCGTGACTCTAAGATTGAGGCTGTAGGTACAGCAACTCAACCTATCGTTATGACATCAATCCAAGATATGACAGGTGCTGAAACAGGTATTGGTCAATGGGGTGGTTTAGTGCTTCTTGGTAACGCACCAGCTAACTCTTGTGGTGACCAAGTGGGTGAAACAACAGCAGATGAACTTGCAAACTGTGGTGTTGCAGCTGAAGGTGATGCAGGTCAATTCGGTGGTAACCAACCAGAAGATAACTCAGGTACGCTTAAGTATGTTGTTGTAAAGCAAGCAGGTAAAACACTAGGTAACGGTGATGAGCTTAATGGTATCTCACTAGCTGGCGTTGGTAGCCAAACTGAACTTGATTATATCCACGTTCACGAAAACCTTGACGACGGTGTTGAGTTCTTTGGTGGTACTGCAAGCATTAGCCACTTAGTACTGACAAACATTGGTGATGATTCTCTTGATTGGTCATTCGGTTGGACTGGTAATGCACAATACGTATTAATCAAACAGTCTTCTTCAGAAGGTGATAATGCAATTGAAGCTGATAACTCAGAGTTTGATTCAGATGCATCACCTTTAACAACACCTACTATCTCTAACGTAACTATCATCGGTGCAGATGGTGTAAACGGTATCCGTTTACGTGCAGGTACTGCGGGTATGCTTAAAAATGTAGTAGTGACAGGTGGTGAAGGTTATAAAAACTGCTTACGAGTTGGCGCAGATTCAGCTCCTCGCGCTGAAGATGGCTCACTGACTATGAGTCACTCAGTGGTTGCATGTGCAGCAGATAATAACTTCTCAAGCCAAGCAATTGGTACAGGTAATGTTCAATCTTGGTTCGAAGGCCAAGAAGGTAACTCTATTATGGACGCAGCAATGTTAGGTCTTAGCGACAACGGTTATCAACCAAGTGCAGAATCAGCATTACTTGGTAGCGGTTTCGATGCTTCAAGCCTAAATAGCTTCTTCGACCAAGTAGATTACATCGGTGCAATGGATGCGCAAACAGACTGGACAGCAGGTTGGGTAAAAGTAGGTCTTAACTAAGCCCTTCTAATCCATGGTCGGGGGCAACCCCGGCCAGCTTCTAGTTTTGTTTTCGGAGTATAATAATGAAATCTTTTACCCCCTCTAAACTTGTGCGTTCAAAGATAAACCACGCAGTGCTTGCAGCATTAGTTGGCTTATCAGTGAATACTGCCTATGCAGCGGATGAAGCACAAGAAATTGAAGAAGTGGTTGCTGTAGGACAGCGTTTAAAAGGGAGTGCTGGCGCGGTTCTTCAAGAGCGTCAAAATCAAGCTTTCGTTGCTGATATCATGGGTGCAGAGCAAATCTCTCGTACTGGTGATGGCGATGCTGCATCGGCACTTCGTCGTGTAACAGGTTTGACACTTGTTGATGGCAAGTTCATTTATGTTCGTGGTTTAGGTGAGCGATATTCGAGTACTCAGCTTAATAGCATGTATGTACCAAGCCCTGATCCAACTCGCTCAGTTGTACCGCTTGACTTATTTCCATCAGATATTATTGAAAGTCTTAGTGTTCAAAAATCGTTTTCACCCGATATGCCAGCGCATTTTGGTGGTGGTAACGTAAATATTAGAACCAAATCAATTCCGACTGATTTTTTATTTAAAGTCGATATTGGTACTTCTTATAACACCAATAACAGTGATAAAGGCTACTTCTATGAAGGTGGTGATGATGACTGGATGGGACGTGACGATGGAACTCGCGCGTTACCAAGTGAGTTCATCGATGCCTTTTATGGTGCTGGCCTTGAGGGTGATATCAATACAACATTGGCTGAGCGCCAAGCATTGATGTCGGCTCTTGACTGGAATATTTCAGCAACTGAAAAAGACGTTGATCCTGAAATGAGCTTTTCAGTTTCACTAGGCGATCGCTTTGAAAGTGAAATGGGCACATTTGGTGTACTTGCTGCTGTTTCTTATGAAAATGAGTGGGAAGTAGCGCAAGAGAAAAGTGGTACCAACCTTGGCAGCTTAGGGTGTGAAGACAAGTGTTTTGCTCAGTATTACGATGGTACATCGACTGAACAAAATGTGCGTTGGAGTGGGACATTCAATATTGGTTATGAGTTTAATTCAAACCATAAAATTGAACTGACTAATATTGCCCTGCATGACATGCGTGACCGTGTTCGTAATCGTAATTTCTATGATGCCAACGAAACGGAAGAAGGTGTTCGTGATCTTCGCCGTGTTGATGTCGTGTATGAAGAGCGTGAAATGTTCTCTAGCCAATTAAAAGGCACCCACAACTTTATTGATTTTAACAACTTGTTTGTTGATTGGTATGCCGGTACAAGCCGTGCAAACCGTGATGCTCCAGGTGGTGTTGATGCTGTTTTCCAACGTAACTATGACGATGGGGCGTTTGTATCTGAGCAATTACAGGACGTTTCTGCAACTAACGTGACACGTGAATTCCAAGTTCTTCATGACGAAGTTGATACCTGGGGTTGGAACATGGGTATGCCATTTTATGGTGAAGGCTATGAGCTTGAGCTAAAAGTAGGTGGCGACTTCTCTGAGAAAACACGTAACGCAAATAATACGACATTCGGTATTACACACCGTGGTATTTCAGATGATTATTCATTTGGCTCACGTTTAGATGAAATTTTCGCTTACGATAACATCAATAATGATGCTTTCTATGCAAGTTCAACGGGGTCAGGTATTTTCGACGACAGAACAACTGACGGTGATAAATACAGTGCGGCACATAAGCTAGATGCTTATTATTTTATGGCTGACTACTTTATCGACAACACTTGGCGTATTACTGGTGGTGTTCGTTGGGAAGATTTTGCGCAAGTATCAGTGCCATTTAAGGCGCATAGTAATTTGTTTGATGCGACAACTGATGAGTTAGCTGAAGTAGCTATCAAAGAAGATGACTTTTATCCATCTTTAGCTGTGACTTATATCATGGATGAAGAAATGCAATTTCGTTTAAATTTAAGCGAGACAACGATTCGTCCAGATATGCGTGATGTTAGCTCTACTTTCTTCGTTGACCCGTTAACGGAATTCCTTGTTCGTGGTTCACCGACATTACAAAGTTCAAAACTTAAAAATGCTGATTTCCGTTTTGAATGGTATATGGCATCAGGTAATAACCTATCAGTTGCATTGTTCTACAAAGACATTACTAACCCTATTGAAATGGTAGAGCTTGCGGGTGTTGGTGGTGCGGCACCACAGTTATTAACTGCTAATGCTGAATCAGGTGAGTTAACCGGTATTGAGGTTGATTTCTTAACTGATTTTAGCTTTATCAGTGCTGACTGGTCGAGTGTATTTTTGTCGGGTAACGTTACGCTATCTGATTCAAGTGTGAAACTAGGCATTGATGATTCTGACGGTGTTGATTCGTTGTTTGAGCAGCAATTAAAAGATGCACTTGATGCAGATACAGTGTCTAACATTGTTACTAACGATGAGCGCCGTTTAGTGGGTCACTCTGAGTGGGTAGCAAACTTGCAGATGGGTTATGACTCAGCTGATGGTTTCCATTCAACATCACTTGTATATAACGTGTTTGGTCCGCGTATTATTGTACCAGGTACTCGAGGTAACGAAGATGCAGAAGAGAAGCCATTCCATTCGCTTGATTTAGTTTATTCTTACTTCCCGAACTTCAATACAAAAGTTAAGTTCAAAATTGAAAACATCCTTGGTCAAGATAAAGAAATTGAACAAGAAGGTTTATCACTTTGGAAGAAAGAAGAAGGCACTAAGTTTAGCTTAGGCTTCAGCTACGAGTTTTAATGAAACTCCCCCAAGGAAGGATACAATAATAAATCCTAACGTTGATTTAGCCCTGCAATAGCAGGGCTTTTTTGTTTCTGTATTGTCTATACCCAAACCACCTCAAGATGCAGAATTCAGCGTTTCACAGGTGC
>CESF01102656.1_pt1 | contig 57186 bp, 46 predicted proteins | sample 356331 | NCBI WGS metagenome assembly CESF01 (sample SAMEA2621779, study PRJEB7988) | marine metagenome | biome: marine biome (ENVO:00000447); feature: surface water layer (ENVO:00002042); material: "saline water (ENVO:00002010), including plankton (ENVO:xxxxxxxx)" | depth 5 m
GGCGCTTCACAGGCACTTACTCTCATCGTTGTTACTTCTTAAAAGGGGATGCCATTCTTGCAAAGTAACGCCTTGATATTAAGCTCCTGTGAAACGCTGAATTTTGCATCTTGAGGTGGCTTGGGTATATATAAGGCGCTAAAAAGCGCCTTATTTTTGATGTTCATGATTATTAGAAGATTCTTACTAAAATTAGAGCCCACATTATTAGCATAATAAAGCTACTGACAACGAAACTATAATAGCGAGATTTTAAGGTATTTGATGTTAAGTGTATTACGCTATGAATAATTCTTAATGCAACATAAACCCAAGCAAGTGCAACAAAAACAGTACCCACAGCATTTACTTGCAGGGCTGTTAAACACGCAATAAAAAACAGCACAGGCATTTCGAATTGATTAATAAAGTTACGATCTGCTACGCGAACGTTATCCCCAGCCTTTTCAAGTTCCATTGTTAAGAAGTCTTTCATTTCAATAGTTTTTTGTTTTGCTGCACGAAAACGACGTTTACCCATAATGTACATCACAGTAAAAGTCAGAAAGACCTGAGTGAACATTGCTACAATTAGCCACTTTTCCATAGCTCATCCTTTGTTATAGTTATTGCTATTAATCTTAACCGTAAGTACTGCATTTTCACAATGTGTTACAAAGTTTTGCTGTAACTTAGCTGAAAAGCATTGAATTGCGGCGCTCGAAAACACATGATAAATAAAAATTTATTCAATTTCTAATGGATACAAAATAATGAAAAAAATAATAGGACTTAGTGCAATCGCATTTGCAGTGCTAGCAGGTTGTTCTTCTACTTCTACCACAACGCCTCCTGCTGCTAATACTAACCTTATTCCTGATTCGTTGGTAATCAGTCCAAACGACACCCGCGAATATAAAACATTAAAACTCGATAACGAAATTGATGTAATTCTAATTTCAGATCCAAGTGCTGAGAAGTCAGCTGCTGCACTTAGTGTTGGTGTTGGTTTATTGCACGACCCTATGTCGCAACAAGGTATGGCTCATTATCTAGAGCACATGTTGTTCCTTGGTACAGATCGTTACCCAGACACTAAAGGTTACAGTGATTTTATGACTAAAAATGGTGGTGCACATAATGCTTACACCTGGTTAGATATCACAAACTACATGTTCAAAGTTAATAACGATGCCTACGACGAAGCACTTGACCGCTTTGCAGATTTCTTTAAATCACCAAAGCTTTACCCTGAATACACAGACAAAGAAAAAAATGCGGTAAACGCTGAGTGGTCAATGCGTCGTGAAATGGACTTTTTTGGTCAGTTTAAACTGGCACGTCAAATGATGGGCTCACATCCTGCAAACCGCTTCTTGATTGGTAACCTAGAAACCTTAGGAGATAAAGAAGGCAGCAATTTACATAAAGAAACCGTTGCTTTCTATAACAAATATTATTCATCGAACATTATGAAAGTGGCGATGATCTCAAATCGTCCACTGGCTGAAATGGAAGCAAAAGCTAAACAGTATTTTGCTGATATTGAAAATAAAAACATCGAAAAACCAACTGTGACTGATAAGTTAGACTTTTCTGTTGCTGGCGGAAAGCGTGTTTACTACTCACCAAATGAAGATGTAAAACAGCTACAGTTAGAGTTCACAATTGCAGATAACAGTTCACAATTTGCGGTAAAACCAAATCGTTTTGTTTCTTACCTTTTAAGTAACGAAATGCAAGGTAGTCCTGCACAAATTTTGCGTGATAAAGGCTGGGTATCACGTTTATCTGCTTCAGATGCACCAACACAATATGGTAACTACGGCAGCTTAACTGTTAATATTGAATTGACTGATGCTGGCATGCAAAACCGCGAAGAAATTGTTGCTATGGTTATGCAGTACATTGCGCTTATTAAAGAGCAGGGGGTTGATAGCAAATACTTTAATGAAATTCGTACCTCTCTAAATAACGAATTTCAATTCCTCGAAAAAGGTGATGAGTTTGGTTATGTGAGTAACCTTACTGATAGCATGCAAAAGTTCCCTGTGAACAACGCAATAAACGCACCTTACTATTATGCTCAGTTTGATGCAGATGCGGTGCAAAATGTACTTTCGCAATTAAATGAAGATACTTTACGTATTTGGTATATTTCAAAGCAAGAAGAAACAGATTCACAGCTACATTTCTATGATGGTAAATATCGTATAGAAGACATCAGTGAAGCAGAAGTTGCAAGTTGGAACAAACCAAGCGAATACGCTTTAGCATTACCAACAGTAAACCGCTTATTACCAGAAAGCTTTGCAATTAAGACTGCTGAATTTAAACAACAAGCGCACCCTGAACTGGTATTTGATAAGCAAGGTGTTAAAGTTTGGCGTCAAGCTAGTCAGCAGTTTGCTGAGCAACCAAAAGGCCTTGTAGAAGTTTACATCAATACGCCAGATGCCCTTGTGAATGTAAAATCGCAAGTTCTTTACTCAATTTGGGCTGATCTTTATAACTTACAACAAAGTAAATTAAGTACAGAAGCAGCAGTTGCCGGTATGAGTTTAGGGTTACAACCAAGTAACGGCCTTGTGCTATCGCTTAGTGGCTTTACAGATAAGCAAGATGTGCTTCTAGCTCAGGCTCTTGAAAATCTAACGTTAGATGTGTCTAAAGAAGGCTTTGCACAAGCTATCGATCGTTTTAAGCGTGATTTACTAAATCAGCAAAAGCAGTTCCCTTTCTATCAAGCATTTGGTGAGTACTCGAAGCTTACTCGTAGCGGTAAATTTGATACTGAAACCTTGATTGCAGCGGCAGATGCGCTAACTCTTGCAGATTTTGCTGCTATCAAGCAATCAACTCTTGCTGCAAATGATTTACGCGTATTCACGTTTGGTAATTATAACCAAAATGACGTTGAATCTATTGCTAGTAAGCTAACAGCTATTCTGCCTAAAGGTCATAAAGCAACGGAGTTTGCCAGAAGCAAAGCATGGTTACCTCAACCTGGTGAGCGCATTGTGCTGCAAAAAGATATCGATGTAGCTGATGTGGCTATCATTGATATGGTTGTTCACCCAACTCCTGGCTATAAACAAAAAGCGCAAGCGCAAATCTTACAAAGTCACTTTAGAACCGTTGCGTTCGATAAGTTACGAACAGAAGAACAACTTGCTTATGCAGTTGGTGCTTTAGCTCGTCCTATTGAAGATTATTCTGCTTTAGGCCTTTATATCCAAACACCAGTGAAAGGCCCTAAAGAAATGCAAGCGCGTTTTGATGAGTTTAAGAAGCAATATGCTGTAGAGCTTGATAACATGACAGAAGAAACATTTGCACAACTTAAAAATGCAACGCTTGTGTCTTTAAAAGAGCAACCTAAGAACCTAAGTGATGAAATGTCACCGCTGATTTCTGATTGGTACCGTGAGAACTTTAAGTTTGATTCTAAGGAAAAGCTTATCGCCGAAGTTGAAAACGTAACCTTGGCAGATCTTAAAGACTACTACAAGAAAACCATGCTAAACGATCAAGCTCCGCGTTTGAACATTCAAATGCGTGGTAGTAAGTTTGCTGATAAACCATTCGCAGATCTTAAAAACCAAACTAAAGTCGACAGTTTAGACACTTACTACAAAGGAATTAAATTCCAAAAGTAACTTAATAGTTGATAAACAAAAGCCCAAGCAATTGCTTGGGCTTTTCTATTATGCAATAAGTAAAAATCCAATAAACGCAGCTGTTGCTGCTAGTAAGGTGTAAGGAAGTTGCGTAATAGCGTGGCTGACTAAATCACAACCAGAGCCTTGTGCTGCAAGAACTGTGGAATCAGAATAGAAGCACGCTTGACTACCAAACGACGATGCTGACAATAAAGCGCCAATTACTAAAGGAATATTGGCATCAATAGCGTAAGCAAGTGGCATCACAATAGGGATCGTTACTGCGAAAATGCCCCAGCTAGAACCCGTTGCGAAGGCAAGTACTGCCATTGCTAAAAATACCACTGCAGGCAAGTATTGTGCGGTCATGTAAGGGCTTAAGGTATTGATCACATATTGCGGAAGCATTAATTGATCACACACATCTTTAAATATAAAAGCTGCAACTACAGTCCCTATAGCGGGGATCATACTTTTAAAGCCATCCAACATACGCTCAATAAGTTCTGACAATGTCATCAACTTTTGTAATATATAAAATGGTAGTACCACAGCAAAGGTCGCGAGTAATCCTTTGTATACATCAATGTCGAAGTAAACGGTAAACGCGACAAGTAATATAATTGGAACTAGAAAATTATATAGCTTGCCGTTCGATGCTGCTGTTTCAAAGTTTTCTTCTGCTGCTTTTACAGCATATTCATCAGCAGTTTGAATATCTGTGTATTGGTTATTTGAAATTTCGATTTGATTGTTGATGGCACAGAGTTGTGCTTTCTTCATCGGACCAAAAGCCGGTATTACATTTAAGCTGACCAGTAATACAACAATTACTGCAAACCAAGCATATAACATATAAGGAATAGCTTGGATGTAAACGGCAATACCTTGGCCTTCAGGTGCGACATTGTTATCGACTAATAGGCCACCAAAAAATACCGCCCATGTTGATAGTGGCACAAGCACACAGATAGGTGCCGCTGTTGAGTCAACAACATAAGCGAGCATTTCGCGACTTATTTTAAACTTGTCGGTGATACGCTTCATGGTTTCACCCACTGTTAATGCATTTAGGTAATCATCGATAAAAATAATCACGCCTAACACAAATGTCATAAGCAAAGATGAACGCTGACCTTTGGCAAACTTTAACGCAAATTCGGCGAATGCACTGGCTCCACCAGTTCTTACCAGTAAAGCAATTAAAGCGCCAAAGCCACCACAAACAAGAATAAGCCAGGCAATGGTTTCGTCTTGCATTACTTTTAATGATATATCAGCAAAATTAGATAGCACAGCATCAGGCCCTAGCATGGCTAAACCAAACAAAGCACCAATAAGTAAAGATAAAATAGGGCGGCGTAAAAATACGGCCAAAACAACCACAACTACTGGTGGCAGTAAACTTAACGCAGAAGGTTCTTGCATTATATTTTTCACACAGTTAAGCAATGCGAGATTGCTTACAGAAATCAAAAGTCTATAGACTCAAGTAACTGCTTTACGCGAACACACTTTATGGACCCGTTAGGGGAAGTGCCTGCGTTGGCTGGCGCCAGACAGTATAGAGGGTATACTGCTTTTGTTTTGCCCAAAACATCGCATGGAAAATAATCCTGAATATAATTTTAGTCAATAAGAATTTTTATTGTGGGGATAATTACTTTACACTCATCAATTATGTCACATAGTTATTATAATTGAGCAAAGAGTTTATGGCTTTTTCAGATACTTACAGGCTCAGTAGTCATGCAGTTATCACCAATAGTCAAGGTCAGGTGTTGTTACTAAAAGCTAACTATGGTCAAAAAAGTTGGGGGCTACCTGGCGGAGCTTTAGATAAAGGCGAAACCATTCATCAAGCGCTACTGCGCGAATGCCAAGAAGAACTTAATTGCGACGTTGAAATAGGTTATTTAAGTGGTGTCTATTATCACACTGTGTTCAACTCTCATGTGTTTATTTTTCGTGCTTATATGGATGATGATGCTGAGATAATGTTAAGCAATGAGCATACTGAGTATCGTTATTTCCCTATTGATGAGCTTTCAACAGTTCAAAAAGAGCGAGTGCTTGATTGCCTTAATTTTACTCATGAAGTCGTCAGTAAGGTGTTTTAACAAGTGTTAGATATATATTTAAGGGCAGGGCATCCAGATGATGCCACCTTTATTGTTGAGCTATTAAATCAAGCAACATTTTTAGAGCATATCGGCAATAAAAATATAAATACTCCAGCACAAGCTGAACATTATATTCAACAAAACTTTGTTAACAGCCACCAGCAATTTGGGTTTGGTAGTTACATAGTATGTTTATCTGATGGTACACCTGTTGGCATGGTGGGTCTCTTTCAGCGAGATGCGTTAGCTATTCCTGATTTAGGATTTGCACTGCTAGCCAAGTATGAAGGCAAGGGTATAACAACATCAGCTGCAAAGTTATTGCTGGCTAAAAAGCATGTATTAGAGTTTGGTATACTTACAGCAATCACCTCGCAAACAAATATTGGTTCGCAGAAAGTTTTACAAAAACTTGGTTTTGAGTATATCGGTGATGTCATCATTAACGAAGACAATCAGCCACTAAAACTTTTATTAAAGAGCAAGCTTTGAAATGTCGCTTGCTACTTGTTTGTTGACTTTAAGCCAAGAAGATTCAAGTGTGGCAACAAGTCCTTCGTAGTCACTCTCTTTTAAAGGCGTAAGCTCATTAAAATAGTTTACAGCTTTTAATTTTCGGCCCGTGTCTGGCGTTGTATAGTACAAGCGCCAAAGCCCAGCGATGTTGGCATTACCTTGCTCATCACCGTTAAAGTGATGTAGTTCAAACTCTAATTCATAAAAGCTTTGCTGATCTAAATCAGTAATTACAGGTAAACCTTTTATTACCATCCAATTATTAAGTTCAGTGTAAAGTTGTTGATGGGCACTTGCAGTTAACATTAAATCAGGTGATTCACTCCATAGGTGATAGTTAGCAGCGTTCACTCTGTTGTTATCTAATACCATAGCAATACCACGATTATTTAGCGCACCGCGTAATTGTACCGTGTTAATTCTGAGTTGAGCTTGAGTATTCTCAGCTAAGCGTTGCATTGCAACTATTGGTTGCGAAAATTGATAATACTCAATAGTTGAAAACGAAGTTTGGCTGCAGGCCGATAGTAATAGCACTGATGCAATTGAAGCACAGAGTTTATAGTTCATTATTGTTTCCTCGGCGTTGGATCTGCTGGTAGCTCTTTATCAAAAATCAACATATTAGGTTGCTGGTTTAAGCCACGAGTGAGCGGTTGGAGCTCTTCACTTAAACGTTTAAATTCAGACAATGTTGTTTGCAACTGCTGGTGGAACGTTGAACCTTGCTCGTAGCTTGCCATGGTTTTTTCAAATTGTTTCATGGTTTTATCGAATTGTTGCATGCTTTTTGTCATTTCTGCAAAGTTGCGATTAATATCACCCGGTAAGTCTTGAGTATCTTGTTTATTCAGTAGCTCTCTCATGTCTTGAGCAAGTGCTTGATACTCGGCAAATGTGGTCTGCATTTGCGCTAAGCTATCTTCAATTTTAAGGTTATTAACTTTATTCAATACATCAGATACTTGGTCGGCTAATACTGTTATGCCGCTCGACACACTAGGGAATACTGTGTACTCAGCTATGGTCTTTAATTCGGCGGGTTCTGCGTTATCATATATGTCTAAGTCGACATACACAGCTCCGGTCAATAAATTACCTGGTTTCAGCGAGGCACGAAGGCCGCTCTTGATCCAGCCATCTAAACTTGAATGCCAAAACTCACGCGCTGCAGTGCTGTCGTGGTATAGGCGACCATATTCAATTTTCACAAGGGCAGGTACTGCGGTGTTATCGGTTCTAAAGTGCGCAGGTTTGCCATCTATGATTACACTTGCAGGTGCTTCGACCACACTACCGATGCGCATACCTCGGTATTCAACGGGGGCGCCTGGGCGTAAGCCACGAATTGATTGTTCAAAGTCTATTAAGTAATAGTCAAAATCATAAAAACGTTCCTCTAAAGCAGCTTTATAACTATTACTTAATGAAAAACTATGGCCATTACTGGCAACTTCACCGGGTGCTTGTTGTTCAGGAATACCAACTGAAATTCCCCCTTTTAGTAGTTTGCTTAATGAGCCAGTATTTACATTAATACCATCAGCCGACAGGTCTATTTCAATGCCTGAGTTAACCCAAAATATGGAATTTAAGGTGATCAAATTTTGATAAGGCTCCTTGATGAAAATACCATATTTCATCGCTTGGTTTTTCCAATCAAAGGTTGCTGTTTCTATTTGACCAATTTTATAATCTTTGAAGTAAATGCCAGTGCTGACATCAAGCACCTCTGCGTTATAGCTAAGCAGTGTAAAGCGTCCACCTTTAACATCTTTACCAATTAATGCTGGTTCATCCTGAAGTTCAAAACTCTCGGCAAGTCTTTTACTCTCTCCGGGTGCAAATTCTAAATACACCCCTGACAGTAAGGTACTCATTCCGCTTATACCGGTATCATCAATACGTGGTTTTACAACCCAAATTTTTGCATCATCTGTGAGTAGGTTGTCATAATGTTTATCAATTTGTGCACGTGCTATTACACTATTTTGTTTATCAGACAAACGTACATGGTCAATTTGGCCAATCTTCACGCTACGCACTTTTATTTCTGTCTTACCAGCCACAATCCCTTCTGCATGAGGCATTTTTATAAAGATGGTGGTGCCTTTATTCGCTTGATACTGGTACAACATCCATGCGCCAATTAATAAGGCAATAACTGGTATGATCCAGATTGCTGATATATTTGGCGCTGTTTTTATTTTAGCGGTTTCGCTCATGCCAAGGTCTCTTGTTTCGCAGTACTTAAGTTATCTGGGTTATCCCACAATAAACGTGGATCAAATGCATGGGCTGCCAACATTTGGCAAATAACCATGGTAGTAAAAAAGATTGTGCCAATGCCAGGGGTGACCGACATTAGGTTTCCTAGTTGTACTAAGGCTACTAGAATCGCCACAACAAATACATCGATCATTGACCATTTGCCAATAAATTCAGTCAATTGATATATGCGTGTATAACTTTTTGTTTGCCTGTTTGCCGGCCTCATAACCATAAAACACAAAAAACTTAAAATAAGCGCTTTTGCTAGAGGGACAACTACACTCGCTAAAAAGATAATCATCGCGATGGGGTAAGATCCACTATTCCATAAAATCATAACCCCACCAATAATAGTCGATGGCATCTCATCGCCAAGACTCGTTGTATACATAATTGGGTAGACATTGGCTGGTATATAACAGGCGACTGAGGTAATTAACCAAGCTGCAGCTTTTTGCACACTAAATGGGTTACGGCTGTATGTTTTAGAGTGGCAGCGTGAACAGGTTTTTGTTGCACATAGCTGTCCACATACATGACAAGCTCTTAAACCTTGATCAATTGCACGCATATTCGGTTGTGTTTGTTCTATATAGTCAGGCTCTTTTAGTTGGTGCCACAAAGAGTGTTTATTTAATTTTGCTGTAACCGCTACATAGCAAATTACAAAAGCACTGTAAGCCCAAAAGCTCACACCAAACTCAATATCGGCCATCGACATAATTTTGACCATGCTCACCATTACGCCTATTAAAAAAATTTCAGACATGATCCAAGGTTCTAACGCAAAGGTAATTTTTAATATTCTTTTTCCCCATTGGTATGGTAGCGCTTTTAGTAAACCTAAATGCAGAGGAATTATTAGTACCAATAAAAGTAGGGGCAGACCGATAATACTTGTGTCAATGAACAAACCTAAAAAGTCGTTGTCGTAATTAAAGAGTATTCGTGCGGCATCGGGTAAGGTGATTGTTTGGGTAATACCGCTACTTGTAAAAGATAGAAATGGATAAAACATACTACTAAAGAGCATAACGATAGCACTTAAACTCAGTGCGACAACCATGCTATCTTGATTAGCTTGCGACGCCGAAAGCTTTGTATTGCAATGTGGGCATAATGCCACTTGTTTTGCACTTAAGTGTGGGATCTCTATAACAAGATCGCAGCTAGGACAGGCTGTTTGCAAACTTATGGTCTCTTAAACAAGAACTTAGTTTAGTTTGCATCAAATAGTGTATAAATTCAAATGCACCTTTGTTCAATATAAGCTAATATTTGTACAAAGTGATTACGCTTTTTAATACAGTTAATTTTTAAGGTGAGCAGTGAAGCAATTATTTATCCTTTTAATGTTGTTTGTTAGTGTTAAAGGCGAGTGTTTATCAGAGCCAAATACGCAAAAGCCAATTATTGTTGCTGCAAGCTCCTCTTTACCTCCTTATGTTATTGAAGACACGAACAGCGGAATCCAACTCGAAATACTAAAAGCGGCTTTGAAATCGCAAGGTATTTCTAATATCGATATCCATTACATGTCGAATAAGCGTGCTGAGCAACAGCTAATGCATGGTAAGGTTGATATTGTACTTAACTTTCCTGATGCACTTACGACACGAGTCTATAAAAGTGACGAACTGCTGCGCTACCAAAATGTAGCGGTCAGCCTTGCTAATAAAGAGTTAAAAATTAACAGTATTTATGATTTAGCGGGAAAGAGTGTTTTGGCGTTTCAAAACGCAACCAATTTTATTGAAGCACCATTTAAATCGGTTACCAATATTTTACGCTCATACGAAGAAGTCGTTAATCAAGAAGCACAAGTTGATCACCTTATGAAAGGCTGGGTTGATGTTATTATTTTAGAGCGTCGAGTATTTTTGTATTATTTTGAAAAATACAAACAAAGCGGTGAAGTAAAACCGTTTGTTGTGCATGCAATATTTAAAGAAGCACCAAGACCTGCGTATTTTCATAGTAAAACGTTAAAGAATGTCTTTAATTTAGGTCTTGATGAGATCATTGAGTCAGGCGAATATCAAGCTATTATTCGCCTTGATGGAACTGAATATGCCCAGCTTTTAAATTCTAAGTTACGCGAATAACGCAACGGTCTGGCGACTGAGAGCGATAAGTTTGCCATCTTCACTCCAAATACAGCCATCTTCTAGACCGTAGCCATCTTTACTATGATGTGTAATTGCTTCATAGCCAAGCCACCCGTTATGGGCAATGGCAGGTTCTTCTACAAATTCAATGTACCATGACATGCTACTCGCCGGTGCTGGTTGCTTATACATTTGCAACAGGGTGGGTGGCCATGCATCTGCTAACGCGATTATATGTGCCTCTTGCATCTGTTCTGGTATGTGCTTGAATTTCATCCAACCGCCTAAGTGAGACGTATCTGAGTTAGTAAATGGCATATTGCCTTGTTGTAAGCAAAGGGAAATATGTTGGAAGAAAGCTGGCATCTGCCCTTCTAAATAAGGAAGAACAAATTGCTCATTAACAGGAGTTAGTTGCATTGTTTTTGTAACATCAACCTTAACTCCTGATTGTCGCTGTGCGCCAAAACAGGCTTGAGTTATTACACAGACTTCACCACCCTGAATCACTTTTGCTAGTACTTGAGCGCTATTCTTTCCTTCACGTAACACGTCGACATCAATAGTAAAGTCAGTTTCGGCAAGAAGCGGTCCAACAAAATTAGTGCTTAATGAAAGTAGCCTACGAGAACTATCAATATGTTGACGAATTGCTTGGTAGAGTAGTGCTGCAGATAAGCCACCAAAGGCAGTTCTACCTTGGCACCAATTTTCTGGAAACTGCATCACTTTTGTGTTGTCTTTACCAAGCTCTGTTGCCATTGCGAGCAATTGTTCAAAATGCATAATTTTCCTTGTTATTTATCATACTTATTTTCTTATAGCATAGCTAAGCTCATCAGACCAGTTTGTTTGATTTTAAGAATGTATCTGAAAACTTATTTTTTTGAGGAAAAAATGCCCATTTAGAAAATATTTCAAAAAAAAGTATATTTTTTTCATTTTTACAGTTGAATTCAGTTTCCTGCACCCCTATTTACTAGTCATCGAACGTTTTAACGAATTTTGAAGTTGGAGAAGATTCATGGGTAGAATTATTGGAATCGATTTAGGTACTACTAACTCTTGTGTAGCAGTACTAGACGGTGATAAAGCACGTGTTATTGAAAACGCGGAAGGCGATCGCACAACACCATCGATCATTGCTTATACGCAAGACGGTGAAACATTAGTTGGTCAACCTGCAAAACGCCAAGCAGTAACGAACCCAACTAACACATTATTTGCAATCAAGCGTCTAATTGGTCGTCGTTTTGAAGACGAAGAAGTACAACGCGATATCGGTATCATGCCTTTTAAAATTGTAAAAGCTGATAACGGTGATGCATGGGTTGAAGCACGTGGCGAAAAACGTGCTGCACCACAAATTTCAGCAGAAGTGCTGAAAAAAATGAAAAAAACAGCAGAAGACTTCCTAGGTGAAGCGGTTACTGAGGCAGTAATCACAGTTCCTGCATACTTCAATGACTCACAACGTCAAGCTACTAAAGATGCTGGTCGTATCGCAGGTCTTGAAGTTAAACGTATCATCAATGAGCCAACAGCCGCTGCACTTGCATACGGTATGGACAAAAACAAAGGTGAAAACGTTGTTGCAGTATATGACTTAGGTGGTGGTACTTTCGATATCTCTATCATCGAAATCGACGAAGTTGAAGGTGAGCACACGTTTGAAGTTCTTGCAACTAATGGTGACACTCACTTAGGTGGTGAAGACTTTGATAACCGTGTTATCAACTACTTAGTTGAAGAGTTTAAGAAAGATCAAGGCATCGATCTTAAAAATGACCCACTTGCAATGCAACGTGTTAAAGAAGCTGCTGAAAAAGCGAAGATTGAACTTTCTTCTGCACAGCAAACAGAAGTTAACTTACCGTACGTGACTGCTGACGCAACTGGTCCTAAGCACATGAATGTTAAAGTTACTCGTGCAAAACTTGAGTCACTTGTTGAAGACTTAGTAACTAAGTCAATCGAGCCACTTAAGCGTGCACTAGCTGATGCTGATTTATCAGTAAGCGACGTAAATGACATCATCCTTGTTGGTGGTCAAACACGTATGCCTTTAGTACAAAAAACAGTTGCTGAGTTCTTTGGTAAAGAACCTCGTAAAGATGTTAACCCAGATGAAGCAGTTGCAGTAGGTGCAGCGATTCAAGGTGGTGTTCTAGCTGGTGACGTTAAAGACGTACTACTACTTGACGTATCTCCGTTATCACTAGGTATCGAGACTATGGGTCAAGTAATGACAGCATTAATTGAGAAAAACACGACGATTCCTACTAAGAAATCACAAGTTTTCTCAACAGCTGAAGACAATCAATCAGCGGTAACGATTCACGTACTACAAGGTGAGCGTAAGCGTGCAAGCGACAATAAATCTCTAGGTCAATTTAACCTAGAAGGTATTCGCCCAGCACAACGTGGTACACCTCAAATCGAAGTAACATTCGACGTAGATGCGGACGGTATCTTACATGTATCGGCTAAAGACAAAGATACAGGTAAAGAGCAGAAGATCACAATCCAAGCTTCTTCAGGTTTAAGCGATGAAGAAGTAGAAAAAATGGTTCGTGACGCTGAAGCGCACGCTGAAGAAGATAAGAAATTCGAAGAGCTAGTAGCGACTCGTAACCAAGCAGATGCAATGGTTCATGGTACACGCAAGCAAATCGAAGAAGCGGGTGATGCATTACCAGCAGAAGATAAAGAAGGAATTGAAGCTGCGCTTACTGAGCTAGAAGCTTCGATTAAGAGTGATAACAAAGAAGAGATTGAAGCGAAAACTCAAGCTCTAGCTGAAAAATCACAAAAGCTAATGGAAATTGCACAAGCTAAAGCACAGCAGCAACAAGGCGGTGCGGATGCTGGTGCACAGCAATCTTCTGCAAAACAAGACGACGATGTTGTTGATGCAGAGTTCGAAGAAGTGAAAGACGACAAGTAATTGCTTGTTTCGCTTCTGCCTAACGCAATAATGGCTGCTTTGTTTAGCCAATTAAGTTAGGATGAAATGATTGAGGCGCGCCAGCGATTTCGCTTGACGCGCCTTTTGCATGTATATAAACGGTAAATTGATAAGAGACCAATCTGCTTAGATTTAACTTAATACGATTGGTATGAATCGATTTATCTTACGCAGTGTAGCTGCAGTAAAAAGAGTAGTGTGATAGATATGTCAAAAAGCGATTATTATGAAGTTCTCGGCGTGAGCAAAGATGCCAGCGAACGAGACATAAAAAAAGCGTATAAGCGCTTAGCGATGAAATATCATCCAGACCGTACAGCAGGCGATAAAGACCTTGAAACTAAATTTAAGGAAGTAAAAGATGCCTACGAAGTACTGACTGATCCGCAAAAACGTCAGATGTATGACCAATACGGCCATGCAGCCTTTGAACAAGGTGGCGGCGGCCATGGCGGTGGCTTCGGCGGCGGTCAGGGTGATTTTGGCGATATTTTCGGTGATGTGTTTGGAGATATCTTTGGTGGCGGCGGTGGTCGTCGTCAATCTCGTCAACAACGTGGTTCAGACTTACGTTACAATATGGATTTAAGTCTTGAAGAAGCGGTTCGTGGTAAAGACGTTGAGATTAAAGTTCCAACATGGGTAAGCTGTAAGCCGTGTGATGGCAGTGGTGCAAAAGCAGGTTCTAAACCAAAAACGTGTACTACTTGTCATGGTGCAGGGCAAGTACAAATGCGCCAAGGTTTCTTCGCGGTTCAGCAAACCTGTCCTACGTGTCAAGGTACGGGTCAAATTATTTCTGATCCTTGTGACAGCTGTCATGGTCAAGGTCGTGTAGAAAAAACTAAGACCTTATCAGTGAAAATTCCAGCTGGTGTTGATACCGGTGATCGTATTCGTTTATCTGGCGAAGGTGAAGCGGGTATGCATGGTGCGCCTGCAGGTGATTTATATGTACAAGTGTCTGTGCGCGAACACCCTATTTTCCAACGTGACGGTAATAACCTGTATTGTGAAGTACCTATTGGCTTCACAACAGCTGCACTTGGTGGCGAAATTGAAGTGCCAACACTAGATGGTCGCGCAAAGCTGAAGATTCCATCAGAAAGCCAAACGGGCAAAATGTTCCGTATGCGTGGCAAAGGTGTGAAGTCGGTTCGCAGTGGCGCACAAGGTGATTTGATCTGTAAAGTAGTTATTGAAACACCGGTGAATTTAAACGAACGTCAACGTGAGTTACTTGAAGAGCTTGAGCAAAGCATGGGTAAAGATGGTTCTAAAAACCGTCCAAAAGAAAAAGGTTTCTTTGACGGTGTAAAGAAATTCTTCGATGACCTAACTAAGTAACTTTAGTTAGATAGTAAGAAGGCGCTAATTAGCGCCTTTTTTTATTGGTAATTGCCTACTTTAGTGATCTAAGAATAGGTAGTTTTGCCAACTTTTCATTCTGATCAACACTTTACGCATCACTGAGACATGTTCGAAGTGTTCAGAATAAACAGCTACCTCAGTGCTTGTTCCTTGTGGAAGATGGTACTGGCTCATATCATCTGTAATTTTTAAGGTGACAATAGCGCGGCCTTGACGGGCAAAAAATTCACTGCCCATAAGTGTGCCTTGTGCTTGTACTTGTCCCTCACCAATAGCGGGTAACACATCGATTACTTCGCCCGCAAATGTTTTACCAGGAATTGCTTTAAAGATAAAATCAGCTTTATAGCCTGGTTCAAGTCTTAATAGCGAATTTTGTCTAAACGCAGCTACATAAACAGTGTCTTCTTTGTGCACAAAAGTCATTACCGGCCGTAGTGGCATAGGGACCGCAATCATCCCAGGACGTAATGTAAGTTGTGTAACATAGCCATCGGTTGGTGCATGTACGCGGGTGCTATCTAAGTTAAATTGTGCTTGCTCTAAATTAGCGCGAGCAGCAGCGATTTTGGTTTGTTCGCCGTTTATTTCTGATTCAAATGCCAGCTTCTGACGTAATTCTTCTGCTTGTGCTGCTTCATAACTTGCCTTTGCTGCTAAGTATACACCTAATTTATTATCAACTTGGCCTTTTGAGTAAGCACCGCTTTTTGCGCCTTTTTCATAGCGCTCGTATTCTTTCTTGCTGCGGTCATATTCAGCTTTAGCCATCAGAGCACTTGCTTGCGCTGATTTATAGGCCGCTTCCAAACCAAGAACTGACTGCTTTGCATCTTGTAAAGCCGCAATTGCTTGATTTAGTTTTGCTCGATACAAGGTGTCGTCTAGACGAAATAGTAAGTCACCTTTCTTAACTGGCTGATTTGGCTTCACTGCAACTTCTTCTACCGTGCCACGTACATTTGGCACAATCGGCGTTGTGACATAGGCACTGCTAGCCATATTTGAATGTGGGTGGTTATAGTTCATTAAAAGAATTAAAGCGCCAATCAGCACCACACCACCGAGTACTGCTGTGGGTACGGTCCATTTATTAAGCGGGATCTTAAAAACTTTAAATATGCCTATGCACAATGCGGTATATGTGAGTATTAATAACAAATCCATATTTTATTTCTCTTTATTATTCGATTGAGCATTAACCTGTGCTTGTAGTGCTGCGACTGTGGCTGTCAGACTAGCCACCTTCTCAGCTAAGTCTTCTTGTTCCTTTTGAATCTGGTTGAAGCCCCAACCGCGGTCATCACGCCATAATGTGGCCCAAACCCATAAAAATGGCCACAATACATGCAGTGTAAATAGGCTAACCCAGCCTGCATAATGGATGGCATCTTGATGAGGGTGATTACGTTTTTTCGCAATTTCGTAGGGAATATCGTGGATAGCGATTACACCATAAAATATTACAACCGTCACAAACACGAGCATGACTAGCGCAAAGTAGTCTAAAAACATGTACTTTCCTTTGTTTAACTTATAATCAATTTAATAATACGTGAAATTTATCTAATTCCTAGTCGGTATTTTCAGATTTAGTTAAGCACAACGTAGTAGTCTGTATCGGCAAGACAGCGACATAAAGTCACATCTTCTGAAAATGTTGTGCTTTGTATTTTACCTTTTTCTAAGCCAAGCGTATGGCACTTGCTTTGACAATTCATGTAGGCATTCCATGCGAGGTATTCGTTGCACACAAAATTAACTGCATACAAAAGGGTGAGTATGATGAATAATTGCTTGGCTAGATACAGCCCTGTGCGTCTAGACATACTTGTTACCTTGCCCAGGATTCATTATTCAAGTGTAGTTCAATTAGAGCCATTAAGTGCTTTTTGAAGTCGTTTTTCTATTGCCTTATGTTCCTTTTTCACGATATGTTTTATAAGTTACAGAAAATTAATCAGTTATAGGAAAATCAATGACGCCGGCTATAAACTTATTAAAAAAGAAAGGCATTAGTTTTGATGTGCTCAGCTATCAGCATGAGCCTTCACAACAACAGTTTGGCCTTGAAGCGGTTGAAAAATTGAATCTTCCTGCTGAGCAAGTATTTAAAACCTTAGTACTCGAAGATACAGAACATCAACTCTTAGTTGCTATTGTCCCTGTTAGTCAGCAAGTTAATTTGAAAATGTTGGCAAAGGCTGCGTGCGTTAAAAAAGTGCAAATGGCTCCACAACAGAAAGTCGAAAATACGACTGGTTATATTTTAGGTGGTGTAAGCCCACTTGGTCAGAAAAAACGTCTTGTGACCTATGTTCATGAATCTGCACAAGAATTTGATGTTATGTATGTCTCGGCTGGTAAACGTGGTTTAGAAATTGCCCTGTCTCCGCAGGATCTTTGCAGTTTACTTAATGCTAAATTTGCTAATTTTTAGCAATGTATTTTTGGTAGGTTATGCCACCGAGTTGTGTAGTGAGGCGATAGATACTCACGCTTCATATGCCAACGAGTTGTGGGTGTTTGGCTGGCTATCGCAAGCGTACCAACCCCATAACGAGCATTGATGTTATCAAGGCACTGCATCAGTTTAGGGTTATCTATAGGTGCTTGAAATAAATCTGGTTGCTGAAACATTTGACTTGATAACTCAAGTGCACCCACACCACATTTGTAAAATTGCACACCAGGCTTATAGAGGTGTTTAAATATCTCGCTGATGGCATTCGCAAACACGCAGCTATCAGCTGTGGCGACACTGAACTCATAAATATAAGATTTTTTATAATAGTCGTCTTGATGAGGCGAGCTGGCGACAAACAGTAATAAGCGTTTAGTTTGTGAGCCTTGCGTACGCAGCTTTCTTGCCACAATAGTGCCGTGATTGATCAGTGCAGTTTTTAGCGCTGTGGCATCAGTGATACGTTCCCCAAAACTGCGGGTCGAGAAAATCTCTTTTTTGTCTTGGCGCACTTCATCCCACGCTAAACAACTTTTACCACGTAACTCGTTCACTGTTCGCTCTAGGACTATACTGAACAAGCGTTTCATTTTTCGTGGCTCTTGCTCAGCTAAATCAAAAGCCGTATTTATATTTATTGCTTTAAGCTTTTTAGCTAAGCGTCTGCCAACTCCCCATACATCTTGTACATCCATCGCTTTTAAAATGGCTAACCGTGAAGGTTCCGAATCAATCACTGCAACGCCATCAAAGCCGGGTAGCTTTTTCGCTGCATGATTAGCCGCCTTAGCAAGGGTTGCTGTTGGGCCAAATCCAACACCGACTGGCAGCTTTGTTTCGCGCCACACGGTACGACGAATATCATGGCCATAACTATGCCAATCGTGAACAAAGCTGGTGAAACCTGTAAAGTTTAAAAATGACTCATCTATAGAGTATATATGTTGGTTATCGCAAAAGCGGCCAATTACATTCATCATCCGCTCGCTTAAATCGGCGTACAGCTCATAGTTAGATGAGCGGATCACTACTTGGTTATCTTCGAGTATTTTCTTTACTTGAAAATAAGGCTGAAACTTTGGAATAGCCAGCTTTCGTGCGATTGGACACACGGCACAAATACAGCCATCGTTATTGGTCAGTACAACGACAGGTTTACTGCGAATTGCTGGATCAAACACTTTTTCTGCGCTGGCATAAAAAGCTACGGCATCGACTAAGGCGTACATGATAATAACTCTTTACTACTGCGATGTAAGCGAATAGAGCGAGTGACCACGCCTTCTAGTTGAAATTCATCAGATTGACGTAGTTGCACTGCAGGGTATTTGGGCGATGCTGATAATAACTGTGCATTGTGTTTATCTAACAGTTTACAGACAAATAAACCATTTAGATTTGCCACAATTACATCGCCATTTTTAACGTCTTCGGCGCGATCAACCAGTAATAAGTCGCCATCAAAAATCCCCACACCTTGCATTGATTCGCCAGAAGCAATACCAATAAATGTTGCATCAGGGTGCTTAATCAATAGTTGATCTAATGATAAGCCTAGCTCTTTGTATTGTGCTGCCGGTGATTCAAAACCACACACGCCAGCTTCGATATAAATAGGAATAACACGCATAACAAAACCACTATACTGTATGTTTGTACAGTATAGTGGTTTGTGGTTATCTTGCCAATAAGATCACGGGGTGTTGTTATTGATATTTTCGATCATGGTTGTGGCAATAGCGATAAAATTACGTACTTGTTCATCAGTTAAACCTTGGCAAAGTTTAGCATCGACCTCTTGCTCTGCAACTTCTAAGCGCGAGAACAGGGCGTTACCTTGATCAGTAAACGATAAAATTAAACAGCGCTTGTCATTTTCGTCGGCACATTTATAGACCAGTTCAAGCTTTATAAGCTCTTTTACTAAGCGTGCTATTTGTGCTTTATCACGGCCTGTTTTGGCGACAATATCATTCGCGGTACAGTGCTGTGTTTGGGCAATAATATGTAAGCAGCGTACATGCAATGCGTTAAGACCAAGCTCGTTGGCGTTAATTGCTTCTCGTACAGTGACACGATAACTTTGTGCCAGTGTAAATAAAGCAGAAGAAAGAGAAGTTTGTGACATGGCTTACCTAAATTATGCTAGTTGGCATTAGTTGACATAATCAACTAAAAGTGTATAGTTGACTATATCAACTATTGGGGCGTTGTGCAATTTAACCAGCTAGGAGACCAACATGGCTAGAAAAGTTCGTCGTGCAACTGTATTAAGTACTACGCGTATTTCCCCGCATCTACAAAGAATTGTCGTTGGATCAGATGAGTTTGCCGATTTCCCGCAAGACGCAAAAGGTGCGTACGTAAAAGTACTGCTACCTCACTCGGGTGAATCTAAGGTTGAACTTGATCTACAAGCTAAGCGTCCTGCATTAATGCGCTCTTATACTATTCGCAATATTCATCCTGTTAACGGTGCAATTACCCTCGACTTTGTAGTTAACCAGCACATAGGCGTGGCAAGCAACTGGGCACAAAATGCGGTAGTAGGCGACGAGGTAGGTATTGCAGGACCTGGGCCTAAAAAACTCACCGACTTAACTCAAAAACATTATCTAATGTTGGCTGATTTAACTTCAGTGAATGCAATAAATGGCTATTTACAAGTATTACCGAAAGACGCAATTGTTGATGTCATTATTCACGTTGCAGATAAAGCTGATATCATCGAGCTTGAGCAAATTAAAGCTAACACTCAGCACAGCATTAAATGGCTAGTTACAAAAAAGCCTGAAACAGAACTACTCGATCAAGTAATACGATTTTGTGCAGGATATAACACACAACCTATGGTATTTATGGCATTGGAAGCAAGCTTAGTAAAATCTGTGCGCCGCTTAATAACAAACCGCTTTGCTGTTGACCATGAGCATATTGTTGCATCAGCATATTGGAAGCGAGGTATTGATGCCGATGGCCTAAAGGTGGAAAAACAGCAACAAAGTCGTGCTTAATTAGCATTTGAAAAATAGTCATTCGCTCTCATTTACTAAATATAATGAGTTTAATTTTGGAGAGCGAATGTCTGACCTTACCAACACGCCTTTTTCATTGCTTGAGTTGAGCCCAATGAAAGAGCACGAAACAGTTTCGCAAACATTAGCTAATAGCGTTACTTATGCACAAACAGCTGACAGACTTGGCTTTAATCGGTTTTGGATGGCAGAGCACCACAATATGCGCGGTATTGTTTGCGCTGCAACCTCAGTACTGATTGGTCACATAGCAGGTAAAACCCAGAATATTCGCGTAGGTGCGGGGGGGGTGATGTTACCTAATCATCCACCGCTGGTGGTTGCTGAACAATTTGGTACTCTTGAAAGTTTATATCCCGGTCGAATTGATTTAGGGCTTGGCCGTGCTCCAGGCAGCGACCCAATTACCAGCCGTGCCTTGCGCCGAGACGAACAACGCGCTGAACACTTTAATGATGAAGTAACTGAGCTTCAAGGTTTGCTTGGCCCATACAAAGGTGATTCACCAGTACGTGCAATCCCAGGTGAAGACACGAATGTGCCTATCTGGTTACTTGGCTCAAGCCTTTATAGTGCACAATTAGCTGCTAAAAAAGGCTTACCATATGCATTTGCAGGACATTTTGCCCCGCGTTTTGTTGAAGATGCTATTGCATTATATCGCAGAGAGTTTCAACCATCCGAAGTGTTAGATAAGCCATACGTAATGCTGGGCTTACCTGTTGTAGCCGCTGACACAGATGAACAAGCACGATTTTTATCAACAACCCCGAAACAGCGCATTTTAGCACTTATGCGTGGTAAGCCGCTTTGGCTTAAAGAACCTGTAAAAAGCATGGATGGTTTATGGACAGCGCAAGAAAAAATGCAAGTAGAAAACTTTTTAGGACTTTCTGTCGTTGGTGATCAAGCGAGCGTTAAGCATAAGCTGAGTATGATTAAACAGACGCTACAGGTTGATGAGTTTATTTTTACTAATGACCTGTATGATTTGAGTGACAGACAACATGCGCTAGAAATATTAGCAGACATCATGAACTAATACAGTCAAACGAATGATGAAAAACATGATGCGTATAACGATTTATTATACGCATAAATTGGACTCTGACACTCATGCAATAAACGGTTTTATAGATTGAAACAATTTAATTATTCCGTTTTAAGGATTGAAATTAACTTTATACAATACATTTATAAACTATTACCCTAGGAAGGTGCACCGTGAAATCTCAAACAATTGCCGCAGTAGAACCCCAATCAAAAACAGCATTAATCGCTGAGGGTGGTGGGCAACGAGGGATTTTTACAGCAGGTGTGCTCGATGCATGGTTAGAAAACAATTACGATCCATTCGATTTATTCATTGGCACATCGGCAGGCTCACAAAATTTAACGAGTTATTTAGCGCGTCAAAAAGGCTATGCAAAACGTTTGATCAGAGGGCTTTCTCGTCATAAACGTTTTTTCCAACTTGGCCGTGGGCTGTTTGGTAAAAGCATTGTCGATCTTGATTGGTATTTTGATAAAACCAAAGAAGTAAACCGTGCCCTTGATTTTAAAACAGCAACGCAAAGCCTAGGCAATCGCGAACTATTGATCACAACTACTAATGCGGCTGACCGTAAACCTTATTACTTGAGCCCAAATGGTGAAGATATGCAATGGTTGGCACTGTTAAAAGCATCAAGCGCATTACCGTTTTTATATAAAGATGGGGTTAACTTAACTCCTTGGCTGACAACTAAAGCTGCGAACGATGCAATTATTCAGAGCTCTAATACTGATTTAGTTCATGATATGTATCTAGATGGTGGTTTAGCAGCTCCATTACCAGTAAAAGAAGCCTATAATCGGGGAGCCCGAGATATTGTGGTTATCCGCACTGTGGATGAAAACTTTCAAGTTCAGTCAGAGTGGATGAATAAGATAAAATCGATAGTACGTGTATCGGGTTATTGTCCTAAAACAATCGATTATTTAGTACAGCACGAACAAGCTTATCAAGATGAACTTGATTTTATTGCCAATCCTCCAAGTGATGCGCGGATCACGCAAATTTTTGCAGGCGATAAACTACGCAGTAAGCTACTTGGTAGTACAGACTATGATCTACGCTACGATCACAAATTGGGATTAGCGGCGGGTCGTGAATTTTTACAGCAACAACTGCTAAATTAGTCGGGCGTAAGTTCGGTTAATTAATCACATTGCCTACTTGAGATATTTGTAAATAGAGTTAAAGTGGTTAGCTATTCACTTTTTGTGATTTGTTATTCTATAAGAAAAATAAAGGCTTGCCATGTTTAACACTTTGGTATCGACAATCAATGGTCTTCTCTGGGGAGAAGGCCAAATTCTTATCTATATTCTTCTGTTTGCCGGAATCTGGTTTTCGGTGCGACTTAAAGCGATTCAATTGGTTAAATTTCGTCATATGTTTAGCCTATTAAAGACGAGTAGCAGCACAGATAAAAACTCAATCAGCTCGTTTCAAGCCTTATGTACTGGTCTTTCAGCCCGTGTTGGTACTGGTAACCTTGCTGGGGTTGCCGTTGCTATTTCATTAGGTGGCAGTGGAGCAATATTTTGGATGTGGGTGATTGCCATTTTGGGCATGGCCACAGGCTTTGCCGAAAGCGTACTTGGGCAAGTGTACAAAGTAAGAGATGCTAATGGCGAATTTAGGGGCGGGCCAGCTTATTATATTCAACAAGGGTTAGGTAGTAGGGCGCTTGCGGTGAGTTTTGCCTTTTGCTTGTTTCTTGGGTATGGCTTTACGTTCAGTGCTATGCAGACTAATACAATTACTGATGCTCTCAATTACGCATTTGAAATTCCAACATTGTATTCAGGTATTGTGATCACAATAATAGCAGGCTCAATTATTTTAGGTGGCTTTAAAGCGATCGCCCGCTTTGCTGAACGAATTGTGCCAGTAATGGGCATTTTATTTGTGCTATCCGCTATCATTATCACCTTGCTTAATATTGGTAAAGTGCCCGAGATGATTGAAGATATCTTACTTTCAGCCTTTGGCTTACAAGAAGCTGGAGCCGGGGCTATGGGCGCAGCAATAAAAAATGGCATTCAGCGTGGCCTATACTCTAATGAAGCTGGCGCCGGTAGTGTACCGCATGCATCAGGCTGCGCATCGCCAGTTCCGAATCATCCGGTCACTCAAGGCTATATTCAAATGCTTGGGGTGTTTTTTGACACCATTGTATTGTGTAGTTGTACTGCGGTAATTATTCTACTGGCTGATATTGATATAAGCGGCGAAATGGAAGGAATACGCTTAACTCAATCTGCAATGACGGCGCATATGGCTGCTGGTGGCATTTACTTTGTCGCGGCTGCAATTTGTTTATTTGCGTTTACTTCTGTGGTTGCAAATTATGCCTATGCAGAAAGTAACCTACATTTATTTAAGCTTGATAATAAACTTGGCCGTGGCATTTACACCTGTTTATATTTATCAATGATGATTTGGGGAGCTTCAGCAACTATTAAACAAGTGTGGGATCTGGCAGACATTGCTTTAGGTTTAATGACAGTGGTGAATGTAATCGCTATTATACGCTTAACGCCAACCATCTTATCTGTGACAAAAGACTATCATAGTCAACGTGAAGCAGGGCAAGAACCGAGCTTTGATTCTGAAAAAGTGCAGGTTCAAGGTCAAACAGAGCAAGGAATTTGGCGCAAATAATCTAAAACAATAACGAGCAAAGTAACCATGATAGATATTTACGCAGGGCCAAGTGCTGCAAAAGTTATTCAAGAGCAAGGCCTATCTGCCGATTTGTTTAATACCTTTTTAGGGGCAAGCGGCGGGCCAAAGTGGTTTACTTTATTTGGTCTGGATAAATATCTATTTGGTGAATTTTTTAAAGACCGTAGCACACCTTTAAACTTATTAGGGTCAAGCGCTGGCGCGTTTAGATCTGCCTGTTTTGCACAAAACGATCCTGTTGCTGCTATATCAAGATTAGCAAAGTCATATTCTGAAACACGTTATTCATCCAATAAAGCAAAGCCTGAAGAAATAACAACAAAAGCCCGAGAGTTGTTACGCTATGTGTTTGCCGAAAAAGGCATTCAAGAAATTATTAATAACCCAATTTTTAAAGCCCACTTTATAGTTGCAAAATCGAATGGATTTACAGCATCAGAAAACAAAGTAATGCAATTAATGGGTTTATCAAAAAGCTACTTACTAAACAGAATGAATAGACGTTTTTTAAGTAAGCAATACGAGCGTTATGTGTTTCAGCCTGCTGATAGTAAGTTATCATTTTCAGATAACAATACTTTTAATACCCATAGTATAGAGTTAAACGAAGATAACTTGCCGGATGCTTTACTTGCTTCAGGCTCTATTCCATTAGTAATGCAAGGCATTAAAAATATAACAGGAACACCGCCTGGTATGTATCGCGATGGTGGTATCATCGATTATCACTTTGACTTAAATATACATAATGATGGGCTTATTCTATATCCACATTTTAATAGCAGCCCTAAAGCAGGGTGGTTTGACAAAAGCTTAAAGCGCGGTATAACCTCAAGTAACTATGATAAGGTGGTGATGATCACCCCATCAGCTGACTTTGTTGCTTCATTACCCTATGGCAAAATCCCTGATCGTAAGGATTTTACTGAGCTTGATGCAGATACACGGATAAAATATTGGCAGCAGGTATTCAAAGAAACCGAACGGCTAGCAGATGCTTTTGATGCAGTGTGTACTAAAACGCACACACCGAAAGTAAACCTTATCAATTAAAATAAAACATTGATAGCCGTTATTTAAACTGATTAATCAGCGCAGTCTGCTCAGTAACTTTACTGAGTAACGCTTCGCATAACTGCTGCGAAGTATGGCCAAGCTCAGTACATTTGTGAGCAAAATCTTGTGCTGCGGTTAGGTTTGTAGCAATAACCTGACTCGCAGTTAGTTGCTCATTCATAGCATGAGCTATAATACTATTGAGCTCACTTAATTTTATTGATTGTGCTTTTATGTGGTCCAAACTATCACCGCTTTGATGTGCAAGCTCTACACTTTTAGCTGACAAGTTTAGCCCGTCTTTCATGGCAACTTGGGCTTCCTTTGAAGCATGAGTAAGTTGATTCAATACATTGTTTATCTCTTCTGTTGATTGTTGAGTTCGTGAGGCCAGTGCACGTACTTCACCTGCAACAACCGCAAAACCTCGGCCATGATCACCCGCTCTGGCTGCTTCAATAGCCGCATTTAAGGCAAGTAAATTAGTTTGATCAGCAATAGCGTTTATCTCAGATAAAATTGCCACAATATGTTGATTACCTTCTATTAAGTTTTCTAATTGGCTACTAGCTGTCTTAAGCTTTTTATCAAGCTCGCTGATTGAGTTTATGGTTTGCTTGACCGCAAGTGAGCCTTCTTCGGTTGCTTGATTAGACTTTTCGGCAGCTTGATTAGATTTTTTAGTACTTGAAGATAGTTCATTAATAGACGCGGTCATTTGTTCTGTTGCGACAACAATTTGAGAAACTTCATCCGTTTGTTTATTTAAAAGCTCAGTAACATTATGGCCGGACTCTGCACACTGCTGAGCATTTTGATTAACGCCCATGGTCACATCATTAACACGGCCAACGACAGCCTTTAATTTAGCTTGTTGCATCTCTAAAGCAAGATTTAAAAAACCAGAAAGATCATTGGTACCAGAATAGAGGTAAGCCATTAAAGGATTATCGTATACTTGTTTTGCTTTACTGATCAGCGCTAAGTATTTTTGACGCCAAAAATACATGAGCCCATTAGCTGATGCTAAGAGGAGTACAAGTAAACAGTTAAAAATATCGAATCTAGAACTAAATACGCCAGCCAACGAACCTAAAAAACTAATGAGTAATAGGGCACTTATGTAAAGAGTGGCATCGAACTTTGCCGCAGTAGCATGGGATTTTTGATTATCGTTTATTTTAGCGTATTCCGCTGTTGCTCTTTGTACAACATCATCGCTTTGCTTGGTTCTTACAGATTGAAACTCAACAGTACGACCACTTTTATCTTTAATTGGTGTTACAAAGGCATTCACCCAATAGTAATTACCATTTTTACAACGATTTTTAACGGGCCCCATCCAAGATTGACCATTTTTAAGGTGTGTCCATAAATCAGCAAAAGCAAGTTTTGGCATGTCTGAGTGGCGAACGAGGTTATGAGGCTTACCCTCCATTTCATCAAGTGTATAGCCAGCTATTTTACAAAATTCATCATTGGCATAAGTAATAAAGCTTTGTAAATCTGTAGTCGATAAGAGGATGTCAGATTCAGAAAATTTAACTTCGGTATCGGTTTTAATTCTATGTTTCACGTCAAAATCATCCAAGTACAGCTTTGGTTTCAGAAAGTTAAATTAGCGTTTAACAAAACAACCTAAAATCAAAAAGAAAGTTAGTGCTAAATTAGCTACTAATGTTTATAAACAATTTAGCGATAAATTCATGAAAAAAAACTAGGAAAATTCCGGTTTTATGTTACAAAAGTTAATATTATTTAACTAAGAAAAGTTAGGAAGATGGGTTAAAAGTTGGCTAAAATTGTAAACTTTTAGCAAACTTGATTTTTAAAATTACATTAATCACGCAAAAGGAAGTTACTCTGGCAGGGCGCTTCACCAGGGCTTTGATCTAACTTTGTATTAGGGCAGTTTTTAGTAAAAAATAGCGCTTCTTCTAGTGAGTTCATTTGGCTGCAGTATTGTCGGCCATCACACTCATATTTTGTCTTCTCGTAATCAGAAATTGTGATGTCACGATTATGGCTGTACTTTGATTTTACAGGATCAATAATTTTTATTTTTATCGCTTCCTTCGGCGAGATACCACCATAATTCACCGCATAATGATCCCATGCAAAATAGCCAATGATGATAATTAGAAAAAATTTCCTCATTATAAATCCTTGTTATTATTGTTTAGACTAAAGTGAAGAGCGAATAGGCTTTGAGGCAGTAAGCCATATGTACAATACAGTAGCCGTACTATAATAAGGTGAAGAGGTAATATTAAGTAAAATTAGAGGCTTATAAGTTAAATGTGAAATTTCTGATAGGTTAGATAAATCTAAAGTTTGAACTTAATAGATGTTCCGAGTATTTAATTATTAGAAATACTGTCTTTGTAAAACAAACTGAAGGTATCTTCTTAAGATATGAAATATTAGGACTTACAGGTAAACCTATTAAATACTACCCATAAATTACGTTATGTTAAATAGGCTAAAGTAATTGAAAGTGGGAGTTAAGTTGCTAACTAGCCCACTTTTAGAAGGGTTTTTGAAAGCTTAATTTAGTTCAGAATCCACCCAAAACTTAGTGCCTTTGAGGACTGCTTGAAGAGCAAGTCCATTTTCGGTTAAAGAATAAACCGTAACTTGGTCTGCAATTGCTTCGGCAACTAAAGCACCACCTTTTTCTTCATATTTTGCTGCTGCATCAGCATTTCCACCGAATGCCCAACCATGTTCAATAAAGCGATTTACTGCTGCTTGGTTATGAAAAACCATTACTACATTAAAGTCTTTTACACCTAAACCGAGTCCCAAACCAGCTTCACCCATATTCATATAAGTTGATTTACCAGTTAGGTTATTTTTAACGACACCATAACCGCCACCAAAACTGGCTAAAACAACGTTAACATTGGCATTATCAAAAACGGCATAACCAGCAGAGTTAGCAATTTGTTGTTTAACATCTGGCTTTTGTGCGTACAATTCACTTAATGTGTTATTTTTCATACTTTGCACTAAAGCACGTTTTTCATTAGGGGACGCACTACCTGTAGTGGCGCAACCGGTTAAAATTGTGGTCATTAAAACTAAACTAATAACGATATACTTTTTCATACATATTCCTTGAATATTAGTATGGCAATCTAATTAATGATTAACTGTTGCAAATATTTAAGATATCTTAAGTCCAATACTAGACAGTATCGGACTTTATGGTAGTCTTATAACTAGTTATTTTACAAGATTTTTCATTATTATGCTCGTTGCTCTCGTTGATACACTTAAACAACTGCGATACCAAATTGCCCATCTAGAAGATGATACTCTTGCAATAGAATATCCTGAACTTGATAACTTTATACAACAAGTTGGATTGACAGTTGCTGAATCAAAAAGTGACTTATCTTTTGTTTATCAATTTTTATATGTGTATGGTCGAAAATCAGAAGCAACTTTTAATCGTTTTCGAAATGAACTTGAGCGATTTTGTTTATGGTCATGGTTGATTGCTGAAAAATCGGTTTTTGAACTAAAACGCGAAGATATAGAAGCATATGTTGATTTTATGGTTGAGCCAGATTCAGCTTGGTTATCAAACTCAGTGCAATGGCGTTATAAAGATGAACAAGGTATAAGAAAGCTTAATAAAAATTGGCGCCCTTTCATTAATAAAGAAAATATAGCAAGCCAACAAACACTAGCAGCTATGTTTACTGCACTAAATGTATTTTATAAATTTGCGATTTTAGAAGAAAAAACGTTTGCTAATTTTGTACCGGTAGTTAAAAAGAATAGTCCATATTTAGTAGTGCAATCACAAATTAAGATTCCAGATACACTGAGTGACATTCAATGGGAGTATGTGTTTGGTGTAACACGTGACCTATGTGAGCAACAGCCTGATTTAGAAAGAAATTTATTTACACTAGCTTGTTTGAAAGGTTTGTATTTACGTATTTCTGAGTTATCTGAAAGACCACAGTGGTCGCCGGTGATGTCACATTTTTGGCAAGACAATGATGGCTTTTGGTTTTTAAGAATTATGGGTAAAGGTAATAAATTACGTGATGTCACTTTAAGTGAAGATTTTATCACTTACCTAAAACGTTACAGATTATACCGAGGCTTACCTGCCCTCCCCCGTGTTGATGAAGCCGAACCATTAGTACACAAAATTCGTGGTAAAGGTGGTATGACTGTTCGACAAATTCGTCGGTTAGTACAGCAAAGTTTTGATTTAGCAAAACAATCATTATTAGATGATGGTTTTAAAGACGATGCCGAACAACTTGAAGCGGCAACGGCTCACTGGTTAAGGCATACAGGTGCAACCCATGATGCTCAAACAAGACCGCTTAAACACTTATCGGAAGATTTAGGTCATGCAAAAATTGCTACGACTGATCAAATTTATATTCAAACAAATATAAAAGAACGCGCAAAGTCTGGAATTAAAAGGAAAGTTTAATGGAATATACCATACTCGCATTAGTTGGTTTAGCTTTGTTATTTTACTCACTGACAATTCGTCAGTTAGAACGAACAGAAATAACCGGGCCAATGTTTTTTGTTCTAGTTGGCATCGCTATGTCTTACTTTTTGCCTAGTGAGTTCAAGTTAGGTGAAGCGGGACTCAGTGAAATATTACCTTTAGTTGAATTAACTCTAAGTATTTTTTTATTTACCGATGCAGCAAAATCAAAACTGGCAGTATTAAAGCATAGTTATCAATATCCTAGTCTTTTACTTTTTGTAGCTTTGCCAATGACATTACTATTAGGTGTTGCAGGTGCGTTGTTTTTCTTTTCTGAGTTATCACTTTTTCAATCTGCTTTGATTGCTATTATTTTAACGCCGACTGATGCAGCTCTTAGTAAAGGCATTTTAGAATCCACATCTGTACCTGAAAATGTTCGCGAAGGTATAAATACTGAGAGTGGTTTGAACGATGGACTTTGCGTACCAATATTTTTAGTTCTACTTTTATTAGCACAAAATCCAGAGAGTGCAGTAACAACGATTGATACCCTACTCGTTTTTGGTCGAGAATTAGGCGTCGCACTCGTTATTGCCGGCGTGTCTATGGCTGTGTTTATACCTCTTTTAAAAATTGCATTAGCACGTCATTATTTTGCAAATAACAGCAGCCCATTTTTACTAATTGGCTTGGTAATGGCTATTTTCTCTTTAACACAAAATTTTCATGGTAGTGGTTTTATTGCCGTTTTTGTAGCGGGACTATTATTTGATTACTTAGCACCTAAAAAAATTCGTTCAACATTAGTTAAAGACTCTGAACATATCGCTGAATTTGTTGCACTACTTATTTGGTGTTTATTCGGTTTTGTTTGTGGGCACTTAATTGTGAATGATATTACATGGCCAATTGTATTTTATGCCTTACTAAGCGTAACGATTTTTAGAATTGTGCCAGTTTTAATTTCGCTTATATTCACTAATTTAAATTTCAAAGACAAATTTACTTTTGCTTGGTTTGGTCCTCGAGGTTTAGCGTCTATTGTTTTTACTTTAATGGTTATGGACACAGCAATTGTGAACAAAGAACAAATTGCTACAGTGACATTAACGACAATTTTATTTAGTGTATTTATTCATGGCATGAGTACCAAGCCAATTGCAAAAAGTTACCAAAAATAAAGGCGCGTTAAGCGCCTTTATTTTTTTAATGAATTTAATAGCACTTTAATTTTTAAAGTAGCTCAGCAATTAATTGTAATGGATGTTTTGGTTTGAATTTTTCATAGCGCTTTACTTGGCTGCGACATGAGAACCCTGTTGCTAAAATTGTTTCAGGTTCATTGTCGGCAACAATTGGTTGCCAACTCATTTCATAAAGTGCGCGTGAATTTTCTTGGTTCTGTTTTTCGTGGCCATAGGTTCCTGCCATTCCGCAACAACCAGTACTTGTTGTGTCTAATTGTAAATTCAGGTCAGCAAAAATAGTTTGCCAAACTTTAGACGCATTTGGCATTGCTGTTGTTTCAGTACAATGACTTAACAGCTTAAATGGCGAAGTCTTATTAGTGGAAAGTGAAACTTGTTTGAAGTTTTGCGTTTGAAGCCATTCATGGGCAAGTTCAACTTTAAAATCACCACGGTCTTCTTTTAAGATTGATACATATTCATCTCGGTAACACATAACCAAAGAAGCATCGAGTCCAACTAATGGTGCATTGATTTCACTCAGTGAATTTAAAAACTCAGCAGCATTTTTTGCTGTTGTTCTAAATTCATTTAAAAACCCTTTCACATGCTGTGCTTTACCATTTGGTTTAAAAGGTAATAGCATTGGTTTTTTGCCTAACGCTTTAATTACTTTAATAAAGCTTTCGACTAATTCGGCTTCATAAAAACTAGTAAATGGATCTTGTACTATCAGTACATATTCGGCTTGCTCTTCTTTTGAAAGCGAATTAAGTAATTCAAAATTGAAATGCTGCTCTTTTGAAATACGTTTTGAAAGTTGCGGGACGCTTAAACTGGGCGTATCAACATAACCAATCGTATTTTTGATTAACCCAGAAACAAGTTTAGTGTTTACTATTGGGTTAACAACTTTAGCAAATTTTGCCATAACAGGTGCAGTTTGCTCGATACCCGCAACTAAGTAATCCTTAGCTGGTCGTGCATAATAACTGTGATAGAAATTTAAAAACCTTGAACGAAATGTTGGAACATCCACTTTGATTGGGCATGCAGTGGTACATGCTTTACAAGCTAAACATTCGTCCATAGATTCTTTCACCTCGTGAGAGAAATCATAAACGCCCTTTTTCTTATCACGACTATGTTGATAGCGCTCCCACCAAGTGATGACTTCGCCATTGATCAATTCTTTTTCAACATTGAGCAAATCAATATTTTCTGACTCTTGAAGTCGTAGCCATTCACGCATTAAACTTGCGCGCCCTTTTGGTGAATAACGGCGGTCACCAGTAACTTTATAAGATGGGCACATTGGTGATTTTTCGTCATAGTTAAAACACAGGCCATTACCGTTACAGGTCATAGCGTTATTAAATTCTGTTTTAACATCGATAGAAATTTCTTTGTCGAACCAAGCTCGCTTTTGATCATCAACTGAAACTAGTGAGTCTTTACTTTCAAGTGGAGTACAGATTTTACCTGGATTTACTCTATTATTTGGATCAAATGCCGCTTTTATTTTTCTTAATTGTGTAAATAAATGTTCGCCAAAAAATTCAGGGCCATATTCACTACGATACCCTTTGCCATGCTCACCCCACATTAAGCCGCCATATTTGGCAGTAAGTTTAACGACTTCATCTGAAATCTGTCGAAGTAATTTTTCTTGTTCAGGGTCGCACATATCAAGAGCTGGTCGAACATGTAATACGCCAGCATCAACATGGCCGAACATCCCATATTGTAGGTTGTGTTTATCGAGAAGTTCACGAAACTCGACTATAAAATCTGCTAAGTTTTCTGGTGGAACCGCAGTATCTTCAGCAAAAGCTAACGGTTTTTGACTGCCTTTTACGTTACCTAAAAGGCCTACTGATTTTTTGCGCATTGCATAAATTTTTAAAATATCAGCTTTGTCATTCGTTAACTGATAACCGATCACCCCATTAGTTTGTTTTTCAACACATTCATCAAGTAACTTGCAAAGAGTATCTACTTTATCTTTAATATCTTCAGGTGAAACAGCATTAAACTCAACCATGTTGAGTCCTTGCATTTCTCTGTTTTCAACATCGGTTATTAAGTCCGATACTGAGTGCCAAATAATATCTTCACGAGCAAGGTTAAGTACTTTACTGTCGACAGTTTCTACAGAAGTTGCATTTGCTGCAACTAAGAATGGTGAATGACGCAGAGCAGAATCAAAGCTATCATATTTAATGTTAATTAAAGTCTTAAATTCTGCAATTGGTGTAATGTTTAGTTTTGCTTCAGTTACAATACCTAATGATCCTTCAGAGCCAGTAATTAATCGGCTCATATCAAAGGTTTGTAAATCATCAGAAAAAATATGTTCTAAATCGTAGCCGGTAAGAAAGCGGTTTAAACGCGGGAACTTTTCTAAAATAGCATCACGGTTCTCAAGACCAATATCGATAACTGTTTTATATAATTTACCTATGGTTGTGTTTTGTTCAGCAATTATTTTTGCTTTTTCAACGCTCATAGGTGTTGTAGACATTTCTGTGCCATCAACAAGATAAGTAGTAAGGCCTAAAACATGATCACTTGTTTTGCCATAAACTAAAGAGCCTTGACCTGAGGCGTCTGTATTTATCATTCCACCAATTGTTGCTCGGTTACTAGTTGACAGATCAGGTGCAAAGAAAAAACCGTAAGGACGTAAAAAGTCATTTAATTGGTCTTTTATTACACCAGTTTGAACGCGCACCCAGTTTTCTTCGACATTGATTTCTAAGATTTCACGCATATAGCGAGATAAATCAACAACTATTCCTGGCGTTAGCGATTGGCCATTAGTACCCGTGCCACCACCACGTGGACCAAAAGTCAGTGATAAAAACGGATCACGTGACGCAATTTGCATAGCAAGTTGTATGTCTTTTGCTGACTTTGGAAAGATGACACCTTGAGGTACTTGTTGATAAACGCTGTTATCGGTCGATAAACTTAAACGTGTAGAAAAGCTTGCATCGGTATCACCACTAAAACCTTGTTTTTTAATTGTTTCTAAGTAATTAGATACGAGTTCTGTGGCAGCTTGTTGTTGGCTTATTGTTGCTATCATGACGGTGATAAATTAAGGCATTTTGCAAATTATATCATGCTAATAGCTAAGATAAATTGAAGATTTTACAGTTTGTAACACTCTTTTTATCGATTTCGGTAGTAATGCTTTTATACTGTGTAATAAAGCAGCAAATGAGATAGACAGATGAAAAAAATTGCATTAATCAGTTTAGGTGCCTTATGCATGTTATTGGGATTAGTTTTTGTTATTATTCCCGGACCGTCGCTGATCTTTTTTATTGCCGGACTTTTCTGTTTATCTTTTTATTATCCTAAAGCGCGTGATTATTTAGCCTTGTGCCAAAAGGCACTTATTAAGTCATGTGCTTATATAGATAAAAAACTTGCTCGCTAATTTCTAATTGAGTAACAAAAATGCCAGCTAAATGCTGGCATTTTTTATATTAGAATCTTTATTTTAGATAAATAAAGTACTTAGTCTGCTAATTTCTTAGCAAGATATAACCAAGTTTCTAATACTGTATCAGGGTTTAGAGAAACAGAATCAATACCCTGCTCAACTAACCAAGCTGCAAAATCTTCATGATCTGAAGGACCTTGACCACATATACCTACGTATTTGCCTTTTGCTTTAGCAGTTTGAATTGCCATTGATAATAGTTTCTTGATTGCAGGGTTACGCTCATCAAATAGATGTGCAATTAAACCAGAATCACGGTCAAGACCTAATGTTAACTGAGTTAAATCGTTTGAACCGATAGAGAAACCATCGAAATACTCTAAGAACTCATCTGCTAGTAAAGCGTTTGATGGTAATTCACACATCATGATTACTTTAAGACCATTTTCGCCACGTTTAAGGCCATGTTCTTCAAGTAGTTCAATAACGCGTTTACCTTCTTCAAGTGTACGAACAAATGGGATCATGATTTCGATATTAGTCATACCCATTTCGTTACGAACACGTTTAATCGCTTCACACTCTAGCGCGAAACAGTCACGGAAATCTTCAGAGATATAACGTGCTGCACCACGGAAACCAATCATTGGGTTTTCTTCTTCCGGCTCATATTGCTGGCCGCCAACAAGGTTCGCATATTCGTTTGACTTGAAGTCAGACATACGAACAATTACACGCTCTGGTGCAAACGCACAACCTAGTGTTGCAATACCTTCAACAAGCTTAGAAATATAGAATTCAACTGGCGATTCATAACCAGCCATCATTTCTGAAATTTCAGCTTTAAGCTCATCAGATTGCGCATCAAAATTAAGAAGCGCTTTAGGGTGAACACCAATCATACGGTTGATTACGAATTCAACACGAGCAAGACCAACACCAGCATGCGGTAAACGTGCAAAGTCAAATGCACGATCAGGGTTACCCACGTTCATCATAACTTTCATTGGCAATTCTGGCATTTCATCAACGCGTGAAGTAAGTACTTCGTAATCTAAAATACCTTCGTAGATGTAACCTGTATCACCTTCGGCACACGATACTGTTACATCTTGGCCTGCTTTAATTAAATCAGTTGCATTACCACAACCAACAACAGCAGGAATACCTAATTCACGAGCAATGATCGCTGCGTGACAAGTACGGCCACCACGGTTTGTAACAATCGCAGCGGCACGTTTCATGATTGGCTCCCAGTCTGGGTCAGTCATGTCAGTAACTAGAATGTCACCTTGTTGTACTTTGTCCATTTCATCAATTGAATCAAGTACGCGAACTGTACCTGAACCAATTTTATGGCCAATTGCACGGCCTTCAGCAACAACTGTGCTTGTACCATTTAATTGGAAACGCTCCATTACGTTAGCGTCTTCGTTTGAACGAACTGTTTCTGGACGCGCTTGAACGATGTAAAGTTTACCGTCGTTACCGTCTTTTGCCCACTCGATGTCCATTGGACGACCGTAGTGTTTTTCAATGATCACAGCTTGCTTTGCAAGTTCTTGAACTTCAGCATCTGTGATTGAGAATTTGTTTGAAAGCGAAGAATCTACATCAACAATTTCAACTTGCTTACCGTGTGATTCATCCGCAGAGTAAATCATTTGGATTGCTTTTGAACCAATATTACGGCGAACTACAGCAGGTTTACCGTTAGCAAGTGTTGGTTTGTGAACATAAAATTCATCTGGGTTTACAGCACCCTGTACAACCATTTCACCAAGACCATAGCTTGAAGTTACAAATACAACATCTTCAAAGCCAGATTCAGTATCAATACTGAACATAACACCTGAAGCTGCTTTATCTGAACGAACCATGCGTTGGATACCCGCTGATAATGCAACACCACGGTGATCATAACCTTGGTGTACACGGTAAGAAATAGCGCGGTCATTAAATAGTGAGGCAAAAACGTGTTTGATGGCAGTCATTACTGCATCAATACCACGTACGTTTAAAAACGTTTCTTGTTGTCCTGCGAATGAAGCGTCTGGCATGTCTTCTGCTGTAGCAGATGAGCGAACTGCAAATGAAACATCTTGTGATGCGTCGCCATGTAATTGGCTATATGCGTCGCGGATGGCTTGGTCTAGGTTAGGTTGGAATGGTGTATCAATAATCCATTGGCGGATTTCGGCACCGACTTTAGCGAGTGTATTTACATCATCCACATCCAATGTGTCTAAAATGTCGTGGATTTTTGAGTTTAACCCAGATTGCTCTAGAAACTCGTTGAATGCATCAGCGGTTGTAGCGAAACCACCTGGCACTTGAACACCAGCGTTAGCTAGGTTTGAGATCATTTCACCCAGTGAAGCGTTTTTACCGCCAACACGTGGAACATCTTGCATACCAAGCTCTTGATACCAGAGAACGTATTCTTGCACGGATCTTTCTCCATAAACAAATTGTAGTACTAACTGTGAGAGTTAAGAAAGAAAACCTTCTAAAAAGGTCGTAGTCATTCTACACTGGCAACAGACCTCACGTAAACCGTGAAGCCCCTATTTTGCAGATAAAGGTAATAAAAAGGTTAAATATGAGAACTGCATTTTATATTTCTGATGGAACAGCAATCACTTCTGAAGTATTTGGTCATGCGACCTTATCAATGTTTCCTGTGGATTTTAATCACAAAACAATTCCTTTCGTTGAAACTGAAAAAAAAGCGAATGAAGTTAAGAACTTGATCAATTCAACCGCACAGCGTGATGGCGAACAGCCATTAGTATTTTTTACTTTTGTTAATCATGAGCTAAGTGAGATAATTAAATCTTCTTGTGCGGTTTGCTATGACTTTTTATCACAATATAGCGATAAAATTTCTCAAGAATTAAAAGTTGCACCTGTACCAAAAGTACATAGAACTCATTCAATGCACGAGAAAAGTTATGATTTTCGCATTGACGCAGTTAACTATGCGTTGACTAATGATGATGGTGCTAATATTAAAAACTACTCAGAAGCAGATATTATTTTAGTAGGTGTAAGCAGAAGTGGTAAAACACCGACTAGCTTATACCTAGCATTGCAATATGGTATTAAAGCGGCTAACTACCCTCTTACAGAAGATGATTTAGAAAGAGGCACTTTGCCTGAATGTTTAAAGGCTTACAAACATAAACTATTTGGTTTAACTATTGACCCTGTTCGCCTTGCGGATATTCGACAGCGTCGTATGGCGAATTCAAAATATGCGTCTTTAAAACAGTGTCGTATTGAAGTACGTGAAGTAGAAATGCTTTATAAAAAACAGAAGATTCAATATCTCAATTCAACACATCATTCAGTTGAAGAAATATCTGCGAAAATTATATCTGATACAGGTCTTGAAAGACGTAAGTACTAACTTAATTTAGTATCGGACATTAAAAAGGCTGCACGTTGCAGCCTTTTTTGGATAACTTAGGATGTTACTTACGTGCGTCTTTTAATAAATCAGCAACTAAGAAACCAAGCTCTAATACTTGATCCGCATTTAAACGTGGGTCGCACTGTGTACGGTAACGTTGAGCTAAATCTTCATCTGATAATCCATACGCACCACCAGTACACTCTGTTACATGTTGGCCTGTCATCTCAAGGTGAACACCACCTGGGTAAGAACCTTCGGCCTTGTGAACTGCAAAGAACTGGCTGATTTCACGAAGAATATTATTAAAGCTACGTGTCTTATAACCTGAACTTGCTTTTTCTGTATTGCCATGCATTGGATCGGAACTCCAAATAACTTTACGGCCTTCTTGTTGTACTTTACGGACGAGAGCCGGTAACTTTTCTGGAAGAACATCAGCACCCATTCGTGTGATTAAAGTTAAGCGACCAGGGATGTTATCTGGGTTAACTGCATCAATAAGCTTGATAAGTTCATCTGGGTCCATACCCGGGCCAACTTTTACGCCTATTGGGTTTTTAATACCTTTAAAGAATTCGATATGCGCGTGGTCTAATTGTCGAGTACGCTCACCAATCCAAACAAAGTGTGCAGAACAATCGTACCAGTCACCTGATAAGTGGTCACGGCGTGTAAGTGCCTCTTCGTAACCTAGTAATAAGGCTTCGTGTGATGTAAATAAGTCAGTTTCTTTTAGGCTTGGAGCAACAGTTGAGTCAATACCACACACTTCCATAAACTCAAGTGCATCTTGAATTCTATCCGCTAACTGTTGGTACTTCTCTTTAAGTGGGTTTGCTGCAACAAAACCCATGTTCCAACGGTTTACTTGGTGTAAATCCGCTAAGCCACCTTGAGCAAATGCGCGTAATAGATTTAACGTTGCTGCACTGTGATGATATGCCGTCATTAAACGCTGTGGATCTGGTACTCGAGCTTGCTCTGTGAATTCAAAATTATTGATGATATCACCACGGTACGAAGGTAATGACACACCATCAATTGTCTCGTAATCTGACGAACGTGGTTTAGCATACTGACCAGCCATACGGGCGATCTTAACTACAGGGCACTTACCACCATAAGTTAAAACAACGGCCATCTGTAAAAGTGTTTTAAATGTATCGCGAATGTTTGCAGCATTAAAGTCACTAAATGACTCTGCACAATCACCGCCTTGCAATAAGAAAGCTCTACCTTCACATACAGCTTCTAGTTGTTTGTATAAGCTACGCGTCTCTTCAGCAAATACTAAAGGTGGTGCGCTTTTTAACTGTCCCTCAACTGATTTAAGGGCTTCTTGATCTGGGTACTCTGGCTGCTGAAGTATCGGCAGTTTTCTCCAGCTGTCTGGGTTCCACGATTGCATGTTCTTTCCTCATTCCTAACATAGACCGTTAACGAAAACTAACTTATTGCACGTAGTAAGTTCAAGGACAATATTCAGGTATTTGTAATTATTTAGTTATTTAATAAATTCTTTAAGTATTAATGATTAAAGCCGAAGAGTTTAAACCATTTAAAACAAATAGTTATCACTATTCTTATGCATTTACTCTTTATAACAAAGGGAGAACACATCTTACCATAAGTTACTATCTATGTAACCTCAGCTTTACGCTAGATAAATAAACTTTTCTAGCACTATATTGAAAAATAATAAAAGCGTGCTAAGGAATACTATGAAGAACACATCATACTTTATGTGTGCTTAAAGTTAGGTCAGCAATGTTAAAAAAGGAAACTTCAAATTATCAAAAGAAAAGGTTAAACTTGAAACATGAGTATGTAAGATGTGTTCTTATGAGTACAAAGCTAGAAATTCGCAGTCAGTTTGATTTGGTAAGTGAGCTAACCCATTTATTTTGTGAAGAATTAAAACAGATGGGGTTTTATAAAGCGTCATATTATCAGTTGCCAGATATAAATATTAACGATGAAAAACAAGTTCCTTCTAATATCCCTGTTAATAAATTTGAGGGAGAGGAAGCTCAAAAGCAAATTCTTAATTCTTTTGGGGACTTTTACAAGAAAACGGGGTTAAGTAGCCGTGTATTAAAAAGGCATCCTGGGTTGTTAGTACTAAAAGATGTCGATAAGCAGTTTATTACCGCACGAATAAATCAGTTAAATAAAGCTAAATCCGATTTTAAAAACTGTGTGTTAGCAATTGATAATAATGATGCACGTTTTGAAGCTGTTCACAACGCAGTGCCAAACCTTATTACTTTAGCTGCTTATCGTAAAATTCATTTTGAAACTGAGTCCCCCTACTCTGTTCGTTTTACCTGGATGCACAAACATGCAACAAAAACGCTTACAAAAAAAATGGCGTTAGCTATGTTAGAAAAGTCGGCAGGTTATTCAAATCCAAGAATGATCGACCAACATTCTTGGCAAGCACTTGTAGCACAAGAACAAAGTCGTGTTGCAAGTTTGGGTGATAAAGAAAAATTACGAATTCGCAGGCCTACAAGAGTAAGTCCACAAGTAAATGTAAGATACACAGCGCAAAACCGATATCATGTTAGTGCAGCTCTCCCATTTATTTTGATAAACCCAGAACCAGATGTAAAACTTGGTACATTATCTGATTACCAAAAACCGGAGAGTCATCCTCGGAAAAGAGAATATGATTTTTTAGTAGATAGACTTTACTTAGAACAAGTAACAGATTGATTATGTTAAAAAGGCCACATGCGTGGCCTTTTTTCATAGTATGTATTATTAATGAAATTAATCTTCTACTATTTCTTCAATCTTATCTTCATCGATTAAAACTGCATTCTCGACAATACGTTTACCACCTTGAATTTCGATTCGTTTATTATGCTTATTAAGCGTAAGAATCTCATCGCAAAATTGATCAGACGGATGCATCTCGTAAGTGTAATCAATAATATTACCGGTTTTGTCATCTTTAACATTGGTAATGTTATATTCAGAAATTGCACCTTTCTCAATTAAGTCTTTCATTGTAGTTGTCATATCACGACGTAATGCTTTTAATTTATTCTCGGTAATTTCGTCGGTTGAATAAATTGAGCCGTACTTTTCCATGATAGATAAAAGGCGGAAATGGTAAGTTTTACCCGGAGCAGCGTAGCGCCATAAATGATATAAACGAAGCATCATCCAACGAGATAAACCACGTTTTAATTCTTGAGCACTATTGAAGTAGTAGCCTTTATATTCAAGGTTGTCGATCATGTTATGAACAAATGCGTTCAAACATGCCACACATTTCACGTTACCACCCTGACCTTTTTTGCCACTAAAATGAAGTGATGACAAAAAGTTCATGTTCGATTCGTAAAATGAATCATCAATATCTGAGTTACGGGTATCTGTCGCTGAATATTTAAAAGAAAGTTTAGAACCTTGTAATGCCTCTAATGATTCTTTAATTTGCGGATACGGCATCGATTGACCAACCGCTTTTAATTCTTGCGCTAATTCATTCATCGAAAAAACAACCGCGTATTGAATTCCCGATTTAAAATTAATTTTTACAATCTTACCTTTTGAGGCTAATCGAATTAAGGCTCGTTCCACCTTTTCTTCACGATCAGATGGCCAAACAAGGTATTCTACATCTTCACCATCTTTACGTGTACTTACCACTGCAGGTGTTATTTTAATTTCGCCATCATAAAGAATGCCATCTACTTTTTCAGAAATTTTTCGAGTAACAATTGTTTTCTTTGGTGCTTCTTCAACAGGAAGCTTCTTATGACCAGAACGAACAAAACGTCCCCATAAATCATAATGATTAAAAGTATTCGAGTAAGCTCTCAAACCATGTGCTGCATTTTCAATTGAAACGCGCACATCTTTATTGTCTGTAAATAGTGCAAGACTTTCATTATCAATCGCACTTTCCACCCCGTGGATCTGCCCGCGTAAAGTATCGGGTAAGTTATCTACCGAGATGTTGACCTTTCGGCTCATTGTTCTTATTTCCAATTTTTCTTCGACAGTTAATAACAACACATAAAACTTCAAAAGTTAAATGTTTAAGTTAGTATAAACTTGATCCGATCATAATTTATTTCTTTGGATCAGATTTATACCAACTAATTCTTACTAGCTAATTTTCAGATCAGATTTTTACTAAGTTATAGTTCATAGGTCGTGATTTTACTAACTCAGTTCAAATTATGTCCTACAAAACGCCTTTTTATAGCAAATTAACACGACATAAATCCCATTTTCAAAACACCATGTGGATAAAGCGACTTCAAGTTAGCATAGATCTGATCTGTACCAACTATAGATCAGATCCATACTAACTTATTGCTTGATTTGATTAGCTTGTCAGTGCATAACTTTATAATTTAGTTAGTAAAAAATTGATCTACACCGATGATTTTGTGAATAAACTCGTGACTAAGCTGTGCATAACTCAAATGCTCATTTTTTGCTTAGTATTAGGATGATCTGTGAGTAATAAGAGATCTGATCTTTACCAAGTAAAAGTATGATCTGGCTTTTTACTAAATATTCTATAAAATCAGTTAGATATTTCTATATTTTAGCATCTTAACCTTATATACCTATATATTTAACCGATATTAATCTTATTTATTTATACTTAGCTTCAATAAAGTTACAATTTTTTATTAAATGTCTTATAAATAAAAGGTATGTCGTCTTAAATACTTGTTTACAGCAATTTGAATGGACATTATACTTAAAGCATAACTTTGAGGAAGAAAGTATGTCTATCAATAATAATGCGCTAGCCACTTATAGGTTACTAAAAGCGACAGCAGAAGTTGCTGAAAAATCGCTAGAAGGACGTATTCAACATTATCGTGCTCATCTAAAGTCTGAAGAAAAAGAACTTCGAACTTATACCCAAAAAGCAGCAGCTGATTTATTAGGCTGTAATAATCGTACCTTAAAACGACGCCATGATAATGGTGACTTTGATGAACTTAACATTAAACGTGGTGCAAATGGTCACTATGCATATACCTTAGTAAATATTTTTGCTATGGCCGATATCATGGATATTAAGCCTGATCACCGTACAGATGACGATAAATTACAAGTTATCGTTATCAATTCATTAAAAGGTGGCTGTGGTAAAACAACAAGCATGGTAAATATTGCCGCTGCACTTGCTACTACCAACATTAAACGCTATCGAATCGGTATTATTGATCTTGATCCACAAGGCTCTTCGTCAAGTTTTTTCCCACCAAGTGAGCCAGACCCGATCACTGTTGGTGACTTGATGCGTGATTGTATCGAGCTTGAAGAAAATGAAACTTGGCATGAGCTAGTAGGTAATTCTTTTTTACCTACCCACATTCCTAATATTCGTATTTTACCTTCAGGTATGGATGACTTTTACTTTGAGCATGAAACAGCAACTTTATTAAAAGATAGCTCTAGTTACGATAAAACACGTCACTATCATAAGCTGCTAGAAAAAGTTATCGAGCCAGTAAAAGACCAATTTGACATTATTCTAATTGATACAGCTCCATCCCTTAACTTCATGTTTTATAATGCATTAATGGCTTCAACTGCGATGCTTATTCCGGTTCACCCTGAAGCTGTCGACTTTGATGCAAACAATAAATACTTAAAACGATTAGGTGAGATTTACCATACAGTTGCAGCACTTGGTCACCAAGGTTGGGATTTTATGCAATTCTTGGTAACTAACTATGTTAAGGGTAACCACTCACAACGAGATATTGTTAAAGATGTTCGTAGTGCATTTGGTCGCCAAGTAATGAGCTATCCAATTAATCATAGTTCTGCTATCACAGCTAGTTCATCATCTTTTAACACCATTTTTGATCAAAAAACCTCTGACAGCTTAGCTAGTCGTGAGTCTTTACTTCGTGCTCAGGAAAATATCAAAGATGTAGTAGATGAGCTTGAAATGCTGATCCGCTCGAATTGGCAATCAACTCAGTCGTCTCTAAATTCAGCTAAGTAAGGTAAAGAATAAAAATGGCTAAAAAACGTAAAAATGATACCAGCTTAGACCCTTTTTCAACCTCAATTGAAAGTAGTAGCTTAGATGCTTTGCTTGAACAGGCATCGGCTGGCGATGTTATTAGTATGCCAGCACCTAGCGATCCTACTCGCCAAATTACCCTGGTGTGTAAGGTTATTCCTAGCTCAGAAATTGAAGCAAGAACAAAGGTCTATGGTAAAAACCGCCGCGTACAATCATTACTAAATGAAAAGTCAGTTGCCGATATCCTTCCCGCAATTGCCGAAGACGGCCGCAACCAGCACCCTGCACTATGTTGGGATAAAGGTGACGAAATGCTTGTGTTAGCAGGCTCTCGTCGTCGTAAAGCATGTATTTTGAGTAACTCTGATTACTTAGTTTTAAGCTCTGAAGATTTTACAGATCAAGATGCTAAAATCCTTGCTGTATCATCAGACCAATACATTGCCCCAAGTCTGTGGGAGCTTGGTCAAGCTTATCAACAAACCCGTGATGAACTTATTGCTGAGGGTAAAAAGGGCTCTTATCGTGAGATTGCGGCAATTGAGGGGGTATCTCACACTGCGATTGCTGATGCTATCAAAGCTTATGAGAATCTCCCTGCAACAGTTTTGAGCCTTTATCCTACAGCTAACCATGTTGGCCGTGAAGTGGCCAAAAAGCTAATTAGTGCCAAAGAACGTGATGAGCAGTTATTCACTAAGTTAGTAAATGATGTGAGTAGTGATGCTGAAATAGCGCAGATTAGTAGTGATGATAAACGTGCTCTGGCAATTACGAAATTATTAACCGCTGAGCCTGCAACGCCAAGTCGCCGAGAAGCGCTCATCGACAGTGAGTTTGTTAGCGTACAGCGCAATATCAAAAGCGGCGATTTATCTGTCAAAATCGATAATAAAGTGATGACAGACAAACGTTTAGAGCAGTTAACTAAACTTTTAAATAGCTTTAATTAGTTAGTAAAATAATGATCTATCGCGCTTTTACTGTTAGTAAAAGCGTGATCCCAACCTCCCATTTGTTAGTAAAATAATGATCTAATAATATAAAAATAGCTACTCATTAGCCTCTCAGATCAGTTTTTTACCAACTAATAACCCCTTTACAGGCTTTTTACTCCATAAATTTGTTTACTTAGTAAAAAAGCGATCTGTAAAGCCCCTGCCTTGTTATTAAGCTGTTTATATCTTGTGCGATTGTTGTTTGTTAAATGCTCAGAATGTCAATTTTCAACTTTCATTTTCTTTTAAAGCAGTTTTTTACTAAGTTATCAGCTCCAACCAGTCCAATATTGCTCAATAGTGCTTTAGCTCTGGGTCGATAGATCATATACTGGCAGAATTATTTTTTGTTTTTACTGCCATAAGCGTTATGTCTGCTAACTTATCCAAAAATGACTTATTAGCTATCTTTGAAGAAATAAAACAAGAGCAAGAAACTCAGTTTCCCCTGTCTGAGCGCTTCATTAAACAGCTGTTTAAGCCGCATGTGTTAAGTAAAGCAAAAGAGTATCATCAGAACGGTCAAATAAACTGGTTAGAACATAACAGTGACTTTAGTGTTATTGATGCATCGATGTTTGGTAACGAAGGAAATACCTTCACTCAGCATATTGAGATCAGTAAATTACCAAGTGGATTTTCGGTCGATTCACACTGCACTTGCGGATCTAAAACCAAATGTCGTCATATTGCCGCCGTGTTACTTAAGCTCAAAATTGAACATTCAGGCGACTACGGTGAAGACTACATCATTAACGATTGGTTTAGTGAACTTAAGACGCTTAAGCAGATTGCCAACGAAGATGCCAAACAGGTTTTATTATTTGTTCTTGATGTAGAGAAATCTATAGTAACTATCACCCCGAAGATTGCTAATTATGACCCTGAACATAATTATACCCTAGGTCGAAATCTTACAGAGCAGCAATTAAACAGCTTTGTAACTCCTACTGATTTACTAGAGTCAGACTTTCGTTTATATAGTTGGATACGCTCACAAAATGCACTCGGTAAATTAGAGCTTAAAGGTCAATGGGGGTTTGCTGCACTACAGCAATTAATCGCCACGCAACGTTTGTTCTTAGGTCGTTCACGCCAAGCTATTAAAGCTGATAGCATGCAAGCTCTAGAGTTTGATTGGAAACAAAATAAAGACTTAACCTCATTGAGTATGACGCTAGCAGGCCAAGATAATTGGTTATTATTAAAAACAACACCTCCAACCTACCTTGATCCAGAAAAACTAAAAGTAGGTCGTATTCGTACTCCATTAACAGCTGATGAAATAGCTTTACTCGCAAATATGCCTGCAATTCACACTGAGAACTTTGACCGTGTTTATCAGCAACTCAATGATAACTTCGGTGAAGGGGTTATTCCGCATGCTTTTAAGCAAAGTAAAAAAAGCCTAGCTCGAACTGTATTCCCAGTCATCAGTATTCATAATGACGAGGGTACAATCCGCTTATCATTGCAGTTTAATTATCAAAACTCCTTGTATGATTTAAGCCAAGCTCCAGCGGATATACTCAACCAGTCATTAGAAAATACCGTTGTAAATGAATTAACCAATCTCGGTTTTGAATTATGTAAAGGGGCTTTACAAACTGAGTTTATCTTTAATAAACAAACAGTTATTCATGAGCATTGGCTAAAGTTTGAAATTATTCCTAACTTATTAAAGCGCGGTTGGAAAATTAATGATGAGTTAGAGGTCGGCAAAGCTCTAAAACAGCTTTCACTGCAAGTTGAGCGTGGTAAAGGACATCAGATAGTTAGTAAAATCGTGATCTCTGGAGTCAAAACGCAACAACTATTTATCACTGATAATAATATTTATCAGTCACTTAATAGACAAAGTGAGCGTTTCTATTATTTTACTGTAGGTAAACGCTTTGCGGTAGTTGAAAAGGTCGCGATGATGCAACTTAACGATTATCGTGAACGTTTTGAGCATATCAAAACGCGTGACGAAATCTTAATGCCGCTATCGTTTTTGCCAAAGCTTATTGAGCAAAAAGCGATGAAGGTGAATATTGTTGACGATGCGCTAGATGCTTACTTAGCTGAGTTAAGTGACTCACAACAACTTATTAAAAAGTCCGATATTCAAGGCTTAAACCAAGGTGTGCAATTACGTGAGTACCAACAGCACGGTGTTGATTGGCTTAACTTTTTAAAACGTCATCAACTTGGTGGTATTTTGGCAGATGACATGGGGCTAGGTAAAACCTTACAAGTTATTGCCTTTTTAGCTAATGCCAAGCAATCACCACAAGCAGGCCCTACGTTAATTGTTTGCCCAACAAGCTTGGTCGGTAATTGGCAAAGCGAAATCAATAAGTTTGCGAGCAACTTAAAAATCACCACCGTATTTGGTGCTGCGCGCAGCGACCAATTACAACAGCTGTCGCAAGCTGATTGTATTTTAACGACTTACCCACTGCTTAAGCGCGACATCGCTTTTTATTCGCCGCTTTATTTTGAAAATATCATTTTAGATGAAGCCCAATATATTAAAAATGATGCAGCTCAAGTTTCACGTTTGGTTAAGCGCCTTAATGCTGACTTTAAATTGTGTTTAAGCGGCACCCCTATTGAAAATAATCTATTTGAGCTTAAATCCTTGCTCGACTTTGCTATGCCGTCTTTACTTGGTTCGCAAACACATTTTAAAAGCTACTTTCAAACGCCTATTGAGCGTGATAACGATGTACAACGCGCTGACGAATTGAAGTCATTGATCATGCCATTTATCTTACGCCGAACTAAAGCGCAAGTTACTCAAGAGTTACCAGAGAAGACAGAGCTAGTAAAAGAATTTGAATTTGAAACTAAACAAAAAGAAATTTATACCGGTATAACTGAATCATTAGAGCAGAAATTGGTCGATCTATTTGCTCAGCAGGGTGTGCAAAAAAGTAAGCTGGCTTTTCTGGATGCATTATTAAAATTAAGACAAATTTGTTGTCACCCCAAATTGATAGATCCAACATCTCAAGCAGGCAGCGCTAAGCTTGAATGGCTTTCTAAACATTTACCTATCATGCTTAGTGAAGGCCGAAAGGTGATTATATTTAGTCAATTCACCATGGCACTTGATGTGATTGCGGAGCGATTAAATGAGCTTGGCATCAGCTTTAGTATGCTAACAGGGCAAACAAGACAACGCGATCGTGTTATCGAAGAGTTTACTCAAGGTGATACATCTGTGTTCTTAATTAGTTTAAAAGCCGGTGGTACAGGGTTAAACCTGACTCAAGCAGATACCGTGATTCATTTTGACCCTTGGTGGAACCCTGCTGTTGAGAAACAAGCGACAGATCGTGCTTATCGAATTGGCCAAACTAATCCTGTGTTTGTTTATAAATTGATTATGGCTAACTCAATTGAACAAAAAGTATTTAAAATGCAGCAGCATAAGCAAGCGCTTGTTGATGCATTATTTACTGAAAAATCAATGAGTTTTACTCAATTTGATGAAGAGCAAATGCTTGCGCTGATAAAAAATTAAATTTTTTTAAAGTTTTTTTGAACTAATCAAATTTTAGGGCGTCTATTATTATGCTTGTTGTTAAATTGCAGTTTACATAAGCATTATGTTGATTTCCCATTTGGTTACTAAATTTTAGTAATGTTAGAGCCAGCTCTTCTTGAGCTGGCTTTTTTTATGCCTGATCCCCCTACTCTGTTGAGAACTATTTCGTTATGATGATGTGTCTTTAAGTTATTGAGTTTTCGATATGATTACAGAGCTAATTGCACAGATTAATTGGCAAAGTGTGGTGCTTGGTGCTGCTACAGGTGCACTCGCAAGTGGTGTTATTTTTGCTCTGCAAAAAAGCCGCTTAAAAGAACAGTTAGCTGAACTGCAAAATAGTCATCAAATTCAGCAAAGCCATTTAGAGCAAACGCAGTTGCAATTACAAGAAAGCCAACTCTCGTTTTCTCAATTGCAGCAAGATTACGCTGAACAACGTGATGAATCTCAACACTTTAAAACCCGTTTTGTAGAACAAGAAAAACAAGCACAGCAATACAACCAATTTTGGCGTCAAGTCGAGGCTGAGCTTGCTGCTACCAAAGCGACTCTCAATCAACGTGATATTGATTTAAGTACTTTACGCAGCACGGTAGAGCAAAAAGAGCTGCACTTTAAAGAACAGCTCAGTCAAATCAAAGAAAGCAAAGAGCAACTTAAGAAAGAGTTTGAAAATCTTGCTAACCAAATCCTTGAAGAGAAATCTCAGCGTTTTAAAACCTTAAATCAAGAAAGCATTGAGCAATTATTAAAACCTGTTCAGGGTGAGCTAAAAGGCTTTCGCGATAAAATGGAATTGATCCATGTTGAAGATCTCAAACAGCGTGCTGCACTTAAAACTGAGTTATTGCATTTGCAAGCTAAAAGCCAAGCTATTACTGAACAAGCTGATAGACTTAGCACTGCGTTACAAGGTCAAAAGAAAACCCAAGGGAATTGGGGTGAGTTAATGCTCGAAAATGTATTAGACAGCGCAGGACTGCGTGCCGGAGTAGATTATCAACGAGAAGTGTCGTTTAACACAGAAGATGGCCGCCTACGCCCAGATGTTGTGGTGTATTTACCACAACAGCGTCATTTAGTTATCGATGCTAAAACCTCTCTAAATGCGTATACACGCTATGTAAATGCCGATACAGAGCTTGAGGCGCAGCAAGCGCTCAAAGAGCATGTCACGGCAGTGCAATCACGTATAAACGAGTTAGCGAGCAAAGCCTACGATAGACTACCGGGTATTAACTCCCCTGAAGTGGTGATCATGTTTGTACCGATAGAGTCGGCTTTTGTTGAAGCGCTCAAATATCAAAGTGATATTTATCAGCAGGCAATCGAAAAAAATATTTTAGTTGCAACGCCGACTACCTTATTGACTAGTTTGAATATCGTTAAACAATTGTGGCGTTTTGAAGAGCAAACTAAATACTCAAAAGAGCTTGCTGCCCGTGCAGAGCGCTTTTATAACAAGTTAAATGGTTTTCTTACTAGTATGGAAGGGGTTGGTAAGCAATTAGACCGCGCCAAAGAAAGCTATGATAAAGCGTTTTCTCAGCTGTATCGTGGTAAAGGGAACTTGATTAAGCAGGCCTCTGAGTTCAAAGAGCTGGGGGTTTCTGTTCAAAAAGAGTTACCCGCGGAAAGTGTTGAAAAAGCCCAATTAGAGTTAGATTAAATGCGATACAAAAAAGCCAACGTCATGTTGGCTTTTTATTAGTTAATTAGTTCAGCTGACACGATATCGTTGAGCATCAAAAAGTGGTTAAGTACAGACTCCTCAAGCTCGAATACTTGCGCTACTTTTTCGCCACTTGCTGACATCCCTGTTTGCGTTCCTGCAAACTCGATATGTAACCCTAAACGCTTCAGAGTTTGGACATCGTAACTATAAATAGCTGAATCACGTTTTTCGGTAATGCCAGGCATCATACCTATGATAGTAACCGCTTGTTCAACATTGATGATTTTAAAAAATTGTCGTTCTGCAGTTTGCCATTTTGCAATATAGCTAGCGACCTCGGGAGATTGCTCCATCGGCACGTATAATGCCTGTAATGAGCCCCCATGCCAGCCTATAACGGCTTGTTCTTCAACGAGAACATGTGGACTTGCGGTAAGTACGTAGTTGGCGCAAGACGATGCACAAAGCTCGTGTACTACAACATTGAGTTGATACTCATGCACTAAGCCACCTAAATGTAGACCCGCCATCACATCACCCCCTTGGCTCTTAATAACCAAGGTATTGATTTGTTGATCGCTACTTACTAATAATTGTTCGAACTTTTCAACATTTTGCTTTGATGTTTCGCCCTGAAAATAAATAGTGCTCGGCGATACTTCACTGATTTCAGCAACGTTTTGCTGTGTTGTTTTACAACCAACCAGCAGCACGCTCAATAATAATAAAAAACGCATTAACAATGCCTTGAAGTTTTGTTTGTATACAGTGCGCAATTTAATAATATGTCATTAACGAACTGCAAAAATGGCATAGTACGTTTTTTTGCTTGAGAAATAAATCAGCATAATAGGAACAATTGTATGAATATTGGAATTTACATTTATGATGATGCCGAAGTGCTCGATTTCTCAGGTCCATTTGAGGTGTTCAGTACCGCTAAGCGCCTAGCGGATAATGACTGGCAAGTGAGTTTAATTGCCGAAACTACTGGTCCTGTTCTTGCCCGTGGTGGTTATAGTGTAAACCCCCATTACAGTTTCGCTGACTGTCCTTCGCTTGATTTACTTATTGTGGTTGGTGGTGATCATACTCTAGAACTTGAAAAAGCAGAGGTTATTGCGTGGTTAAAAAATACTGCTACTAAAACCAAACGTGTTGCCAGCGTTTGTACAGGAGCATTTTTGCTTGCTAAAACGGGGCTTTTAAACGGTAAAAACGTCACGACCCACTGGCAAGATCAAACCCATTTGGCTGCTATGTTTAAAGATCTTAATGTGATTGCCGATACTCGTTGGATCACCGACGATAAGTTTACCTGCTCAGGTGGAATTTCTGCCGGCATTGATATGAGTTTAGTGTTAGTCGCTGAGCTTATTAGCTACGAGCACGCCCTACTGACCGCCAAACAGATGCAATATCAATGGCAGACGTTATAATTGTTCAGCAATATAGTCGGTTATAAACTGTTTTAAACAGACAGCCTTTTTACTCAGTAAACGTGCGCTTGGCCAGATAGCATAAATGTCGCGGTTTTCCCCTCGCCAGTGTGGCAGTACTTGAACTAACTGCTGAGATTTTAATTCATCTATAACCTCAAACCGAGGTAACAAAGCAATACCTTGCTCATCACAAACTAAGTATTTTACAAATCCGGTATCGTTAAAAGTAGTAGCAAATCGGCACATGTGCGTATAAGTTGCATTCGTTTGTGTATTGGTTAGCTGCCACTTATTTCTCAACGTGGTACCAATTAACCTATGCTGTTTTAAATCAGCTGGCTCTTCTATAATAGGTGCTGAATCAAGGTATGCTTTTGTGCTTACAAATAAGGTATCAACACTGCCTAACTTTTTTTGATGTAGCATAGAATCAGCCTGCGGCCCCACTCTAATCGCTATATCAGCTTGGCTTTTACTGAGATCTTCAAGTTTATTATTAAGCAATAGCTCAAGTTGAATATCAGGGTACTGTTTAGTAAATGCGAGCCACATCGGCTTTAAGAAACCATGACTAATATTCAGAGGTGCTAAAACTTTAAGCTTTCCTGATAATTGTGCTTTTTGATCATTAAGCTGGCGGTGAGTTTGTTCAAACTGCTCAATTAATTCAACATAACTTTGAAAATATACCTCTCCTGCTTGCGTTAACGTGCATTGCCTTGCTGAGCGATTTAAAAGCTGCTCGCCTAGGCGTTGCTCAAGTCGTTGCAAGCGTCTCGATACAGTTGCGGTAGGCAACGACAAGCTCTCAGCCGCATTACTTAGGCCGCCTTGTTTAACAATCTGTATGAATAGGGCAATATCGTCAATCATGTTCTCATTTATGCAATCATAGTTTGTTTATCTTGCTATTTTTAGCATTTTTGCAATTAGATATCATGTCTTTTATTAAATCATTTAAGAGCATCTAATTATGAGTGTTAATGATATTTATGTGATAACTTTTGTAGGCATAGCGGCGACTTTGTTCATTGATCTTTATGCTTTTCTGCTGGCTAAAGTGTTTAAGATACCGTCATTAAACTTTTGTTTAGTTGGCCGTTGGGGCTTGGGTTTATTAGATGGAAAGTTTAAGCACCTGAATATAGCAACTAGTCCAGTTAAGCAGTTTGAGTGCGTGTTTGGCTGGTGTTTACACTACTTTATTGGTGTTTTATTTTCGTTTCTATTTATATTATTGGTCGGTATTGCTTGGCTTGAACAGCCCACCTTAATCGCTGCATGTATATATGGATTAGCTAGCGTATCTATGCCATTTTTTGTTATGCAGCCCGCTTTAGGGATGGGGATAATGGCTACGAAAACAGCAAACCCACTTCAAGCCCGCTTAAAAAGTGCTGTAACTCACCTACTTTTTGGTGTCGGAATATATTTATCAGCTCAATTCATTCAATTTATTTAGGAGTATGTAATGGACGCAAAGCATTGGCATCAACGTTGGGAAAATAACGAAATTGGTTTTCATGAAGGAGACGTTAACCGTTATCTAGATCAGTATTTTACTAACTTAAATTTGCAGCAAGGCGATACTGTTTTTGTACCACTGTGCGGAAAAACTCATGACATTCATTATTTGCTAGCGCAAGGTATGCGTGTTGTTGGGGCAGAACTTAGTGAGATAGCCATTAAGCAGTTATTTGATGAGTTAAAGCTAGAACCCGAAATTAGCCAACACGGCGAACTATTACGTTACCAAGGCGCAAATCTAACCGTTTGGGTGGGTGATATTTTTGCACTTACTGCAGCTGATCTTGGCCCTATCAATGCAGTTTATGACCGTGCCGCTTTAGTTGCGCTACCAAAGCCAGTGCGCATTCGCTATACCCAGCATTTACTTGAATTAACTAATAGAGCTAAACAGTTAGTGGTGGTCTTTGAGTATCAGCAAAGTGAGTTTTCGGGTCCGCCGTTTAGTGTAGTCGCCGATGAACTACATCAGCACTACGATGCTTTTTATCAACTAACATTACTGTGCAAAGAACCTCTCGAAGGTGGCTTAAAAGGGCAAGTCCCTGCCATGAACGTAGCTTGGCATTTAAGTTAGTACTTACAAACTATTGGTGTGTAAATTCACACCTTAGTTGTGCGTTTTTGTGGCTAGTTATTGTACCTCTGTGCGTGCACTATAGAGATACCAATCCGCAATAATACTTAATCATTTTGAGGGATTAAACCTGTCGCTACCTGCGTTAAAAATTTCTGAGTTAGAACAACTAAATAACGAAATTTTGCCTTGCTATCAATGAGGTTTCTTCGCCTCACAATAGACTACTTAATTAAGCGAATTGGTATGAAAAGCGTATTTAAGGAGTACATTTATGCAAAAGCCACGCGTTTTCTTTGTTTCACATGGCGGCGGTCCTATGCCTTTACTTGGCGATCCAAGTCATGCCGATATGGTCACTTGTTTGCAGTCCGTTGCTGCTAAAATTAAAAAGCCATCTGCTATTTTGATGGTGAGTGCGCACTGGGAAGCGAACCCTATTAGTATTACTTCGAGTGCTGCTCCTGAGCTAATTTATGATTACTATGGTTTTCCTGAGCCTGCTTACAGTATTGAGTACCCAAGCCCAGGTGAACCAGCCCTTGCCGAAAAAGTACATCAGGCATTGGCAAAAGCTAATATCGATAGCGCATTAAACCCATCTCGTGGCTTTGACCACGGTATGTATGTGCCTTTGAAAATTATGTATCCAGAAGCAGATATACCTTGTGTGCAATTGTCGATGCATCCAAGCCTTGAGCCAAGCTTACACCTAGCGATAGGTGAGGCTTTACAACAACTTGATTACGATAATTTATTGATCATTGGGTCTGGCTTTACTTTTCATAATATGCGCGCATTTTTCACCCCTGAAACCGCTGAAATTAAAGCGCAAAATATGGCTTTTGAGCAATGGTTAGTTGATGTATGTGGCAATACTGAGCTGAGTGAGCAGCAGCGACAAGCTAAGCTATTAGAATGGCAAATGGCCCCTGCGGCGCGTTTTAGTCATCCTCGTGAAGAGCACTTATTGCCGTTACATGTTTGCTATGGTGCGGCGATGCGCCCTTGTAATGATATTTACGAGCTACGTATTGCCAATAAACAAGCCAGTATGTTCTTGTGGGACGATTGAGTTTAAGTTCAACCCCCCTGATAACACGATAAAAGCTCAGATTTTATTCATCTAATTTGGTACGCTAGGTAAGTTAAAACCTAGGAACAACAAAATGAATTTAATAAAAACATCAACCCTTGCGTTTGCTGTGGTTGCGGGTTTAGGTTTGCAGGCATGCTCAACTGCAGAGCAAGCTAGCACCCCATCAGCAACAGTGAACGCAACGGCTAATCCACTCTCGCTTGCACAAATTTATAAAGAAAAAGACTTTAAAGCTGAGCGTAGCACCTATTTTACGTGGCTCGATGATGGTACTGGCTACACAGTACTTGAAGAGCGCGAAAGCGATAAAAATACTCAAGACGACAAAGCTAAAGACGATGAACACGGCGTAAAAGGCAATGATATTGTGTTTTATAACGCCGATGGGACGGGTCGTAAGGTGCTTGTTAGTTACGAAAAATTAATTCCCAAAGGTGATAAAGAGCCACTCACCGTTGAAAGCTATCAATGGTCTAAAGATGGTAAATGGCTGATGGTTTTTACCAATGGCGAGCAAGTGTGGCGCTCACGTAGCCGTGGTGATTTTTGGCTATTAAACCTTGAAACAGATTCGCTATATCAGTTAGGTGGCGAAAACATCGAAGCGAAAAAGCTAATGTTTGCTAAGTTCTCACCAGATAGCTCAAAAGTAGCTTACGTGCGTGATAACAACATCTACATGGAAAAAGTCGGTAGCAAGGCTGTGACTGCTTTAACCACTGATGGTAACGACACCATTGTTAATGGTAATTTTGACTGGGTATACGAAGAAGAATTTACTATTCGTGATGGTTTTCGCTGGAGCCCAGACAATAAATCAATTGCCTATTGGCAGCTTGATACCAGTGGCGTGAAATACTTCACCATGATCAATAACACCGATGATCTCTACCCTACCCTTAAAGAATTCCCGTATCCAAAAGCCGGCGAGATGAACTCTGCGGTTAAAGTGGGTGTGGTCAGTCTTAGCGACAAGAAAACTCGCTGGGCTGAACTTGGTGGCGATAATCGTGATCGTTATATTCCACGTATTAGCTGGGCAGGCACTGGTGAATCTTTGATGATCCAAGATCTTAACCGCCCGCAAAGCCACAACAAGGTTTGGTTATTCGACTGGCAAAAACAACAGCTAACTAAAATCCTTGAAGATAAAGACGATGCCTTTATTGAGTGGTTTTATAAAGCAAACTGGTCAAAAGACGGTAAGTTCTTTATTTGGCACAGTGAGCGTGATGGCTGGCGTCATCTATACCGTGTATCTCGCGATGGCAAAACGGTTGTTGATTTAACGCCGGGCGACTATGACATCATTGATATGTTAGCGCTTAACGAAGATAAAAACGTTATGTACTTTACTGCATCACCGGATGATCCTAGCCAGCGGTATTTATTCCGTACGTCGTTAGATGGCAGCTCTAAACCTATGCGCGTAACGCCAGCGTCATTTGATGGCTCAAACAGCTATTATATGTCTAAAGATACCTCTTGGGCGATGCACACATTCTCTAAATTTGGCACTCCACCAATGAAAGAGATCATCAAAGTAAGCGATCATAGCAATGTGAAAACCTTAGTTGAGAACAAAGCATTAAAAGAGAAATTAGCGACTGAGCAATTACCGACTCACGAGTTCTTTACAGTTAATGCCCGTGATGGTGTTGAGCTTGATGGCTACATCATGTTCCCAGCGAATATGGATAAAAGCAAAAAATACCCAATTGTTTTCTATGTTTATGGTGAGCCATGGGGCTCAACAGTACAAGATCGTTGGGAAGGTAACAGTTACTTATACAAGTCGTACCTAACTCAGCAGGGCTTTATTGTTGCCTCAGTTGATAACCGCGGAACGCGCGCACCAAAAGGCAGAGATTGGCGTAAGTCTATCTACAAAAAAATAGGCTCTATTACAGTGCGTGACCAAGTTGACGCCCTTGATGCAATGGCAAAACGTTGGGATGTCATTGATACCGACCGTGTCGGTGTATGGGGTCACTCTGGTGGCGGTAGTTCAACACTTAATTTGTTATTCCGCCATGGTGATAAATATAAAGTTGGTATTGCCTCAGCCCCTGTGCCAGATATTCGCTTGTACGATACTATCTACCAAGAACGCTATGCGGGTAACCCAAATACCGATCCTGAAAGTTACGACAACACGTCGCCGATTACTTTTGCAAAAGATCTGCAAGGTAAGTTGCTACTGATCCACGGCACCGGAGATGATAACGTACACTACCAAGGTTCAGAGCGTTTAATTAACGAATTAGTTAAGCACAATAAACAGTTCGAGTTTTTCTCTTACCCGAACCGTTCTCACAGCCTCCGTGAAGGTGAAGGCACTACCCTGCACTACCACACTATGATGGCTAACTTCTTCGAAAAGCATTTACTTAATACCAACCCACAATAATACTTAATCATTTTGAGGGATTAAATCTGTCGCTAACTGCGTTAAAAATTTCTCATTTAGAACAACTAAATAA